>Ga0209512_1000039_pt1 | contig 332782 bp, 336 predicted proteins | sample frozenSSSSmetaG_FD_184142 | JGI IMG/M metagenome (GOLD analysis project Ga0209512, IMG submission 184142) | Glacier valley bacterial and archeal communities from Borup Fiord, Nunavut, Canada, to study Microbial Dark Matter (Phase II) -... | ecosystem: Environmental > Aquatic > Freshwater > Ice...
AGCCGAACCCTTGGAAGGTGCTCCCCCTCCAGGATGTGATGAGCCGACATCGAGGTGCCAAACAGCGCCGTCTATGTGAACTATTGGGCGCTATAAGCCTGTTATCCCCAGGGTAACTTTTATCCGTTTTCGCTTTCGATCCCACATTCATGTATATAAATATACGTAAAGCGGTTCACTTGCTCCGACTTTCGTCTCTGCTTGGGATGTACCCCTCACAGTCAAGCTGGCTTGTGCGCATACACTATCACTTCGATTTCCATCCGAAGTTAGCCAACCTTTGAACGCCTCCGCTACTCTTTAGGAGGCAACCGCCCCAGTTAAACTACCCATCATACACGGTCCCAATACCAGATAATGGTATTGGTTAGATCAAAGTCACAACAAGGGTGGTATTTCATTTGGTGCCTCCACAAATACTGGCGTATCTGCTTCAAAGGCTCCCACCTATGCTACACATGTTGTAACCTGGAACAATGTAAAACTGTAGTAAAGCTCCATGGGGTCTTCTCGTCCTGGTACGGACAGACGGCATCTTTACCGCCAATGCACTTTCACCGAGTCCTTCGCTGAGACAGTGCCCACATGATTACTCCATTCGTGCGGGTCAGAACTTACCTGACAAGGAATTTCGCTACCTTAGGACGGTTATAGTTACCGCCGCCGTTCACTGGGGCTTCAGTTCGCACCGTAAAGCGCTCCCCTTAACCTTCCAGCACCGGGCAGGAGTCAGCCCCTATACATCTTCTTTCGAATTAGCAGAGACCTGTGTTTTTGGTAAACAGTTCCGTGGGCTCTTTTGCTGCGGCCCCCACATCCAAGGATGCGAGAGGTCCGTGCTCAAGAATCATTATAACTTTCGCTATAATGACAATTTAATCAATCATGATTATGTCTATCTCAGTAAAAAATTGTGATTTAAAAAAAGGTTTTTGATACGCAGTATTGCTACTACGCATACTCAATTATTCATTCTAACCACCTCTACTAAGTTAGTTGAACACGGCTCACATCGTTAGATGTGGGGGCAGACCTTATCCCGAAGTTACGGTCGCTGTATTGCCGAGTTCCTTAGCGAAGGTTCTCTCGTAAGCCTGAGTCTACTCGACTCGAGCACCTGTGTTGGTTTGCGGTACGGGCGGCTATAATCACGCGTACATCTGCTTTTCTAGCCAGTGTCCTCACCGAAATCGTCAGTCCGAAGACTAACTTTCACTCCCTTCAGGTTCCCCCTAGGTTGGACGGATACATACCATGAATCCGCTTCGACTACTCCACCGTGAACAGTGTACAAATTATAACCGGTTCAGGAATATTAACCTGATGTCCATCGCCTACGCTATGCGCCTCGGCTTAGGCCCGACTAACCCTGAGATGATTACCATGGCTCAGGAATCCTTGCTCTTACGGCCGACATGATTCTCACATGTCTTATGGTTACTCATTCCAGCATTCTCACTTCCTGCCGCTCCACCCAACTTTCCAGTTGAACTTCACTGCTGACAGGAACGCTCCTCTACCACGTGCGCAAATAAATTTACGTCACATCCATGTCTTCGGTAATATACTTAAGCCCCGTTACATTTTCCACGCAAGATCTCTTGACTAGTGAGCTGTTACGCACTCTTTAAATGAATGGCTGCTTCTAAGCCAACATCCTAGCTGTTTAAGAAATCTCACCTTGTTTCCCACTGAGTATATATTTTGGGACCTTAGACGATGGTCTGGGCTGTTTCCCTTTCGAGCGCCGAGCTTAGCCCCGACGTTCTAACTGCCAATGTACCACCAACGGTATTCGTAGTTTGTTAAGGGTGAGTAGGGTTGCCCCCCTCAGTCCTTTACAGAGCTCTACCCCCGTTGGCTAATTAATTGACGCTAGCCCTAAAGCTATTTCGAGGAGAACCAGCTATCTCCGAGTTCGATTGGCATTTCACCTCTAACCACAAGTCATCCGAGCACTTTGCTGCGTACGACGGTTCGGTCCTTCACTACCTATTACAGTAGCTTCAACCTGCTCATGGTTAGGTCACCCGGTTTCGGGTCTAATCCCTAGTACTTAATCGCCCTATTCAGGCTCGCTTTCACTATGGCTCCGACAATTGTCTTAACCTTGCACTAGAAATTAACTCGCTGGATCGTTCTACAAAAAGCACGCCGTCACCCCGTGGGGCTCCGACTCCTTGTAGGCACTAAGTTTCAGGATCTATTTCACTCCCCTCCCGGGGTTCTTTTCACCTTTCCATCACTGTACTAGTTCACTATCGATCGTATAATATATTTAGCCTTGGCAGGTGGTCCTGCCGGATTCAAACAGGGTTTCTCGTGCCCCGTCCTACTCGATAAAACATGTATAAGGTCAGCATGGTTTTCGCTTACGCGACTTTCACGTCCTTTGGTTAGTCATTCAAACTATTCAGCTAACCATGCAAATTTCTTACCTTATCTGGTCGATGTTAGTCGCCAGTCGCATATCAGATAGCTGAAGTAAACTTCAGATCTCTGACATGGTCTCATGTTATATCACAACCCCTCAATAACATTCGCCTAACAGCTTATCTAGATAAATCTAGAAGTTAAAAAGGTTTGGGCTGATCCAGTTTCGCTCGCCACTACTCCCGGAATCATTATTTATTTTCTCTTCCTCAACCTACTAAGATGTTTCAGTTCAGTTGGTTCCCTCCTGATATCCTATTTTATTCAGATAACGGTAACACGACATGACTCGTGCTGGGTTTCCCCATTCGGATATTCCCGGATCAAAGCTTGTTGACAGCTCCCCGAGACTTTTCGCAGTCTTCCACGTCCTTCTTCGGTATTATACGTCTAGGCATCCACTTATGTGCCCTTGAGTACCTTTTTATGCATTGACTTAACTAGTAATTGGTAATAACCATTATTACAATTACTTGCCGTCAATCTTTCTTTAAAAAATTTTCTTACAATCAAATTGTTAAATTGCTGTGCTCTCAAATTTCTTAAGTGCGCATTTCTACTCATCAGTTACGATGTGTACCTTCCGCACTCAAGCTTTACAATCCTACCACTTCGACTCATGTACTGTAAAGGGGTTTCTGTTGTTCTTTTTGCAATAAAGAGAACCTCGCGACAATCTCTTTATTTATTGATCGCCAGAGGTTCTTGTGAACGTTCGCTGTATTGATAATTACTATAGTCCAAGTTCTTCTATATTGCAAGGGGTTAAAGGCACAAATCTATACTTTATTTCTGCAATCAGATCAGCCACCCTTTAGGCATCTTACTGATAGAACGCGTATGACTCTTTATTATAGGTACGTGTATCGAACATTTTCGGCGCATCATGCCATAAACCAAACGTTTCAATACCGCTTTCAAGGGCTAAACGACTGCAGACAGTACACCATGGCACCCCTGCTCCGGTGAATTCATCGGCATCATTAACACGCATAAAATAAAGGGTTGAACCGTCGATTTTGTCGCCGTGATGCCTTAACGCATCAATAATGGCATTCCATTCAGCGTGCACGCAGCAGGTCTTATCAGAGTTTGGTTTCTTGTCTGAGTGGAACTCGACACCACACATACGTTGCGATTCGTCACCCCGGGGCGGTGCATTGTACCCCTTCCCGATAATCTGTCCATCTTTCGTCACAATCACCGAACCGCATCGCGCTTGGTGACAGGTCGCCTGTACAGCTACTTTGCGGGCTTCTTCGAAATACTGTTCGTGATCCATCACAGTTCGCCAAGATCGGCGAGAGTAGCGTTTTTAAAGTTTTCACTATCTTGGGTCGGAATGCCATCAATAACAGCACGAAGTCGCCGACCGAAGCCGGTGTGTGACACAACGAGGACATTTCCCGTGACAGACTTTAATACATCCAGCAGTTGCTGCGCCCGTAGACGGATCTCGGGATCAAGTTCAGCGCCACGTTCTTTGATGTATTCATCAGTCATTATTGTCGGATCGCCTTTCGGGAGTCCTTCGAGGCTGCCGAATGAGCGCTCAATCACAAGATCGTTCACCTGAATCGCTTCTTTCGGAAATCCGATCTCATCCGCGATCAAGTTTGCAGTATCATGTGCACGCATGAGGGTAGACGTCATAATATGATCAATCTTCAAGCCCCGTGCAGCCATGGCTCGTCCGGCGATACGCGCCTGTTCCCTGCCCAGGTCCGTCAATGGGGCGTCCTGTCGGCCCGTCATAAGGTCTTGCTGGTTGTAAGTGCTCTCGCCGTGGCGGATAAAGTATAAGTGCATACAGAAAGTATACCATCCTTCGGTTCGCTGATAGAGAGGTGCCGGATCTCTATAATTTTTGGGTAATAAAAAAACACCACATAGTGGTGGGCGATGAGGGACTCGAACCTCCGACCTCGTCATTATCAGTGACGCGCTCTAACCAGCTGAGCTAATCGCCCACGAATACGTGGTGTTTTTTTAATTGTGAATCAGTTCTTGGTGGAGTGATTCTGACTTTCGCCAGATTCACCCCATATAATTTTGGTGGAGCAACAGGGACTCGAACCCTGGACCCCCTGCTTGCAAAGCAGGTGCTCTAGCCAACTGAGCTATTGCCCCACGTTTATATGACCTTGAACTCTGACCATTTTACCGCAAATTAACCTTTCTCGCAAGATGTGAAGGCTGTATTTGCATACATAAAGTCCCTGGACTACACTAAGAATGCTATCAACTATCAGTAAGGGAGTAAAAATGCGTTACATTTTAGTCAGAGCAATCTATGTCGTGTTCGCCTTGGCAGAGGCCTTTTTGGGCCTTCGACTCATCCTAAAGCTATTCGGAGCAAACGTCTCTAACGGGTTCGTACAGTGGATATACGAGACAAGTGACGCTGTTCTTGATCCGTTCCGTGGCATTTTTCCCACTCAGATATTCAAGAGCACTTTCGTCCTCGAGTTCTCGACCATCTTTGCGATGATCATCTACGCACTCGTTGCGATGCTTTTGGTCTACGTGATTGAACTGATCACCCACCCTATTTCAAAGAAGTAATAAAGCATATCGATGTCCAACTAAAAGAACCCCCTGGCAAAAGCCAGGGGGTTCTTTTATGTTTTAACAACTTAGTAGTGCAAATCAACGTCAATCTCTATCCTGAGATTTTTTTGAACTTAGTCCTGTTCCAAATAAATTGGAACTTCATTGTTGTGAAAGTTCAGCACAACAAAAGGACCGACCTAGCTTCAGCAATAGATTACTCGTATTGCTGGCATAACTCTCCCTAGAAAGGAGGTAATCCATCCGCACCTTCCGGTACGGATACCTTGTTACGACTTAACCCCAATCATGCCCCCCACCTTAGGCCGACGAATCGGACTTCGGGTGTTGGTCACTTTCATGGTTTGACGGGCGGTGTGTACAAGAGCCGGGAACGTATTCACCGCAGCTTGCTGATCTGCGATTACTAGCGATTCCAACTTCATGGAGGCGAGTTTCAGCCTCCAATCCGAACTGGGACCAGTTTTGATGCGATTTGCTTCACCTCGCGGCTTCGCTGCGCATTGTACTGGCCATTGTATTACGTTTCTAGCCCAGGGCGTAAGGGAAATACTGACCTGACATCATCCCCTCCTTCCTCCCCGTTGCCGGGGCAGTCTGATTAGAAAAATACAACTAATCACAAGGGTTGCGCTCGTTGATGGACTTAACCAAACATCTCACGACACGAGCTGACGACGGCCATGCATCACCTGTCACCAAGTTCAATAAAGCACTCTCATCTTTCGACAAAATTCTTGGGATGTCAATCCCTGGTAAGGTTCTTCGGTTATCATCGAATTAAAGAACATAATCCACCGCTTGTGCGGCTCCCCGTCAATTCCTTTATGTTTTAGTCTTGCGACCGTACTCCACAGGCGGGATACTTAACGCGTTAGCTTCGCTACTGGGGGGGTCGATACCCCCAACAGCTAGTATCCATAGTTTACGGCGTGGACTACCCGGGTATCTAATCCGGTTCGCTCCCCACGCTTTCGTGCCTCAGTGTCAGAAATGGTCCAGTAACCTGCCTACGCCATTGGTGTTCCTTCTAATATCTACGGATTTCACTCCTACACTAGAAATTCCAGTTACCTCTACCATTCTCGAGACAAGCAGTTCGAGTAATAGTCCGTACGGTTGAGCCGTCGGATTTCACTATTCGCTTACTTGTCCACCTACGCAACTCTTTACGCCCAGTCACTCCGGATAATGCTTGCACCCTACGTATGACCGCGGCTGCTGGCACGTAGTTAGCCGGTGCTTATTCATAAGTTACCGTCATATTCTTCACTTATAAAAGCAGTTTACGACCCGAAAGCCTTCATCCTGCACGCGGCGTCGCTCCATCAGGCTTTCGCCCATTGTGGAAGATTCCTCACTGCTGCCTCCCGTAGGAGTCTGGACCGTATCTCAGTTCCAGTCTGACTGATCATCCTCTCAGACCAGTTATCGATCGTGGGCTTGGTGAGCCTTTACCTCACCAACTACCTAATCGAACGCGGGCCACTCCCAAAGCGGATAAATCCTTTAATCCTAAGATCATATGCGGCATTAGACACCGTTTCCGGTGCTTATTCCTCACTTTGGGGCATGTTCCCACGCGTTACTCAGCCGTCCGCCGCTCGTCAGCAGGTAATAAATTACCCCTGTTACCGCTCGACTTGCATGTGTTAGGCGCGCCGCCAGCATTCATCCTGAGCCAGGATCAAACTCTCCATAAAAATGTTTCTATTTCAAAACAAATGACTCAATATCTCCTAAGAGACTATTTAGATTTCACAAGTATATAAATATACTTGTTTATCAACATAATAAACTGACGATGATTTGCACAACTAAATTGTCAAAGTTCTTATATCTGTCCAACTCCACGTTGTTGACGCCCAAGGCGACCAGACTTAAATAATCATACTCTATATCTATTGCTTGCGTCAAGTGTATTTTTACTTAAAATAGAAATAAATTCACTGAAAATGCGACCAACAAGCCAACTGCGGCTCCGGCCAAAACTTCTATGGGCGTATGCCCCTTTGCTACTCTCGGTAATTTAATCTTCGAATTCGACTCTTTTATTAAATTAGTCACGGCCTCGCCCTGCTCCCCCGAAGAACGACGGACCATGACAGCGTCATACATAACCACTGCCGCAAAAAGCAGTGATAGTGCGAATATAGAGCTGGAAGTGCCCTCCCTTAGCCCTATGATGGCCATGAGTGCAACAACTGATGCGCTATGAGCGCTCGGCATGCTACCAGAAAGGTACAGTTGTCTGAAATTTCCCATAAAGTTCTTTGACTTAATTCCAGACAGAATATACTTTAAGCCCTGGGCAACAATCCACGCACACATAACGGCAACTACATACGCGGATATATTCATAGTTACTCCGCTACCTCATCGGCATCATCTTGCACTATGCTTTCTTCTGGCATTAGGCCAATAGAAGCTAGTCTATCTCCGTCGTTTAACCTCATAATCCGAACGCCCTGGGTTGTTCTACCTATAGTAGGAATATCTTTCAGTCCAACTCTAATTGCTTGACCATTGGTAGATATAAGAAGCACTTCATAAGCCGCAGGGTCTATAGTTTGCACGGCAATTATTGGTCCAGTCTTGGCGGTAACAACAGCCGCTTTAATGCCTACACCGCCACGTTTATGTGGAGGGAAGTTAGATACCTTAGTGGCCTTGCCGTACCCGTGTTCACTAATAACCAATAGAGTTCCGTCGTTATCAAGAACAATATCCATACCAACAACTCTGTCTCCTGGGCGAAGTCTTACACCTCTTACTCCACGAGCGCTCCTACCCATAGGACGAGCGTCTTTCTCATTGAATCGTATAGCTTGACCGGCAGATGTAGATATAATTACATCATTTTCACCAGTGCTCTTTTGAATCCACCTTAGTTCGTCCCCATCATCAAGCTTTATTGCTATCAGACCATTAGTCCTAATGTTGGCGTAATCCTTGAGCGGAGTCTTCTTGATAGTACCTTTTATGGTTGCCATAAACAGGTAACCGTCATCTTTGGCGTCCTTTTCGTGACGAATAATTGATGTGATCTTTTCTTCTGGTTGAAGCTGGAGAAGATTTACTGCGGCAACGCCCTTAGCGGCCAAACTCGCCGCAGGCACTTCGTAGGCCTTTAGTCGGAATATCCTGCCCCTATTAGTAAAGAACAGCAAATAGTCGTGAGTGCTTGCAGGTATTAGCTGATCGATAACATCCATCTCTTTGGTTGTCATGCCTCTTTTGCCTTTTCCACCACGATGCTGTCGCCTGTATTCGCTCACTAGAGTCCTCTTAATATAGTTCTCTGTAGTAAGTAGGATTACCGAATCCTCTTCTGGGATAAGCTCTTCGTCACTAAATTTACCAAGCTCGCTATTGATCATCTTCGAGCGTCGATCATCACCGTATTTTTCTTTCATTTCAAGCAGTTCTGCTTTAATTATTCGAAGAATCTCTTTTTCGTCTGCCAAGATTGCTTCCAGTTTAGCAATTAGCGTCAATAGTTCAGCAAGTTCATTCTCAATTTTATCTCTTTCAAGTCCAGTCAAGCGACGAAGTTGCATGGCCAGGATAGCCTGAGCCTGTATTTCGGAAAGTCCAAATTTTTCCATCAAACCAGCCTGAGCATCCTCACTAGTTTTACTAGCACGAATCAACTTGATTACTTCATCAATATGATCAAGGGCAATTTTATAACCTTCTAAAATGTGAGCCCTGGCTTTCGCAGCCCTGAGTTCAAACTCAGTTCTACGACGAACCACTACTTGTCTATGTTTGACAAACTCACTTAGTATCTCAACAAGTCCAAGTATCCTTGGCTGTATGCCATCTATCAAAGCTAGCATATTATAATGAAAGCTGGTCTGAAGAGATGTCATCTTAAATAGCTGATTCATAACTTTCTTTGGGTATGAATCTTTTCGTAGTTCAATAACAACACGGACCTTGCCTCGAGCACTCTCATCACGCAAGTCACTAATTATAATCTTTTTATCTTTATGTAACTCTGCTATTTTCTCTATAAGTGTTGCTTTATTTACACCCCAAGGCATTTCCGTAACTATAATCTGGCTTCGTCCTTTTTTTGTTTCTTCGATATTAGCAACGGCACGTATAGTCACACTTCCGCGACCAGTAAGATACGCCTGACGCATTGGAGCGCCACCATATACTATCGCACCTGTAGGAAAGTCTGGGCCCTTAACGAACTGTAAAAGATCTTCGACAGTTGATTCGGGGTTGTCTATCAATTGAATAGTAGCATCTACCAATTCACCAAGGTTGTGTGGAGGAATACTCGTTGCCATGCCTACTGCAATACCAATCTGTCCATTTAAGAGCAGGTTCGGTAGTCTTGCTGGCAACACAGATGGTTCAGACTCTGAACCATCATAGTTATCCCTAAAGTCCACGGTATCTTTATCAAGATCAACTAGCAATTCATTACCAGCACGCCCAAGTCTTGCCTCGGTGTACCTAGAAGCGGCGGCCGGGTCACCGTCCATAGACCCAAAGTTTCCTTGACCATCTACTAACTTGTAGCGCATAACCCATTCTTGGGCTAAACGGACCATTGAGTCATAGATGGCAGAGTCACCGTGTGGGTGATATTTACCCATAACGTCACCGACTATCCTGGCACTTTTGCTAAATTTACTTCCGGGTCGTAAGTTTTGCTCTCCCATTGAATACAGTATTCTTCGATGAACGGGCTTTAACCCATCTCTTACATCAGGTAGGGCTCGATCGATAATCACGCTCATCGAATATTTAAGGAAGCTATCTTCCATGACGTCTTCAACTGTTCGATTCTCTAATAGTCGAGAATGTGTTTGTTGGATTTCGGGAATCATCTCCCCTTCTAGTGTTGTATTTTCTTCATCATTCATAATTAAATATCCAATTCCTCTACCTTAATGAACTTTGCCCTGCTCTGTATAAACGATTTCCTTAAGTCAACCTGGTCGCCCATCAATTTAGTAAATATTGCGTCAGCCTTCTCGGCATCTGCGACCTTTACCTGGATTAATACGCGGTTTTCAGGATTCATAGTAGTATCCCAAAGCTGCTCGGCATCCATTTCTCCAAGTCCCTTGTAGCGTTGAAGCGCAGAAAGGCCTGCCTGTTTGTTGCGATCCGCAGTAGCATCAAATCCCTCAGGATTCTTGGCTTTGCGTTCCCTTATTAGTTGGTTAAGTATCTCATCACGCTCTTCGTCACTATATGCATAATGCTTCTTAGTACCTACCTTCATTAAGAAAAGTGGAGGCTTAGCTAGATATACATATCCACCGTCAACAACTTCACGCATATAACGAAACAAGAACGTCAAAAGTAGAGTTGAAATGTGACTACCGTCAACATCGGCATCTGTCATGATTACAATTCTATGATAGCGTAGACCATTGATATCAAACTGGTCACCTATTCCGACACCTAGTGCCTTAATTAAGCTTACTATTTCGTTATTTCCAAGCATCCTGTCCAGTCGAGCTCTCTCGACGTTCAATACCTTACCCCTAAGTGGCAATATCGCCTGAGTGCGACTATCGCGACCGGACTTAGCGGAACCACCGGCAGAGTCACCCTCTACAATATATATTTCAGATTCAGACGGATCCTTACTAGAACAGTCAGATAACTTTCCAGGTAGGCTCATTCCATCCAGTGCGCCCTTACGAATAACATTATCTCGAGCGGCCCTAGCGGCTTTACGCGCCCTGGCGGCAAGCAGTGCCTTTCCGACTATCTTTTTGGCAACATTTGGGTTTTCTTCAAGATAATATGAGAAATACTCATTCATAACCTGTTCTACGTATCGACGAACTTCAGGATTACCCAGTTTGTTCTTCGTCTGACCTTCGAACTGCGGATCCGGTAACTTAACTAATATGATAGCCGTTAAGCCTTCACGTATATCATCGCCGCTCAAATTATCTTCTTTTTCCTTCAATAGACCCGATTTTCGTGCATAATCATTGATTACTCGTGTCAAAGCAGACCTAAACCCAATCACATGAGTACCACCATCCGGTGTTAGTACGTTATTTGCAAATGGTTTAACTATCTCTGTGAACGTCTCGTTATACTGAACAGCTACCTCTACTAAAGAGTCCTCAATCTGACGCTCTACATAGAATATATCTTCACTTACAACATCTTTGCCAATATTAAGGTGTTTAACATAGCTCTTGATGCCGCCTTCAAAATAAAATGCCTGTCGGTCGCCCGTACGTTCATCAATAACGGATACATAAACACCCTTAGTTAAGTAAGCTTGATGCCTTAGGTAGTTAACGACCCAAGTATAATCAAACTCGACCGTCTCTTTAAAGATTGTATCGTCAGGATAGAACGTAATAGTAGTACCTGTTTTTGTCGATTTTCCGACAATTGCGACATCAGCTACTGGAACGCCTCTCTCGTATTCCTGACGATAAAGTTTACCGTCTTTTCTGACTTCGGCTATAAGCTTAGTAGACAAAGCGTTGACAACGCTAGATCCAACCCCATGAAGGCCAGAAGATACCTTATATCCACCATTTCCGAACTTACCACCAGCGTGCAAGACCGTCAGAACTGTTTCAAGTGCACTCTTACCGGTTTTGGCATGTTTATCTACAGGTATTCCTCGTCCGTCGTCATAGACACTAATGCCGCCATCGTCCTTTATCGTCACTACAATCCTCGTAGCATAACCGGCGATAGCTTCATCTATACAGTTATCTGCGATTTCCTTTATTAAGTGGTGTACGCCGTCGTAACCAGTACTACCAATATACATTCCTGGTCTTTTACGTACAGGTTCAAGTCCTTCGAGAACCTGAATCTGCGAACCATCATAATTTTTATCAATTTTTTGTTTAGCCACTATGCACTCCCTCACTTATTCAGTCTGACTGTAGTTATTTACAATATTACCATTATAGCGGACAATTTGTGTTCACTCAAGCTATTGCACTGAACATATTTCTTATGCTAATCTATTCACAAGAGGTAAATTAAAAAAAATAAAAAATGTTCAGAAAACTTGTATCTAATCTATCATACAGTCCAGCCCTAGTAGGTCAACTTGGTTTTTACGCAAAAAGGCTAAAAGGCGAAGAAGCAACCCGTAGAATTGGTCTAATTTTTATCGCTCTATCACTGGTCGTCCAGTCTCTAGTAGTCTTTCAACCCTCAGAATCTGCAAATGCCGCAAGTGGCAATGACTTCGTAAGTGGAGGCCTTGGTGTCGGATCAGCTAAGTCGCTAAATAAATTCATTAGCCCCTACGATGCAAATAGTAACCACTTAAAAGACATAATGAACTATTTTGGAATAACCAGAGCAGAAATAACTTCCGCAAAATATGGATCTTGGAAGGCTGGAGAAAAACTCTCTTGGGGATTTCAATCTAAATTTAGCTACGCCCAAGGAGAACGCGCAGTAAATATAACTGATTCCACAGGTAACTACAAGACAACCGTGTATGGTCGTCCAAATAAATTATTTAACGGCGTAAATACAAATATCTATGGTTGGTATGGTCATTCTAGTAAAATTGGATGGTTTGCAATCATGCAGGTATGTGGAAATTTGGTAACAGATACCCTACCACCGGTCCCAGAACCACCAAAACCCGAACCAACCCCAGCATCCGACTGCTCTTCACTGAAAATAACCACAATTAGTAGAAAAAAGTTTTCACTTGATGGCTACGGTAATACAAGTGGCGGAGCATCTATCAAAGGCTACAACTTCCAGGTAAAGAATCCAACTGGTCAAGTAGTCGTCAATAAAGACATTAAATCTAGCAGCTTAACATCTACGAGTGGAGCCTTCGAACTATCAGATGTTGGAAAGTATACGGCATATCTCACCATTAGCACTTCGGTGGGTTCACGCACTAACCAAAACTGCGCACTAACGTTTAACGTCGCTCCACCCGAAGTCTGTCCGGTGAACGACAAATTATCGATAGAGGACTCAGACTGTCAGACATGCCCAGGCAGCGACTCTTTATGGATAAAAGATCCCCTATGTAGCGCAAAGATCGTACTGAGCAAGAATGCAATAAATACATCCCAATCGTCTATAGACGCGACAAAATCGATAGCCGTAGCTAATGATCAGATAAAATATACGATAAACGTCGAGAATACCGGCCTTATACCTGAAAAAGTCGACTTGACTGAAAACATTAGAGATATATTAGAATATTCGAGCTTAATCGATAATGGAGGAGGCACCTTAAATAAGGAGGATAAAACCTTATCTTGGCCATCTATAACGCTCGATAAGGGCGAAAAACAATCTCGAGTGTTTGCTGTTAGGTTATTAGAGACTATACCCGCAACAGCACAAGGACAGAGCGAGCCAACATCTTATGACTGTATTATGACAAATACATTCGGAAACCAGGTTGATATATCCGTAAACTGCCCTACGCCAAAGATAATAGAACAAGTAGTAGACCAGCTTCCGAAGACAGGACCTACGGAAAACATACTATTCGGAGGCATATTATTATCAATAGCAACTTTCTTCTACGCACGAACAAGACAAATAAAATCTGAAGTAAGATTAATAAGACGAAATATAAATACAGGAAACATATAGAATGAGCAACTCCCCCGAACGAATAAACTCAAACCCAGACAGCAAAGAGAAGGGCTCAGAACTCGCGGGAGAGAGACTCGAAAAACTAGCTGGTAGTCAAGAAAAAGGATCGGAACTAAGCCCAAGAGACATAGAGGCTCGCACAGAAAAAGCAAAGGCAGAGGCGCTAGAATCTGCCATTAGCGTAGAATCTGGTGGTAAAGAGAAAGACACCAACAGTGGCAGCAGAAGTGCAACAAAAAAAATCAGAACCAACAAGAAACAGAAGAAAGACAGTTTTAAAAAACAAATAGGCCACGTACAAGCCGACCTACCAGTAGTAAGTAGGTCTTTTAGTAAGATTATTCATAATCCATTTATAGAGAAAACCAGCGATATAGCTGGTGCCACAATTGCACGACCCAACGCCCTGCTGTCCGGATCTATTTTCTCCTTCGCTTTAACTCTTGCAGTTTATTGGATTGCAAAAGATATCGGCTACACCCTATCTGGATTTGAAACCATCTTAGCCTTCGCAATTGGCTGGACGCTCGGAATAGTCTACGACTACGTCAGACTAATACTCACTGGCAAAAAATAAATATAAACTTAGCGCAGCTTAACTGAGACCTCGCTAGGCGAATTTTCATTATCTGTAGCATTTCTTATATGAAGCTTGTCGCCGGCGCCAATCGCAGATGACCCCGTACTGCCCTGGGTCGCGTTCACGGTTGCATCATTAGCTATAGGTGATTTCTCATTAAGACTATTATTTGCAGCTCCGTCAAGCTTCCGAGGAGACGCTGGCTTTTCTATAACACCAGGTTCAGCGCTAAGCACTGTAGGCTGAGGCTTAACGATATTTTGTGAACCTTTTATCTGTTGTCTTTTCGCCAACCAGTCATCCAAAAATGAAGCTCCAGGAGCCGTTTTCTGAGCAGGAGATGCACTTGATGAAGCGTTGGTATTGGATACACCACCAAAGCGAGATTGTTGAGCCTGACGCATAGCCTCAAGCTTTGCCTTTTTGGCCTCGTCTCCGGCCCCTAGGCGAGCAAATATCTCTTTATCGACTTGTGCCCTGGGTTTGCCATACTTGACCGCCGAGAGCTTCTTAACTGCATCCCTAAGTTGATCGTTTGACTTACCCATCGGCGGAAGAAGTGACATACTAAAAGCCGAAGATGGAACACCGTTAATTAGTACCGACGCTACCGACTGATAATTTGGAATTTTCGTTAAGTCTTCGGCATCATAAGTAGGCGTAAATTTCTTTTCTAGGAGCTCTGCATCAGTAATACCTACCCTACCGCCTATTATTGTTCCCACATTTCCTAGTATGGCCTCACGGACCTGGTCCGTTAACTGAGTCATGAACTGATTAGCTAGAATTAGGTTGAGCCTATATTTTCTAGCTTCTGACAAAATAGTTGCAAAGCTTTCAGTGGCAAAATTCTGGAACTCATCTACGAATAGACAAAAATCTTGCCTCTCGTCCTCTGGAATATTGCCACGCGACATAGCCGCTACCTGAAATTTCATAACAAATATCATACCTAGCAGCTGAGAGTTGAGCTCACCGGTCTGACCTTTTGATAGATTTACTAATAAAATCTTCTTATTGTTCATTATATCTTTAAGGTTGAAGCCACTTTTCGTTTGACCTATTATATTGCGCATCATTTCATTGCTCAAAAATGCACCGAACTTACTGACAAACCAGCCCAAAATTTCTGATTTGTTGGCGTCACTAGTCTGAGCCATCTCCTTATTCCAAAAATCTAAAACGGTTCTATCCGTAACGTGCTTAAGTTTCTCATCCGTAAAAGATTGGTCATTGAAGACCTGAGGCACATCTATAAAGGTAGAGCCGGCGGGATCACTCATTATAGTTAATGCAGCGTTCCTAAACCAATGTTCATAACGAGGACCAATGATACCGGTATGCCCCGGATCATACAATTTATAAAGCATAGCTATAGCTTCTTGAATCAAAAAGTCTCTTTGGTCACTATTCTCAAATTCAAATAGATTTAACCCTATAGGGTTCTCGAGATCGCCCGGATTAAAGTAAATTACGTCCTCAACTCTCTCCTTCGGTATCATTCCTAGTAGTTTCTCGACAGAATCTCCGTGTGGATCAATAAAGGCAAAGCCCTTTCCATCCATCATGTCTTGAAATGCTAAATTCTCAAGTAAGTTCGACTTACCCATTCCTGTTTGACCTATTATATATGTATGCCTTCGCCTGTCGTTTTCGGTAAGTCTAATTTGTTTTTTTACACCCCTAAACTCGTTATAACCGATCAAAATACCTTCATCCATAGTATGGGCCGGACCATCAACCTGTTTTGCCATTTGTCGCTGAACTTGAGAGGTAGATATACTATTTCTATCTGGCAAATGAAAGACGGTCGCAAGCTCTACACTGTTCAGTATGTTCTGATTAACCGCTTGCGGGAAAAACCTAAAAATATAAGCAGTAACCAATTCCTCTATATCTCTTGCGGGAGTAAACTTAAATCCGTTATTAGTTGATGAATCAAACATCGAAAAGGCGGCTATTACATTCTTAAGAAGAGCCTGAGAACGCATAGCAGTATTAGACGACACCACGACCCTAATCAGAGTTTCATAGCCAGGGTGTCTCGTTTTCTCTTCTATGGACTCGACCAGAGACTGCTCGAGAGACGATAATTGCTTATCTTCCGGCTTAACATCGCCGGCCTCAGGTGGTTTCCATAAGGCCTCCATTATGCCCTTGAAGTCACCCATACCGGCGAAACCGGAACTTTTAACGCCCTTATCTTTCTTAATCTTATTCGATGCGTCAATCGATTCCTTGACCCATCCATCTTTAGCTGGACGTATCATCAACTGAACGGCTATGCCGTCTTCCTTAGTGGCAGTAGAGAGAGCGTTTATTAGTGCCCGCGCAGCGTCCCTCTTTGATTCCTGATAGGTGGCTATCGGATAAGAATAGCTCTTCTTAAGAGTTAATTCACCTCCAATAGTCCCGCTCAACTTTCCCGATTGGCTAAAAATGTTTCGCTCTTCTACCTCTTCTAGCCGCGCAGAAGGATAAGCTGCCGCTATGGCTTGCTTGACGGTTTCTATTAGCACGGTTGGCACGACTGTGTAGTAATGAACTAATCCACCGTGGGCGACTATCTCAAAGGATAGATGCCTTTGGCCATAAATACGCCCCTTGAAGCCGCTAGTGGCAGTACTAGATAGAATATTGTACATAACTTGCGCCTCAGACAACATCTCTTCGGTGATATCTCTTTCGTCCCTACCGTTTGATTCTATATCATCGCTCGTAGGTGGAATATGAATATAAAGAGACACCATTTTTAGGCCTCTCTCGTAGTTCTTCGCTTCTCGAAGAGTCTTCTTGTATTGCATAAACACAAAAGCTAAAACTGCAGATATTAAAACAGCTATTACAACAGTACTTATAACGAAAGTTAGCATTTTGACAACAATGGACTGCGAGTCAGACTACACATCGCCCAGTTCCCTTCCATATCTCTTTTTTTGATAGTCTCTCTGCAGTTTTAACACAGCCTCTTCTCTCTTGTAAGGATCAGCTTGCGTTTCGGTTACTATCCTTTTGGCTTTATCTACCCATTCCTTTTCAATTAAATCGTCATCATTCGCCGCTACTGGTGAATCGCCTACGACACCAACAGAAGAGTTTGCAACATCATCTAATACCGGCATAACCGGAATAGGCAAGGCGGGCAAGGCGCTAGTACTAGCGCTGTCTGCGGCAGCCGAAGCTAGCTCAGAAGCCCTTTCGAAAGCCTCAGCTCCATTCTCAACCCCAGACTCAACCCTGTTTTCTGATGAGGACAACTCAACATTATTCTCATAATTAACATGATTGACCTCTTGGTTGATATTTGGCTTCGAGACTTCCGGTTCCATATCTGTAATTATAGCATAACAGCAATGCTCATTGCCAAGTTTTTATATGCGTCTTGAAACGTATATTAATCCAATAATAACAAACGTAAATATTAATATATTTTCATAAAAACCAACAGATCCCACAGAACCTAAAGCAAGCATCATTACCGGAGCAGAAGCAACCACAGTACTGAAGTAATATGATTTTCTAAAAGATAACCTAGAAATTGGCTTTACTACTGTAAATGTAGTTGAAAAATATGTTACTAAAAAACTAATATAAAATATCAAAAACGTCACTACTCCGAGTAGTGACGTATAGATGCTGAAAAATAATATCAATATACCAACTGGTCCAATTGCTGTAGGCGAAAACAGATTCACTATCGCTACCATCAAGCAGAGGCTTATTATTGTAGCTATTATCAATGATCTTTTTAACATAACTAATACTATACACCAAATAGTATTAAATTTTGTAGACAGCCTGCGCGACATACTTCCAAAGGGCTGCACTGGCGCCCCTAAATATAAATATTGGGCCGTGAGCCATGTTAGTGTAGCCGCGACAGGCTACTATACTGACCGTCCCTCATAGAGGGGCAGACTTGTACCTTCGTACTCCCTCAATGCAAAAAGCAGAGAAAGCACGGAATCTCGACGCCTATGGCGGAGTATCGGTAACACCAACTCTAGAAAAAGGTACGTGCCTGCAAACGCAAGTCATTTTATATTATCCTAGGCATTGCTGCTACCGAATATCCGTCAAAGATATTATGTTGTCGATTGAATTGTTAAGGTTTTTTGCTTATTTTTGTTTTTGTAAAAGCATGTTTAGATATTAGCATAAACATCATACTTCGTCAATCATCAAGCCTAACTATATGTTGTTTATATAACTTATTTAACTATATAATAGATATACTAAGGTGTTAAAATTTATATATACAATAATTACATCATTGTTTTTTTTACAATTAAACTATGTCCGACTGACTAAATACGGAGCCTGGATGCAACAAATTTCACAGCTGATGAAAGTAAATGAATTAGATCCTAGAGCTACTTTCAACTAGGCCTATATGATAGCTCCGCCTATCGCTGTCGGTTTAAAATAGCGACGACAATAACATTCAGACTTTTTATTGACTATAATTATGGTGCAGAGCAAATCAATAAATGATTTCCGTTCATTTAACAATCAAAAACATACGTAACAATAATCTTAATATTTCTTTATGAGTAATCTTTATCTATCGCGGCTACACAACATCAAGCATAGCACACTGACACAAAAAGATGCCGACTCCCCCGCCGTACAATATGGTGCTAAATTAATTTCCAGCAGATATAACATAACTGTTCAATTTGTGTGCACCCAAACCCACAGTAATGCAATAATCTAGCGTGGTAAATTTTACCGAAAGATTTTTGATATTATTGTTGACACAAGCGTTATTAGGCTATACTATAGGGGTAGCTTCTGAATAAAAAACTTGTACAGAGGCCAAAAATAAACAGACATCAAAAAACTCCACAAAAAAACAACCGTTCCTCGCAGGCGGTTGTTTTTATTTGAAATTATCTATCTGGTGGAGCTGCGGGGAATCGCACCCCGGTCCGAATGGTAACAAATTATTCTTCTACAAGTTTAGTCCGTCTTAAATTTTAACGACTCCCATAACTAAAGGTCGAACATAAAATGTCATGGTATTCGCGCAATAAAATTTCTTACTAAATCGTTGCTGCCCGACTTAACAATAAGCAACATATTTTATAACATTACACTCAGTCTATGTTGCCTGTAGAGAGTAATGATCGAGCTTATTAGGCTGCGATTGGCGCAGTTGCAAAGCTAGGAACGTTAAAACTAAAGTTCTTCACATATGCTACTACTGAATTAATTGTTTTTGCAATTAAAAAATGTGATTTACGCCCACCGGCGACTTGCTGAATAATCTGTTAAGGTCCGTTCGTCGAAAGCTATAATCAGCCCCAAATTAACCTAGCTATTATACCAAAATTTGCAGGATAACGCTAGTCATGATTAACTAATAACACTTATGGTTGCGAAAATCATGACAGCGGCTCCTATCGGTTTCGATGGCTCTATCGTAGAGGTAGAGTGCGACTCTTCAAATGGCCTACCGTCACTAACAATCGTCGGCCTCGGCAATAAAGCCATCGATGAAGCCCGAGAAAGAGTACGCAGTGCAATATCCAACTCTCTTCTAGAGTTCCCAAAGAAAAAATTAACAATCAACCTCGCACCGGCAGAACTACCCAAAGATGGCACGCACTATGACGTACCGATATCTCTATCTATATTGTGCGTAAGCGGCCAGCTAAGACAAGAAGAGCTTAATGGCAGCGTATTTGCCGGGGAGTTGGCCCTAGACGGCAAGCTGAGGCCTATAAGCGGCGCCATAAGCATTACCGAGACCGCAAAGACCAGTGGATATAAGAAAATATTTTTACCAAAGCAGAATGCAGCTCAAGCTTCGCTAGTATCTGACATAGAGATATTCCCAGTGGATACACTGAAGGATATATTTCTTCACCTAAAAAAAGAGCAGACCATAGCCCCCTTTGAAAGACTCACAAGCGCCACGACAAGCCCCAGGGTTCAATCGCCCCCTTATATAGACGAAGTCGTAGGCCAAGAACAAGCGAAAAGAGCCATAATAGTAGCAGCAGCCGGACATCACAATATACTGATATCTGGCCCTCCGGGTGCTGGAAAAACCATGCTAGCAAAAGCTCTTTTAAATGTACTTCCAGATCTAAATACAACTGAACAGCTCGTAATAACAAAGCTACATAGCCTATCGGGAGAAACCACAAAGGATATAGCAACAAAGAGACCCTTTAGGTCGCCCCACCACACATCGAGCATCGTATCTCTAGTTGGTGGTGGTAGAAAGCCAAAGCCAGGCGAAATAAGCTTATCGCATCTCGGAGTACTATTCTTAGACGAAATACCGGAATATCCTCGTTCAGCGCTAGAATCCCTAAGACAGCCGCTCGAAGACAAGGTCGTATCAGTAAGTCGGGCAGAAGGAAAAGTTACTTATCCCGCCGATTTCATGCTCATAGCCACAATGAATCCCTGTCCATGCGGATATCTAGGTGACACAAAAAAGGAATGTTCCTGTACCAGTAGCCAAATAATAAACTATAAGAAGAAGCTTTCTGGTCCCCTGCTAGACAGAATAGATATCATAATTGAGGCATCGCGAGTTCCAAATGTAGATATATTAAGCAAAGATAATAATACTTTTTCACAACATTTACAGGCAAAAAATGACATAGGTAATGCTTACAACACTCAAGTCAACAGGTACGGAAGCAGTATTAAATACAACAATACTATGTCTAATAGTGACATAAAAAAATTTGCGTTCTTAGAAACAGATAGCAAAAATCTTTTAAATCAAGCGGCTGATAGACTGGCACTCAGCGCTCGCAGTTACATAAAAATAATAAAAGTAGCAAGAACCATAGCTGATTTGGATCAATCCAAGACCATAAAAATAAACCATATAAGTGAGGCTTTGCAGTATCGAATTAAGTAGTATTGAAATAGATTGGCTTATCTGATAAAATAGCATACGAGTAAACGCTCAAAGCACTATCAAACAAGGAGACAAAGATCGGTACATCAATTCGCATCAACGAAGCAATTCGAGCAGAAAAATTAAGAGTCATTGGAGTAAACGGAGACCAACTTGGAATCCTCACTCGAAGCGAAGCGCTATTAATAGCCGAAGAAGCAGAAGTCGATTTAGTTGAAATATCGCCAAACGCAGACCCACCTGTTGCTAAGGTCATTGACTGGGGAAAATATCAATACCAGAAGATGAAAGAACAGCAGAAAAGCCGCAAGAATTCAAAATCTGTAGAATTAAAACAGATGCGGATGGGACTAAAGATTGGCTCTAACGATCTAGATATCAAATTGAGAAAGATTAGAGGCTTCCTCACAGAAGGTCACAAGGTTAAGATACTTATTGTCTTCAAGGGAAGAGAAATGGCTCATAAAGAACTAGGTTTTGATATGATGAGCAAAATAATAAATCTAATCGAAAATGATTCAGTGCTAGAGCAAAAGCCTCAGATGGCTGGTCGCAATCTGAGCATAGTAGTAAGGAGTAAGTAATGCCAAAAATTAAGACCCATAAAGGAACAGCGAAACGCATCAAAATTACCGGTACTGGTAAATTGACTCGACGTAGAGCATTCGGAGCCCACCTGCTGGCAAAAAAAAGCAAGGGACGCAAGCGTAATATTAATTCTACCGCATTTGTAAAAGGTGCGATGGCTAAGAACATCAGAAGAGTACTAGGAGTTTAATCATGCGAGTTAAAAGAGGTGTAGCAGCACGTGCTAAGCACAAAAAGATATTAAAACAAGCAAAGGGTATGCAACATAACCGTACCCGTTCTTTTAGACTTGCCAAACAAGCAGTCATTAGAGCCTTGCAATATTCATACCGCGACAGGCGAAACAAAAAACGAGACCTACGCGGATTGTGGATTACCAGAATCAACGCAGCATCACGAGAACTTGGAACAACATACGGTAAGTTTATCGCAGGCCTCAAGAAGTCTAACATAGAACTTGACCGTAAGGTCTTAGCTGAACTTGCTGTTAGCGAACCTAAAGTATTTGCTCAAATAGTCAAAACTACTCAAAAATAAAAACCAATCAAACTAAAAATACTCCTATATGGGAGTATTTTTAGTTGGCAGTGCATCGATAAGCCGGGTTCTGTCGTGGATGATAATCTATCTAGTTCAATGGTTGCCCAAAGAATCAAGCGGATATCGACCTGCAGACGAGTAGCCCTTAACGCAGATCTCCTTGCAGCCGACAGGGTTTACCTCTACATCACGTCGCCGTGACATACTGTGAGCTCTTACCTCACTCGTTTCATCTTTTCCCTTGCGGGGGTAGTTTAGTTTCTGTGGCACTTTCCCTAGGGTCGCCCCTGGTTGCCGTTAGCAACTGTCGATACTCTACGCTGCCCGGACTTTCCTCTTGTATAAATACAAGTAATCACCTAATGCACTGCCTTGAATTATTATATCAAACTATTGTGAATCATCCTTGTGTTGGTCTAAGTATTTATTTACAAGTGCATCTGCCATTTGATTCTGCTCCCTGGGAACATGCACGAACTTTATCTTATCAAAATTAACAATTAACGCATTTATCCTCTCATTGATTGGCCAAAGCTCTCGATTTTTTATAGTATACAGACCCCTAAGTTGGTTGACGACGAGCATACTATCAATCCTGAATTCAATATTTCGATATCCCAATCTCACCGCCTCTTCAAGGCCCAACCTAACTCCTTGATATTCTGCCTGATTATTTGTAGTAATACCTATAAACTCTCCGCCACTAGCCACTACCTCAAGATTAGCATCAACTATCACGAAAGCCGCAGCTGACGGTCCCGGGTTACCTCTTGAACCGCCATCAGAATATATCAAGACCTTATCTACTGGTGTTGTTTTTTTACCTACATTTATAGTGTGGTCCTCTTGGCTAATTAAAGAGTAGTGCTTACTTAAAATATAACCTGCACTATCTCTAAGTCTATGAGAATTTAATTTATCTACACTCACCCACTTATAAGAACTATAATTCGGCCCCGTAGTTATATTTAGCTTATTTAAATCTACATCTGAGCAAGAATAAACGATAAATATATGCTGTATGCCACTATTCTCCCTGTCGACTAGCGATAGTGAGTCGGCAACCTCCAATTTACCTAATTCCGCTCCAACATCGTTCTTCAGGTGTCGCCTGAGTGCATCGTCAGGCTGCTCACTTGCGTCTATCGTTCCTCCAGGCAATTCTAGACGACCGATAACATTCGGGCTACCCTTGGACCTCTCCAGCATCAAGACTTTGTCGCCAGATTTCACTATAGCTTGAACGACGACTCTTTGTTTCATATTAACTTTCTGTTTTATAAGATAAATTCTAAAAATATCCTAGGATCTTACTTTTGGCGCTAGATATTCCCAACCGTAAAGGCAGGTGGGTACTTTCAAGACATTTCCACGGAAATGAGTAATATTAAATTCCCTATCTATATGATATTCAGGAAAATCATACACGCCTAGGTTCAATCCTAGGATACTTATATTATACACCGATTACAGAAAGATGTTGGCGAATAACATCCAAAAAAATCCCATAGCCGAAGTTATAAGTGTACCTATGTAGTCGTTTGCGAATATTATTAATCCAAATATTATCAATAGGCCAAAACGCTCGGTCCTCTCCATAACCCTACGAACAAATTCTGGAGCCAGCGCATATAACACCCTAGAACCGTCCAGTGGAACTATCGGTATCATGTTAAATACGAAGAAGCCCAGGTTCACCAAAACGATAGTACTGAATATATTTCCAGAGAGCGACGCAGTATCTATGCCTACTAAAGCCCAAACACCAAAAGAAATGAAAGCTATAAATAAATTAGTTAAAGGTCCCATAAGTGCTATCAAGGCAGCACCCCATTCTCCGCCCTTTACATTGTTTGGGTTAAATGGAACTGGCCTTGCTCCGCCAAATATAGGAGCACCCACAAGCGCCAGAGATAGCGGCAATATTATAGTCAAAAATGGGTCTATGTGCTTTAAAGGGTTAAGTGTAAGCCTGCCTTGAAGCATTGCTGTCTTATCGCCCAACCAACTTCCAACATAAGCATGCATCGCTTCATGTAAGGTCATAGAAAATAGTATTACAATTAGTACTATAAAGATGTGTAGAAAATCAATTGACATAATAACCATTATAACAGGCCTTGTATTATCGAACCAAGACTATCTGACCTTGACTATCTGATAAAAAGACGCTATACTGTCAAAGATTGTCAAAAATAAGTGGAATTTAACTAAATGGCTGCAAGATGCGAACTAACAGGAAAAGGTAAACAATTTGGCCACAATGTGAGCTTCTCTTTGCGTAGAACAAAAAGAGTATTTAAGCCAAATCTTCAAAAGAAGACTTTTGAGCTCGACGGCCAAAAAATAACAATGATACTTAGCACTCAAGCTATCAGGACACTAAAGAAAAAAGGTATCCTAAGCTAACACTAAGATCAATCATTATAAAAAATAGCACCGCGAAAGCGGTGCTATTTTTATACGTACAGACACTAGCTTCGGGCTAATTCAACAACCGTTAGCGTCGCAGGTATATTTGCTGAGCTCTTTACTTTATACTTCGAAACAGCTTCTACTGGAGCGCCGAGCTCTTTAACGAAAAGATCTAGGCCATCCTGGTTAACTTCATACTTTATAGAATTATCGGCATAATGTATAGGTATAACAACCTTTGGGTCTATCCTAGAGACTACCTTGCTAGCACTGACTGCGTCCAGCGTATATCCGTTACCTCCAACAGGTAAGATCAATATGTCCGTCAACCCTATTTCCTCAAGTTGATCTTCTGATAGTTTTTCGTATATATTACCAACCACAACTATACGTACATCACCAATCTCAATTCTAAATATAGTGCTTGCAAACGGCTTATCTTCAGAATCCAAATGACGCTGTGCGGCTATGCCTCTTATATCAAAGTCTGACACACCGTATTCGCCGGGACTATCAATAGATAATTTTGCTTCTTGATTCTTGATAGAAAATCTTACGTCTGTCGATAATTCAACTACATCCTTTAAAACGATATCTTTAAGGCCTACGATAGACAACTTAGGGTCAACCACAACTACTTGCTTTTTGGTTGATATCAATACACAATTCGCACCTTTATATTCAATTTCAAACATTCAATTCTCCTATTTCTGATTTAAAATATTATCAACATCTACTACGATCTCACTCTTGGCACTAATGAGTCGACTGATAAAGCTATCTCTGACGCTAAGCCTGTAATAGAACTCATCATATGATAGCACGGTGTAGTTGATGTCGCGACCTTCTTGTTTCTCAATGTGAGCTATTGCAGTTTTCAGTTTAGCCTTCGACACATCACCAACCAATAGTACGTCAACCGAACTGCCGGAACCCTTAACTAACATTCCAGCAAAGACAGCTAATCTAACGCCAGGAATATCTTTTACTATTTGAGCATAATCAGAAAGACCACCATCAATCTCCGATGAGACACCTTGTAGTAGCGAGGTACTATCTACGCCCTCTCCAAAGATGGCCCTTAGTGGGACATAGAACTCATACCTTTGATTTACCTCGTAATACAACTTGTTCTCGGAACTCGTACTTGTTATGATACCGACTTCTAGCATATTAGATAGCTCACGACGAACAGAATTTATCTGTTCATCGATTTTTCTGGTGATCTCACGAACAAAATATGGTTGGTTGGGACTATTCAAAAATAGATATAATAGTTTCACCCTTGTTTTTGAACCAAATAGTGCGTCAATCATTGTCTCTCTCGAATAAATTTTGTACTTTTATAATATCACGTAACATCAACTCTAGCCAACTCTGAACACAAATATTCTTTTGCGTCGTCTAAATTGAACCAATTTATGTACTTATCTCTTTTAAACCAAGTAATTTGGCGTTTCGCAAGTTTCCAGTCTGCCGTATTAAACAACTGAGCAAACTCGTCCTTATCAATCTCGTGATTAATAAATCTTCTTGCAAGAGGATAAACGTTCGCCTTCATAGATTCATTTTCCCACCCAAATCTCTCAGCCAAAAAATTAACCTCACCTATCAAACCGTCTCCGATAAGGACGCCCGCCCTTTTGGCTATCCTAGCCTTAAGTAACACCTTATCTGTTGATATTCCAACAACGATACAATTATTTATCGGTTCTGTGTTTCGTTTTAACACCTTACCGTTGTTTTCTATACATCGTATAACGTACCTCCTGTTTTTATGGTTTTCTGGTAGCTCTATACCCATTTCTGCACATATTTTATGTAGCTCAGTTAGGTCTAATTCTTCAAGTTTATCCCTCAAAGACACATCCGGCTGAGCTCCAAATTGATAGTCCAAAACCACAGCATCTATATACAGCCCGCTACCGCCTACCAAAAATGGAACATTGCCCCTCGATCTTATCTCGGCTATCTTTTGGTTTGCGTACGACTTGAAGTCAGATGCTGAGTATTTCTGCCCCGGATCAACAATATCAAGCCCCCAGTGCGGAATACCCTTTCTCTCATCAATACTCGGCTTCGCTGTGCCAATATCCATATAACGATAGATGGTCCTGGAGTCCGCACAGATAATCTCACCTCTAAATTTTAATGCCAAATCAATAGCAAGACTAGTTTTGCCGCTGGCTGTTGGACCGGCTATTACTATAAGAGGTAGTTCACCCACTACTCCGGCCTCCACCTAATTAGATTGAAGTTATCTACTGTATGTTCTGTACACGTAATACCCTCATTTGCCAAGAGTTGAGCCTGGACATCCCTACCTCCATGAAAGCCGGATGCCAATCCACCATTCTTGTTCACGAGCCTATGCCACGGCAATGATGGTTCGCCATAGTGTGCTATGCCTCCTACTATTCGCGCCGCCATAGGTGAACCCGCAAGTGACGCTAAATCACCATATGTAGTCACTTTTCCCTCAGGAACCAACTTAATAAAGACCTCCACGCGCTCCCTAAAATTCGATGATAATTCAATCATTACTTATCGCCCTACAAAATTTAGGAACCATAATAATTAAGGTGCTGATCATAGCTTTCATCAATCTATAACTCTAGTAAATACTTGCTTAGTTCATCAAGCGATAACTTAACTTCACCGTCCTGCGTGCGGATACTAACCTGTCTAGCATCTTTATCTTGCTGGCCAACAATCAGCTGAACCGGTATTTTCCAGGTTGTCGCTTCTCTAATTTTTTTACCAAGTGACTCGTTACGATCGTCAACTGTATAACGTAGCTCGTTATATTTAACCGGTCTCATAAGTACAACACCGTCTAATATTGCCTTAATCTCTTCGACGTAATCTAATAATGTATCATTTATAGTCAATATACGGACTTGCTCTGGTGCCGACCAAAAAGGAAACCAGCCAGCCGTATGCTCAATCAACACGCTCAAAAAACGCTCAATTGACCCAAGCAGCGCGCAGTGAATCATCACCGGAGTTTGAGTAGTTCCTTCGGCATCCGTATACTCCAAACCAAATCTACCGGGTTGTACAAAATCTAACTGTACAGTAGCGACCTGGTGTTCGCGACCAATAGCGTCAGTCGCCATAAAATCGATCTTTGGACCATAAAATGCTGCTTCCCCATCCTGCTCATAATATTCAATACCAACACTCGTAACTGCCTCTTTAAGTTGAGCCTGAGCCGACTCCCATAGCCCTATATCACCTAGGTACGCGTCAGACTCGTCTCGATATGAGAGCCTTACTCTTAACGGCATATCGATTGAATCATATAAAGCTGTGGCGCTTTTCAGTAGATTGTTGATCTCTTCGCCTATTTGATCTGGCGTACAAAATACATGGCTGTCATCTTGAGTTAAAGATCTGACTCGGTTTAATCCGCCCAGCTCACCCGTCTTCTCGTCACGGTAATCAGTAGTGGTCTCTAGGAACCTAATAGGTAGATCACGATAGCTATGAGGCTTGCTGGCATAAATCTGAGTGTGATGTGGACAGTTCATAGGCTTTAGGGCCATCTTGTCATCTGTTTCCTGGCTCGTAACCAAGAACAGTTCATCTCCGAACTTAGACCAGTGCCCCGAAGTTTCATATAGAGCCGTCTTGGTAATATGTGGAGTCCAGACCTTTTGAAAGCCATATTCTTGACGGAGTTGATTCGAGTACTGTGCAAAAATGTCACGTAAAACAGTTCCTCGAGGAGTAAATAAAGGCAGCCCAGAACCTACAAGTGTCGAAACTGTATACAAGTCGAGTTCTTTGCCTAGTTTGCGATGATCTCGAAGCTTTGCCTTCTCCAGCATTTCAAGATACTGGTCCAACTCTTCCTGAGTGGCAAAGGCCACACCATATAGACGCTGCATTTGAGGATTAGACTCCTTGCCTCGCCAATAAGCTCCCGCAACGCGCAGTAACTTAAATGCGCCGACATCTTTGGTATTAACTACATGCGGACCTCTACATAAATCGACAAAATTACCATTTTTATAAAATGAAACACTCTCTATAGCCGCTTCACCATCTGTTGCAAGTCCGAGCTCACTAACGTCTAAATCCTTAGCTACAGTTGTGCCCGACCGTTTCAGGTCATTTAGTAGTTCTTCTTTATATGGCTGGTTGCTCTGCTTGGCCCAGTCTATCGCTTCATCTATTAGCATCTCAGACTTAATAAAATCATCACCATAATTAATAATTCCGCGCATCTCTTTTTCTATTTTTGGAAAATTAGCCTCAGAAATCTTAGTCTCACCAAGATCAATATCATAATAAAAGCCGTTTTCTACTACTGGGCCGACCCCAAACTTAGCTTCTGGCCAAAGTCTTTGCACTGCTGCAGCCGTAATATGAGCTAAACTATGCCTCATTGCGTAAAGTTGTTCTTCGTTCATGACAATCTCCTAATTTTATATAAATAAAAACATGCGATTACTAAACTCAAATATTTAAAATATTTAAATCTACAGATCGCATGTCTCGGACTCGTATATTATGCGAGCGGTTCCACCGGACTTCTTGTCGCTATGACAAGCGCTTATGAAAACTTATTAACGTACAGTTAACGTATACGGAACTCGGCAAGCGGTTAATTTGCTTCAATGTTCAAAATAATTATACCATAATCTTGCCTGATGACCCCTATTTTGCTATCCTTATATGAGCCTGGGTCCTTAGCTCATTTGGCTAGAGCGCCACATTGACGTTGTGGAGGTGAGAGGTTCGAATCCTCTAGGACCCACCATTAGTATATTAATCACCCATCTAACAGATGGGTTTTTATTTACCCACAAGAAAGATAAGTTTTCCACGCCTATAAAATGATTTTCACGTGAATACATATATCATAGGGTGAATAATGGAATTTGTATGTACTATTGACAATTTATAGCGTTTATGCTAATATGTAAGCATGGTCAAGAAACAACAGATTGAACTAACCTCAAAGACGTCAAAGCTAGATAGCTTTAACTTAAGCTTTGAGTATGACAAGACCCTACAAGAAGTAAGGCGTGACGTACGTATACGTACTCATATTTAATCTGATCAAAACCAATACATAAAAATAGTGAGCGCGTAAGTGCTCACTATTTTTAGCTGAAAACCCTATTGACCCCTACTTATGCCTTAACCTAGATAATCTCTTATTTTTTATCTTAACTAAACTGGCAGTAGCCTTGTCGGTAACGTCAAACTTATCCAGATAGCGACCAAACATCAACCTAGTCTGAGAGTAAAATGCAGATAACGAGCTGTAGAAGATGGCTGTAAATGGCATCAAGAACCACTGTAATACCATCAATACAGTCCGACGCCTTTTATACCTAGCCGGTCTCGCTGGCAGAAGCTTCAATGAAATGAATATCATTATAAACAAACCTATCATGGCAATTCGCTGTATGACGCCCACAACATCCGGTAACTGATGCACTATAGGGTCTCGAAACGCACTGCTGTTGATGAATAACGGTACCCAACCGCCTATAGCCACTATAATAGACACACTCGCTAGCGTTATATGGCCGTCAAGGAGTCTTATAAACCTCCCTAGGCCTTCAAAGAAAGGAACGGTAATCTTAGTCGTAAATAGCCTAGTAGCCACGTACGGGATGTCTGAAGCGCCATAAGCCCACCTTCTAAGCTGTATAAACTGCGCCTTTAGTGTTTTAGTGTAGGTATCAGACAAAACGGCGTCCTGATAGATAGGAACATATATCGGATAAACCGAATAGTCACCCTTGAAGTAGAAATAGCTCCTCCAGTACTGGTGACCATCTTCCACGATTGTCCTTGTGCTCCAGAAGTTCATTCCGACCAGCGCCTTCATAGGCTGAGAATGTGATGCAAAGTTCCTGAGTGCGTGGGGCCTCATGGAACTTATGATATTCCAAAATGAGTTACCGGTAGCAACAACACGCATGGGTGCCGGAGCATCCCATATATTATTCAAAAAGAGAGATATAGGCTGATATGAAAGGTTGTTTCTGTCTTCGTGAACAATATATTCATAAGTAACGTAATCAAAATATGTTGCATGAGGCCTGTTATCGCTGTCGAGAGTAGTTACGATGACATTCTCATAATCTATAGATTTCTTATCCAGCCATGACTTCAAGTACTTACCCGCAAACGTAATATTTCCACCTTTGCCCGTAACTTCTCCTGGCAGATCCTTAGGATGTTTTACTATCAAAAATTCAAAAAACTTATCAGAATAATTCTTCTTAAGAAGCTTGACGGTCTTCTCTATAGCCGCCCCACCTCTTTCTTCATAAGCTATAACTATTATCAGTCTTTCCTTGTCATAAGAAGTCTTCAAAATAGATTCCATAGTTGGCCCCAAAGTATCGTATGTCTCGTTGTAGGTTGCAATTATAGCTGCGTTGTAAATATCAGATGGCTTAGGAAAATGTTCTTCACTTGAACAGATTTTTTCTAGATTATCCATATGAACGTTATAGCCAAACTCTTTCAAACTACCAACCACGCTATTTTTGTAATAGATTTCAGGCTCCTCGAGCTCCTTCAATCTATTCATCCAGTTTACGGATTGTGCACGCTGCATCATACGATTACCTATTATCGTATGATAAGCGATGCCTACTGCCTTTACTAAAAGAGTAGTTATCACAAACATAAGATATATCGCAGCGAGTATTGGGCTGACGAATGATAAAATAATCAATAAAAATATAGCCCCGTAGCTTAGCATAGCCGGGACCATCTCGAAAAACCTGTATTTTTTTGTACGTTTGCCGAGGGGTATTTCTAGATTATTATCCATAATTACCAAACCGTCAAAATCGTATTAGTTGTTGCCCAGGCCAATAATATAATTACGACACTCAACCAAGCAAATAAGGAAGCTAAAACGTCACCCTTTATAATTAATATTTTTACAGTAATAACCGAATGGATAACACCTATGATCAATCCAAATAGTCCAAATAAAAGCAAATAATACCACTGGTCTCTATAGATATGTGTAACACCGTATGCCGAGTAATGAGTTACGAGCTGAAGTTCGCTACTTTGCACGTTGAAACCAACATAAACCATGAAGCTTATTGACATAATAATCAATATCAAACAAATTACCGAAATATATCGATTGGCGAGTAACTGTTTTATTGACTGTAAGATAATTGTTTTCATATATTGATTATGGAGCCGCTGTCCGGGATCGAACCGGAGACCTACGCTTTACGAAAGCGTCGCTCTACCAACTGAGCTACAGCGGCACTCATACGACTAGGTCATTATAGCATCTACCGCCATATAAATAAACGACTCTCCCCCTGTTGCGTTAGCAAACAAAAACTGATAAAATACTTTGAGTTCACTCACCATACGGGCTCGTAGTGAAGTGGTTATCACGCCTCCCTGTCACGGAGGAGATCGCCGGTTCAAATCCGGTCGAGCCCGCCAGAATTAGAAAATCACCTATTTGGTGGTTTTTTAGTTCTGAATGGATATCGATTCGGGTTCGAGCTGGCGATCGCGATACGTCAAAGACGTATCGAGAGATCGTCGGGTCGCGTAGTGAATGAAACGAAATAATGTTTACATTTTTTCGTGAATGAACGGAGGAGGCTTAGCCGATAATCCGGTCGAGCCCGCCAAATTAAATTACTCACCTATATAGGTGAGTAATTTAATTTCTAGGTGTTAAAAACTAACTGTTAAACAGCTTTCTCGGCACTGGCATATCTATTTTCCACGAACTTCCAGTCAACTATATTCCACCAATTATTTATATAATCATCTCTTTTATTCTTATAATCCAAATAATATGCGTGCTCCCAGACGTCCAGTCCAAGTATCGGCGCAGGCTGGCCAAACATTAACGGATTATCCTGATTCGGGCTCGCTACTATGTCCATATCAGGCTGGAGCCAAACCCATCCACTTCCAAATAACGACAAGGCTTTGTTAGTAAATTCTTCCTTGAAGGCGCCAAAACTACCATACTTTTCTACCAGGCTGGCCATAAGCTGTCCTTCCGGGTCCGTTCCGCCGGCTGGTGACATACATTTCCAAAATAGACTATGGTTATAGTGACCTCCCCCGTGATTTCGGACAGCCGTTCGTATTGAGTCCGGTAATCCATCGATAGATTTTATTAAATCCTCAATCGGAATACCTTGATATTTTGGATAATCAATAAGCGCCGCATTCAATTTATCTACGTAAGTTTGATGATGTTTTTGGTGATGAAGCTTCATAATGGCCTCACTAATATTTTGCTCAAGCGCATCATAGCTATAGTCTAGATTCGGTAAAGTAAACATGCTATTTATTACCATCCTGCTGTTGATTAATGTCGATATACCTATGTATTTTTCCAGACTCTTCTATCTGCTTCAGACTGGTGTCAAACTTAGAAAGTGGAACCTGTATATACTCGTAATTTACTTGAGTATCATTTAGTCCTGTCAACTTTACAAAATAATATCCGTCACCATTGGTGGACTTTATGGAATCAGAAACCTGTCCGATTTTCAATTTTAGAGCCTCAAGAGATAATCCACCATCTTGATTGGATTTTGGCACCCATCCGGATTTGCCATATGCCAGCATAATACCACCAGAGCCCTTCGAGGAAGCGACAATAGACTTAAAGTCGCTCGATTTTTTAACTGATTCCGACACACTATCAGAAAGCTTAGTAGCGTCAGTGTCGATATAATAGGCTACTTTCTGCCTCAAGAGCTTATTGCGCGTAGTCATCCTGTATTCATCCGGAGACCAATCGTAATAATCTTTTATAACAGCGTCGTATGTCTGTTGAGAAACCTCGCCATCGCTAGACTGCCTCTGTTGTTTTAGAAAAGACTCTAGTTCAACATCACTAACCGTTATCTTATTTTCTCTGGCCAATTTAGTCGCATAAGCATCGGCGATAGAATCCTGCATAGCTTGTTCTTTAATAAAATCAATTTGCCTTCGTCCATCATCGGAGTTTAAACTAACTTGCTCTTTTTGTTCCAGATAATGAACAGAGCTCCTATATTTCATAAGGTAATCGCTATAAGGCACAGACTGCCCATCCACGGAGGCAACGGATAGAGGTAGAACTCGAGTTACTCGATACATAAAGGTATTGGTGTCCTGTGCAAGATAGAGTCTCCACCACCCAAAAACCAACAACAATACAATTGCCGCTAAGCTCACAAAAATCGCGTTTCTAACTAGATGGTGTCTAGCATACTGAACGGGGTACTTAAAACGACGACCTTCCGCCAAGACCTTCTCGCGATGCTGGGCCACTGTATCATTAGTTATTCTAAGTGGAGAACCTTCTTCGGCCTTCTTCTTTTTGAGAATATTATTGATTAACTTCTTCATAATCTCCTTGGTCTTTAATTGCATTGGATACGGCGTCCTGAAGTTTGTTATATATAGTATCAGGGTGCTCAACTTGATGTATAACCAAGTCTCCCACGAAAGTCTGAATAACTATAGTTCCAAACTTAAATATCTCACCACTAAACCCTGGTATATTATAGCTTATGTTTTGAATCTTTGACAGGCGCAACTCTATCACATCTTTACCAAAAAAGCCCTTCTGGGTCACTTGTCGTATGCGTTGATCTGTCACAATGTATATAGTGAAATACCACAAAACATAATAATAAAAGAAAAATATAAGTCCAATAGAAAAACCGAATAGCGGTATCCAGAATAATTCAAGATTATTTTGCCAGATTAGTGGCGGTACGGCTGATACAGCAAACGGTACAAGCAATAAATAAAAACCTTTACGCATCGAAATGATATGCCTACGAAAAACAAAGAGCAACGATTCGTCATCACGTTGACCCTCAAAGTCTAAGCCTATTCTTTCGTTCTTTGATTTGGTTTTTTTCATAATCTTGATGGTACCCCGGGCAGGAGTCGAACCTACAACCTTATCCTTAGGACGGATCTGCTCTATCCAGTTGAGCTACCAGGGCAATCCTATCAACTATTGTAACACGACAAGAGGTCAGATTAACGAGTGAACTTTTCGTTAACTACCTGATAATCAAATATTTCATTGTCAGAAAACCAATGCTTAATTTCTTGCGCCGCCTCGTCTTCATCACCGCTGGCATGAATAAGATTTGGAATACCCTTTCCTTCGGTATCGGCATATCCATAACTCATGTGCGAAAAATCACCACGAATAGTACCAGGTGCAGCAGACTTTGGTTCTGTTGGGCCAACCATCTTTCGGACTAGAGCCACAGCCTCTACGCCCTCTAGAACCATCGCAACTACAGGACCCTGGAGCATCATTTCCAGCGTAATATTAAAGATTGGTTCTCCCCTGCGAGTAATCATCTTGCCTATTTCTTCGTAGTGTTTGTGAAAATGGGCCTTGTCTGGGGCAAGCATCTTTGTGGCAACTATTTTTAGACCAACTCGTTCAAATCGAGTCAATATCTCGCCTACAAGTCCCCTCTGCATTGTGTCCGGTTTAAATACTATTAATGTTTTTTGAATATTACTCATAGCTGCTCCTGTCTCTTTTATTTAATAAAAATTATCAATCCCAATATAAACGATAACGCTAACCTATACCAGCCAAAAATAGCCAAACTCTTATTCGAAAGATACTTCATCAAAAAACCAATCGCAATCATACCAGATATAAACGCGACTAAATTGCTTAGTGCTAAGACACCAAAGTTTTCAAATAAATAATTACTATCACTCATAAATATCTTGAGTGTTACTCCCAGCATAATAGGTATTGACGCCAAAAAACTATACTCAGCCGCGGCAGCAGATCCCATTCCAGACAACCTACCGGCAACGATTGTCGCACCAGAGCGAGAAACGCCAGGTATCAATGCAAATATCTGAGCAAGACCTATAACGAATGCCCTAAAGAAACTTAGGTTCTTACCGTCACTCACATCACTTGCTCTGGGGAACTTTTCCACAAGAATCATTACGACACCGACTATACCAAGAGATAGCGCAACCGTATTCAGACTACCGAAAAAAGCATTTGTAGCTATAAAATCAGCCATAAGGTAGCCTATTGCTCCAGCTGGAATTGCAGTAATTAGGATGTTCATCGCTAACTTGAACTTCTTATTAAATAGAACGTCCTTTGTGATATCAATTATTTTTTTACGAAAAAATACCAACAACGCCAACAAGGTACCAATATTTATAAATTCCAAGAATAGATGATCAGAAGCACCATTAAAGAAGTTTTGGGCAATAACTAAATGGCCCGAACTACTTACGGGAATAAATTCCGTAACTCCCTGAATAAGACCTAGAATGATAGTTTCAATAAAATGCATCTAACTAATTGTACCCACTTTTGAATATATAAGCTATGCTTATATTATGTATTTATCTGAATATATATTGGACTTTATCGAATACCTAGAAGTGGAAGGCGGACGATCTCCAAAAACTGCCGAAAACTATAGGCTATATCTTGAAAGATTTGTTGAATTTACGAATGATATTGAAGTTGACAAAATCACAACAGAAATAATCCGTAAATATAGGTTATGGTTGAACCGTTATAAAAACAACAACGATGATGAATTAGCAACGATAACTCAAGGTTACCATCTAATCGCGCTGAGGGGCTTTCTTGGCTACCTCTCAAAAAGAGACATACCAAGTCTTTCTCCTAATAAAATCGAACTTCCAAAAACTTCTAGAAAACAAGTAACATTTCTACATTTTGATGAGATAGAACGTATAACGGACGAAATAGACGTTTCGACAGATATCGGCGCTCGAGATATAGCCTTAGTAGAATTACTGTTCTCTAGCGGGCTACGCGTATCGGAACTCGTCAATCTAAATAAAGATCATATCAACACCAAAAGACGTGAGTTTACAGTCCGAGGCAAAGGTAAAAAAGATCGACCTGTATTCATTAGTGAGAAGTCAGCAAATTTAGTAGAATCTTATTTGTCTCGCAGGATAGATAATCTTCCTCCGTTATTCTTAAGCTACAGTCGCAATAACTTAGCGACAACCAGTGGTGATTACAGGCGACTTACTTCAAGGAGTGTCCAAAGGATAATAAACAAGTACACTCATCTAGCTGGGATAACAAAACACGTAAGCCCGCACACGATGCGGCACAGTTTTGCGACCGACCTACTACTAAACGGAGCAGACATTAGGAGCGTACAAAGCATGCTTGGTCACAGCAACATAAGTACTACGCAGGTTTATACGCACGTTACTGATCAGCACCTTAAAGAAGTGTATGAAAAATATCACAGCAAAGATGCCAGCGACTCCTAGGGAGTACACTTAGTACTATAGTCGTCTTTATTATCTGTTATCACAAAATTCTTACAGAAATTACCAGTTATATCTACCGCGGCATTTGGATACGGGAAGTTTGGATCAGATAACTCCACCCTACTCTGCACTCTCCTGAATATATCATTTGCACGCCCCGTAGAATCGATTGCAGGCTGAACTCCGTCAAAGTCCACGACACCAGCGCCATTTTTTAGTTCTACACTATAGCTCGTACCTTGATATATAGAAGACAACCTCACGAACGCATTTCGGCTTCCTCCGCCTATTACAGACGGCAAGACTATCTCGGCTGAACAGGCATACCCACCGGCACTAATATTTCCAGAGCAAGTGATACTATCTGGAGTTATTGTTGCAGATTTTCTCGGACCATAAATATTAATTTTGTCAGCCGACCTACTATTAGGCAAAGAAACACCTGATACTCCGTTTGGGTACAAAAACGCAGTACTATTATTGCTATTACCAGAATCATTCTCGTTAAAACTACTCAGAGTAAAATCTGAACCATACTGCATTAACTGAACTCTCATTATTGGTGGCCTGTCAGTTGGCCAGTTAGTGTATAAAGGCTGCTTTGTGGATAATTTTTCTAAGTCAATATTTGATACATTCTGCGTATCGCTGTTACTAAACCATCTGATCGTTACGCTACTAAACGCGGTCGCCCCAACTAAAGGTATTATCTTGGATCCATTTGGCAGTAAAGAACCTTTAAAATCTGGCGTTTGCATTTGTACTAGAGTACAAGTGTAAGCCTGATTAAGGCTTAGGTCGCTAGAAGATTGCTGAACGAGCACCTCATCGCTATTAGTTGCCGTAACGTTGGATACAAATTTATTGCATTCGGTTGAATCAATATCACCAATCAGCTTCGCGCAGCCTGACTTCGTAGGGTCTTCCAGACAACCCTGATATTCAGCCATAGCTCTCTTAACGTCCTCGACGCCAGCCAGCGCTGAATCATTAGCACTCTTTGATAAATCGACAACAACAGCTTGTTGCTGCTCACTTATCATTAATCTTGTAAAACTAACTGTAACTACACTGATCAACAGAGCGGCAAATATAATAACGAATAACGAGACTGCACCTTTTTGATTTTGCTTAGCATCATGCATATGTTTATTGTAGCGCATTTGTTGACCTTGCTACTATATTGAATTCATTTATAGAACAGTATGTTAAATCCGCATCTAGGCTATCTGGGGTCTTACAACTGGCATTACTGGAAGATATCGCAGCTTGATCATTGGTCCCTATTATGTAAGATATGTAATAAATACTTTGTTTTGATCTGTCATCTCTAGCAGAGGATTGATTTGTAATACTAAAATTATGCAGAGCCAGACCTCTATCGCCGGCCGACAAAAGCTCAACAGCACCACTAGGGTCAATATTTTTTGAAGGATCGGCACAATAACTACCACTACCGTCAGGAACTTTAACTAACCTAATCTTCTCAGAAGAAGAAGTATAAACATTACTATTACTAGAGTTTGCAGACTTATTACTAAGCGTAGCACCGTAATTCCAAACGTAACTATATTTGCCCACACAGAGCCTTCCACCCCATACTTGAGGTACGTATTGATCATCGGATGGAACAAGACTAAGTGGTCGAGACTCACTAATCGACTTTTTTAGGTCTGAAGAAATCGCCCTGCCTGCAATATTAACCTCTTTAACGGTTAAGCCTCTGTTATACATCTCGCCCATCCTAACCACCGTCATAGCAACGGCCAACATCAAGGTAGACAAAAAAGACATCGCGAGTAGCAACTCTATGATAGTAAATCCCTTATTACGGCTCATACAGCCTCACTATCGTACCCAAAGTAACCGGTACATTAGATCCAGCACTATCCCAACACGCACGAATATGAAAATCTATAAACTTGTTAGATGAATTTGACTTTACGGCTTCAACCCATAGGCCCTCAATACTAGCTACGGTTGATGTCGTTGAGGGTGGAGTGGTAGCCGGAACCGCTAGAGAATACCTGAGCTGTGAATAAGTAGGTACCGAACCTGACACGGGCGTCGTGTTATCAACTTTTGCCGTTTTTGTATTTACAATAAAAGATTTATTGGGAGCCGTACAATTCCCTAACTGAGACGCAGACGCTATGACCTGATTATTTATGATTCTCTGCCATTCATAAGCGGGAGTTCCTGAAATAATATTTGGGTAAGCCGATATATATGAATCATGCATAAATCTAATGACCTCCGCCTGGGAATCCATTTCTTCTCTGGCTAGTGACATCTCTAAGGATCTCTGAACCGTGGATAGTCCAGCGTTCATTACTGACATGCCGCCGACCGCTACTAAACTAAACACAGCAACCGCGAACAACACCTCTACTAAAGTATCCCCTCTTTGAAGTCTAGAATTGATTAACATTGTGTAGCACTACCTTCATCGTTAGACTTAAATTGTATATCCGATGCAGACGTGGCATTTCCATTAATAGAGACCGATAAACCGTTGCCGACCACTAGACCACCAGAATCTAGACAGATCGCTTGCTCCCCTCTTCCTGGTGTCGCATTCGAGTCTATTATCATACTTCTCAAAGGAACCTTAGATACGCTGTTAAAAACATAGACGCTACCGCTAACCGGGGATCTCAATATCAACATATATAGACTCCTCGGTTTATTCGGTGATTTCGCACCAGGTCCACTTATTGGCCAAGCGATTTCTGAACCCCAATCTAATGAAGAAGTCTCTAGAGTAGAATTAAGAATCGACATGTTAGTAGATTGGAGCAACGCTATATCATTTACATTTGAAGAAGTGCTCGAATCGTAAACGCCAACTACACCACTAGTTGTTACTTGATCCTGGACTATCTCAATATACCTACCCATGAGAACACAGTCAGACTGACCCCTATATGTTGGCTGGCCAGAGGTCTGTATATTTGCGTTACTATCGCATAATATTGAAGTAGATCTAGTTTCGTTTTGGACGTTTACCGTACTCGAGAACTGATCTTGTATCAAGGACTTAAGGCCATTCACACTATCTCTATATCTTTGACTATTAATATTAACGCTAACACCCACCAATAGAGCCACTACCATCACAGCAGTAATAGATAAAACCAACATAGTTTCAATAATAGTAAAACCCTCTTTATATCGGTGTGTCATTTGCTCTAATTATAGCATAAGCATAAAAGCATAATGCTAATAGAGTAGGCCGATATACCAGTCAAACAACAGATTGCCGACCAACATCGCTATAACGGCGCCAGCTATCAACATAGGCCCAAAAGGCACCCTAGACTTACGTCCAAGCTTACCAAGCAGCATCAAAGGTATAACGAAGAGACAGCCCACTAAGTTTGCCATAAATAAAGCTATGAATGCCAAATGCCAATTCGCTAATAATAAACCGAGACCTATACCCAACTTGACGTCACCAAAACCAACCCATTTATGCTTGGAAACGACGTAAAGGAAATAGTATAACCCACCCAGTATCAATACCGACCCAGCGACAGAACTAAGCGCATAGAGTTTATCTTCGGATCCTATTACCGCGATGATTGAACTAATTAGCCCAAGACCAATAACAGAATAACTCACGCTATCTGGTAACAAAAACCACTTGATGTCATAGACAGTCATAATAGCGAGTCCTACGCCAGCAATTAACCATATAATTATCGAAACTATACCCACGAAAGAGTCTAAGGACATAGGCCAAAGTAAGTACGAAACCACAAAGAACAAAGCCAAGCCAATCTCTATAACAGGCTCCATGTAACCGATCTTCTGCTTGCATCTACGACATTTCCCACCGAGCCCTATCCAGCTAAGAAGTGGTATCAGATCGTACCAGCGTAGTTTATAGTCACAACTCAAACAAGTCGATCTGTCGTTTCTTAAGGTATTATTGTTTAGTTTTTTAAGTTTTTTATATTCTTCGTGATCGTATTCTTCGTGACTATCCTTATCGCTAGCCAATTCTCTTGCACGAAGTCTCCAAACACTTGCCCCTGCAAAACTACCAAGCAGTAGACCCAAAATTCCCAATATAATACTAATTAATACTTCATTCATAAGCACTATAATAACAGTTTTGGGGCTAAACAAAAACTCCGATATTATTCGGAGTTTTTGTTTTATACGGGTTAAATTGCTAGTTGCTAACGCAAGCTACGCCACCACCTTCAAGATACATACTAAGAGCAACCTTCTTTGAGCTAGCGGTTGTCAGTGCACCGTCCAGGCCGCATGACTTACCGGCTGAATAATAGATAATATTCTGATTTGAAGTTGAATCAAAGCTACTCGTAAGATCAGCACTGTTAGGTGTTAATACGTAGGTCGTAGTACTTGTTTGACTCGAGTTAGCTCCAAGTGGGTCAATAAATGAATCTCCAGCTGAAGTAACAATATATTTACCTACGAATAACTTAAGAGCTGCGGCAGTATTTGTAGGTAGTGCGCCTTTATTATTTGACTGGTAGTTGTTGATTGACGTCTGGGCCCTGCTTAGATCAGTTTTTCGCTGCGAATCACGCTGCGAGCGCTGAAGCGCAGGAAGCGCCAAGAATACCATCAAGAATATCAGTCCAGCAATAGCCAAAACCAACACAACTTCGATGATCGTAAATCCTTTTGTCTTTTTCTGAGTGTTCATAGAAACTTTTCCACCTTTCAAATGAACTAATTACTTAATTAACGTGCTTATGTATATGTTACCTTATAGTCATTATATTGTCTAGACATTCACTCCATTAACAAGGCTATATATCGGCAGCAAAATTGCTCCAACCATTCCACCAGCTACAACTGCTAAAACCACCATCAATATCGGCTCTATGGCTGTTGAAATATTCCTAACTTCCTCATCCAGCTCGTCCTCATATACCTGGGCGACTTTGCCCATCATCTCGTCAATGCGCCCAGATTGTTCGCCAATCTTTATCATCTGAGGTACAAGTGACAATATATAGTCCTCAGCTTTTAGGGCTGTAGATAAGGGCTTTCCACCCTTTACTTTATCAGCTGCACGCAAAATACTCTTTTCCAATATTGTATTGTTCAACGACTTACCTGTTATGCGCAACATATCAAGCATACTAACTCCAGTACTGAGTAAGGTTTGCCCTGTCCTAGTTAGCCTGGCCATATAAAGCTTTCGAAACATCTTGCCAAACACCGGAACATTCAGCTTGAAACCATCCTTAAATGTTATGCCTGAATCCGTTTTGAGATACTGTAACCCGAAATACGCACCAAAGCCCAATACAATAAGCACAATCCACCAAAAGCTTGCTAAAAAGTTAGCGCTCGAAACCATAACCTGAGTAATAAACGGAAGTTGCTTGTTCAGGTCTTCGTAGAGTTTTTCTACCTGAGGGACAACGGTAAATAACATAAAACCCATTACACCGAATATAACGACGAGGACAATTAATGGATAAGTTAAAGCACCCTTTATCTTGCTTGCAATAGCAGCATCTTTTTCTTGTTGATTAGCAACCCTCTGTAAAGAATCGTCTAATGTACCAGAAAGCTCTCCAGCTGAAACAAGAGCAATAAAGACAGCATCAAAGACTTCTGGATATTTGGCAAAAGAATCAGATAATGTCTTTCCACCCTCTACAGATGCAGTAATCGCTTGGATTATTGATTGAAGTTGCTTGTTCTGCGTCTGCTCAAGTGCCGTATGAAGGCTTTGAGCAAGAGGCAACCCGGCGCCAATCAAAGTTGCAAGCTGTCTAGTAAATACAATCTTATCTTTTGTTGTAATCCTGCCAGATAACTTAGCTATAAATCCGAGCTCTCCGGATTGTTCCTTAACACTAAGCGGCGTGAACCCTTGTTTGATAAGCAAACGGCCAGCAGCGCTCTCAGAATCTGCCTGAAGAGTAGATTTTACTACTTTATTCGAGGCTTGATCGCGCGCCTCATATGAAAAGGTTTTCATTATCCTCTAATCAACCTTTCAAATTCGATTAAATCAACTGCGTAGTCTCGAGCATTGTCGTATGTTATAGTTCCACTCTGAACCAGTCCCGCAAGAGTTCTATCCATAGTCTGCATCCCTTGATCAGCTCCAGTCTGGATCACCGCATCAAGCTGGTGCGACTTTCCTTCTCGGATAATATTTCTAACCGCAGAGTTAGCAACTAAGACTTCTGCCGCCACTACCCTACCGCCACCTATGGCAGGCACTAGTCGCTGAGAACATATCGCCATTAAGATATTCGATAGCTGAGCTCTAATCTGAGGCTGCTGGTGAGGTGGAAATACATCGATCATTCGATCGATTGATTGAGCAGCTGAGTTTGTATGTAGTGTTGCAAACACAAGGTGTCCAGTCTCGGCGATAGTAATAGCCGCACTGATCGTCTCAAGGTCACGCATCTCACCGATCAAGACTACGTCTGGGTCCTGACGAAGACTTGAACGAAGTGCCGCGCTAAAGCTATAGGTATCGTAGTGAACTTCACGTTGCACTACTACTGATTTCTTTGACTTATGAGTGAACTCTATTGGATCTTCAATAGTTATAATATGTTGAGCTTTTTCAGTATTAATCTTGTCCAAAAGCGCAGCAAGTGTAGTAGACTTACCGCTACCTGTTGGTCCAGTAACCAGAACTAATCCGCGAGGATATTCTGCAAATTTCAAAACAGCATTTGGCATACCTAGTTCTACTAATGATTTAATCTCTATTGGAATAAGCCTTAGTGCTGCAGCAAGATTGCCTCTCTCGTGGTAAGCATTAACACGAAATCGCCCCAATGTACCAAAAGCAAAGCTAAAATCAAATTCTTTATCCTTGAGAAGAATCTGTCTTTGATCTTCGTCTAAAATTGCATATATTAATGTCTCAACAGACGGCTCGTCTAAAGCGTTATAGCCGGCCATAGGAACGAGAGAACCATCGACACGCAACATAGGAGGTAGCCCTACCTGAAGGTGAAGGTCAGATGCGCGCTTTCGCACAACCTCTTCCAGTAATACCTCTATTCTTAACTCTTGATTATTCATATTATTCCCCACTCCTTGTTTATGCTGTATCTGCTGCTACTCGATTAACTTCTTCTATGGTAGTAAGCCCCTGAAGCGCTTTTAGATAACCATCTTGCCTCATCGTTATCATACCCTGCGACACAGCCAGTCTCTGTATTTCGGAACTAGTTGCGCGCTTGATTATTAGATTCTGAATGTCGGTATTTACGTCCATCACTTCATAAAGCCCGGCCCTGCCACTATAACCATGCGGCTGTTGAGGGCTATCAATACCTCTAACTAAAGTATAAGCGCTTTGACCAGTTAGTGGCAAGTCTTTATACCCTAAATCTTGCGCAACTGCGGCGACGTCGGCTGCAGTTTTTGGTAACAAGTGACCAATCGTCCTCAGTATATTTTGAGTTTCTATTGGGTTTGACTGGTATGTTTCTCTCTTGGGGCCGACCCTTCGTACCAGCCTTTGGCCAATAATTGTATTTACAGTACTTGCAATCAGAAATGGCTCAACGCCCATATCAAGAAGACGAGGTAAAACTCCTGCAGCGCTATTGGTATGGAGGGTACTAAACACGAGGTGTCCAGTTAGTGCCGCCTGTACGGCTAGGTTTGCCGTTTCGTCGTCACGGATCTCACCAACCATAACTACGTCCGGGTCCTGACGTAGGATTGATCGAAGTCCAGTGGCAAACGTTAGTCCAACCTCTGCATTAACCTGAATTTGGTTTACGCCATTCATCTTGTACTCAACCGGATCTTCTAGTGTGACTATATTTACAGTGTCGTTTTTGATTTCCTTTATAAGTGCGTAAAGGCTTGTCGACTTACCGCTTCCCGTAGGCCCAGAAGTCAGAATCATACCGTTGGGGTGCTTTATGCCTTTTCTAATGACCCTAAGTGCACGTCCTGCGTATCCCATTTCTTCAATGTCAAAAGAGTTACCAGACTTATCTAGTAGACGAATAACTACTTGTTCACCCCAAACAACAGGGCTAATTGCTATACGAAGGTCAACTTCTTTATTTGCAACCTTTACGGTAAATTGACCATCCTGTGGAATGCGATGTTCGTCAATCTTTAGGTTGGATAAAATTTTTATTCTACTTACAAGTGCCGGCTCAATGCTCTTAGGAAGCTGCATGATTTCTCTCAAAACACCATCAACTCTAACTCTGATTTTAAGTTTTGATTCAAGTGGCTCTATATGAACATCACTCGCCCTAGTCTTTACTGCATACTCTAAAATAGTACTGAGAGCCTTACTTATAGGCGAATCTTGAACAATTGTTTTAACATTTTTTTCACTATCCGTATTAGCCTCATTTTGGCTAGCCTCGGCCGCCTCGTCCACACTAGAAAGATCGGTTTTGTATTGATCTAATATATGACGAACGCCAGTCTCAGATGCCATAAATACCTTCAGAGGTCTTTGTATTTTATTCGAAAGGTAATCTACAGCCTGAACATTATTGGCGTCTATCATCGCCACCGCTAGCCTATTTTGGACTTCAGCCAGGGGTACGGCCATAAAACGCTCAGCAATATCCTCGGGCAATAGATTCAAAATGTTTTGTTCAATTAAACTATTAGTTAGATTAACATACGGAACACCAGAAACCTGAGCAATGGCATGGGTCAGCATCTCGTCATCTGCCAGCGCATCGTCGCCCAGTACAGCCAGTAGAGGCTTATTCTCGGCAGAGGCCTTATTGATAGCTTCGTCTATCTTTTCTTTGGCAACCAAACCCTCGTCAACCAAAAGTTTCAGAAGCTTATCTTGGATATCACTTGTCAGAAGCGCCATGGCAAACTACCTAATTCGAACTCTGCGTTACAGTTGAGTCCTGGCCACTGTTAATATTAACCTTCACTGAAGGGTTAATCGCCTGGGCGTTAAACACTTCGGGGTCAGGTTCGGTAACATCTGTACTTATTGAATCTATAGTCTTAACTTTTTCGCCAGCATCAGTACTACTACCTATCAAGGCATTCCCAACGAAATAAGCTATCATAATGCTAGCGGAAGCTATCAGTATAATCATTGCAAAATCTGATTTTTTCATGGCTTTACCACCTTATCTTTTAACTCAACTACTCGCGCAGGCTCATAGTAGGCCTTCGCCTGAACTGTCATAATACTACTATCTGTTCCTTTACTCTCAATGCGCAGTGAAACTACATCTATAGACCTTATAGACCGTTCTAGTTTACTTAAAGCCTCTTTTAGTGCCGTTTCAGAACCAGTAACAGAAAACCTAAAGCTAATACTCGGCTGGTCAATGAGCGCAGACGAAACACCTAGATCTATCGAGGTCTCAGAGTCTACAGGGTCAACCTGAAGAGCGTCCAAAGTGAGTCCATTTATGTTGTTTAAGAGCTTTGTCTGAAGAGATGCCCCAAGAGCTAATGAGTTTGCATCTGAAGGCAGTGCGTCCAATATAACTTGAACAGGCTGATCGGAAGGATCAGACTTAATACTAGACAATGCGCTATTGCTATCAAGTACCCTAATCTGAGATTTAAGCTCTTCTATGTTGTTGTTATTATTATTCAAAGTGGCTATAGTTTTATTTTTCTCTGATAATACCTTTTCGTTGAAAAGTAGCTTCTGAACCATAAATAGTGAACCGACTAGCGCAAAACCTACTACAACTGAAGTGATCATCACCCACAAAAACATCATCCTGTTAGCTTTTGCTATTTGTGAACGCTTGCGAATAGACGCATCTTTTGATTGCATATTAATTTACCTCCTGAACATCTTTTGCCTTATCGACAAATAAACTCTTTGGAACACCTAGATAGGAATCGGTTGCATCACCGCCGTTAGAGATAGTAACTTTCAAATCTTTTGAGCTAGTCGCAAATAATTCGGGAACATAATCAAACTTAATAGAGAATCTTAAGACTTTTGCTCCGGTAGAGTCTTCACCATAGCTTGTATCACCTACCACGACATTTGATGCCAGGTCAATCACCTGGTCAGTGCCTTCGCTGTCTTTGAAATTAATCTTCGAGCCTTCTAGTGTCTTTTTGAATACCTCGACTGCGGCATAACTATTTTTTGCCTGGCCTTCAATAGTAATGTTTGAATTATCTGAATCAATAGCTAAGGTTGAAATTTGAACATCGTTTGGAGTAGGCGGAATTATAGCCCTAAGTACATCAAATATTCTTGAATCTATCTTTATAGAATTATGTATATCTGATATTTTAGTAAGTTGGTTTTGGATCGTGATAGTCTTACTGAGGTCTTCTACCTTTGAAAGTTCTTCGCTTTTCTTGGTTATGTCGCTATCAGCCAAGCTAGACCTTACAGCCTGAACCCCAAAGACATATCCAGCCAAGATAACAACTGCTGCAATAGATATTATACCGATAAGTATCGACATAGAAATGACCGTGGCTCTAGACCTTTGAGCTCTTAGAAGTTCTTGCTTTACATCTGGGATTAGATTGATTTCAATCATTTGTTATTTCTCCGCTGTGCGAGACCGATAACGGTTGCAAATTCAGAAGCGATAGCCGCTAACTGCTGCTGATCTGACTGTCCGACTTTAACTCTCTGCCAAGGATTTGCCAGCGTCGACTGAACACCAGTCTTAGCTGTTACGTATGCCCCAAATTGAGGTATAGCCGCACCAAATCCGGACAATAATATGCCTCCGACAGGCGTATTTGGATAGTGTGTCTGGAAAAACTTTATTGACTTGGTCAGTTCTGACGCAAAATTATCCAAAGTACCTTCGATAGCTCTATAGACTTGGCCTTCTAGCCTATCCGGTGCCAATCCAAACTTCAATATGAACTGACGAGCCTGGTCGTCTTGAACATTAAGATTCTGAACAGCAGCTTTGACCAACGACTTTATACCCATGGGTATAGTTCGCACCAACCTTGGGCTATCACCGAAAGTTATAGCTAGGTCGGTTGATTGCTCGCCTACATCGATAATCAATCTTGCGTCCTTAACCCCGCTAGGTAGCAGTGAGCGTATCATAGCTAGTGGATCTGGTTCAGCGGCAATAACGTTTAATCCTAGCGCCTCTATAAACTCCAGACGGTCCTCCGCAAAGGCGTTGGCGGTACTAGATAGCAAAACTTCCTGTTTCGTTGGATCGTGAAGTGATTGGCCCAGTAATGCCCAGTCTACCTTTGCCTCGTCTATAGACATAGGTATATATTGATCAATTTGATACTTGATAGTATTTTTCAGTTCAGCTTCGGGCATCATCGGTATATCTATAACTGTATTAAACGTCTTTGAAGATGGTAGTCCAATAACAACATTTTTGTCTTTTATACCGCTCTGACCTATGGCGCTCATAATAATCTCACCAAGTCGTCGTCTGCTCTCTGCAGAATCGCTGCTACTCGTCTTTTCGTCGACTGGGGCGTAACCATAATGTTGCAACACCCAACCATCTGATCCGGAAGGTGTTAATTGCACTACACGAATAGCGTTAGTACCTATGTCTAGCGCGAAAAAGTTGCCCACTCCTTTTAATAATGCCATATTGCTTATCATTATACATAAGCATAAGGAGTAAAAGCAAGTGATTGTTGGATAATTATAATCTTGGCGGAAGAGCTGTAGTATATACGGTACGAATAAGGTTGGTTGTCTTGGATTGATTATACGCCCACAAGTAAGCATCGGGTCGTAGATTGAATATCTCGGCCGGAGTATTACTGTCTGCGCCAGTACCCGATCCAGCGGTTCTTTGCAGGTATAAATGATTAGACACGACCGGACCGTTTACTTCAAGCTGCTGATTACAGTCAGATATTGTCAATTGAAGCCCAACGCCAGGCGTTTTATCTGAGCAAGTATTTATACTATTACTAGCAATGAGCCAGGCATCAACGCGTTTAACGTTGCCTCTTATATTGATATTGTTTGCGATGATCACGACTTGGGGAATCTGACTGATATCAGTGTAAGGACCGTCGCTATATGTTATGTCGCCGTTAATATTAACATCCGTGCCAGCCGCGTTTATGACCAACCATCGCCTGCTAGGTATATTATTAGTGGCATTGATATTTAGAGGACTAGTAGCCTTAAATAAACCAACATTGGAGTTATTAGATACACCTGCGGCATTAATCGTCGGAGTGCTGGTAGTAGTCGCAAAGCTTGCCGCAATACTAGGGAGCGATGCGATGTTACTGAAACTGCCCACAGGACTACTGCCCGAGCAAGCCGCCGTTACGGCATTTGAAAATGTCAAATAGCTTCTATTACAACTATTTGACCCGCTTATTCCATCGTTTGGCACTGAAGACAGAGCAGATCCCGAGGCCAACCCGTCGACACTTCCGACAGAAAATATTCCGTACTCGACCCAACTACCATAAGTCAGACCAGATTTAACAACATTACTAGTATCAACCAAACCTCGTACACTCAAATCACTGCCCAATACTTGCACCTTAGGTCTTTTGCCGACAACCGCACACACTGGTGCCCCATGTTTCCAAGAGCTACTCGACTGATCATAGGGTTTAACCGAAAAAGCATAACATATCTTAGTGCCGACAGGTAAATCACTTATCGAATCATTTCTTGTATTAATATTGCTTCCAGAAACCACTCCACCAGAAGTATTAAATACTGAGTTTCCCTTAAATAAATTAGAACATTGTGAATCAGTAGAGCTAAAATAATTGCCACAAGGCGGAACGGTCGATACACCTCCATTTTCATTTGGCACCGCCTTGCCCTGGTCAACTACTATCTTAGTAACCTCCCATTCAGTACTTTTGCTACTTGTTTCACCAGAATTAACGATACTAGGTGTTACCGCAATAGACGATAGAGGCTCTATAACACTATCTGGATTTATAGATATATTGGGGGTCAAGCTATAGTCGAAACATGGACCTATAGTTTTTGGGCTGCCGCTCAATAGTGGATTTATACCGTTCTTAACACCAGAGCTGTCTACGCCTATTGCATAGGCATATACCGAATGCGCCTTGTTATCTATATACTTGGGGTCAAGTGTATATGAAAAAGTATGATTTCCGATATCTGCGGCTCCTATATTATAGCCAGAGGCTCCCGATGAACCAGCCGGTCCGTTCACGTATATGTGAACATCAATATTTCCCGAGTAATCATCGTCTTTCGCCCATCCCCATACCTTTGGAGTACAGTCTACTCCGCTAAGAGATCCTGACGGTGCTTTATCTGTATTAAAACAAAACCATGCGATGTCTCTACCCCACGTAAGGCCTCCACTGTATCCAATGGCATCAAATCGTGCCTTTGCGCCCGCATTTGTTATCCAGGGGTAGCCATTATCCCCCTTGTAAGCGTCTGAATTAGAGCCCGTACTATATGGAGTAGCATATATATTTAAATAGTTATATACATAACCGGATGTGGCAGGACCATTCCGAACACTTAAAATAATAAAGGCCATAATCTTGTTTGCCCCTTCAGCACTACACTGGCTCTTAGCACTAGACCATGAACCTGTTTTCATGCCTGCAGGCGCTACGGATCCATCTGTTGGAAATTCATACCAACCATATCCATTCCTCGTACTAGCACCACCTCCGCCTCCGCCCGGATTGCCGCTACCACCCACAGCTCCGTGTGCAACTTGATAGAAAGATAATGATGCGACAAAAATAATTACAAAAATAGTAAATAGTTTAACCAGAAAAATCTTTGGGTTATAGCTAGTGGCTATATTAATCTTCAACATACTGATCCTTTTTCAATAATGCCGCCGGTGAATTACTCAGGCTATCAAGGTATCTCTGATAGTCAGAAAATGATTGATCACCCCTTATGTTGTCTTTAGCGAATATACCCTTATCGTGCTGAGCAGATATAGATTCATACGCACTTAGCGCGGAATCATAATCATCAATACGGATTGCCTCCCAGAATAATATCGTCTGGCACGTCGGATCATCTTGATAGCCCGAAATAGACTTAATACTTACCAGTAGGCTGTCTATGCCGGTCTTGTCTATACTAGCCTCACTTCCCTCTTGTCTTATCGAGTAAAGTGTAGCTCCGTTATACTTATCAACTATAGACTCGTCGCAAACACTGACTATTTCGCTTTTTACAGTTTCATTCGTCGAAGAGGGGCTGTCCTTAAAAAATAAGAATACGGCAACAAGGCCCGCAATAGCCAAGGCGGAAGCAATTATTAGTAACAGCCTTTTACTCACGATATTCCTTGCAACTCATGAGTTAATAATACCATAAGTATTATGTTATTTAAGTAGTTTTAGTTATACTATTAACTAGTTTATGGCATTATCTATCGGTATAGTAGGTCTACCAAACGTCGGCAAATCGACGCTTTTTAATGCACTTACAAATAATAATATCTTGGCGGCCAACTACCCTTTCGCCACTATTGAGCCAAATACTGGAATAGTACCAGTTCCTGACGAGCGCCTTCAGAAGCTTGCTGACATATACGGATCAAAGAAACTTTTACCCTCTACTGTGACTTTCGTAGATATCGCCGGACTAGTTGCCGGTGCCAGCAAGGGCGAAGGCCTTGGTAACAAATTCTTGGCAAATATTCGCCAGTGCGAGGCTATCGTGCATATTGTTCGCGCCTTTGATAACAGCGACATTGTTCACGTTAACGATAAAGTTAGTCCAATCGATGACATCGAGATTATTAACACCGAGCTAATTTTAGCCGACCTTCAGACTATCGAAACCCGCCTACAAAAACTTCAAAAGGACGCCAAGTCAAAACCTGCCGCCAAGGCTAGCTACGATTACCTTGAAACACTTAAGAGACACCTCGAGGCTGGTACTACCCTATCATCGCTTCCAAGCCTAAATCTTGAAGAAATCATCGACCTACATCTACTAACCGCAAAGCCTGTAATTTATGCCTTTAACGTCGATGAAAATACGCTTAGTGACCCAGTTGCCCAAGAAAAATTAGCCAAATTAGTCCTACCATCTGATTCGATATTTGTCTGCGCCAAACTAGAAGAAGAGCTAAAAGGTTTAGACTTAGACGATGCCCACGAACTGCTCGAAAGCTACGGAGTAAAAGATACCGGTCTGCAGCAGCTCATCCATAGCGCCTACGAGACACTCGGTCTACAAAGCTACCTAACTGCTGGCCCACAAGAAGTTCGAGCCTGGACAATAAAAAAAGGCGCTACTGCGCCCCAAGCTGCCGGAGTTATTCATGGTGATTTTGAGCGCGGATTTATCGCCGCTCAGATAGTAGATTTTGACGACCTCATAACCGCTGGTAGCGAGCAAGCTGCCAAATCGGCCGGCAAGATGCGCACCGAAGGCCGTGATTATGTCATGCAACCTGGCGATATTGTCGAATTTCGATTTAACGTCTAACAAAGATTGAAAGTGCCCGGCGAGGCGCAGCTGTCTTTCGACAAGCCGCGCCTCTACCGGGCAACTTAACACCTCTCCTATTCTTGAATTGTGAACAGCATCCCCGGAGTTACACCGATATTGATCAACGCAGTGACATCCGCGTTATTCATGCGGATACATCCGTGCGATGCTGCGGTCCCGATGAGCCATGGCTCATTCGTACCATGAGCAGCAATGACACCGACGCCGCCGGGGAAGAAAGTATCGGTCTCAGAATACGCACTTAGCACAAACTGATACGGCCCAAAGATTGGATCCGCAGTAACCTGCAGCCAAGTCTCGATGAAGAAATTGCCGACGGGCGTCGGATTCTCGGCCGTACCAATTGCAATCGGATAGCAGATAGCCAGATTATCTGTCACATTTACACAAAGCTCGCGGTCAGACAAATCTACCACAATATCCATGTTAACGCGTCTCAGGCTGACGTCCGAAGACCATATCCACCCAGTTGACTCATTCGGACGGACCGGAAGCATGACCTCCAGCCAACCATCTTGGTCCGACACCACTACAAAAACTAGTGGGTTTGCGGGATTGTAGGTTATATCCGAACGATACAGAGTTTGAGTTACCTCTCCCCCTGGTTTGTCGAATACTTGGATAGAGTCCTGGATAGAGCTAGCCACCAGAGTACCTCGAGGTTGCGGCTGTACGTCCGGAGCCAAAATGGCCGGAATCGTTTGCGCCGCAGTTGGCGTAGGGGGCAAGTCCAAAGAAGTCTCCGGAGCTGCAACCATACGCGGGCTAATAGTGACCATTACGGCCACCACTATAACAAAAGCCTTGGCTACAAGCTCAAGAAGCTTCATTTTTCACCTTTCAAAAGTAGGATCGAATTGTCAAGTTGCGCCCTTTCGGGCGCGAATTAAAGCGACATCCGAAAGGTCAAATCAGGCAAAACCAAAACAAGTTTCAGTTAGCTGACACCTGTTTATTATATAACAAAGTTTAAAGAAAGTAAATAGTCATAGAAATGAGAAGAGGCCTCAGCGAAAATGCGTCACCACTACGTTAGTAATGATGGAAATTCTCGGCTAAAGCCTCGTAAAACAATTTTCCAATCCAATGGTTTAAACAAGCCGGAGACGGGACGCCCATATAAGCGCGCCCCGCCTCTAGCTCATGCCCGAAGCACCCGTTTACCAGTTTGCGGGTGCAGCCTTGTCGACAACCGGAGGGGTTCCGCTGAACACGGGACCCACTTCGTCGACCGGTGGGTCAACAACCGGCGGAGGGTCAGTGACCCCGCAGTCCACGGGGTACTGGACATCTGCGTTCTGGTAGTAGTCCGTCTCGCCCACGTAGACGTACAACTCACTGACGTTGTACTCGGGGAAAGGCAAGACCAGCGACGTGCCGCCGGCGATCTCGATGCCGTCCGTGAATGCGTCCGGCTCGATGATCGTCGCAAACAGCGACGAGTCATTCGGGTTGGTGATGGTCACGGCCGAGCAAGTGATGCTGACCGTTGGATCATCCAACACAACCGGTGGGCACTCGGCGGGAACCTGCACTTCGCGGGTTCCACCAGAGTTGTCCCACTGCTGGTAGATGGTCCAGTACCAGGTACCGCCGTTGTCGTGGATGAAGTCACCCTTGGTGAAGGTGGGGTCGTCCTCGGTCGGCCAGGCGTCCGGAGCAAAGTACTCGTTGCCAACGGTCTTCCAACCGTAGCCACCAGGGTAGGAGGCGTTGACGTCGCCGGTGAAGGTGTCTCCATCCCACCGGCCCTTGATCATCTTCTCCTTGATGTTGAACTTGGTCTCGACGACTGTCGTGAAACAGCCATCCTGGACGACCGTGCCGACACTGTCGGCTACGACGTTAGTACCGACGTTCGCTGAAGCGGTGCCGGCGAACGCGAGAATCGATGCTGAAACGGCAATCGCAGCAATGCCCGCTGCGATCCCCTTCTTCTTGGAGATTTTCATGCTGATTACGTCCTTCCTGCCCGGGGAGGCAGCATGTAGAGATTGGATTGGATTGTCAAATTGCGCCCTCTCGGGTCGCAAAGCGACAACCGATTGGGATTAATACGACCACACCTCCCTTAGTTGGTGTGAATCGCTAATAACTATATCACATAGTTTTATTTATGTAAATGCTCTTACTGCTTACGTTTGGCTAATTTCAGCTTATAAAAACGCTCGCTATTTCCCTTGGCACCAGAGACTTCACTATCGGCTTTATCGATGATCACAAAACTTTCCTTAAGAGATAATTCTAAACTTTGAAGTATGTCACGGCGAATAGCACTGTTTTTTATAACGCCTTTATTTAGATCACTAGGCTCGCCTTCGAATTGAGGCTTGGCCATAGCCGCTACTATCGTATCTGGGCCACAAAGAGCCACTATTGCCGGCATTATCATCCGAAGACTGATAAAACTGACATCTATAACTATAATATCTGGATATTCTTTCATCTTGAAGTCGCGTATATCGGTTTTTTCGTGTAGTGAGATTCGCCTATCTCGGCGCAAGCTCGGGTGGAGCTGGTCAGTACCTACATCTACTGCAAACACCTTCTTGGCGCCGTTTTTAAGAGAATAATCGGTGAAGCCACCGGTACTACTGCCAACATCTAACACTACTTTATCTTTAAATTCGAGTTTCAATATGCGCGCCACCGACTCTAGCTTGAGTCCAGCACGACTTACGTACTGATTCTGGGCGGTTAGTTTAATTTCTGACGTAGAACTAACGAAAATACCAGGCTTATTAATCACTCGCCCACCGACAGTCACTTTGCCCATCTTGATCCAGCTCTCGGCCTGAGAACGCGTCGGAGTTAGGCCGCGGGAAGTCATCTCTATGTCTAGTCTCTGTTTAGTCATGATGCGGTCCGATTTTAAATTCATCAACGATAGTCCAAAGTCCAGATTTACGTTTACTTGCGATAGATATAGAGTCTACTCTTATTCTTGATCCGTCTGGTATTTGGCTAAATTCTCTGACAGTAACGTGCGGTCTATATGGAAGTGTATACGTTGGATCATGTTTTAATTCACCTAGGTGCTTAACGTGTGCAGCATGTAAACCAATGATAGCCAATGAGTCTTTGATCCTTTTAACTTTTATGTCATTTTCCGGACCAAACCAGTCTTCACCTTCAGCAACTGCGTCAAATGGTTCGCAACCACTCAGAAAATCACGCAAATTATCACCATATTCTCTGTCGTATGACTCTTGGATTGGCGGAAATACAGTAACGTGGAGTGGCAGTTGTCCTGACGCATAAGTCTGACCTACTCTAATGTGATTCAAAGAGAAAAAAGGCAGAAATTTTGCAATCTGCTCTCCTTCTCCTGTCATACTAGTCTTTCTTTCGTTCGCGATATTCGCCAGTTGTCGTATCAACAGAGATAACATCTCCAGTCTTGATAAAAGCCGGGACTTTGACGATAAGTCCGGTCTCGACTGTGGCGTCTTTTAGCACGCTACTAGTGGTGTCGCCTTTTGTGACACTCTCGCAATATGTCACTTCTAGATAAACGTTCTTTGGTAGTTCAATATTTATGATAACTCCGTCAAAAGATTGCAAACTCAATGTATCACCTTCTTTTAGGTAGCCCGTTGCGCCTTCGACAGTCTCACTGCTTAGCTCGAACTGTTCGAAAGATTCTGGATCCATAAAGTGATAATTGTTTCCGTCTGTATACAAATATTGCACAGTGCGGTTGCTTACTTCAGCTGAGTCAATTTTATCCTGACCTTTGAAAGTTTTAGGTATGACACTACCGTCGATCAAGTTTTTTAACTTGACGTTAACGATACTGCCGCCGCGACCAAGCACCTTCTGGTTATATTCGATGACGCGAAAAGGCTTGCCATCAATCTGGCAGACGACACCTTTTTTCAAATCTGTAGGCTGGTATGCCATAGACTATCCTTGGGTTACGAATGGAAGCAAAGCAAGGTGACGAGCACGCTTGATAGCTACTGCTAGTTGACGCTGTTGCTTGCTAGATAGACCAGTCTTGCCGATTGGTTCGATCTGTCCGTAGATGTTGATAAAACGTTGCAAAGTCTTTACGTCTTTGTAGTCAAAGAATGCAGGTGTATCTTTTTTGAATCTTTTAATTGCCATATTAGGCTCCTCTCGTGGGTAGAATGTGGAAGTTAGCTGTTAGCTATTGGCACCTCTCGTACAAACTACCTTATTAATTATTAAGTTTGCTATTTGCTATTTTCTAATAGCTATATTCTATATTCTGGGATTCCTAGAAAGGAATTTCGCTTAGATCAATTGGTTTGTCATCGATATCTTCGATAACGACATCGTCACTCTTTTTTGCTGGTGAACTAGCGGCAGGACGGGCATCTGAGCCGCCTTCGTTGCTAGGTCCATCAAGGAAAGTAACGTCTGTAGCTGTGACTTCAACGCGGCTTCGTTTCTTGCCTGTGTCTTTGTCGTCCCAGCTGTCTTGGCGTAGGCGGCCTTGTACGAGTACGCGGCGGCCCTTACTTAGGTACTGGATCACTAAATCGCCTAGTTTTTCCCAGGCAGTGATTTCGAAGAAGTCGGCTGTGTCATCTTGACCACCCCTATCAACCGCAATACTAAAGCTTGCAATAGTTTTACCTGTACTTGTTGTACGTTGTTCAGGGTCGCGAGTTAAGCGTCCCATTAGGATTACTTGGTTGATGCTTCTTGCCATTTCCTATTCCTCCTCTTTAGTGTCGTCTTTGTCAGAAGATGTGCGGTTTTTTGCAGCTTCTTCTTGTTCAGCTAAGGCTTTAAGTCCCTTTTCGTCTACTGTTACTAGTAAGTAACGAATAACTTCGTCAGAAATATTAAAAATATTGCTGATTTTTAGTGGTGCGTCACTTGGTAGTGATACGTTCATGTAGACGTAGACTGCAAAGTCTTCTTTCTTGATACGGTAAGCAAGTTTTTTCTTGCCCCAGTTGTCTTCTTGGGTGATTTTACCGCCAGCAGTAGTGATAATCTCGCGTACTTTCGCAAGTGGCGCTTCGATATCTACTTCTAGATCTGGGTGAATTAGAACTGTTAGTTCGTAATCTTTCATTTAGATTTCCTCCTCTGGAATCCTTATGGATGCTTATATTTGTATATAAGCCGAGTTGATAACCCTTTGATTATAGCAAAAATGTGTGGATAAGTCTACTACCTAATACTGTCTTCATCTAGCAAAAAGCGCAAGAGCTTCGGCTTCAACTTGGGTCACTCTCGCAATTATTTTTTTGCGTGCTCGAACACATGCTCTATCATACCGTCTACTTCTGTCATTATAGCCTCAGAAACGTCACGTCCTGGGTTTAAGTAGGAGGCGCTGTCCTCTATCGCATATTCAACACTACACACAAATGGCCCCGGCTCAGTCAATACAACGTTGCAGTCGTTACAGTCGCCAAAGAACTCCCTAGAAATTGCTTCATAACGCCTAAGCAAACCTTCGTAGATATCTAAGATTTCGAGACCCCTGTCCTCTACGGTTTGATTTTCACTGAGCAACCTATGTACCTCGGACATCAAATGCTTCATCATATTAATTCTATGGTGGCTGGTCGCACCGATAAAATCATTTAATCCCACCGTTAGGTCTTCAGTTATGAAATAAAATCTTAACGTTTCTATAAGGCAATCAAACTCGTCGTACCATTTTTCTATTGCAGATTTAGGAAATTCAGCCTCAAGGCCTGACAGAAACTCGCTCATTACGTAAAACTATATCTATTTCTTTTAGAGTAATCAAGCATAAGAAGCTAGACTTTTAGGCTCTATTGACTTTTAAGCTGTTTTGTGATATCATACCGAGGTTACTGTCGAGAGACGGTGAGCACCTATCCATTCCGTTCTTAGGAGAGAACGTTGGCAAAATCCAACGCCCAAAAGATTGACCGGTTCGCCGAAGGTAAGCTTCGCGAGCTACGCAAGAAGAAAGGTACCCAAAAGCAAGTTGCGGGTAAAGCGTTTAGCTCAAGCACATTAAGCCGAGCAGAGCGTGGTTTTGGAGTGAATTTCACTTCTGCCATCTTGATCGGTGTCGAGCTGCGCATCCTGGAACGCGGCACCCTATACGACGTCAGCGATCGCCGCATCAAGCGCCTCATGCACTACATGCGTGTCGTACAGCGTGGACGCCACGCCAAAGGATGGAACGACTACTACGCCGGCGTTAGTGAACTCATTCGCGAAGCCGCGTAGTACAGCGCTCACCCACCCTCAGTACATTACCCCGAAGGGAGCTTTTTACGAAAAGCCCCTCGGGGTTTTTCATTGCCATTTTTTTCTTTTACAGTCAAAAGAAACAAAAACTCTGGGGTGGCTTCAAAAGCGCAGCTTGCGCTCGCCTTCTCTATTCTTTGGAGACTGCGAAACTCACCTTCGGTTTTAAACATTCTCGTCTCGCAGAGATAGGTGAAACCTCTCGCATCTGGCTTTCTGCAGATACCCCAGACCCCAGCTGTAGCTCTTCTACATTGACTATATCACTACAGTATGGTATAATTATATTATATGTACAGATCAAAAGTGAGTGAGTTTGAAATATCGCCGGTAACTATTCCGCAAGACAGAGCTGAATTTTTTGAAGACCCTATCGCTATGGGCGTGATAGAGATGTATAGGCTTCTACACCCTTATCTTGATACTAAAGTACCTTCGGCCCTACAAAAAGTACTTGATCGTTATAGTAGTTATGATATAGACGTTGCGCACGAACCTCAAAATCCAGACAATATGTTTGGCTTCGTATCAACTGACGCACAAACCGACGAAGACAGGCTCATGATTCATGAAATTGCTGTCATTCGACGTATGAGACGACAAAATATTGGTTCTGCCCTACTTGATCATGTAGCAATTGAGGCCCAGCGCCAGAATTTACCCATAGTTAGTGTCCAATCTAATCCTGAAGCTATGCGATTTTACAAAGAAAATGGCTTCGAGACCGTTGACCCGCGCGAAGGTACGATGCAGCTTAATATAAAATATAATAGTAATATATTAAGTAAGTAATATTATGGAAATGGTGTTAAAAAACGTGAACGCATCTGAGTTAGTAATTGCTCGTTATGAGTTTCCAAATTCTGTAGATGAAGTTCGCGGCTCTGCTATTGCTACTAAAGTTCTTGAGCTATATGGTATTATTCAGCGTTCGTTTGATTATGAGGATGACAATGCAGTTGCTCGTGTTATTGATTTTCATAAAGATCGACATATTCGCTACGCACACCCAAATGACGAGATAGACACCACTCTCGGCTTCATCTCGTACGGTATTGATCCTGAAGTAAATGGTGCATACATCCATCACCTTGTCGTGGATGAAGAACATAGAAGCAGAGGCATAGGCTCTGGGCTTTTGCGTCATGTTGAAGGTGAAGCAGAACAGTTCGGGCTCGGCTCGATGACGCTTCGCGCATTGGAAGATTCGCCAGACTTCTACTTGCGTATGGGCTACCGTCAGTTATATGAAAAAGACAATATGATGCAGTTACGCATCCCCCGCCGCTAATTAAACTTCTTCTTTTGCGGTCAAAAGAAGCAAAATCACTGGGGTGGCTTCGTAATTGCAGCTTACGCTCGCCTTCCCTATTGTCTGGAGACTGCGAAACTCACCTTCGGCTTAAACATTCTCGTCTCGTCAGGAATAGTGAAGTCTAGCTCAAATCTGGCTTTCTGTAGATACCCCAGACCCAGAAAAACTCGATCTCAATTTTAAAGATACTACTTAATCTTTATTCCAGTTACCTGCGAATAAACTCGCCTGCTCTAATACCAGTCCAGTAGCCATTTTCTCTTGATCTGGTGGATAGCCATATTCACGAAGTAAGCGCTTTATTTCTACACGTAGCCGGGCTTGTGCATCTGCACGTAGAGTCCAATCAACCGTTACGTTTGCGCGCACTCGCTGCACCAACAATGCGGCCAATTTGCGTAATTGATCGTCGCCCATAACGTCCTTTGCTGTACCGTGCGCCACAAGTGCATCATAAAACGCCACTTCGTCATCACTCAGACCGAGTTCTTCCGCCTCTTTGTTGCTATCGCGTATTTTTCGAGCTATTTCTATCAACTCTTCGATTACTTGCGCCGCTTCGATACTATTATTTCGATATCGCATTAGTGCCTGTTCTAGCATTTCGGCAAATGATCGAGCTTTTACGGCGTTCGTTGAGAACCTTGAACGAACCTCGTCGTTCAATAATCGTTGCAATGCCTCGATTGCAAGGTTTTTTCGTTCCATGCCTCGTATTTCAGCCAAAAACTCTTCCGATAATATCGATAAATTTGGTCGTTCCAGGCCGGCAGCGTCAAATATATCAACTACACCAGCAGGGGCAATCGCTTTGTCTACAATCTGACGAATAGCGGCGTTGTAATCTTCGGCACTCATGCCTTTTCTTTCACTTAGCTTACCTAAACGTGCCTTGATGGCCTGAAAGAATGCAACTTGGTCACGTATTGCCAATGCGTCTAAATGCGGAACGCTGAGTGCAAATGCTTTTGACAACTCCAGTACGTGTTGCTTGAGGCGCTTTTCGCCCTCGTCCAATCCCAACACGTATTCTTGAGCATCGAGTAGTACCTGCATTTGCTCGGCAACATTTGCAGTAAAGAATTTTTCGTACTCAAAATCCGAGAATAAATCTTGTAATATTTCAAACTTCTCTTTCATAACAGCTATAGCCCGAGCCTGGTCTAGTGTCGGTTCGCCTTTTCCGCCACTACGAGTGTACGTCTGTAGCGCATCACGCAGCGCGGATGCTACGCCCAAGTAGTCAACCACTAACCCACCCGGCTTATCCCTGTATACGCGGTTAATTCGAGCGATTGCCTGCATCAGGTTGTGCCCCTTCATTGGTTTATCTAGGTACATTGTATGCAGACTTGGCGCGTCAAAACCAGTCAGCCACATATCACATACAACCACCAGTTTAAGGCTAGACCCCGTATCTTTCATTCTATCGGCCAAGCTTCGTCGGCGATCCTTACTGCGTATATGTTTTTGCCAATCCAACGGATCGCTCGCTGAACCCGTCATAACAACTTTTATATAGCCTTCGTCATCATTCTCACCATGCCACTCTGGATGAATCTCAATAATTGAGTTATATAGTTCAACAGCGATACGACGACTCATTACAACGATCATTCCTTTACCATCCATAGCTGCTTGACGATTTTCGAAGTGCTCTACGATGTCGCCAGCAATCCGCTTGATTCGCTTTTCATTACCTACAATCGCCTCTAGCTGCGCATTGCGAGTCTTGTACTCTTCTTGCTTATCAAATTCTTCATCTTCAAGCAACTCGTCTATTTCTTGATCAATCTTGGTGCGCATATCTTTATCGATATCAAGCTCGACCAGTCGGCTTTCGTAGTATATCGGCACCGTTGCGCCGTCTTTTACAGCCTGCTGAATGTCATACACGTCGATGTAATCACCGAATACAGCCGGAGTGCTGCGGTCTTCGTTTTCAATCGGAGTCCCTGTAAAACCAATGAAACTTGCATTCGGCAAAGCTTGGCGAATATGTTTGGCGAATCCATCTATAAAATTGTATTGGCTACGGTGTGCCTCGTCGGCCATAACAATAATATTTCGTCGGTCGCTTAATTCCGGATAATCATTACCCTCTTCGGGGAAGAACTTTGCGTTAGTGGTGAATATAACCCCACCAGCGTTGCGCTGCAACAATTCCTGCAAGTTATTACGACTTTCTGCTTGCACTGGGTCTTGTCGAAGTAAATCTTTGCAGTTACCGAATGTACTGAATAGTTGATCATCTAAATCATTGCGGTCCGTAATAACGATTATAGTCGGATTTTCCAGTACGGAGTCAAGTATCAATTTGCCACTATAGAACATCATGCTTAGCGACTTACCAGAACCCTGAGTATGCCAAACAACGCCTACGCGATGATCACCGTCGGGCTTAACAGCACGATGTGTAGATTCTAAGGCTTTTGTGACTGCCCAGTACTGATGATAACCTGCAAGTTTTTTGATATAACTATGTTTTTCTTCGTCACGTTCAAAAACCACAAAACTACGTATTATATCAAGCATACGTTGTTTGTCGCATACGCCGCGCAATAATACCTCTAGCATAGGAACGCCGTGTAATTCTTTTTCACTATCAATAGTTTTCCACGGAGTGAAACGTTCATAGTTCGCGCTAATTGTACCAATCGTGGCATCTATGCCGTCGCTGATAATCATTAATTCATTAAATCGAAATAGCAACGGCACTTCGGCTTTGTAGGTTTGTAGTTGATTGTAAGCAGCCTTGAGATTGGCCTTTTCATCGGCTGGGTTTTTTAGCTCAATAATTCCGAGCGGTAGACCATTTACGAACAACATCACGTCTGGACGACGATGAAAGTCACCCTGCATGACAGTAAGTTGGTTTATGGCAATAAATTCGTTATTTTCCGGATTATCGAAATCAAACAAATTTACCTTGACTGTGCGCATTTCGTCGTCGATGCGTGACTCTATGTCAATTCCATCAACCAATATCTGGTGAAATTGTCTGTTGTCATTCAGTAAGTCCGGTTCATTACTACGCAATATCTTTTTATAAGCTTCTTCGATTGCGCCTTGCTCAACATCTGGGTTTATCTGAATCAGCGACTTTCTAAGTCTTCGTTCAATAACCGCATCTGTTGGATTTCTCTCACCTTCGTTATCAGGACTAGCTAAAATATCAGGTCCGTGCAAAACCTGCCAGCCTAAAACTTGTAAGATCTCTATTACAAACACCTCAACCTTGTTTTCATTAATTCTCATGATTATTTTGCTCCTCCAGCGCACTCTCATTTGACGCCATTCTGTAAATATCTGGGGAAAGATTATATAAAACTTCGCTCGCAGTATATGTTTCAGACAATACAGAGAATGGACCACAGTCAGAATCAATCGACGCATCAAACTCTTGGTTTCTATCATTAACCGACACAGTTGGATACTTAGCCTCAAACCTATAGATTAAATCTGACAACAAAGAATCACATACGCTAAGATATCTTTCATTCTCCCTGTCATTAACTCCGCTGCGTATCTCATGCTGACGCTGCAAACTTCTGCCATGACCACTGATACCACCACTGTTCCTTCCCTCGTACAGGAATGTAATCTCAGCTTTTACCAACTTTCCATCTCTTTGGTTAAGTTCCAATAACTCACTAGACCACGCCTTTAAGTTATTCATATCAGAGTGATCACACTCAAGTTCAGTTTTCGTGCCACTTGATATCAGCATAGTCTTCAAAACAGTATCACATAGGGTTTTACATTTATCTTTTATTTCTTCAGGTGCGGTAGTGATAACTAGCTCAATCCGACGTACTTCATCAGATAATCCAGACCATCTCTCGGGATGTCGAAGGACACAATTTGAAAGACTAGGCAAATTACTCATATTATAATATTTCCACTTATAAGTCGCGGGAGTAACGTACTGTGCAACGTCGTCAGAGATTGAACTCCCGCATTAAGATTTACAATCTCTTCGCTTATTAAGTCGTACATTAAGTTAAACTTATGCAAAGTTGCATCATCTGGTATTTTTATTTTTAAATTTCTAAACTCAGTCTTGTTGAATTTCGGCTGTGCGCTGCCTGCTGTAATATTAGATATTTCAAACTGACCGACATCTCCCCTGAAATAGAGGTATAGATAGTTATTATAGCGACTATCTCTAACCATAATTACATTACTAGCAAGTGTCATGGGCTTATCTAGCCACACTGGAGCCTTGAATACTGTGCCAACGTCACCAACATTCGAAATGATAAATTCACTACCATTTAGTTTAGATTTTTTTAGAAAATCATAAGATTTACGGTCAACATATTTCTGATTTCTGATAAATCCATTTTTATAGTCAGTTGTCCTAATAAACAAGGCGAATTCTTCACTATCATACAACGTGACATTCTCCTTTAAGCTGGCAAAACTTCCGTTTGCAACATAGTCAGTTACTTCGGCTATATCTATAATTCTACCGTCTTTCCAAGTTCCAGCTAAGGTGTTATCGATGAAATAATGACGAAAAAGTGCTTGCCCTATTTGCTCAAATATCTCATTCATTTTTCGATTCAACTCAATCTTCTCATCAATCGTCCCGAGGATATCTGCGATTCTCTTTTGCTCGCTAGGACTTCGTTTGATTATATGCTTTGCATATGCGACATCTCTATTTAATCCAGGAATTGCGCTGTGTGAATTTAAATTAGTCAGTCCAAGTGTCTTGAGCTGATAGTACCAGTACTTTAAGCTGTCGTCTTTATTCTTTAGTTTCACGTAATAAGTTGTGTCTATAGGCCAAAAATCCCCAAAGGACCAGGTAACTTCACCTGCCGAGCCTTTCCTGCCAACTATAATTCCGGGACCCTCAACCAGTGGTCTATCATGAAAATCCACTTGGCCATTTGAACCATAGACAGGAAATTTGCCTTTCCTTCGATCTCGCTGCGGAAGTCCCTTGCCGTATGCAAACTCAATTTCATTTCCGAGTAAAACAGTTTGGGTCATTTTCTTATCTCCAACGCCTTACGAATCTTGGCAATCTCCTGGTCTATGTTATGGACTGGATCATGTCCGAGTTGAATGCGGGGCATCGAAGCAAAGTCTAGCGTAAATTCATCCACATACGTCTTAGAAAAATCGCTGTTTTTATATGACACAGCTATGTGCACATCTTTTTTAATAACCTCATCCACTTGTCCTATTAACGAAAGTAGCCAGGTTTTTCTGATCTCATTTGGCGCAAGAACTTTAATACCTTCGGCCAGCATACGCACATCATTGAGCCTGTTTTTACGACTACCGATATTTTCAACTTCTAGCTCGTCACCCGTTATATTAAACGTGACGTCTCGAGCAAGACCATTACCGCTATTGCGAATAACAAGGTCAAGAAAAGAAACACCTTCTGGCCTACTACCTAGTCCAATGCTTACAACTGGGCGATTATTTGCTTCATTTGTTTGCTCCATGATCATGACTGTTTTACGAGTTTGCCAAGCATAATAGGCAGTAATGAGCACAAGTACTGAAGTTAAAATCTCTATCATAAATTTCCGCCTAGAATATATAATCCTAATAGTAACAGAAGTGAAATAAGCCCGATACAAAAGCCGACCAGCACAAATACGTTTAGGGTTTTTTGAGTTTTTACTAAGCGTGGTTTTTCCATGCCTTTATTTAAACGACTGAGTGATTTCCAGTTATTATTAAACTGTTTTTGTATACCTCTTAAGACAATCGTGGATATATATAGGTTCAATACCGATAGCAATATAACGATAATAAAAATAGCAACTACCGTAAATGACATTTTTGGATAAGGTACAAATACGGCCCTATTAAGGGCCGCGACGGCGGCTAGGCTGGCTACTGATACGGTTAGAATAATTTGATTTATTTGCGAACTAGTTTTTACAATACCGTCATAGATAAAAGCCCTGCCCTCACGGTAGTCATTTAAATGCTCGTCAGCGATTCGTCCGACAAATGCTCCTATAATGCTAATAAATTTATCCATCACTGACCACTCCTCATCACCTCGTCCATAGTCAGACCATCTGCAGATTTCCACGTAGTCCAAGCATTGGCGCTACGGCCTAGTAATATTCGGCCAGCATGATTTGGGCTCTTAAAACTAATATTGTCTGTGAATGTTATTACATCTTCGTCTTCAGAACCGTAAGCTTTAACTAAAGCTAAGCGCTCGGATTGTTCCTGGTCTGGGTATCTAACCCAACCCTTGCCTGGTTCGCGAACCATTACTGACCCAGCAAGTAGTATAAATTTGTCGCCTTTAAATATCGCTTTTAAGTCTGACTTTTTACTATTACAAAACCAAATCTGTTCAACCTTTTGTTCAGGTGATGAAAATATATCATAACCGAGTGAAGTCAGAACTAGTTGAGTATCATCAATAATACCTTGAAGTTTATGTAATTTGAAGCGGTGTATATTATTACGTGGTGGAATAGTATTATTCTCTAAAATAATGCTTCCACCACGAGCACGCTCAACGGCAAGAGATTCAAGATATTTAACATCACCTTTTTCTAAATCGTTTGTCTTAGAAACAATTGCTACTGCTAGTGTCCACCAATCTTTAGATTTCAGGTGTTGTCCCGCGCGCGCATAAAAGCTTTCACTTTCGCCAATGTACGCCTTGTTGTCTTCTGAGTTGAGTAAAATATATAACGCTGGCTGTTCTAGATCTGTAATATTTTTTGCCTCTGATATTTTGAGTCGTGGAATAACATAGGCTTCAATCGAGCTCTCACAATCAACAATGCGAATACCCTCTAGTGTTCCGTCTATTAAGTATGTTTGTAATAAACGCGGTTTGCTAGAGTTCATGGTCAATCTTCTCTAAATTTTCTTTGATCTTTTTTTCTAGCTCGTGGCTTTTTGAAAATTGTTCGTTTAATTCAGCGGTAAGTCGCTGCATCTTGTCTGCGAAGACCTCATGATCTTCTTCGACCGCTTCGCTACCTACGTAGCGACCAGGAGTTAACACGAAATCATTTTCCTTTATCTCGTCGAGACTGGCAACTTTTACAAAACCTGCAACATCTTCGGCAGTTCCTGATTTTCGGAATGTTTCATAAGAGTCGGCTACCTTAGCGATATCGGCCTCTGTAAGTTCACGGTTGCGGCGATTAATCATCTGGCCCATATTACGCCCATCTATAAATAATGTCTTTTTGCTACGGTTTTTTCGATCACGCGAAATAAACCACAAACATGCTGGAATACCCGTGTTAAAAAACAGCTGGCTTGGAAGTGTAACAATACAATCTACCAAGTCTTCCTCTACTAGTTTTTTGCGTATGTCACCTTCGCCACTACTTTGGCTACTCATACTTCCATTCGCCAGCACGAAACCAGCCATACCGTTTGGTGCAAGGTGATGTATAAAATGCTGAACCCATGCAAAGTTTGCATTACCAGTTGGCGGAGTGCCATATTTCCAACGAGCATCATTTTTGAGGATGTCGCCCCCCCAGTCACTAACATTAAAGGGCGGGTTGGCAATGACGTAGTCTGCCTTAAGATCTGGTAGCTGGTCATTATGCAACGTATCACCGTATTTAATATCTGCGCCAATCCCACGTATTGCCATATTCATTTTGGCGAGCTTCCAGGTAGTCTGGTTGGACTCTTGTCCATAAACTGCAATATCACCGACTCGGCCAGCATGCTTTTCGATAAATTCCTCTGACTGAACAAACATTCCGCCACTTCCGCAACAAGGGTCATAGACTCGTGAGCCCGGTTGTGGCGCGAGCATGGCCACTAGTAGGTTTACGATACTACGCGGAGTGTAGAACTGTCCGCCGCGCTTGCCCTCAGCATCCGCAAACATACCCATGAAGTATTCATATATGCGACCAAGCAAGTCTTTACTGGCGTGACCTTCTGGGAATTTAATATTGCTAAAAGTATCAATTAGTTCACCGAGGCGGCGTTTATCAAGGCGTTCTTTGGCGTACTCTTTGGGTAAAACACCTTTTAGGCTAGGATTATCACGTTCAATCGCATCCATAGCGCTATCTACAATTACTCCTATAGTCGGCTGTTTGGCATTTGACTTTAAATTATCCCACCGTGCCTCAACGGGCACCCAAAAAACATTCTCTCCAGCGTATTCATCGCGATCCTCTGGATCCGCATTCGGTATATTTTCTAACTCTTTGTGTTTTTCATTGAAAGCATCTGAGACATATTTGAGAAAAATTAAGCCTAGTGCTATATGTTTATACTCCGCAGCATCCATATTATTGCGTAGTTTATCCGCCGCCTGCCAAAGCTTTGATTCTATATCCTGAATATCCATTAATTTCTCCAAACTATCAATTTGTCTTAATTATACTCCAAAAACAGATGTAAGGGTACTTTTGCGATAAAACATTCACAGTACATTAACCCTAATAATGCCCATACCTAGCCGTCTCTTCATAAATCGGCCGTTTCAAATCCAAGAATTCAATAATCCCATTTGGCGAGAGGTTGTAACCTTCGACCAACTTCTCTACTCCGTCCACGTTTGCGGTTGCCTGCAGAGGTTGATCGTAGCCGATAGCGTATGCCAGTGTCACATACACCTCATGCGCCTGGAAGCGCTGTAGATAATCTACAGCGATCTTGCGGGCCATGTAGGCGCCCGAACGGTCGACTTTGCTCGGGTCTTTGCCGCTAAATGCCCCACCACCGACAGGTATACGTGGGCCGTAGTTATCGACGGCGAGTTTTCGTCCGGTCAGGCCGGAATCGGCGTCGAATCCGCCGATATGCCAGTCCCCCGCCGGGTTGATATGAAGTTTGGTAGATGGTAGTCGGTAGGTAGTAGATGGTAGGGTTGCAAGCCAAGATTTAACTGCTTTTTCTAGTTCGTCGTGTGGGGCGTTTTGAAAACTAGCTACTATCGAATGAATGCCGCCGTCGAGCGTTGTGACCTGTGTTTTGCCGTCAAACGGCCATATCTCGTATAGATATTGATTGAGGTTTCGTGCTAGTACATATTCCAGCGGTAAGAGCTCGGGTGTCTCGCTAGTGGCATAACCGACCATTATCCCCTGATCACCCGCCCCGCCGTTATCGACGCCGTGGGCTATCTCGGGACTTTGACGAGCGATATGCTCGATAAGCTTCACGTCGCCGGCTAGGCGCTTCACGATAGCTCCCACGTCGACATTTTGCGCAAGAGATGACACTTCACCCGTAACAAACACCACTCCATGCCCACCGGCGACATCGACCGCCACTCTGGCATCTGAATCTTCGCGCAGATGTGCGTCCAATATAGCGTCAGATATCTGATCACATATTTTATCCGGATGTTTTGGTGACACACTCTCGGCTGTTTTATAAGTTGACATAAAAAATACTCCTTTTTACATATCTTTCCGCCCATTCAGGCAGATATAAAGGAGTTTCAAATACTCTATCTTTCCCTACTGGGCTAGAAGGGGCACCGTGATTGGCTAATAGCTTGTAGAAGATAGAAGTTAGCAAATGCCATATTCTATAAGCCACATTCCAATAGCCGAATCCGGTTGCCGGCAGGTCATAGAGCTAGTTCTCTCGCTGCACTCTGGATATGCTAATTATTAATGTTTACCTCTGAATTATATCATATTATCGTTTGATAACACTTGGCTCACGGATGAAGAAGCCGTAGCTAGATGTGTAACTTTTTGGCTGCATATTTCTATTTCGGTTGGCAGGGTCATGATATTCGTAAATCGCATTTAAACCCATCGTGCGCCAGATGGCCCCCATGCCTTTTTCGTAGCTCACTACGACTGTTGATTCAATCACCGGTTTTCGATCTAAATCGAGTACGGATATTTCGATACCTGTAGAAAATCCCATGCTTTGACGCTCAGGATTGATTATCACACGAACCAAACCACCCACAGGCGCCAAGCCTTCCCTGTCATCCATCAGAACTACCGCACCAAGAACTCGGGGTATGTATTCGTCAGGTCTGGGCCTAACTCTTTGCGCGGGAAGCACTTCACTATGATAATAGTCGAGCTCTTCCATACTTATAAGCCGCATATCGTCACCCGGTTGAATCGTGTATGACATGATTAATTTATATTATAACTTGAGATAACAAATGCTAGAAAAAAATACCAAAAACAATAGCTAACAGTACCGTCGCGCCGAGCACTCTTCGAAAATTACTATCACCATCTATCAGTTCCATTGAAGCCCAAGCTATCAATACGATAGTCTGAATAAGTCTCATGACATCTACAACCACACCAGACCCAAGCACCCACAAAAGTACAGTTAAACCTACCCAAACAAACAACAAGGTACTGGGAAATTGAAATATAGTCCAATTACCGTCTTTGTCTTTGAAAAATCGTTCTACTGAGTTAATTAACTTATTTGTTCGCATGCGTTAACTATAGCAGAGATACTAGTTATTAAATGCCGCTAGGAAATCCCCACAGGAGCGATCCCTGAACAACATCGTAAATATCCTTACTGAAAATTCTTGCCAAGATAAGACCTACTACGAATATACCGATACCCCAGATTACTGCGTCAATCTGAAATTCTGCTCCGGTAAAGATCACGTAGCCAATATGAGATACCATCACCAATAACCCGGTCGCCATCAACAGAGTAGCCACTAGGCAATACACCCATACAAGGAATATAACGAGGAGTGATAAGACAACATTTAAGAATTTATTTTTTGGTAATTTGTCAGAAATTTTATCGAGGAATCTCTCTGCTGCATTAGATTTTGATTTACGTTTTTTTGAAGTCATAGTTCAATATTAACAGACTATATAACAACTGAATACCGATTTAATGAGCCGGGGTCCATGTCCTACTGATCGTTTTTCTGGTACTATGGCGAAAAAGAGTACGTTTTTGCCGTCTTTGCATTCAAAAGAAGTGTTTTAGCTAAGGTCGTCGGTCATGTCGCCACTAATCTCATCGAGACTAGATATCAGGACTTCACGAGGGCGGGCGCCATCAGCTGGGCCGATTATGCCTTGGTCTTCCATGGTTTCGATAAGTCGGGCAGCACGGGCATATCCTACACGTAGACGACGCTGTAGCAAGCTGGCGCTAGCCTTGTTGCTGTCGATCACTACACGCAAAGCGTCTTTGTACATATCATCGTCACTACCACTGTCAAAGTCCATCACCACTCCGCCCTTGCCGTTCATCTGGACTGGCTGAGATACGACTTCATCGTTGTACTGTGGAGGAGACTGTAGGTGCAAGTGAGTAATAATCTTGTGCACTTCGTCGTCAGTCACCCAGGCACCTTGGATACGCTTCGGCTTGTTCATAGAAGGTGTTAGCATCAGCATGTCACCTTGTCCAAGCAACTTCTCGGCACCAACCTGATCGAGGATGATACGACTTTCGATCTGTCCAGCAACCGTAAAGGCGATACGAGCTGGAATATTAGCCTTGATCAGACCTGTAATAATATCTGCCCTAGGGCTCTGGGTGGCGAGCACCAAGTGAATACCGACTGCTCTAGCCTTTTGCGCCAAACGGACAATCAAGGCCTCGACGTCGCGTCCTGCGAGCATCATGATGTCGGCTAACTCATCGATCACAATCACAATATAAGGCATGGCACCATTTTCGTGCTCTTGCTCATTACCATCTTCGTCAGCAACCATGATTTTTCTACCAGAAGATTGAACTTTGTTATTGTAGTTTTTAATATCTTTTACGCGGTGTTCGGCTAGCAACTTGTAGCGTCTTTCCATCTCATTGACTGCCCACTTAAGAGCACTAATAGTCTTGTCGGTCTCTGTAATAACAGGAGTTAGAAGATGAGGAATATCTTGATATGCTGCCATTTCAACTTGCTTTGGGTCAACCAATATCAGCTTAAGCTCGCTAGGACTGTTATGGTACAGCAAACTAGTCAGAAGTGTGTTTACCATTACTGACTTACCAGAGTTGGTCTGACCAGCGATTAGAAGGTGCGGCATCTTGTTTAGCTCACCCACAACTGCGCTACCTGAGATATCTTTACCAACTGCAAATGAAAGCGGTTCAGCTGAAGCTTTCCACTGAGGACTAGTTAAAATAGAATGTAAACGAACGTCGGCAGCTTTGATGTTTGGTACTTCGATACCAACAGCGCGTTGACCAGGAATCGGAGCTTCGATACGAAGACTCTGGGCTGCTAAGTTTAAAGCAAGGTTAGTTTCTAGTGCTGCAATCTTCGATAACTTAACCCCACTAGGTGGTTTTAGCGTGTACTGAGTAACCTTAGGGCCAATGTTAGCGCCTTCCATCTCGACTGAGATATCAAATTCGCTCAAAGTATCTTTGATAATCTGGGCATTTTGCTGGATATCACCTGCATCGGCTGGAGATTGCTTTTTTTCCAATATCTCTAGGCTTGGAGCTTCCCAATTAGGATCACGAACGGTTACGAGCGCTGCCCCATCTTCGGCTGACTTATCCTGTTTGACGCTATTTTTAAAATTGCTTAGCTTATTCTGTTTGGATTCGGCGGAGTCTAACATCGGAACACCGGCGTTCAACTTGAATTCGCTGTCCAGAGACACCCTGTCTGAAGACTCAGCCATGGCCGCTTTTCTCATAACATTAACATTCTTTTCAAGTTCTGGATCGTTGTTACGGATGAGGTTCCATAGCTTTGTTATCACCGTTAATGGTGAAACGCGGATAATAAACAGTGTTGTTGTAATAATAAGTAGTACGTAAAGGAATGACGCCACTCCACTATTTACTAGCGTTTGAATAGCTTGGTTAACCCAGCCGCCTATAACGCCACCAGTGTACTCACCTTGGCTGTTTTTTAGCAGACCGAATAATGCAGAAAACCAAATAATAACAAGAACAGAGGCGAATCGCATCACAAAAGGTAGCTTATTGTCTTCGGCTCGGAATATTTCGATAGCTACATATATAAAAATAGCTGGTATTACATAAACGGCGTAGCCGATAGTATCTAGAGACGCGCGCTGTAACCAGTCAAGAATCGGCCCACCGGCCCCGAACCAAGTGATAACAAGAAGTAAAGATATAGCGATAAGGCCAACAGCCCAAACTTGAGACCAAAACCCCGTAGGTAGATTATGTTGCGGACTCTGGTGCGCTTTTGATCTAGATTTTTTTGAGTACTTTTTCTTTTTTGCCATATTCTACCTTATTATATACGCTTTTATAACTTATATTATAGCAAAATTTACTACATTTTGCAAGAGGCTTATGTTAATGATTGCTTTGCATCGCCAAAGTAACAAATACGACTTCTTTTGTAACCAAAATAAGCAAAAGTTCTGGGGTGGCTTCACCACTCCGCGGTCTCATGACAATAAGATAAGGTCACTGCGGAACAGCCTTTCAGACTGGTTATCCCTATTTATTTAGTTAATCGGGATAACAAGTCCTCGTGAACTACTTCTTATCTTATTTGCCCCGAGACCCGGGTGGTTACAGATACCCCATACCCCTGAAACTCCGTGGATTAGCAAAAGCTCAATGGCTTTTTTTGAGAGCCTGTGAAATCGACCAATGTTCGATTTCAGCCGAACGCTTATTTATACTTCCTGTGGAAATATAAATAAAAAGAGTGCTCGAAAAAATAGCCAGTGAGCTCTTGCGATGTAGACAATAAAAAATGCTATAACCTACAAAGGTTATCTTTTCCTGGATCGGTAAATTATATAAAAGATAATAGCTGTGATTAATAACACATAACTAAGTACTGTCTGAAATATATCCCAGCCATCTATGCCACCACTCATCCCCTTCTGAAACACTACACCCTGTACATAAAACATGTAATAGGTAGCCAGAGCAAACGCAACAATAGAAATACGATATTTATTCTTATTACTCATTAATACCAATATAACAAAAGAGACTCCTTTTTGTGGAGTCTCTTCGAAATTTACTAACCGATTATTATCTAATAAACACGGTTATCAACACGCACGATTGGCTCAACTACTTCAGTATCTGGAAGTTGTGGCTCTGGAAACTTCTTTGTTTCAAGATCTTCTAGACGGAAGGTATTTCCGGTCGGAGCAGCTTTGGCACGAGGGGCCTGACCCTCACGACCCTGTCCGCCAGTACCACCAACTTCGTTGATCACTGGGATAACGATTGGAGTTCGGCGAGTCTGGTCGTAAAGGATATGAGTTATGTCGTCTTTTAATTCTTTCTTGATAACATCTAGGTCGACACGTTTGCCACTAAAGGCTCGTGCAACTTTTTGTTTCAAGTACTGACGAATCGTACCCATCAACTCTTCACTATCACGTAGGTATATAAATCCACGACTGATGATGTCCGGGCTAGTTAGTAAGCGTCCCGAACCGCGTTGAACGGTAAGAACAACTACGAACATACCTTCAGTTGCCATGTGGATACGGTCTTTTAGAACCACTTCGGATACAACTGATCCACTGTCGTCGTACATTATTCCACCAACTTGGATACGACCAGCTTTTTGAGCCGTGTCGTGGTTGATTTCGATAATGTCACCACTATCACAAAGGAAAATGTTTTCGCGTGGAATGCCATTTTCTGATTCGGCTAGGCGCGCACTGTGCGCAAGCATGTGGTATTCACCGTGAATAGGCATGAAGTACTTTGGATTAAGGGCACTGTTTAGCTTAACGTGGTCATCATAGTAGCCATGTCCTGAAAGGTGAAGAGGTCCGATACCAGTTAGGTGAGTTTTACCATTTTGGATAACTTCGCTACCTTCACGCATCAAACCATCTATAGTTCGAGTTACGTATTTTTCGTTACCAGGAATCGGGTTAGAGCTAAGAACGATAATGTCCGAGCCCTTGGCCTTGATGAACTTGTGTGAACCAGAGGCCATACGGTTAAGCACGGCGTTGAATTCACCCTGTGATCCAGTACAGATAATAGTAACTTTACTGTCGGGAAGTTTAATAATATCTTCCATCTTAACGACTATATCTTTTGGAACTTTTATGACGCCAGCACGAAGAGCAACCTCTAGGTTTTGGATCATACTGTAACCCGCGAAGGCGACCTTACGATCATGCTTCTTGGCTTCTTCTAGGATTCCCTGCATACGGTGAATCTGGCTACTAAAGCTACTTACGATCAAACGATTGCTTGGGTACTTGTCCATAACCTGGCCCATACTCTGCTGAATATCTAATTCGCCGTGAGTATGACCACCGTCGGATTCACAGTTAGTTGAGTCGCTCATAAGCATTAAGATACCCTCGGTTGTGGCTATCTCTACCAAACGAGGAAGGTCAAATTTCTTGCCGTCGACAGGATATTCCTCAAAACGCCAATCTCCGGTGTTGATAAGTACGCCCATTGGGGTACGGATAACTATGGCTGTGGCATCAGGAATCGAGTGGTTTACTCGGGCTAGCTCAATACTGAAATATTCACCAATCTGTGCTACTTCGTGAGTATCAGGATCCAGTTCGTTGTAATCAGGCTCAAATCCGCTTGTTGCGTCTTCCATGATTCGCTTAACCATTCCGAGCGTAAACTTACTTCCGTAAACTGGTGCAGGAATTTTATCGGCCATGTGCTTGTAAGCACCAATGTGGTCAAGGTGTCCGTGAGTAAATACGTGACCTTTGATCTTGTGCTTGTTATCTACCAAGTAGCTAATGTCCGGCGTAATGTAGTTAATACCAGGATAGTCGGCACCGGGGAACAGGAATCCGCCGTCGATAACTAGAATTTCATCGTTGTATTCGATAGCCATCATGTTTTTACCAATACCCATTTCACCAAGTCCACCTATTGGTATGACCTTTAGAACTGGGCCGGCTAGCTTCGTTTGTTTCTTTTGATCAGCTAGGCTGAACTGACGACCGCCATAGCCGTTATATACCGACTTGTTGACTGGTATGTTGATAAGGTGCTGAGAAGCACGCATATTTACGTCTTCGCTAGTACGTCGTTGCGCACGGAATACTTCGCCCTTGCGGGTTTGCGTATTAGCTATGACAGTGTTGTTTGAGCGTGGACGTTGCTGCTGGTTATTATTGTTGTTATGACCACCATTAGATGGCTTATTGTTTTGGTTATCACCTTGTGGTGTTTTGATTCTTTGTGAACCCATGAGTTTTTATGTCTCCTTATTATTTTTCTAATTTCTTAATTATTTTTGGTAATTCTTTAAAGTCGTCTATCAGCGTCTGGCGCAATTTTCTGTTATAGATAGCTGCTGCCGGATGATAGAGGGGCACGATATTGAACTGATTATCGCCTACTTTGACGACACGCATGTCACCGTGAACATCTGATATTTTGGCTTCTGGAATAAAATATTCCATACTGTGCCTGCCTAAAGTCACCACAATAGTTGGGTTGATAACTTCAAGTTGACGCAGTAGAAACGGCCAAAATGCCTTTTTCTCACTCTCCGACGGATCACGGTTCTTCGGTGGTCGATATTTCACTATATTGGTAATGTACACGTCTTCTCGGCGCAATCCAGACTGTAAAAGCATTTCAGTAAGAAATTTACCCGATGCCCCAATGAAAGGCTTACCTTGCTCGTCTTCGTTCTTGCCGGGCGCTTCGCCTATGATAACAATTTGGGCGTCCTCGTTGCCGTCGCCCATGACGAGATTCTTGGCTTGCTTGGCCAAATCTGGACAGATACCTTGAGATAAAATATCTGCCCTAATTTGCTCAAGAAGTGTATGTTTTTGTATCACTTTTCCCCTAATACAAGACTACTATAGTGTCTTTATTATAGCGCACCCTCGTGAAAACGTCAATGTAGGAGTATATTAACTGCTACTAGTTAACTTTTTTGTAGATAATATCACTAAGAGTGTTTATCTCGTTTTTTATCTCGCCACTAGTGGTATATACTTCCATGCCCGTTTGCCATACCTTGATAGAATCCGAGTATTTCTTTAGAGCATCGTAATACTTCGTGAGTACTCCAGATTCATATTTTGAGAAATCTACCTTATACGCGTCTATCTTTTTTGCATAAGGTAAAGCCTCGTCAAAAGCCGCTTTTGCCGAATTTGCAAATGTCGTATTTACGTCGAATTTAAAACCAGTAAGAGATGAAAATGCATCAATTGCAGCTTGCGTCTTTTGCTCATACGTACCAGTTAATGACGTACTACTGTAAGCAGTCAATGCAGGGACTATCTTTTCAAGAGACTCAGAAGTCAACGCTACCGCTTCGTCAAACTTTGGAAGTTTATCGTTAAGTGCCTTATATGCAGACTGGAGCTCCGAGTCAAGTTTAATAGCCTTGTTGTCACCAAGTTTTTTGATGTCACCTTTAATCGTTTCGACATTCTCATTCATTGACTTAACTAAATCCGCCGCACCACTATTTGTTAATTTGGAAGAAACGGATGAAAAAAGACTTTTATTGGAGTTATAATCATCAAGTAGCTTTTCTTGAATTGTATACGCAGCTCTATAATCAGCTTTTGAAACAGTGAAGTAATTGAGTGCAACCACTGCGGCAACTATCAGAACAACCAAAGCCGCTGCAATTCCAATAAATAGTTTCTTCTTTTCTAAAAATATATTACTCTTCTTTTGAGGTGTTGAGGCAGGCATAGGGCTCATAGATGACGTAGAACCAACAACACCAGGCTGCGCTGCAACTCCTCCGAATGGATTATCCATAGCTTGAACTGGCTGAGGCAGTGGTTCGGGGGTGTTATCTACTGGTGCCATAGGTGAATCAAAATTGCCTACAAATGGCTGCTCAACAGCAGGGATAAATGAGTTATTTGTATCTTGAACTGGAACGTTAGTTGACTCAGCCGCTGACTCAACTGGTTTTTCGGCAGAAACAATAGTTTCAATAACCGGTTGTTCGGGTACGGATGGATTACCTGTACTCTGATCGGTCATCTCGGGTTGTTGAGATGCTTGTTCTATTGAATTTTCAGTAGATTGTGACTGTGACGTATCACTTATAGTACTGTTACTCTCGTCATCTGGCCGCATTTTAATCCCCTTATGCTATATATTTATAGCAATTATATATTAACAGAAGTGAATACTCAACTTTAAGGTTAAACTAAGCGATATAACCTGCCAATACTTTGATAACCTCTCGCCAAAAACAGACCTATTTAATATTATCTGTTAACATCTTATTCAGGTCATCACCTTCCTTCATATAATCGAAGGTTGAAGCCGTATACTTATTGTATTCTTCTTTATAGGTGTTGAGTTGTGCGAATGCTTCATCTGAAATTGTCTTAATAGTAGCCGAGTGATTCACCTTCGCCGCATCTAGTCCATCGGAGACGGTGTCATCGAACATCTGGCCGTATGCAGTCCTAGCTTTTGTTAAAACTTCGAGATATATCTTTCCAACCGTTGATGCCTCTCCACCTGCATCGTTTAGGTCTTGCATAGCCTCAATGACAGTTTTGTACTTATTGTCGTAATACTTAAGGCCTTGCTCTTTTGAAAGTCCGCTGTTCGAGTATTGTCCGTTCTTTATGGCATTATCGAGTGCAGTAAGTCCGTTTTCAACGACGCTTAGCTCATTATCTACATTAGCTAGCTGAGAAAAGATGTCTTCCTTCACGAAGTTATCCGTACTAAGTATCCTCATTCCATAGATATAAGGTTTGAGAGAATGAGAGAATCGGCCTATATAGGCTACTACTTCTGTCATTTTATTTTCAAATCTATCATAAATCCCACGATTCGAAGAATCCGTCCTAATGTGCGCCGTAGACTTGGCCGATTTTATATTTTCAAAAGATAACTTTACACTCTCTGCATCCTTAAGATTTTCTGTCACTGCGGCATCTATCTGTTTATCGAGTGCTAGGCTGTATGGCACCTTTTGTAAAGCAATGGCAACATCATTACTCTCGTAATATTTATTTAATGCCGTACTAAATTCGGTTGTATTAGTATCCAAATCTATATAATCCTCTTTAGTGGCGGACGTAGTAGGTATAAATATGAGTCCGGCAACAACAAGTGCGATCAAAACAGCGCCGATTCCACCGAACAAAAACCATTTTCTTTTATTTGAAGGTTTTTTTACAAACTCAGTCGATTGGACCGGTGTAACGAAAATAGGATTATCGGCGACTGGTTGGATAACTGGATTATCGTTACTGCCGAATACAGCCTGACCAACCTCAGGCGTAGGGACTACATTATCAGCACCTACCTGATTGTTGAATGGATCCATGTTTTGTCTCCTTTTTATAGAAACATTATTTTAATTTTTTAAATGTCCTTTAGACTCAAGCTCAAGCGTCCACGCTCATCAATACCAATTAATTTAGCCTTGACCATTTGGCCTTCTGTTAGGATATCTTCAACCTTTTCTACGCGCTCGTTTGAAAGTTCTGAGATATGGACCATACCGTCTATACCAGGCATGATGTTTATGAAAGCACCGAAGTCTTTAATGCTTACGACTTTACCTTCGTAAATTCGTCCGACTTCTGGCTCTTCTGTTAGACCCTTGATCCAATTTAGCGCTTTTTCGATAGCAGCAGAATCAACGGCGGCAACAGTTATGAGGCCGTCATCTTTGATATCGATTTGAGCACCAGTTTCAGCAGTAATCTTGTTAATCATCTCACCACCTTTACCTATGATTGCACCAATCTTGTCTGGGTTAATCATGATCTTCTCGATACGAGGAGCATATTGGCTAAGTTTTTCGCGCGGTGCGCTAAGTGTTTCAAGCATGTGCTTAAGAATAAATGCACGACCAGGCTTTGAAGCAGTCAATGCTTGGCGAAGAATATCTACAGGTAGACCGTGAACTTTCATGTCCATCTGAATAGCTGTGATGCCATTTTCGGTACCAGTAACCTTGAAGTCCATATCACCAGCAAAGTCTTCGGCATCGGCAATATCAGAAAGAACGTAAGGCTTGTCGCCGTCCATCATTAGTCCCATGGCAATACCAGATACAGGCGCCTTAAGTGGCACACCGGCGTCCATAAGTGCCAATACTGAACTACAAGTCGCAGCCATAGATGTTGAACCGTTCTGGCTCATTATCTCTGTTACGCTACGGATAGCGTATGGAAAGTCTTCCTCGGCAGGTAGAACTGGGATAATAGCACGTTCGGCCAAATATCCGTGACCAATTTCGCGTCGTCCAGGACCACTAAGTCGTTTGACTTCGCCAACTGTATAACCCGGTGCGTTGTAGTGGTGCATGTAGCGTCGCAAGTAATCGTTTTGTTCCATAGAATCTACCATTTGTGCGTAGCTAAGCGGTGCAAGGGTCACGATGTTCATGCCCTGTGTAACACCACGAGTAAAAATAGATGAGCCGTGAGTGCGAGGCAGTATACCTACTTCACTACTTAGTGGACGAATCTCGTCTAGCTTGCGACCGTCTGGTCGAGTTTGTGTATCGACAATACCCTGTCGGACGTCTTTATGTAGAGCCATACCGAAGGCTTCATCATATTCAGATTTCTGAGAATCATAGTCCTCACCCACTGTCTCGGCCATGGCCACGTGGAACTGATCGCGTAAAGTCGCAAGTAGTTCATTGCGCTCAGGATATGGCAATCTTAGGTCTTCGCCAATTTTTCCAATCATCCATTTGTCGACGCTTGCCTGAATCTCTTCATTTGGCAAGATCAATGAATATTCGAGTTCTGTTACACCAACTTTTTCGGCCAACTCTTTTTGTAAGGCAATAGCAGGCTGAAAAGCATCGTATGCCCATGCAAGAGCATCGGCTACAACTTCTTCTGACACTTCGTTAGCACCAGCTTCAACCATAGTTATTCCGCTTTCAATACCAGCAACAACTAAATCTAGGTCACTCGCTTCACGCTCCTCGGCAGAAGCAAAGGCCTTGAATTCATCGCCAACCCTAGCTATGCGAAGTCCGGCTACTGGACCATCAAATGGTGCGCCAGATAGAGTAAGAGCGGCTGAAGTCGCTATCATAGCTACCATGTCTGGACGGAAGGTTGGGTCCATTGAAAGGACTGTAGCAACAGCCTGAACCTCTTGCCTATAACCCTTTGGAAATAGTGGACGAATCGGACGATCAATCAAACGACCAATCAAGATTGCTTCGTCGCTTGGACGACCTTCACGTTTGATAAAACGGCTACCGCTTATCTTGCCGCTTGCATAAAATTTTTCTTCATAATCAATAGATAGTGGGAAATAGTCCATTCCACTAATTGATTTCTTGCTAACCATTGCAGTACCAAGAACGACGGTCTCGCCGTAGGTCACTAGAACACTTGCACTAGTACGAAAACCGACACGGTTCACTTCTAGACTTAGGGTCTTGCCCGCAAGTTGAGTCTCTACTTTAATAATATCTTTTCCGTATGGATTGATAACTGGCATTTTGCCTCCTTTTTAATACCCACTGATGAGATAAGTAACGGGTGCAGATTTTCTCTATCTTAAGAGAATTCCTGTATCCACCACTTAAAATCAGTGAGCGCTTACACCCTTATTATAACCCAAACGACGGTATTGTTATAACTAATTCAGATCACGACGACGGAACGTGATAATAGCGGCAATCACGAACACAACTATAATCGCCCCGTAGATAGCTACGTCACCCATCTCGATGATGCCTTTAGATATCTCTGGTGCATGGAAAAAATGTAGCAAAGAGAACTGCTCGTATGGCTCCAGCCAATCGACCGACTGAGCAAATGTTGTGAGCAAAAAGCTACCGACCGTAATAGCGACCCCGAGACCGGTAGTTATACCTTTTTTGCCAGTGATTAAACCGATAGAAAATATAATGGTAAATATTGCGACGGACAGTAGAAGCATCATCGAACATAGGCGCACTAAGACTTGAATATCAAGTGACTCATTGATAACTGCGAGTCCGATGCCAATACCCGCTGCTGTCGTCAATGCGATCAACAAAGATATAAACACACCGCTAAACCATTTGGCTAGTAAAATGCCGACTCTGCTGATAGGCATAGCCGCAAGGGTTCGCATCTGGCCGTTCTCTTCTTCGGTAGTCGTAAGCCCAGAAGCTAAAATAATAGTGAAAATACTGAGGAATATCGGCATCCTAATATCAAATAACTGACTACCGAGGTAAGTAGACATCTCTTTGAGATTGTCCAAACTACCGACTAATCCCTGAAAGGCTGGCGGTAGGCTTTCGATAAGTTGACCAATGCCATTATCCTGATGGAAAGCCGGGTAAAAAACTGTCATCAAAAAAGCAATGAAGGCCATGCCCAGACCCCAACCGATTATAAAGCTGCGTTTGTCATACAGAGTTTTAGTAAATAGACTATACATCTTTAATCTCCAGTGCATATAAATCTTCAAAAGCCGACTCTTTGTCGTGATCAACTATCGTTATATCGATTAGTCCATACAAGCTAGCCATCCAATTCTGGAGTTCGCCAACCTTTCCCTTGAATACAAAGTCTGTTTCAAACTTGTCATTCTCATTCTCTGACCTTAAGAGTTTGGAATTTGCCGGAAGCTGAATTTCTTTTTTTGAAATAAGTTTTACTATCTTCCCGCCGCCTCTGGTTAGCTCTGCAGTTAACATGTCCTTTATGAGCTTACCGTCACGAATTAACAATATCCTACTGCAAACATCAGTTACCTCATTTAGGTAATGTGATGACATAAATACAGTGGTGCCCTTCGCCGATTCTTCTCGCACAAGATCAATAAATACTTGCTGCATCAAAGGGTCTAGACCACTACTTGGCTCGTCGAGGATTACTAGTTTTGGGCTCATCATAAATGCAGCTATCAAAGCTATTTTCTGTCGGTTACCCCTGGATAAATCGTGTATTTTTTTGCCCAAATCTGGGTCAAGCTTGTCTATTAGCGCGTCTAACCTAGTACTATCTTTAAGCGAAAACTGCTTGGTAACAAACTTGAAGTATTGACTACCTGTTAGATTTTCAAACAGACTCATATCGCCGCTCGCAAAACCAATATCTTCGTGAGTCTTATGCGCAGATTGCGGTAGAACCAGTTGACCAAAAAGCTTCACGTAACCACTGCTCGGCTGCAAAAAGCCCAGCATTGTATTGATTGTTGTCGATTTGCCGGCACCATTGAGACCAACAAAACCGACTACTTCACCGGGCTTAACATTAAAGCTCACTCTGTCAACTGCCGGAACGCCGTCATAAACCTTGGATAGTTTATCTACCTCGATAATATTCATAGTCATTATGCTTTTAGTATACACCCAGATATTTATTGTCTACAAAAAAAGACTCCGCACTATTTGCGGAGTCCTAGTTTTGCTACTGTCGCCTTGTAGGCTTCGAAATTTTTAGATTCGAGATACTTTAGCAAACGTTTGCGGCGACCGACCATCTGAATCAAACCGCGACGAGCCATGTGGTCGTGCTTGTTTAATTTTAGGTGCTCGGTAATCTCTTTGATACGAACCGTAAGAACAGATGCTTGCGCCTGAGGCGAACCAACGTCTGTTTTGTGAGTTTGTGTCAAAGCAAATGCCTTGGCTTTATTTTCTGGTGTTATCATCAGATACGCATTGTAGCAAAGTTTGACGACCTTTTCAAGCACTAATACTTGGTTGTGTATTTTCTTTACACAAACAAAGACAAATGATCAACAAAAGTTACATCAATATCATTGACTTTTTACCTGTTAAATGCTATTATTTAAGCATGTGGGAAGCAATCTACGCTCCTTCGCACGGCAATATGGCCGCACGAAGATTACTTAAATACGCCCTCGCCACTGTTGTGGCAGCTTTTTTGTGGGTACTCGCGGTTGCTCCATCTACTCACGCAATTGATGCCGCATGGAACGGCGCCTCTATCTCATACGACGGAGAGTCATATGTTGGACCGGCTACAGATAAAACAATCGAAGACCTGAAATTATCAAAAGGCACTCAAGCTTATACATACGTAGAACCCCCAGTAACAGGAAATCCCAATACTGCCCCTACTAGCACCCGGCATATCAGAGTTTTATACTTCGAGCCGACTGTCGATGTATCCGTAGCAACTAATGCAAAATACAGAACCTATATATATCAGGGGCCTAGCAAGTTTTCTGCCCCATCGACGATAGAAGATGTAGCTATCTCTCCGCAATCTGCCTCAACCAGCAGTACATCATCTTGCGATAAGCAAGGGTCGCTGGGATGGATTATATGTCCTGTAACCGGCTGGCTGGCGTCTGGAATGGACTGGGTCTTCACTACCCTGAGCGGCTTCTTGACAGTACGACCAGCCGAATCTGGTCAAGATAGCGTGCTTTATCACGCCTGGAGTATGATGCGCAGCATAGCAAATGTTGCATTTGTTATAGCCTTCCTCATAATCATCTACTCTCAGCTAACTACTATTGGTATCGATAACTACAGCATGAAGAAACTCCTTCCTCGCCTAATAGTGGCCGCCGTACTAGTTAATATATCTTTCTACATATGTTCGGTAGCTATTGACCTGTCAAACATACTTGGCTACGCTTTCCAGGATTTGTTTATAACGATTAGGAATTCATTAGTAGGCACAAGTGGCAATAGTTGGGACCTAATGAGCTGGGAAAGTATCAGTGGGTTCATATTGTCAGGTGGAACAGTTGCCGTAGCTGGGGGAATTGCCGCTGTAACGACAATATCAACATTTGGTATAGCTGGCTCTATCTTCCTACTATTACCTTCCCTACTAGTAGGCCTTATGGCCGTACTTACCGCCCTTATCGTCATGGCAGCCAGACAGGCAGTTATAACAATTCTAGTAATAGTCGCCCCCTTAGCATTCGTGGCCTACCTACTACCAAATACTGAGAAGTGGTTCGAAAAATGGCAGTCAACGTTCATGACACTATTAGTTCTTTTCCCCGCCTTTTCATTAATATTCGGAGGCTCACAGCTAGCAGCCAGCGCCATCATACAGAACGCCGACTCTATAAACCAAGTAATCCTCGGTATGTTAGTTCAGGTTGCGCCACTACTAATTACGCCTATGCTGATGAAGCTAAGTGGCTCAGTAGTCGGAAAGATTGCCGGCATAGTAAACAATCCGAATAAAGGCATCATCGATCGTACGCGCAACTGGACCAAAGACCGCTCAGAAGATATCAAAGCAAATCGACTAGGTACTGATGCCAAGAAATATTCAGTTTTCAAGAGGAACGCCCAGCGAACAGACCGCAATCGTCGAGCACGCGAGAACAAGCGCAAGATAAATGAAGGTCTTGCTGAAAATAGATACCTGGGCTCAAAGAAGCACGAAAAACTACATGAAGCCCAGCACGAGATGGAAAGAGACAAAAAGACTACAGAAGAAAGATTATCTCGAGACCTAAGTAAGAAGATCGTCGCAACACCAGAATTGCTCAAAAAGGAAATGGGCCTTCGCGTTATGACAGATGAATCTACACTTGAAAAATCAAATATAGATAAAGTCCATGAAGAACTAAAGGCCGGAAAGGTGACAGATCATGGAGCAGCCCTTAACGAGCTGGCCCAGCGTTCGTATACCGCTACTAGAGACATAGCACTAACCTCAATTGCCACTGAACAAGCAAAACGCAAACAACAGGCAAACCTATCTGAAGCTTTAATGCGAAACGATAAGATGGCAGAAGACGGCAAGATGAGTGTCCGCGAATACGCAGCAGGTATAGAGACAACAACCGGCCAAGACTCAGCGCTAGCCTTTGCTATCAACCAACAATACGAGGCAGAGGCCAAGCTTGTCGGTGAAAGGTCAAGATTAATAAAACAATTTAAGCTAAATGGTGAGGAGCGCCAAGCGCTTGCTATGGGTAAGGCTAACGTAACAGCCAGTGCAAAAATTAACGGCATCGATGCAAACTATGACTTTAACGTCAATGATGCGTTCGCCCGCGATGCTGCAATTGACCTCCAATTAGCTACCGGCTCACTTAATGACGTTATGGAAATTATGACCAGCTCGGGTACCGGGGCTTCGCTTGAAGACTACATGAAGACCATTTCGGACGGTATTCCTGGTAATAAATTGCCGGACAAAGCTGCATGGATGAGCGGCGTGTTTATCGATAGAGTATTAAGAGGAACAATTACTGATAAAAAATCTCAGCGCGAGGCTATTGTCGAGTATTATATAAAACCGGGCAAATTCAAGCCAGAACAATTATCTACGAATGATGCCGATGCTATTGCAGAAATGACGCGCGCAATCAAAACTACAGACAGGAGTGCTGAAGGCGTATCGAGTAGCCTGGCATCCCTAAGCCACACCATAGATGGCATTATTGATGAAGACTCTGAAGTCTATAAGAATACCTCAGAAGCTTCTAGAAAGGCATTTAGGGAACTGCAGAACATGATCGCTAACCCTTCAGCCAAGCCTCCGAAGGAAAAATACCCTCCTTACGAAGAACCTGAAGATGAGGCAAGCTAGTATAATTTAATCAGTATATTATAAGGATTAAACGCAACTAATTACGAATAATATTCCAACAAATACTAGATGATACGGGTATCATTAACGTGAGAGAAAATCCGCTATCTTCGTCGAACTCTCAATACCCCAATCACTAATACTAGTTCTCTTAAGTTCATTGCAGTATGCGCCCGTGCGTAGGTGACGCCCAATATCCTCAGCAAGAGTTCGGATATACGTGCCGCTCCCAACATGAGCTCGGATCTTTAGTTCTGGATAATCATAAGATACCAGATCAAGACTGTAGATATTTACCTTACGACTCGGCATCTCGATCTTTTCGCCTTTTCTAGCTAGCTTGTAGGCTCGCTGGCCGTTGATTTTAATAGCACTGTAAATCGGTGGAGTTTGAGTTATCTCACCTGTAAAAGCAACTAGAGCCTTCTCTACATCGGCAAATTCTGGCACCGGACCCGGTACATCAGTTATCTCACCTTCCGGGTCACCAGTAGTGCTCGTTTGCCCTAGTCGTATGGTCGCTTCATAAACTTTATCGAGCTTGCTGTATTTTTCGGCGTTTTTACATTCCTTACCTACGACAATTATCATAAGACCAGTGGCAAACGGATCGAGCGTGCCGGTATGGCCTACTTTAACCTTCTTGCCGGCTTTTTCGCTGAGAACGCGTCGAACACGGGCAACTACGCCGAAGCTAGTCATGTTCGAAGGTTTGTCTATAAGTAAAATTCCATCATCCATGTTTCCCCAGTATACTAAAAATCGCCGAGACTTACTCGGCGATTTTATTTTATTGGCCAGGAATCTGGAACTGGTCCGGCGTATTGCTCGGTGGCTGAGGCGGAACCTGAGTTGGCTCCGACATAACTGTATTGTCCAAGACTTCAGGAGTTGGAGTGAGTGCAGGATCGGGTGCGTATGCCGAATCTAAAGTCGAAACAGGTGCCGGTGGTGGCATAGCCGAGAAATCAGGTAGAGGCGGCGGCTGAGGCAATATAACCGAAGCCGACTGACTCACATTGTTGTCTAGTTGAGACAAAGCGTCTTGAGGTGTCATGCTGTCGATAGGATCAATAGTAACCTGTGTAGAATCTACTCCTTGAAGTGGTGGTGGTCCAGACGCGGGGGCGCCGCCAGAGAATATATCGTTCGAAACCTCTTCATTATCAGCCTGAACTGCACCGTTTATAGGGTTATCGTAAGTGGGATTATCTCCTAGATACGCGTGCGATAAGATAGTCTTATTTTTGTTATCTGCATCTTCACGATGAGCGTCTTCCTCTGCCTGCTCAGAAGTTGCATTCAGAGTACCCCCAAATGATGGCTCCTGTGCAGTTTCATTGTCAGCAGAAGGTACTTCAACCTGCGCTATAGAAGACTCATCTTGCGTAGCTACACTATCGTTCTCGACAGCATATGCCCCTCTAACAGGAGTATCACTCATTGGTGTCTGCTCAACTTCTGCTTGTTCGGCTATAGCAGGAGATTCAAGAGCCTCAGCGTCTCCTTTGACTTCTTCTGTCTCGTGGTGAGCATTTACGCTCTTCTCGAGATCATCCAATGTTCCGTCTGTCTGAGCGTGACTGATACTCATACTTGAACTATAGTCATCTGGTGCAGACGGAGAATAGCCGTCGATAGCTCCAACGCCCGAATCTACATCTTTTATCTCGTGAGATTCTTGAAGTTTTGCGGCAATAAGCTGTTGATCCGCTCCGGCGGCCATCAACTGAGCAGCAATAGTCATCACTCTTGATGATGTTAAATTATTGCTAAATCTTTCCGTCACAGCCACTACACCCGTAAGTAAAGCGGTAGCCATCTGCTGATCAAGAATTGATTTTTCTTTGTCCGTCTTGAATGACTCGGCTAGCCCAGCTAGCATCTCACACAGACCACTAGCCTGTCCGTCGTGCCAATCTATACCTCCGACACTACCGGCTTGATCGCCAGCGCTTACGGATATTACGGTTGCATCGTGCAAAATCTTGCCATGTGCCTCAAGTGCTTTGTCTAGGTGGTCTGGATTGTCTACGCCAAGAGCTATAACTAACTCGACATTAAAATCACCTTGGCTAAAAACCAAATCATCACTAGTTATGGTTGTCCGGTACGGAGTAATAAATATCTTGACTACGTCACCTTCTACCTTATAGCGTAGATGGTCGGCTTTTTCTTTATCAAGTGCGATGATAAAATCCCGAAGGCTATCAGTTGTAGACTCAAAAGTCTTAGTCGGATCCAGGAAATTAATAGCTGGTGGTACATCGCCGCTGAAGATTGCAGTGGCGTGCTTATCCATCTTGTTAAGCATCAAACTTAGACCAAGAGCAGCCGATAGCGCATCAACAGAAGGGCTATCACTAACAGTGACTAAGATGTTAGTTGAGGATTTTATCTTGTCGAGAATCTGCTGCTTTGTTTTTACGTCGTTCATGTTATTCCTGGTTGTTTTTATTTTAATTCTACTGATAGAGTTTGGTGTAACTATACCATAAGTGTTTTGCCGTAGTCAATATATCGCTCACCTCTTTACAAGCTAAGGTTTTTCCCCTATAATCAACCACCGATTGTATATATCATTTTTAAAGAGTTAAAGGAAAATCATGCCAATCATCAAATCAGCTATCAAGAGAGCTAAACAAACTATCAAGCGCCGCGAACGTAACGTCGGAATTAAGCGTGATATCAAAACAGCAGTAAAAGAATTCATGACTAGCCCTAGCGCCAAAACACTTAGCGCAGCTCAGAGTGAGATTGACACAGCCGTCAAAAAAAACCTTCTAAAAAAGAACACCGCTTCTCGACGCAAAGCAAATCTATCTAAGATTGCTAAAAATGCCGGCGTAAAATTAGCATCTGCAACTGCCGCAAAACCTGCTGCAAAACCAGTCGCTAAAAAAGCACCAGCTGCAAAGAAACCTGCAGTAGCCAAAGCTACACCAAAAGTAGCTGCAAAAAAAGCCCCTGTAGCTAAAAAGCCTGCGGCCAAGAAACCAGCTGCCAAAAAGCCAGCTGCAAAGTAGTTCAAAGCAAAATATAAATAACCTCGATATTTCGAGGTTATTTTTTTATGTTTGAGATTTCCTGCAGCGCCCGTCTTATCAAAAACCATGGTTCGGCTCGAGAGCTTTTCATATCAAGATCAGCTTTATTCATTATGATAACGATCTTCCTGGCTCCTGATTTTCCGAGATGTTTAGAATATTTTGATAATTTTGATAATGCATAAGGATGAACTCCAATACTACCAGCCACCTCAGCAGAAGACGGACCAAAGACAAGTGCCGCAAACTGAAATGCCTGTCCTGCTACTAGGCCAAATAACTTATATGGATCTTCGGATTTCTCTAAGACATACAGCATGTCATCGACTCGCCCACTATCTCCAGAAAGAGCTGCTTCAAATAGATTAAATATATTTTCGGCGTAACCAATTTCAACGTGTTTTTCAATAGCCAACTCGTCTATCGAGTCCAGGAGTGAAAGCTTATCGAGCGCCGAAGATAAACCCCATTGATCGAGACCTACTCTATTTAATAGAAGTTTGGTGCACTTCTTATCGATCGAAATTCCACGAGATTTCGCTTCAGATTCTAGCCAATTCTCGGCCGGACCAAAATCACGATCAGACCACTCCGTAAGCTCAACACAGTTGACTCGTTTTTTGAGCTCCTTATATGTCGCAGTCCTCTTATCGACTTTGGATTCAACCAACACCAACTCTATATCATCTGAAACTCGATCTAACCATTCTGGCAATCGTGACCAAACGTCCTTACTCTCGGATAAATTTCTAACAATTACTAACCTTTTTTCTGAGAACAAAGTCACGCCCATAAGCATATCTGGTAGTTGATTCAATTCTAGCCTAGAGCCATCCACTATCTCAGCTCTGCCATCAAAATCTTGTTTTAGTTTAGACAAATACTGTTCTAATTCGTATGTATTTGAGCCTGTCAAAAGATTAATCATAATATCAGTATATCCTATAAGACCTGGCAGGCAGGACAGATATAAGTACCTCGTCCAGCAGCTTTAAACTTTATAATTTGCTCTCCACAACGAGGACATTCCAGACCCTCACGTCGAAACACGCGTGCAAAATCCATATAACTCCCCTTTTTGCCTTCCGCATCGACATAATTACGATTAGTGCTACCGCCTTTTTCTATAGATAGATTCATCACATCGCGCACTTCTTTATATAAAACTCTCAACTCGGAATCACTTAGCCCGCTAACTATGCGTTTTGGGTGTATCTTAGCGCCCCACAGGCTCTCGTCGGCGTATATGTTGCCAACTCCGGCGATAACAGACTGATCAAGCAGAGCGGCCTTTATAGACGTTCCCGAGCGTCGCTTAAAACGAGCAATAAAATCAGCAGGAGTGAAAGCATCGTCAAGCGGCTCTGGGCCTACTTTTTGCATAAAGGGTAGATTTACTATTTCTTCTGTCGGCATTAGTCTCATCCAGCCAAATTTTCTTTGATCATTAAAGAAAAGTTTCGAGCCATCCTCAAATGTAATTTCAACTCTAGTCGATTTGTCTGGGAGTTTATCTATAAGGCTATCGCTTGGATGACCGGCTCCAAATCTTTTATCATCACCCGCTTTATCATTAACATAGACTAGCTGTCCGGTCATCTTTAGATGCGTAACTAAACTATATTTAGTAGAGAGATCGATTATCAGAACCTTAGCCCTTCGACGCACGTCCGATACTCTTGAGTTCAATAAAAAATTATTTATATCTTGCTCAGAATTAGGAAAACTTTTCGGATTATCATTAGTCGCGCTAACGATAGACTTGCCGATTATTAGTCGGCTTAACCCTCTTTTGACGGTCTCTACCTCTGGGAGCTCCGGCATTAAGCTTCTGTCTCCACAAGCGCCATCACATCTTCTTTTGCTTGGCGCGGAGAGCTATACACTATGCCTTTCGTGCCCGCCATAGTAGCACCATCTATATTTGATACCACGTCATCAATCATCACACATTCACTCGGATCTAATTCTAGGCGCTTTGCCATCTCTTCAAAAATACCGACTGACGGCTTCATCATATGGACGTCAGACGACAGAACAACTGCATCAAACATCTTAGCCCTATCTTCGGGTGATATGAACATATTTATGCCCTCATAGCCGATATTACTAAGTAGGCCTATTTTATATTTATGCTCTTCTTTCAATTGTTCGACCCACTCAATAAGAGCGCTATTTAGAACCTTGTTTTTCCAGTACTTCGTCTCGATTTCGGCCTCTGTAAGTCCCGTAAGTTTAGAGACTTTTTGAAAATAATCGATACGACTTATGTAGCCGTAGTCGGACTGCATAGATAGGTCCATCAGTTCCGTTGATACGTCGGGGTATCTCTGCCTCAAATCTGCATGGCCCGATATCACCAGTACTTCGAAACAGTCAAATATAATTGCTTTTATAGCCACCTAAACCCCCTTGGTACTAACTATTATAGGCTATTTTTTTTAATTATAGTCTTAAGATCTGGTATTTGTCCGTCAAACAGCGCCTTTATTTGAGGCAAGTAAGCTGTCAATGTACCTTTTGAACCGCCACAGCTGGAAGTCCACCTGCTACCAACCACATCGTTGTCCTTCATTACGTCAAACGAATAGACATAACCTGGTGCACATATACCACGAATATCGTTACTGTCGGGTTCACCACTAATAAATTCGGCCTTGTTAAGTGCATATACAAATTCCGTATAGCCAGGAACATTGTTTGAATAGTCTTTTGCATCGATTTTATCTTCTAGGTATCCGCTATATACCGAGATATTCCTAATAGTTGGACTGACCGTGATCTGTGAAGTTCTAAAGTTCTCGTCGGCTACTATTGGGCCGCGCACAGTCATCCGAACTGACCTGCTTACGTCGGTCTTTAAAAGAGATTCTTTTGTGATATCTAAGCGAGATTCCACCGTATTTGTCTGTTTAGTCGTGTCGGGAAAAAATACCAGCCGGGCTAGAGAAAAAAGAGCCGCTATCACAACTGCAACGACTATCAGTAATAGAACAATTGGGAATACGCGAGTTGTTTTATACTTTGCCATACTTATATTTTAGTATATTTGTTAAGAATAGTCAATTATTTTTGAGGCTAAATGCTACAGTTCACCCCAGTTGTGTCCGATGTTTACGTCGACCTTCAACTTTATATCAAGCTCCGGCGCGATGTTTTCCATAACCTCCACCAATAAGTCGCTCACCTTCTCGGCATTTTCGGTCGGCGCCTCGATCAATATGCTGTCATGGATTTGAAGAACCTGTACACCCAGGTCGCCGATCTTTTTATCAACTTCCAGCATTGCCCTCTTCATAAGGTCAGCTTCCGTACCCTGTATAGGCATATTGGCAGCAGCCCTCTCGGCAGCCTGCCTGATCATAAAGTTGCTGCTAAGTGCATCTGGAGTAGGCCGACGCCTGCCATAGAATGTCTCTACGTAGCCGTCCGATTTGGCTTTCGCGATCGTATTGTCTATGTACTTACGAATCGGCGAACGTAGTTCAAAATATTTGTCTATAAACTTTTTTGCTTCAAAGAAGTTCATACCAGTAGCTGCGCTTAAACCGTGTGGACTCATGCCGTACAGTACTCCAAAATTAATGACCTTAGCGTCGCGCCTTTGATTTTTTGTTACATCATCCATAGGAATTCCGTATACCTCACTGGCTGTTTTCATATGAATATCAACGTTTCCGTTAAAATCATTTATCATCTCTGCATCACCAGCGAGAACCGCAGCCAGACGAAGCTCAAACTGCGAATAGTCCGCACTTATAAGAATCTTGTCGCCGTCTGTTATAAAGGTTTTTCTGATAGTACGACCTAGCTCACTGCGAATAGGAATATTCTGTAGATTAGGATTTGTACTGCTCAGTCTACCAGTGCTCGCGACATCTTGATTAAATGTTGTATGTATTCGGCTTTGCTCATCTGCCAATAAAGGCAGAGCGTCAACATAAGTATTCTTAAGCTTTGCTAGCTCGCGAGTCTTCTCTACAAGCTCTATAATCGGATTTTGACCTCGTAACTTATCGAGCTCTTTTTGGCCCGTGCTATATCCGGTTTTGCCTTTTTTAATACCAGCAGTCGGAAGTTGAAGTTTTGTAAATAACACCTCAGAGAGCTGTGCTGGGCTAGCGATATTAAAGTCATAACCGGCCATTGAATACATTTCTTGTTCAAGTTTATTATACTTCGTTCCAAGCTCCTCGCTCATCTTTGCGAGTATATCTTTATCTATTTTAATACCGTGATGCTCCATCGTGAACAAAATATACGAAAGCGGAAAATCGAGTTCATAGGCTATCTTTGATATGCGCGGATTGGCTTCGAGTGCAGATTTTTGCTCTTCGTATATATGCCACAAGGCCGATATCTGAGACGCCGGATCATCGCCTATCTCTCCGCCAAATAATCCAGAAACTGTCCTGTCCCTATTGAGCGAATTCAGTAAAAAAGCCGCCTGATGTATGTCGAATAGGTCACCAAATTTTATGAAAATACCCGCACCTGCAAGCTTATGGTACAAATCCTTGCTGTCATAGCTAACTACCGTAGCAAGTTCAAACACTTTCAACATAGCGCTGTCGAGTTCCGCGAGTGGTATAAATGAAGCAGACTTTTTGTTCATAGACATCCAAAGATTATCTTCATAAACATCTAGAACAATTGGGCCTTCGACCATTAATTGTTCTGGCCAGTCGATAATCTCAAGTACGTCAATCTGCCTGTCAGGAGTCAACGCAACTACACCATCTGACGTATGCATATGGTCGGGTAGGCGCCTTATTAGTGAATTAAATTCATATTTCTTTAAGATAGATATTATTGCGTCAAAATTCGTGTTCTTTATATCAGCCTCATGCCAGTCAATCTTGATTGGGGCGTCGGTAAATATCCTAGCTAGTTTTTGGCTCATAAACGCCAGCTCTTTGTCCTCTTCAAGATTAATACGCTGTACGCCCTTTAGATCATCGAGGTGGTCATATACACCTTCAAGTGTGTCATATGCTGTTAATAACTTCTGGGCCGCCACGGGCCCTATCTTGCGGACACCCGGTATATTATCACTCGAATCCCCCACTAGCGCCTTGTAATCAACAAATTGTTCAACGTTGACGCCGTACTTGTCCCTAAAAGTGTCTTTATGATAATGAACCAGATCAGTACTTCCGGTTCGAGTTATGAAAACATCAGTAGACGGCGAGATTAGCTGAAGCATGTCATAATCCCCAGTAATCAAATTAGTATGAATGCCTTCTTCGCTGGCATTTAGAGCAAAGGTTCCCATAATGTCATCTGCTTCGTAGCCGTCTAGCTCATAAAGTGGCCAACCAAAAGCGTCGAGTAGTTCACGCAGTATCGGTAATTGTGTGTAGAAATCTTCCGGTGGCTTAGTCCGTCCGGCTTTATATTCAGGGTAGATATCTATCCTTTTTTGAGCACTAGTACCTTTTATGTCCCAGGCTATGGCAATGTAATCAGGGTTTAATTTTTTGATTATTTCAATAGCAATACTCGCAAAACCAAACACCCCGCCCGTGGAAGTACCATCGCTCGTCGAAAGTCCGGGCATTGAATAATATCCTCTATAGAAGACTGATTTACCGTCGATAATTGCCAGGCTTTTTGTCATACTCTAATTATAGCCCATATCTATTAGATTACCTGTAATTGCGATACCTGTAAGTATAAGTATTTTATCTGTTAAAATTAGACTATGACACATAACCCAAACGTTAAAATCCTCGCATTTGTCGGTCTTGCCGGCGCAGGCAAAAGTACAGCCGTAGAATATCTAACCGAAAAAGGCTATCCTCGAGTATATTTTGGAGGCGTTATATATAGCGCTATGGAAAAAGCCGGAATTGAGATAACACCGGAGAGTCAAACTATCTTCCGCGAGACCATCCGCGAAAAAGAAGGTAAAGATTTCGTCGTAAAACGAATCATCAAGGAAATCAACGATCTTATAGAAATAGGCCAGCACAAAATAGTTGCCGACGGCATATATAGCTGGACAGAGTACAAGGCCATGAAAAGTGAATTCCCAGGTGAATTAACAGTCGTCGGCGTAGTTGCCCCAAAAAGGCTTCGACACCACAGACTAAACGTTCGCCCAGATCGACCGTTTACAGACAAAGAGTCTAATGATCGCGACTGGAACGAGATTGAAAACCTCGAAAAAGGCGGTCCAATTGCCATAGCTGACTACTATGTAGTCAATGACGGTGATGTCGAAAAAGTCTATGAAAGTTTAGATAGCATAACTGAAGAAATTGGTTTTTAACCTAAGTATTCATGAAGCTTCTTGGCATCTTTGTGCTTACGAAGTTTAGCGAGTGCTTTTGCTTCAATCTGTCGGATTCGTTCACGAGTAACGGCAAATTCTTGTCCAACCTCTTCTAGAGTGTGCGACTTACCATTCTCAAGACCAAAACGCATCTTAACAATTTTTTGTTCACGGTCAGATAGTGTAGATAGTATTGATTGAACCTGTTCTTTAAGTAGTTGTGAAGTTGCAGATTCTTCCGGTGTTGTTCCGTCTTCATCTTCAATAAAATCACCAAGAACTGAGTCTTCGTCTTCACCATCTCGTCCGACACCAGCGTCCAGTGAAGTAATGTCTTGCTTGATCTTGATAACGTATTCAACCTTTTCTGGCTCCATCTCAAGCTCTTTAGCTAGCTCTTCGATAGTTGGTTCACGGTTCATCTCCTGAGTCATACGACGCTGCGTACGGAGAAGTTTGTTAATAGTCTCAACCATGTGTACCGGTATACGAATAGTTCGAGCTTGGTCGGCAATAGCACGAGTAATCGCTTGGCGAATCCACCAAGTGGCGTATGTACTAAATTTAAATCCCTTGTCTGGATCGAATTTTTCTACAGCCCTAAGTAGACCAGTGTTTCCTTCTTGAATTAAATCAAGAAAGTCTAGACCACGTCCGCTATAACGCTTGGCAATAGAAACCACAAGACGCATATTCGCTTCAGCCATCTTATCTTTGGCTTTTTTCTCACCAGCAACAACACGATGCGCCAAGGCTAGCTCTTCTTCTGAGTTTAGAAGAGGAATTTTACCGATTTCACGCAAATATAAACGAACGCTATCATCGCTGGCATCGTCAAAATATTGACCTTGAGTAAGGACATCCTCCTCTTCTTCTTCTTCGTCTACAAGCTCTTCTGGGTCTGGTTCGTCAATGTCTTTAATCGTAGACGACGCAGCAACTGCGGCATTTATTTGTTCAACGATTTCATCATCCTTGGGTTCTTTTTTTGCTCTAGGCACTCTTTATCTCCTTTATAAGATTATGTATCTGTCCACGAATTTCTGTTGCCAATGTATCATCACCAATGGTCTCAGCATCTCGTAGTTTTTCGGTTAATAAATCCTTTTGTTTTTTCTTGTTTTCTTTTATTACTTGGCGGAGCAATCGAGCCGTTTCAAAGTAACGATCTTGGTCGTTCCAGTCGGCATATCGAGCGTCGGCCTTCAATAGTAGTATTTTGACATAGGTATCGTATTTTTGCAATGCCTCCGGGGTATCCTGAACTGAAGTGCCTCCATCTCTACTAAGAAAATCAGCAACAGCACGCCGTTGTTCACTGTCAAAGATATTAGAATCAATATCCTTAAATAGGTCTCTAGTTTTTCCATCAAAAAGTCCAACAGCTAAAACATTATCCTGGAATACCGAAGAATCCACGTCTTTGTCGTCTTCACTTGAAGCCACAACTCTTTTTAAAGTCTTAGCGGAATCTTTCGCGGTGTCTTCTAGTTTATTCTTCAGCACTTCGAGTGAGGCCCCAGTGTACTGAGCAACCTTCTGCAAGTAATGCTCCTGTTCGACTGCGTCTTTTAGCTTTTTTATAATTTCAATTGCTGCAGTCGTAAAATTACGCTTACCAGCCGCACTTTCTAAATCTTCTCGTTGTGAATACTGACTAAGCACCCAGTCTATAACTGGCTTGGCTTTATTGATACAGGCCAGCCAAAGTGATACATCCTGTTTAATTAACTCGTCTGGGTCTTTGGCATTATCGGGCATAGAAATAATAGTAAGATCCAACCCAACCTCCTGAGCTATAGGTATCGCCCTTTCGGTAGCAGCTAGACCAGCCTTGTCGCCGTCAAAAGCCAACCTTGCATGGTTTGATAACCTAGATAGGGCTTTCAGGTGACTCTCTGTCATAGCCGTACCGGCAGTTGCTACAACCTGGCTTATTCCGGCCTGATGACTGCTCACAACATCCAGATTACCTTCAACAATCACTGCATAATCATTAGTCCTTATAGCTTCTTTTGCTTGGCTAAGTCCGAAAACGTGACGACTCTTGTCGTACAACATAGTTTGAGGTGTATTAAGATATTTCGGAGCATTTGGTTCGTCTTCTATGATTCGTGCCGTAAATCCGATAACCTGTCCTGATGGATCCATAAGCGGAACCATCATCCTACCGCGGAACATATCACCGCCATAGCGATTAAGTAGACCAGCAGCGTCAACATCTTCTCTTTTGTAACCTTTTTTCTTAAAGAAATTAACAAGTGCATCTCCGCTAGTGGGTGCATATCCAATCCTGAAATCTTGTACAATTTGCTTACTGAGACCACGCTTTTTAAATACGTAATCAATAGCGCGCTCATTTTTAATCAAACTCTGCTGATAATACTTAGCGGCCATGTCGTTTATTTCAAGTAATAATTTCTTACGTCTTGCTACTTCTTGGCTACCTTTAGAATCATAGATCGTTATATCCACACTGGCTTTTCGAGCCAAAAGTTCCAATGCTTGTCGAAAATCCATACCCTCTACTTCCATGACAAAAGAGAAAACATCACCGCCTTTATTTGAAGAAAAATCATGCCAAATATGTTTGTCGGGACTAACGTAAAAACTAGGTGTTTTCTCGCCACTAAAAGGGCTAAGGCCCTTAAAATTACGTCCCGCTCGCTTGAGCTCGACATACTCACTAATCACATCCTCGATATTGAGTCTCGAGCGGACTTCTTCTTTTGCGTCTTGCATAGTTATAGTATACCACTATTTACCTCTGTTACAGCTTGTGCTTTAATAGAGCATATGGAACCAAACCAACCAGCACCAGGAATATCAGTTGACTATCTAAATCAAATAGCTCCGTCTGCCCCCAAAAGAAACCGTTTTTCACGTAATCAATTTATATTAATGGGTTTGGGCGTAGCAGTCATTATCGTTCTGATTCTTGTCGCTATTGCATCATTAGGCGGAACATCGAATAAGTCACTCCAGTCACTATCGGCTAGGCTAAAAAGTACCGAGATTATTGTAAATAACTCTCAAAAAACAATAAAAAGTTCAACACTCAGAGGTCTGAATAGTAACCTATCTATAGGCCTTGCCAATGCAAACAGAGACATAACCCCTATACTGGCAACCTTCAAAATTACCACCAAGTCGATGGATGCAAAAATAGTAGCTGCCGAATCCGAAAAGTCGGTACTAGACATACTTGAAAATGCTAGGCTGAACGCGGTCTATGACCGAACTTACGCGCGCGAGATGGCCTATAAGATCAGCACGATAATAAGCCTGTCCGAGGAAATTAAATTATCAACCAAAAGCCAAAGCTTGACCAAGTTTCTCACCACCACTATAGATAACTTTTCACCTACACAAAAAGCGCTAGACGAATTCAACGCGACAAACGGTTAAGATTTTTCGTTAACTAATCTGTAGCTGATCTGTATCAAGCTTTTTAATTCGTCATCTGGTACTTGTCCGGATAAGATAATCGTATTCCAATGCTTTTTACTAAGATGATATCCGGGGACTACTGTTTCATAAACTTCGCGTAGCTTTTCGGCAAGTATTGGGTCACACTTCAAGCTAAGACGAAGTGGCTTAGCTTTGTCAGCAATAAGGGCGAACATCTTTGCGTCTTCGCTATCTCCTATTTTATATACAGAAGTGTCCTCACCAAAAGGAAAGTCTAGTCTCGCTCCGGTAAATGTTAACAAGTATTCGTGCAGTTCTTTGTATGTCATTATTTCATTTTACTCAAATAATATTTTAATTCCATGATACTGCCGCGTATATCACCTAGCGCCCTATGATCTTGTGGTTTTGCAAATTTTTTCTTGTATTTACCATCAAAAACAACCTTCCAAGCACTAACGTCTAGCATTCGATAATGTAGCTTCTCGGCAACATTTGGCCACTGTTTATCTATAAATTGCCTATCCATGTGTATTGAGTTTCCAGCAAGAAGCACGTCAGTCTTATCTCCAAAATTCTTTTCGATAAACTTAATTAGATCTTCCGCTACTTCAAGGCTTGGTTTGCCGTGTTCGTTTTGAGCCATCAAACCTTCACGCGCTAGCGGATTCATATTCCAAAAGCTAGAATTATTTTCGATACGTTTCTCGAGCAAGTCGTTATCGATACTCACGATACCTTCCATTACGTCAATTTCATTAAAATCCCAATCAGTAGCAATTGCCGCCACTTCAAGTATCGGGTCATCTACTGGGTCGAGGCCGGTCATCTCTAGGTCAACCCATAATATTTTTGCTGTTTTAGTCATAGACTAATACTACTGTGTATAGGGGTAAAATTGCAAACTTAAGGAGTTTATACGAATTAGATTTATTATCTATTTAGACTTATTATCGAGCTTATCAGCCTTATCAAGTCTATCTAGTCTTGCGGCTTTTACTAGATAATATACGACAAAAGCTGTTGCAAATAATGTAATCAAAGCAGACAATATGGCGCCCCAACCAAATGTCAGCTCTACGCCACCATTTCGCAGGCCAGTATGCCATACCTGATTAGATAAATCTTTACCGCCAACGATAAATCCAACTATTGGATTGATAAAATTATCGACGATTGATTTCACCGCTGCGCCAGCCGATGCGCCAATAGCAAGTCCTATCGCGAGTCCAATGACTCCCTGTTCGCGTACAAAATCAATAAATCCTTTTACCTTCGGTCTCTTTATGGCCATATACATCCTTAATTATTAAGATTATTATACCCTAAATAAGGAGATTACCTACATCTGAGTCGGAACTTCAATACCCAGTAGGGCGAGGCCTTTCTCGAATACAAAACTAACTTTTTGCATCAGCCCAAGTCGAGCAGATCGTTCTATATCGCCGGCATCACTTATTCTGGTTATTTCATAATAACGATTCATATCTCTTGCTAGCTCATATAAATATGTAGCAACTTTGTGAGGCTCAAGGTCTCGAGCAGCTCGAGCAACTACTTCTGGATATTCACTAAGCTTCAAAACAATCTGTTTCTCAGCTTCAAAATCATACGATGAATCATCTAGCTCATCGAACTTGGTATCACTTAATATCTTATTTACGCGTACTGCAGCATACTGAATATATGGGCCCGAGAATCCGCTAAGCGCAAAGATACTATCCCAATCAAACAAAATATTTGTTCGACGATCTGCTACAAAGTCACTGAACTTAATAGCACCAAGCGCAATTTTCTTAACATCATCATCTGATATATCACGGCCCTCGGTGATTTCACGAGCTTTTTCTTCCGCTTTGTTTAATAGTTCTTCCATAAGTACAACACCCTTGCGACTACTCATCTTCTCGCGACTACCGTCGTCGTTTTTCTGATCAATAGTTCCAAACCACAGATGATACAGGTCGGTGTCTATACCTAGTTTCTTGGCCATGGCAAATAATTGCGTGAAATAAAATTGTTGTTCAGCGCCAACACAGTACACTACTTTGTCAGGATGCCAATTCTCTTCTCGGTACAGGATAGTAGCTAGGTCAGAGGTTGCATAAAGAGCGGCACCGTTGCTTTTTTGCACCAGTAGCGGCACGTCGAAGCCGTATTCGTCTAATGGAACAATGACAGAATTATCTTCGTTTTTGACAGCTACGCCGGTCTCTAGAAGTTTTTCAATAGCATCCTTACCCTTGGGTACAAAGAATGCCTCACCGAGTTCGTAATCGGTTGATATTTTTAGTCGTCCCATTACTTCATGGATATGCGCCATAGATATCTTATTAAACCTTTCGCTATAGGCTTTTGCCTCGGAGTCACCATTCTCAAGCCTCAATAGCCAAGACTGGACCTCATTTGCCAGTTCATGACCGCCAGCTGCTTTCTCTTCCTTGAGGGCTCTTTTTGTCTCTATATAGACTCTTCCGAGTTCATAGACTCCATCTTTTTCTAAAGCTGCTTCACTGCTAAATTTCAAAAATCCAGTCACCCAAGTGCCAAATGGTGCTCCGTAATCGCCTAAGTGATTGTCGGTAATCACCTTCCATCCACTAGCTTGTAGTAAACCCTTGACTGCCCAGCCCTGGTTTCCTGGGCGAAGGTGTCCAACACTATAAGGCTTTGCCATGTTTGGACTTGGATATTCCACGACAGCCGTCTTACCGGCACCTTGGTCATTATTGCCGTAACCATTTGACCAGCTTGAGAATAGAGTATCGGCCAAAACTCTTCCGGCTACTCTAATGTTTATAAAACCAGGTCCAGCTACACTAACCTCATCGAAAATATCACTATTTCGTAGCTTCTCAGCTAGCTCCTCAGCTATTTCACGAGGACTCTTACCCAGAGGCTTCGACAACTGCATGGCTACGTTAGTCGCGTAATCACCGAATTGAGCATCAGGCCTAGTCAATGTGACCTCTTGTTCAATTCCGTAAACTGATTTTATAATTTCAGATATTTTGTAATTCATTACTTGTTATTATATCAGAGGTATATAACTAATTTATATTGATTTTTTAGTGTATTTGTAGTATAATATATATATGGGCTAGAATAATCAGAAGCCCCCTACGACTAAGGAACGCAAATGTTAATCACAATATGTGTCGGAGGTTTCATCACCTTCTGCCTGGGTGGCTTCATGGTGCGCTATGCTCAAGAAGGACCACTCAAGACTAGCAGATACGTAGTCGAAGCATTGGGCTACGGGCTTGCAATGGTTGGACTCGTCTCGTTCATTATCGGGGCCATCATGCTAGCAAATGAGGTGATGACACGATGAAGAACGCGTTAATCCTATCTTATCGCCTCCTTGCGGGAGCGATAAAAAGCATCCTAGGTTTTGGAAAAGAGTTGACGATACTCGGAATCCTCGTCGTCGCTGACTTTCTACCTCCTTGGAAATAGGGCTAGATATTATCGCCCTAGTCGGACGTCCAGGCGCGCACCATACCACTTGCCCTCGGGCAAGAAGCGTAGTGTGCGTCTGGCGTCCGGCATTTTTAATTTAAAGTTGATTCGATGAATATCTGAAAATCGTAAAATCCACTTTGAACTAAATACGAAAGTAGCGTCTTGTCTAAACCTGTCACTATAAATACACCCACGACTATCAAAACTATTCCCAATGCTTTCCTAAATATACCGTTTGGATTAATCCCCCATCCGAGCCTTGAAATAAGTTTTTGGCCGAATACGGAAATCATAAATAACATAATGCCAAGACCCAGAACGAAAGCCAGTAGATAACCGAGGCCTTCTATAGGACTTGCTGGTAAAATACTAGCCACTATCAAGGCATACGTAGGGCTACAGGCGCTAAATATCGGACCAAAACTGGCGCCGATAAGAAAATCACCCCACACACCGCCCTTCGCTGTTGCCTTACTTAAGCCTTTTTGACTAGAAGTAGCAATCCCTGTCCTTAAAGACAAATTCTCCCATAGCTTTGGGAATATAGTCACTAGTCCAAATAATAGTATTATTGCGCCGCTTAAAATACTCCAAAAATATGTAGGTACGTCTATCAATAATGTCGACGACTTCAGCAGTAAGCTAAAAACTATAATAGAAAGTGACAGACCGGCAATAACACGAAGCGACCTTGCATAACGTGAGCTAGTAGCCGTTCTAGCCAGTAATATAGGTATTATCGATACAACACAGGGAGCCAGTACCGTGAATGCACCGGCCAAAAAAGCCAGTATCACAAGGCTCATTTTGTATTATCCAATATCGCATCCAGCGATTTCGCCTGACCGTATCCACTCCATAATTTCAACTTTTCACCGCTCTTATCTACTCCTACAAAGCTAGTCTGAATAGTAACCCCGTATTTTTTCCTCAAGTCAGTAGAAGAATCATAATCAGTTCTTAGTACCTGGACACCGTCGGGTATTTTACTATCTTCAATTATCTGATCAAAGCTTCGACATTCAGGACACCATGGTGCATAGAAAAATAAGATTGTACGATCAAAGCCGTCACTACCGATAGCATCTTCGGAATAGTCAGTATAAATCCCGGGGTTTAATTCGGCCGTAGTTGAAGTTTTGTCAGATACAGCGGCTTGTTCAACCACTGTGCTTGAGTTCTCGTTTACCGTAGATTCGTTAGGTGTCTCCTGTACCGGTTTCTGAAGAACCGCATAGGCCAATAGTCCGATTAATATTCCAATGCCTAGCACCCAATATAAATATTTCATTATACTATTGTAACAAATATCACTTTGCGGCGCTAATCAAACCAATAAATAAGGGGTGGGCTCGATAAGGCCGTGAGCGAAACTCGGGGTGAGCCTGAGTAGCCACAAAATACGGATGTTTTGGTGCTTCAATATACTCTACAAGTGTTCCGTCAGGTGAGGTTCCGGATATCTCAAGTCCGCCCATACGAATAGCTTCGGTATATTTTTGGTTGACCTCATAGCGATGACGATGACGCTCAATTTGCTCTGATTTGCCATAAATCTTAGCGATTTTTGAACCCTTTTTTAGTACAGCGTTATAATCTCCAAGGCGCATTGTTCCGCCCGTAGATTGCTTACCATCTTGTCCGTCCATGATATATACGACTTGCTCCTTTGCGTCGGCATCAAACTCGTGGCTAGTTGCGTTCTTCACGCCAGCCCTCCTGGCCGCTGCGATAACCGCAACCTGAAGCCCTAAACAGATACCCAAGTATGGCTTATCGTTATCGAGTGCGTAGCGTGCTGCCGCAATCTTGCCGTCCGTGCCTCTAGTGCCGAATCCGCCCGGTACCAATAGAGCGTCAACCGCTGCAAAGTCTTTTTCGGTCGCTGTTTCGGCATTTATCCATTCGATCTTGAATCCAACTTTTTCATGCCAAGCGGCTGCTTTGATTGCCTCAACAACAGAATAATAGGTGTCGACGTTGTCAATATATTTTGCCACAAGACCTACCGTTACGACCTTTTTATTAACTGACCTGTGCTCTTCTACGATGCGGTGCCAACGCGTAAGGTCGGCAGGTCCTTTGACTCCAGCAAATCGAGCAAGAAGTTTATACACACCATTTTGGGCTATATTAACAGGCACCTGATAAACCGTGTCTATATTGGGCAGTAGTTGAGTATGCTCCAGTGGAACTCCACCAAATAAACTAATCTTTTCGGCCACTGAAACAGGTGCCGGATCATCGGTACGAATCATAACAACATCAGGCGTAATACCAAAACCTCGTAGGTCATTTAGAGCATTTTGAGCCGGTTTCGTCTTGAACTCTTTACTTGTTCCCAAGAAAGGGACATATACCACATGGACAAACATACAGCGATCTCGTCCAACTCTTTGAGACAACTCTCTTATAGCCTCTACAAAGCTAAGACCTTCGTAGTCTCCTACCGTTCCACCTATTTCAACAATATGAATCTCACTGTCCTGTCCAGCTTCAATGATAGCTTCTTGTATGGCACCGGTCAGATGCGGTATCAACTGAACTGTTTTACCGCCAAATTTTCCAGCCCTTTCGTCTGCAATAAGATTAGACAACAAACGGCCAGCAAGAGTGGCGTTTTTTTGTGTTAATTCTATATCTAAAAATCTCTCATAATGTCCAAGGTCGAGATCTGTCTCAGCTCCATCCTTTGTCACATAGCATTCACCATGTTCGGCAGGATTTAAAAGACCCGCATCAACATTTAGATACGGATCACATTTTTGAATTGATACCTTAACACCCTTGGCCTGTAAGACAGCACCTATGCTGGCAGCGGTAATACCCTTACCAACCCCAGACAATACACCTCCTGTTACAAATATATATTTTTGTTTTTTTACCATTTTGGTCTCCCCTCCATGGGATTTCATTATAACACCTAAATTAAGTGGAGCGCTATAGGTAGGGTGTTGTAGTATTTTCACTACGCTATATATAAGGTTACTAGCAGTAGTCGAGCATGATATACTTATTGCTAATGGTTAAGACTAAAAACAAAAATATTACCGGTTTTACTATAGTTGAGCTAATTATAGTAGTAGTTGTTATCGCTATATTAGCGGCTTTAACGATAGTAGCCTATAACGGTATTCAAAGTAGCGCCCGTAGAGCCACGGCAATGAACGAGATTGATAATATAACCAAACAACTTGAAATCAATAAATATCAAAACAATGAGAAATATGCCTCTGATACAACAGGTATCAAATACTCTAATGGCTTCATCGTTCAATATACTTATACGTCGGCTACGAACAGCTATTGCGTGACGCTTTCGGGCGATGGCGTAGAGGTATTCAAAACAAACTCCGAAATCGCACAAGATGGGACATGTCCAGGTCACGTCTCACATCTTGCCGGTGCTGTGCCCGCAATAAATACCGACTGGTCTATGATCGCCACTAATGGCGATACAAGTTGCGGATTGTATCTTGGGTCGGCTTACTGCTGGGGTGCTAATGACTATGGTCAATATGGCGACAGCACCACCACAACCTTAAGTCTACCAAAGGCAATGTCTACGTCCGGTGTACTTTCGGGCAAAACAATAGATGATATCTCGGTAGGTGTATATAACGCCTGTGTCCATACAACTGAAAGCAAAATGTATTGCTCGGGTATGGGCGTGCGAGGACAACTAGGAAATGGTTCGGTTACAAATTCGAGCATAATGGTTGAGCCAACAATGACAGGAGTGCTTTCGGGTAAAACAATAAATAAGATATCTGCCGGTAATCAGTTTGTCTGCGCGATAGCATCAGACAATAAGGCATACTGTTGGGGAATAGGGAGTTCTGGGCAACTTGGAAATAATTCCACTACCACAAACAATACTACCCCACTCGCGGTCATATCTACGGGAGTGCTTTCAGGAAAGACGATCACAGACATAAGCAGTGGATACACTCACACCTGCGCACTTGATTCTGCTGGCAAGGCATACTGTTGGGGACAGGGAGGACAAGGTCAACTCGGAAATGGGACAATTAGTAATTCATTAGTCCCAGTCGCAGTTACTTCAACTGGTGCACTCGCCGGAAAAAGCCTAGTCAAGATATACACCGGCTTCAATAACGCCTGTGCGATTGATACAGATGGTGCTTTATACTGCTGGGGTCAAAATCAATATGGACAACTAGGAGACGGGTTCACCGCAAACCTAACTACACCAACACTTGTGCCAATGACCGGACTTCTATCTGGAAAAACAATACTCGACGTATCGCCAGGTAGCTACCATACGTGTGCGATCGCCTCAGATAGTAAAGTATACTGCTGGGGAAATAACCCGAGCGGTCAACTCGGCAACAACTCTACTACCGGCTCAGTATCTCCCGTCGCAGTTGATGCATCCGGAGCACTATCTGGAAAAACCGTCCAATTAATTGGACACGGAGCCTACAGAGATTTTAATTGTGCGAGAGCATCAGATGGCCAAATTTATTGCTGGGGTATAAATGGCCGAGGAGAATTTGGTAATAACACTGTATCTCCTTCATCAATCCCCCTTCTAACGACACACCCCTAGTCTACAAAAGCTCTGAATACTCTGTCGCCTTTAAGGCTCGCCAACTAGCTAGAATCTCACCAGAAGTAGTAAAAATACTTCTCCTGCCTTCTATGGCGTCGATAATTACATGCTCGTAGGCATCCTTGAGATTATCTTCAAATTTTATTTTGCCTTCTTCAAAGAAATCTTCATTGCCGTCTTTATAATTTATCTTAATATACGTACGTTTTTCGGGCATCTTCTTGCCGGTCTCAAGTATCAAGGGAACTCCTTGCCACCTATCAGAACTACTTTCAAGGGTAATCTTGGCGTATGTTTCCGTCGTGCTATGAGCGCTTTGTATCTCATCGAGGTATCCATCGTATTGAGATTTAACTACGTCTTCCCTCTTTGCCGGGATCAGAGACTCTAATGCCTTCTGTCTGTATACGGGTAACATTTTTATGTCATTATCTGCTGGGATATCCATCAAAACTAGCGAGAGGAGTTGCATCAAATGACCTTGTATAACGTCACGTATAGCGCCTGTCTGTTCGTAGAACTCTCCCCTTCCCTCAACTCCTAAAGTCTCGTGAGCGACCACTTCAACGCTCTTTACCGCCCTGTTACTCCAGTGATGGTGATGATTATCGGCATCACTACGAAGTCGGATAATTTCTCTGGCAATCTCTTTTGCCATATAGTGATCAATCCGATAAACTTGTCCTTCTTTGAAATGCTTATTCGTTTCGTTTACCATGTCTTGAGCAGATTCTAGATCAAGTCCAAACGGTTTTTCGAACAATATCTTAACATTGTCGGTATTCAGACCAGCCTCGCCAATAAATGTCGCGATACGTGTTGCCGATCCAGGGGGCACTGAAAGATACATCATAGCCTGATCTTCGGCCTGTAGGTTAAGCTTAGTTTTAAGCTCTGCGTAATCACCTGGTTCAGATAAGTTCATCTTAAAAACTGACGTGATAGAGTCGAGCGAATCATCACCGATACTCGAATGTAGTATTTCTAAAATATCAATATCGCGCCTAGACACGCCGATAATCTCAATATCATGTTCAGAGTTTGCTACGATATTTTTAAGAGCCGGCAATAGTTTGCGCCGAGATAAGTCTCCACTAATTCCAAAAATAACTATCTTTGTCTTCATATGAGTCTATTATACCTTGATTAGACACAAAGTTGAGCTTGCTAACGCCCTGGGCTCTACTTTTTGTCGCCGCCGGAGTTTACTTCGTAGCTAGTATTAGTACTTTCGAAGAAGTTAACTAGCTGAAGAGTGTCGTTGGCAGCTGCCATCCATTTAGCAGGATTAGAAACTTTGTAGTGAGCTTCAAATCCAAGCTCTTCAAGCCGTCGATCAGCTAGGTATTTAACATACTGATTGATGTAGTCACTATTCAATCCAAGTATTCCATTTGGCAGAAGGTCTCTATTATAGGCCTCTTCCATTTCTACGCCATCAAGGATCATTTGTTTTATCTCTGCAGCAAATTCTTCCGTCTGAAGGTCTTCATTTTCTTCTAGCACCGTAAGAATCAAGTTGATGCCGAACTTTAGGTGCAAGCTTTCATCACGAACAACCCAGTCGATCAACGAACCGAAGTTCCGAAGGAGATTTCGCTGACGGAATGATAAAGCCACCATAAATCCGCTATAGAACCAGATGCCTTCAAGAATCACGTTATACGCTATAAGGTTACGTACAAAATCTTTCTTACCATCAGTTGTGGTTATATCTAAAGTTTCTTCGGTCATGCGCTTGATGAACTTAGTCTCAAACTCTTCTTTACGAGCCATACTTGGAGTCTCGACGTGAGCAGCATATGCCTGGTCGCGGTCTATCGGAAATGTCTCAAGAACATACTCGAAGCTCATACAATGGTTTGCCTCTTCCCACATCTGCTTAGCTAGATATAAGTGACATTCAGCAGCGTTTACGTACGGGTAAACTCCGAAGGCAAGCGCCTTATTTACTAGAAGTTCATTTGGATTAAAGTAGCTCATCAAAAACGTAATCGCATGACGCTCTTCATCAGTCATCTTCTTCCAATCAGAAAGATCTTGACCTAGTTGAATCTCATTTGGAAACCATGTGTTAGACACGGCCTGATCATAAAGATCCATCGCCCACTGATAATGAACCGGCTTTAGCAAAAGCCCATCCTGTATTCCTGTTCCTAATATTCCTGGCATGATAAACCTCCTTAAAATAATCCTTCTTAACTAATAAGTGTAGCTTCGGCTTCTACGTCACCCGCAAACCCCCTCATGATGGCCGCCTGTTGTAGTGCTCTACTGCCAACCATACATAATTGTATAGTTTTCATCATCTCCAATCGACCATCTTCAGGCAGATTCTTGGGATTACTAATTATATTATTATGGACTTCGTCCTTAAGGTCTGAATACTCCTTTAGTAAGGTCTGTAGCTCTTCCTCGGTAGCATCCATTACCGTAGTCTCCGAACTAACCCTAAATGGTGCATGGTCGAATAGTGTTTCCATATTACTGGCAACCATCACACATTGTTAAGTCTGCTGGATCAAGTGGCGCAGCGGTTGTACCGCGAGCGGCCGCATCTTCGTTTGCCTGAGTTTGCGCGTTCACCATGGCCATATCAATAGCGGCTAGCTTTTCTTCTAGTGTCATGTCATCTGTGATTATTGAGTTTGCGTTCATTTTTATACCCTCTACTTATTTACTATGCTGTTCTTATTTATCATAAACAAATGTCCTATGTAGTTACTATGACTTCGCTTTCGCAAAACCGAACCCAGCTTTTCGCGGTGCGCCAGTTCCATCTTCGGCTTTGTTAACTTTTACGGTACTCTGCTCGGCAGTATGACGAGGCTTAACATGTAAGTAGTACGTAGTCTTGAGTCCCCTCTTCCAGGCTTCCATATATATCTTCTCATAGTCGTCGATATTTCGTGTCTCTAGGTACATGTTACGAGAGATTGCCTGATCAACCCATTTTTGAGCTCTGGCCGCTACCTCAATAAATGCGTACGGACTTAACTGGAAACTAGTTTTGTATACGTCTTTGATGTCTTGAGGTATTGCACCAATTAGTTGTACATCTCCTTGAAGACGAAGCACGTCCTCTTTTACTACGTCCCATAGACCAAGTTTTCGAAGGTCATTTACCAGATTGGCATTTACCTCTAGGAACTTGCCGTTCAGGGTTGCCCTAGAAAAGATCTGGGCGAACTGCGGGTCAATACCGGGCGTAGTTCCAGCGATATGTGCAATATTTGCAGTTGGCGCAATAGCCATTAGTGTCGCATTTCGCATACCCTTTTGCACTTTGGCGCGAAGTTTTTCCCAATCTAGGCGAGTCTTGCGGGTGATATCAACCTTCACCTTACGGTCCTTGGCGAGCTCATCAATCGTATCAATAGGCAAAATACCCTTACTCCAGCCACTTCCCTCAAATGTTGGGTATGCCCCATATTTTTTAGCAAGGACGGTCGACTCATCAATAGCCTGATAGCTAATAAATTCAATCAACTGATCCATTAAATCATATGCCTCTTCGCTCTCATAACTATGGCCAAGTTTCTCTACAACGTCCGTAAAGCCCATAACACCGAGTCCGAGTGCGCGGTTTTGTTTATTGCTATTCATAGCCTCTGGTACTGGAGTATTGGTAATATCTACCAGGTTATCCAGTTGACGGATTGCGCTACGAGCACTCTCTTCAAGACGAGACCAATCCCAAGTTTTGTCGGCGTTTAAGTGAGCTGACAGGTTAATACTCACCAAGTTACAGACAGCGGTATTGTCCTTGTCTTGAGGCAGAGTAATCTCTGTACATAGGTTAGACAAGTGAATAGTCGACGTATTGTTATTGAGTGCACGGACATTGATAGTATCTTTCCATGTTAGCCATGGGTGGCTTGTTGCCTGAAGAGTAATCAAGATCTGACGCCACTGGCCACGAGCGGATATTTTCTTAAATTCGCGCATCTTGCCGGCTTCGGCAAGCTTCACGTACTCGGCATAACGTTTCGAGAAATCAGCGCCATAAAGTTCACATAGGTCTATAACTTCGGCTGGATCAAACAAATACCAGTCAAGGTCCTTCTCTACTCTCTTCATAAATTCGTCGCTCAAGAAAACGGCAGTGTTTGCTAGTCGAGTTCGAAGATATGGGTCACCCGAGTTTTGCTTTAGGTCTAAAAATTCCGGAAAGTTTAGGTGCCAGTTCTCCATGTATAATGCGGCTGCTCCGGCCTTCTTGCCCTTTCGACTAACGGCAAATAGCGCCATGTCTATCATCTTCATAAATGGTATAGGGCCAGTACTCTCGGTATTCGTGGTCTTTACTGGACTTCCAGCAGCACGAAGCTTGTTTAGGCTGATACCTATTCCACCAGTACCTTTGGCAATAAACATAGTATCACGGACACCTTTGGCGATAGACTCCATATCATCTTGAACTTCAATCAAGAAGCAGTTAGATAACTGAGGGAATGATCCACCAGCATTCACACGAGTTGATCCACCAGGAACATAATCAAGATTACTCATGTGCTCATAAAAATCTAGAGCACAGGCCGTAGGATCTTCGGCATTATAACTAAGACCCATAGCAATACGCATGTGAGTAAACTGTGGAGTCTCAAGTGGTTCGCCACTGTTTTTGCGTAGTGCATATCGATTTTTATTAGTAACCACTCCTAGATAACGAGATAAGTTGTCACGCTCTGGATTTAAAGCCTTGGCAAGTTTTTTAATATCAAATAGTTTGGAATTCATCCGTTCATCGAGAAGTCCTTCACTAACACCTTGCTTTAAGTACTCTGCAAATTTCTGCTCATGCAGCTTCTTTAATTGCTCGGGTGTATCGTAATCACCAAGTAGGTTCTTGTAAATATTCTTGAGCAGCAACCTCGCTGCGATGATATCAAAGTCGGGATCGTCTTTGACGTTCTGCAGTGCCGTATGGATCACTGCTTCATCAAGCTGCTCACTAGTTATTCCATCAAATAATGTCAATTGTAGCTCGGTAGCCACCTGTACTACTTTACTGATCTGATCTGGTAAACCTTCGCTGGCTTTCACCAATGCTAAGTTAATCTTATTGGCGTCAAATGGTTCGCGTGTGCCGTCGCGCTTCACTACTTGTATTTCGTTCATCCCTATTATCCCTTTTTGTTAGTTTATAACTTCACACACGTCTTTCTTTTTGAAGTACAAAAAACCGCACGAGGCCCTCGCCTCTGCTAAGCAATTTGGGTTTCTTGCAATATGTGTATTTTGATTGAACTACTACATATGTAGTGTCTAGGTAAAACTATAGACCCTATATATATGGTTTTCAATACTTTTCATGTGTATTTTTAACTACAAGCGTTTTGTGACATAAATTACACCTTATAGTGTAGTGTTTGTTTTTTACAACGCTATATATAGCGTTGTAGATATAGCCGTAACTGTACGGATTATTATCTAATTGTCTTCAATGCTAGGATCGATAGCCGGTCCGAAATGCGCCATTACTAGTTCGCCTTGCTCATATGACTTAACGAGTGCCGATAACCTGTCACCGTCACCAAAGTGCCAAGTCTCTACTGGGTTGACTACCATCGAAATACCACCAACAGTAGAATCTTTCATCAAGTTAAATAATATACGTCTTACCATCAGAGCTCTCTTGAACTCCTCGAGCGAGCCTACGGCCGGAGGTAATTCAAAATTCTTGTCTTCGAGATATTGTTCGTTAACTGATTCAAGATAATCAGGATAAACTGCATCTTTTGCAATGTTATTACCCTGGCCCGTGAATACTTCCTCGCCACTATCTGTATATATCAAGTTCACATCAACGACTCCTCCAGATGGGTGTGGAGCAGATGGATTGCCGGGAGAAATTTTTCTAGCACTCTCTATCTGAATTTGCTCTTCAGGCCATTCTGGGTGCATATTACGTACATGTTGTGGCATGAATTCATCCCTTAGGTATCTCTGTAGTTCAAGAGACCTTAGCCCGTCGCGTACATGTAACTGAGTGGGACCACCGGTAGTTTCGAAAACTCGTTCATCGGTTATGAAATACTGATTAATAGCTTGTAGTTTTTCTGCAATAGACCTACGGACATATATATCCGGACTAACTCCAGGCACGGGATCTGTCGTTACTCTATTAGGCTGAGAATAGTAGCTCTTGCCTAATATTCCATATTCCGATATTGGAACAACTTCCTCATTAAATCGTGAGTCAGTTTCATCTATCGGGTGGTGCGCATATCCACCGGCTTTAAGTTCGCGCTGGGCGCTATAGTCGGGTATGGCTTTAAATATATCAATTTCGTTCATTACACTTCCTTCTTTATTTATGTCTCTATTTTAAAACTTTGTTGGCATTTTGTCAATGCTACTATATAAAATATATATTAACACCTTATTTTTGTGAATTACATATTCACAAAGTGCCTAAACCATGTTAATATCGTGATATGGAAACTCAATTAATTAGTCTCGGCCTGTCCCAAAATCAAGCAAAATTATATCTATACCTACTAAGGCTCGGAAAGCCAGGAAAACCGACTGACATAGCCGCTCACCTGAAACTTTCAAGAACCAACACCTACAAGCTGCTGGATGGCCTACTTGCGCTCAACCTAGTAAGACGCCTAAACGATGGCGCGACCTTTGCGTACGTGTCCGAAGATCCATCGGCTCTTGCGGTAATGGCTAGTCACGCCAGGAACGAAGCCATCCGGCTTGAGCGTCAAGTAAAGGAAATAATTCCCGGCTTAAAAGATACCTACAATCGCAAACATCAACCCAGCACCATGTCGGAACGAGTAGGAAAACAAGCTATCTACAAAGCCCACATCTTACACACCAAGAAGTCGACTCCTTTGTATTTCGTGAGGTCTCGCTTCGACATACCCGCTCTTGGCTTTGAGTTAATGCACAAGATTAGAGCCAGCGCAGTCGAAAAAGGCATTTCTAGGTACGGTATTACGCCAGACACTCCCGACGCCTCAAAGAATAATGACCTAGATAATAAGTCACTGTTAACAAGAACGTGGATAGAGGCGTCCACATACACGTCTCCGATCGAATGGAGCACTTGCGGAGACGAATTGTTGATTATTAATTACAGCGACGAAGGAAGTGTTATTACAATCAAAAACCAAGACGTTGCCGATGCCTTCCGCCAGTTATGGCAGATTACTAATAACTCTCTCAGAAAAGATCCCGAATACAAAAAAATGCCATTACTGGCAAAACGAAAGATTTAAGGCCTTGGCTACAATACTATATTAATTATCACGCGGTAATCTGCGCGTAATTCGATGCTCTTTGTCCTTTTTGTCGCCATACATACCGTCGTCTGCGTCGTCCAACATCGAACCAATAGTATCTTGCCCCCTAGCATCGGCGATCGGCAAACTACTTGCACCTACGGAAAATGATAAACCTTCAAGCATACTCCTAATGATGTCTTGATTTTTCTCAGTAACTTCATATTTATCGACAACACTACTAAAGAATGGTTCGTTCAATTTGCCGGTCTCTGTGTCACGTATAGAGCCCAGTATCTCTTTTCGAAATTCTGCTGCAAGCAGTGGGTCTTCAACGCCACCACGCACAACCCTTACCGCAGCAAACTCATCACCGCCAAGACGAGCGTTAAGGCCGGAACCATTGAGAGACTCCAGCAAAGATGCCGATACCTTTATAGCAATATCACCATTAGCGTGACCAAAAGTATCATTTACATCTTTAAAATCATCTATATCGACAAAATACGCAACAACACAACGAGAAGACAAGCTCTCACCGTCCACATCATCAGACTCGACGTCCACAGACCTACCCAGCCAACTATCGTATCTTCTACGAAGACTCCCCCTTGTAAGCAAGCCGGTCATCTGTTCGTGATCTATCGCCTCTCTAGTCGCCTCAAAGGCGCGCCGTGCCACAGTTTCGGCGAACTCTCTTCCATCTCTTTCCCTTTTGACTTCCGCCTCAAGCTCCTCGATACGTCGCATCAAAGCATCGGCCGACAAAGCCCTTCTACCAATCCTTTCTGGAATGGATTTATCTATTTCAGCAGAGATTAATCGATCAGGGCTTGAGCTCTGTAAATTGACACCAATTATAGTTTCATCTGGCACTGGGGGCATGATGCGTACATTATATTATAATTTGTGATATTTGTCAATGCGTGTCTCGTTTTATCAGCCACTTCAACCCTTTTGGGCCACTTGTATACTATAATAGTCAGATGATAGATAAATACTCCTTAACTGATACTGGCAAGATAAGCCCACAATTTGCACCAAAAGGCGGTGTTCCAAAAGGCACTAAGCCAAATACCGACATAAAACCGAGTCAAACGGCACCAGTAATACTAAGTATCGGTGGCGAACGCGTGATCGAGTCCGCAAAATGGGGTTTTATACCAGAAAACGCCAAAGACAATAACTCTATATTCCGTTACAAAACCTACAATGTAGCGTCTGAGAACATTTTTACTAAACCCTCTTGGGCATCTGTCATTCGTAGCCAGCGTTGTATCATACCAGCAAATGGCTTTTACCGAGAAAAGGGTCCAAATAATGACAAACAGACGTATTTATATAGTTCAAATGACGATAGCCTACTCGGACTAGCTGGTATATTCAACAAATGGACAGATCCCGAAGGCATGGTCTGGAATATCTACTCTATGATTACAGCAGACACCTACCCTATTCTAGTAGCGCCAGACAAAATCGACGACTGGCTAAATCCAGAAATTGACGATATGAACTCTCTTTATGAGATTATGCAGCCTATTGATACATCAAGCTTGAAGATAAATTAAAATAGTGGCCCGATGGCCACAATTTTAATTGGCGGAGAGAGAGGGATTTGAACCCTCGATGCGATTGCTCACAAACCGCCTTTCCAAGGCGGCGCCATAGACCACTAGGCGACCTCTCCGTTTACTATATTTTATCATTAAAGCACCAGTTGTAATTAAAACGATTGCCCTTTACCGACCACCACGCCATAATATAGGTAATGCAAGATGCTAAAACACCACCAGTTATAGAGCTTCACGGCATCAAGAAATGCTTCGGCACGGGTGACGCCGAACACTACGCCATAGATGGAATTGACCTCACTATCCAAGCTGGGGAGTTCATAGCCATTATGGGTCCTAGTGGTTGCGGCAAGACCACACTACTGAATATCCTCGGTCTTTTAGACAGATCGAATGACGGAATATATAAGCTAGACGGCCGAGATGTAAGCAGCATAAGTTCATGGCGACAGGCTATCATACGCAGCCGACAGATAGGATTTGTTTTCCAAAGCTTCAATCTTATTTCTCGACTAAGTATCATCGATAACGTAGCACTTCCCCTTATGTATAAAGGCTACAGTAAAACAAAACGCCTGGAGATGGCTAGCAGCATGCTAAAAAACTTTCACCTCAGTGAACGTGAATACTATATGCCCTGGCAACTATCTGGTGGCCAGACTCAACGCGTAGCAATAGCTAGGGCTCTAGTTAATAGTCCATCGATTATACTTGCTGACGAGCCGACAGGTAATCTCGACTCAAGATCAAGTCACGTTATAATGGAAGAACTTTCCGACCTTCATCAACAAGGCAATACGATTATCATGGTCACACACAACCCTCGCCTAACAAGCTACGCAAGCCGAGTTATAACCATGCTCGACGGTAAAGTAGACACAGACGTACTAACTAATAAGTCGTCAGCAAAATCGACTAAAGCGAAAAAACAAAAGAATAAGAAAACGCCAAAGCCAAAGGCCGCTACTATTAGGCGCCTGAAAAAGAAAGCCGTCAAAAAAACAGCACCGGTTGAGGGCGAGTCATAATGCGCTGGCTAATGATAAACCACGTACAAAATGCCTCACAATCCCTTCGTAGCAACCGCACACGAAGTTACTTAACGATACTCGGGGTCGCTATAGGTATTGCCAGTATAGTAGCAGTGCTGTCACTTAGCGCAGGAGCGAATAAGATAGTGAGCCAACAAATTGATGAACTTGGCGGCAACATAGCAGTGGTTCGTCCGGGTGAGCCCCGAGACGGCCCGCTATCCGGTCTTTCTCCATCGAAAATTAATAGGGAATTTGCACCCAGTAGCTTAACTGAGTACGACCTCAAAACGATTCGTGCTATTCCTGGTGCAAAAGAAGTGGCACCCATCATCATAGTCGGCGGTGCGATCAAAGGAGACAGCTTAGCTCCAAACAGCAGCACAGTGATTGCGAGCACGCCCGATCTCATAAGCATTAATGGGCTAGAGTTGAAAGACGGCCAGTTCTTCGACGACACCATCAACAAAGATAAGGTAGTCATCGGTTTGCAATTGTCGGTAGATATATTTGGTACAGACCAATCTATCGGAAAAACATTTAAATTCAATAAGCGGACTTTAACGGTAGTTGGTATATTAAAAAAAGTAAATAACCCAATCAACTACAACAATGTAGACTTTGATAATACGGCAATAATCAGCTTAGATACTAGCAAACTTATTGCGGGCAATACACCCCAAATACAACAAATAAATATTCGTAGCGATACCGTCGCGAACCTAGATGATGTGATAGTTCAGGTAAACAAAAAACTGTTAGCAAATCACCTTCAACAAAAGGATTTTTCGGTACTAGTAGGCGATCAGATATCACAACCAACTAGCCAGTTATTCTTTATAATTACCAACATAACAACTGCTGTGGCAGGCATATCACTACTTGTCGGTGGGATAGGTATCATGAACATTATGTTAGTCAATGTTGCCGAACGAACTCGTGAAATCGGCATACGAAAGGCACTCGGCGCCAGTAATGCAGATATTGCTTGGCAGTTTATAATCGAATCTCTATCGATAAGTATCGCCGGTGGAGCAATTGGCTACGCGCTTGGATATATGGCGGCATTTGGAATAAGTAGTCTGGTTTCATTCACTCCAGTATTTACCTTAGACATAGCTATCACGGCATTTGTATTATCTATCGTTATGGGTACGCTGTTTGGCATATATCCAGCTATCCGTGCCTCACGCAAAGATCCTATAGACTCTCTTCGCCACTACGAATAAGTTAGTGCTTGCAGTTATCCCTGAATTCTTATATCATAAATATCTATGAATCCAGAGGTAAATAGCGAAAATACCGATAAATCTGAGCCGAGTCTCAATGCCCAAAAAATAAGGTTTATGTTTGATGCCATCCTTCAAGGAGGGTTGGGCAAAAATGACTATATAGTCAGCACCTTCTTCGGTGAAAATAGTCCATACTCAACAAAAGAAATATATGACGCCTTAATACTTTATCCTAATAAATACGCTGAAGTTATAATAAAATACAGTAAATACCTAACACAACACATGACAGATCAAGACTTAGCTACGCTTCAGGAAGAGGTCGGCGAACACCCCTTATATAGCAATACGGCAAAAAATATTTCCCTCGGTGGACTAAACTAGTTCGACTTTAAGCTTCTCAATAATCGGCACAGGCGTAGGATCTACGTTATTCAAAATAGCTACATATATACTTACAAAATCAGCCAATATACTTCCCCAAAGTATCTGTTGCAAGGCGGTCTTACCCGCAAGATTTACCACCGTGGACTTTGGTCGCATACCGCTAAGCAATCGGTCGGATATCTCAAATCTTTTCAATATTTGAGGGTGTTCTAAATTACTAACCAGATCAAATATCGCAAATGGCTTCTCTACCGGATGAGATGTCCATCCAAGAAATTCATTGTGGTTAAATTCTGGTATCTCATTCCAAAATGATACATTTTTAGCATTTTCGTTCCAGCTAATTTTCCACTTATAGGCTACTGGTGCCATCAAAGTTCCAGCATAAAATACTGGCGTCTTTCCGACCGCTTTCATAGCCAGTTGTTTGGCATAGTTACCCTCAAGTGGCACGTCAGGTGACCATTTAGCAACTTCGTTACTGAGCCATTGATAAACCGATGCAATTTCATCTAATTTATCGCGAGAAACCATATCGAAGCTAGCCAGGATACCCACGAGGGCTCGAAGATTGTAGCTAACGGCCATTCGTGGCTGAATACCGCTCGGTAGTTTGACATAAGCTATGCCACTATTTGTAGCCTCTTCTATAAGCTTGCCGCCATCAGCGATTACGCCAATCTGCGCTCCTCTGGCTTTTGCTTGTCCAAGAGAACTAACGGTCTCCTCAGTGTTGCCCGAGTAACTGCTTGCGATAACAAGCGTATTTTCGCCTACGTAGTCAGGTAAGTCATAGCTTCGAACAACTTCAAAAGGTACAGAAAGTTCTGACTTCAGCCAAGACTTCAGTTGTAAAGCGGCCAGAGCTGATCCGCCCATACCGCATACGACAATGTTCAATATGGCCCTTCCGTCATGGTCGGCGTTAATTATGTCAAAATCAAAAATAGTCTGTTTAGCCTCATCTGCCGCGACAAATAATGCGTCCGACGGATCGCGATTTTTTATAAGATTTAAATCATCAAGCATGCTATTAGTCCTCCTTAGTATTGCCCACGTATCTACTTCTATGATACAGTATTTTAATAAGAAGCATAAGCACAAATAATCTCAGGGGGGTGAGGCGATGGATATTGAACCACAGAACACACAATCAATTAGTGACGACCAAGAATTATCTAAGGTTCTTGCTGGTATTAACCCAGATGCAGAGATTACTACTGTCGACGAACTACCCCTCACGACATCCGCCCAGGCTACCCCGCCACCACTTGATCAAGTATCGGATGACGTCAGCAGCACAGCTCTTCAGGCACCTAGTCTAGTCGCCCCAGAACCCGTAGCAGACCAAAGCGACCTTAATACTATAAAGACTAGTGCCCTAACTGAGCTTCGACCACTAGTTGGAAAGTTGGAACTATCTCCAGAAGATAAATTCGACACCTACCTATTATTGATCCGCAGTACAGACGATAAGTCTCTCGTGCAGCCCGCATATGAGGCCGCCCAGAAAATCTCAGATGAGACCCAAAGAGCCAAAGCTTTAATCGAGATAGTAAAAGAAATCGACTATCTGAATCGGCCAGCCGCCTAAGAACACAATACCCGCCACTAGGCGGGTATTTTTTTAGTGAGTTTTTAAGTTACAATAGAGATAATGAACGTACGCTTTGCCAACAAACAAGAAATCAAAAATTGGGATAAACATCTCACTACTAATCCAGATGGCGGTAATATTTTTGCAAGTCACGAATTTGCCAATCAAAAAGAAACCGGCGGATACAAAGCGCGCTATATTTGGGTTGAATCTCTTGCCATTACAGTTCTCGAGAAAAATGCTCCGCCAATCGGTAAACTTTGGTATTTGCCGAAAGGCCCAGGCGTAAAATCAGTCGAAGATTTAGACACTACAGTGAAAAAGATTGCCGGTTTCGCAAAAAGTCAGGGAGTTTTTGCAATAAAACTTGAGTCTGAGCTAGATATCTCAAATCAGCCGACACTTGAATCGCTTGGATACATCAAAGCTCGTCCAATAATCCCAAACCCATCTACTATCACCGTAGATATTAGTAATGGCCTAGAAGAAGTTATGTCGGATCTTCCTCAAAAAGGTCGTCATGCTATTCGTCGAGCAGAACGCGACGGTGTAACCACCAAACTAGTCCCATCAACTGACGAAAACTGTCAAATTATGTTCAGACTTCTGGCCGATACAGCCAAGGGTCAGTTTGGCATCAGAAGTTACGAATATTATCGAACCTTTTGGCAACGATTTGAATCAACTGGTCTTGGACAGCTGTTCTTTGCATACTATGAGGGCCAGATAGTGGCCGGCGCCTATGCCATGACACTCGGAAGCAAAAGCACCTATAAAGACGGCGCCAGCGTAAGAGACCGATCAGCTTATGGAGCCAGTCACCTACTGCAGTGGGAAGTCATCAAGTGGGCAAAATCAAAAGGTTCCAGCCTTCATGATTTTTGCGGATCTCCACCAAGTGACTCGATAGACGACAAAAACCACAAACACTACGGCGTAGGACAATTCAAAAAAGCCTTTAACAGAACAGTCACCGACTATATCGGTTGTTACGACTATATTATTGCACCCCTACGATATAAAATATGGACTAGGGTCGGCGAACGTCTAGCTCACCGGTTACATTATTATAAAAATCACGACTCATACTACTAGGAGATACATGCCACTTTTTAACCAACACGTTCTGATGTCAGATGCAGAAAATTTTAGCATAGACCAACCCATCAATCCTTATTACAATCTAGATACACTTGATGTCAATAAAGCAACGACTGAACATTCAACAATCAAATCACTTCTTGAACAAAACGGTGTCAAAGTAACAACAGTCACCTCTCCAGTCAACTGCCAGGACGGTGTGTACACAGCTAACTGGGCATTGGTACGAAACGGCAAAGCGATATTAGCTAGGTTACCAAATGCTCGCGAAGATGAGGAAGATTATGCCGAGAAGGTTCTGTCAGACCTTGGACTAGATGTTACAAGAGTTCCTGGTAATTACAAGTTTAGCGGTCAGGGTGATGCTCTCGCTTGTGGTGATTATCTATTTTGCGGCAGTACCTACCGCAGTGACGTTGAGGCTCAAGAATTCGCGGCCAACAAGCTTGGATTCAACAGAATACAACTCCGAACCATTCCGCTGCTAGACGCCGAAGGCAATGAAGTCATCAATAAGGCTTCAGGTTGGGCCGACAGCTTCTTCTATGACATCGATCTCGCTATAGCCATCATCAAGCAGCCCTCTGGCAATCAAAAAGGACTAATAGCTTTCTGTCCCAATGCATTTACACCAGAGAGTGTTGATAAGATTCGAAGTTTAGATGACATAGAGCTCATAGAGGTTTCGATAACCGAGGCGGAGCACGCTTTTGCCACAAATCTAGTTTCTACTGGTCAAACGGTCATCATGAACGGACGAGCCACCGAACTAGCTTCCGAACTAACACGACGTGGCCTCAAAGTCGTATCGCCAAATCCGCACATCACCGAGCTCGCCAAAGGCGGAGGATTTATTCGCTGTACTACTTTGACTTTGTCTTAGGTTTTTTGCTAGTAATCTTTAGCTTGGTTTGCAAAGCTACCTGTGCGGCGGCCATCTCATTCCACGGATAAGTTCCGTCAGCTCGTTCGATAGTCTTTTCGTGTCCTTTTCCAAGTAATATAACCGTGTCGTGTTCACTAGAAGCTCTTGTCATCGCAAATCCAATTGCTTCTTCACGGTCAAGGATCAAGAACATGTCTTTGTCTTTAACTTTTCCAGACTTTTTGGCGCCACTGGCAATTTGTTCCAAGATCTCGAGTCCGTCGACATCTCGGTCGTCTTCTTCGGTCAGTATAACTTCGTCGCTGTAACGACCGGCAATTTTTCCCTGAATAGCACGCTTTGATTCATCTCGCCTACCGGCCGAACCAAATACAGTTATCAACTTGCCTTTCGTAGATTCGCGTAAATCACTAAGTAATTTTTCAAATGAATCTGGAGTGTGAGCAAAATCGATTATAACTTTGAACTTCTGGCCTTCATTAACTACACTCATCCGACCCTCAACGCCATCAAGTGCATTTATGCCGTGCTCGATTTGTTCTTTATCAAGACCCAGCTCACGTCCAACCGCTACGGCGGCTAGACTGTTAAATACATTGAATTCACCAGGAATATTACAGTGGATGTCATAGGAATCTTTATCAATTTTAGCTACATATCGGCAGCCATCAGCTTCGAGCTTCACGTCAGTTGCTCTTAGGTCGCCTTTTTTGACACCGTACGATACGCCACGCTTAGTAGTTGACATAAATTTATCGGCGCTTGGGTCTTCGGCGTTAACTATGCCAAACTTTCTACCATTTTTGTTTGTTATCTTGAATAATTCGAGTTTTGCGGCCACGTAATTCTCAAAACTACCATGATAGTCTAGGTGCTCATGTGTGATGTTCGTCATAACTGCTATCTCGTAAGGAATACCCCATACTCGGTGCTGGGCCAAGGCGTGGCTAGTGGTCTCGAGCACCACCCATTTAACTCCTTGGTCTTTAAATTCACGAAGTCTTTTCTGAAGAAGTGGCGCCGAAGCGGTCGTCATGTGGGCAATTTGCGGCTTTATATCATTATTTACACCGTAAGCAACTGTCGTCATCAGTCCAGTATCAATCCCCGCCTCCACTAGCATTCTGTGGATCATGAAAGACGAGGTTGTTTTGCCATTTGTACCAGTCACGCCGATAATATGCATGTCACGTGATGGAAAGCCGTAGCGGACATTGGCGGCCATTGCCTCGGCTAGATGACCGTAAGGCTCGACCGATTTAAAAAGTTCTGTAGGAATAATTTTCTTTACTATTTTTCGAATATTTGGCATATGTTCATTATATCCTATGTTAACTTGATTATTTCTTGCTGATTTTACCGTATTCTACGGCCGCAGCGCTCAAAATTGCGGGTAGGTTTTCATCGAGCCATCCATCGATTCGTGGTCCTTTGACGTTTTTGTTGTAGGGTCTAGTAAATAGAATGTGCTGCCACTTGGCTTTGTCTGAATGACGTATCTCGGGTCTGTCATCTATCAAGGCTATTCCGTCATATTCATGTTTGTCGCGAGTTATTATCGCCTCATCGACTACATATTCACCAAATACTGGAACAAAGTATTTCCTGAGCCAGATTAATTTCTCGCGCTCACTATGTGGATTCGATAGTTTCGGCGCACTGCATATTCTCGGATGATAGCCTAAATCAACTAATCTCTGCCAACCGGCAATCGCCTGAAGTCCTAGCGGTAATGCCTCAAAAAAACCTTCTTCGTCCGAAAGTTCCATAACTAATCGAGCGTGCTCGTCATAATCTTCATAAAGATAAAAATGGCTTCTTTCTTCCAGTATCGGCACATGCGGATGCCTGTCCCGTATCCGAGATACGACCTCATCATCAAACTCGGCCAACACACCGTCCATATCGACCAGTACTACATATTTATCATCTTTCATTGTCTCCATTATCACCGTTGATCCACCAGAGCGCAAGTTTCGTGACCCAAACGACATAAAAAATTTAACCATGTGTACTATACTGTTAGCAATGTTCAAAAAATACCAAGGCAAACTTTACTGCTTTTCGCCACCAGTTATGCTATTTACCTTTTTGTTTGAGTTTGGCTTGGCTTTTTACACTATCTGGCGATATAAGCTCACTACAGTTACCCGTATAGCTTTCGTTACACTAATGGCACTGGGCATATTCCAGCTAACCGAATACATGACCTGTGGTGGCCTCGGCTTGTCGCATCCGACTATGGTTCGCATCGGCTACGCCTCTATCACACTACTACCCGCATTAGGAATTCACATGATCGTAACCTTAGCCAAAAAGAAACTACCGATGCTAGTTGGAACAGCCTATGCCAGCAGTGCATTATTTATCGCTTTCTTCTTATTTGCCAACGGTGCTGTTGGAGCCGAGGCTTGCTACGCCAACTACGCGGTGTTTTATTCACACGAATTCGGCGGACGTCCTTTTATGTACTATTACTACGGCTGGCTACTTGTCGGTGCCTATCTTGCCTATAAGTGGAGCTTGCAGTTGCCTAAGCGCAAGACAGCCCTAGCCGGAATGACATTTGGTTACGCCGCCTTTATCGTCCCTACTACCGTCTTCAACCTTATCGACCCAACAACGATTCAAGGAATACCGTCTATCATGTGTGGCTTCGCCGTTCTATTCGCTATCGCCCTTGTCGCTGTAGTGTTACCGAACAGCACACCAAAAGCTAAACGCAAATAACCAATATATTCGTATTTTTGTTGTAAATATTATATAATCATAAAATCCGCTAACAGTGGAACCTACCTATGGAGGTGTGTGTACCTTGAATAAACGCTATAACTGGATTAACTTTGCTACGTTGATCACGATCTCACGGATTCCGCTGCTCGTGGCAGCCTACTTCGTCTACGTCAACATTGGCGTGTGGCAAGGTGTAGTGACCTTGATGGTCGCAGCATCAACGGACTTCTGGGACGGCTGGGTCGCCAGAAAGTTCAACTACGTCACCAACGTCGGGCGCATGCTCGACCCGGTGTTCGACAAGATCTTCATGATCGGATCGCTAGTATTTGCAGTGACCGTCATCGACGGCCAGTACCAGAGCATGGCTATCCGACTGGTTCTTGCGGTCGAGGTCTTCCTGACTTTGATCACGATTTTCCAAGTAGCTCAAGGAAAGCCAGTACCAACAGTCGTCAAAGCTGGCAAGTGGGGCATGTTCATGCGGATGACAGCAGTCATCAGTCTGTTCCTCGCTCCTGGCCTACCTGGCGTCTTCGGTGTAGCGTTCACCGTGCTCGGTTGCTCGACAGCCGTTATCGGTGCGGCGCTCGGGCTCATCGCCTCGCGTAGTTACATCCGGGAGGTGCGTGCCGGTGCACCAGATCAACATTCCTAAGGTAGGTGACCGCGCTCGAAAGAGCGCGGTCATTTGCTATTTTTAGGCTACTGCATAAAATACTTAAAAAAATAGACGCTTTGGTCCCGCTAGTGGACGTCATTCGCGACTTCTAGGCTACGAGTATCCATAGTCAATGGAAATTAAATATTCAATCGTTTCGGTAATGAGTTCACAAAGACTCAATCAACTTTGTGTACATACTGCGTGCTCTGCTTACTATAATTTAAAACTACTACCGTCTTCTAAGCTTACTGATTCTAGGCTTCTCATAAACGCCGACTGTTCTCGTTGGTCCCATACCCTAGGATTACCAACCCAGGCAGTGGGGCCCTTTCGAAGATTTGCATAAGTCACTACAGTAAGATGTGTCGCACGGGTAAGTGCGACGTACATTAGTCGTCGTTCTTCGTCTATATCGAGTGCTCTAGGTGAGGGTATATTACCATCTTCAACACCTAACACTATGGCCGTATTGACCGTGAGGCCTTTGGATTGAGCCATTGTCATCAATCTCACGCCCTCCGACGCACCCGATGCTAGCTCTTTTGCGGTTGGCTCCAGTTCGGCCAAAAACCTATTTAGAGGCTCTGCGGTTCCGATCTGCACACCAACCGCTCGAAGAATAATCTTAGAATTTTCATCAAACTTTTCTTCGCCGACTTGTTGAATCACCCACTCACCCCAACCATTATCATCAAGTACTACTTCATCTATATTTGTACCACTAAGCCATGCTAGGGTGTTATTGATGATTTCCTTAGCAACACTTACACCAACTCCAAATGAGGAGAAATTAGACTTGTACGCATTCATCAGATTTGTAGCAAATGACTGACTAAGGTCAAGTTCTACAACTTTGTTAATAAACGCATCGCCAATACCGGGGGTTACCTTAAACAAAGCTCTCCACGCTATTGAATCATCTTGATTTTGCAGCAATTGCGCCAAGGCAATAGAATAACGAACGCTGGGAGATGCCAAAATTTTATCAATTTCGAGGGCGACACCAATCTGGATGCCCGACCGTGCAAATGCACTTTTTAAATTATACGCCCATGCTGCTATGCTCGAACGCACCAAAATAGCAATATCACTCGGTGAAACACCCGCTGCAATTCGAGCAGCAACAATTTCGGCTACACCTCTTGCCTCAGTAGTATTGCTTGCATACTTTATATAGTGGAAATCTGTGTCGTTGGCCCCTTCAACTGATGTAAGTCGGGGTTTACTCACACGCCCAGAATCCTGCTCGATGAGATCACTAGCGACTTCGAGTGCCCGTCCCCCACATCGCATAGACACAGTTAAAGGGTAGTCTTGATCTGTAGAAAAAGTGTCTAAGAAATTTCGAATACCATCGGGTGCCGCATTTCGCCAACTGTAGATAGACTGATCATCATCACCAATTGCAATAATTGCAATATCGCGTTTAGCAATCTCTTCGAGGACTCTCTGATCGGCATGATTAAGATCCTGATATTCATCAACGATCAGTAAATCAACTTCGAGATCCCTCTCGTCAATATCTGCCAAAACCTTGCCAGCGTGATAAGGAAGTTCACTAAGAAGGGTATAGCCATAACGACGGCGATGATTTGACCATGCACCCTTATACGCATTGACCAAGCTGGGATTAGACTCCAAAATCGGCAATCTTGCGTTATCGAGCGACTGATAGCCCGCCGCCATCTCTGACTCCAGCTTACCAACCATAGCCAGTGTTGCCTCGTCATAACCTTTTGCTCTTAGCATTCTCGAAATATCATGACGTGCAATGTTTTTCGTTTCCCATCCGTCTAAGATGCGGAGTGGATATGGAATCGACGAGCTATGATGCCTAAGTAAAACACCAAGAGAGAAGCCGTGCATCGTTTTCGGGACTACACTCAGGTCATCGTCACTGACTTTCTCTGCAAATTCCGCAGTTGCTGCTCGCGTAAATGTAATGTACCCGACGCGGAGACCAGGATTGTCATCAAGCACTTTTTTGAGATACGCAACACTTGTAAAACTTTTACCGGTGCCAGGCCCAGCAAGTACTCGTGCGCTTTTCCTCGGATCATGTAATAAAAATAATGCCTGTTCTTCGGTTAATGCCATATCGCAATTATAACCCCCTCTTTAAACTAAGCATACTGCTTGCCTTTATTCATTCGGGTAATCCTACACATTATTACCCACGCTAATAGAAGCATTTCGCAACTATTAGTATGACTTAAACCATAGATTATTCATGGGCTAGATAGTTATCATAATGATACTGCAGATGGCTTCGCTCTATCTTATGTTCTTCATCAACGATAAGATAACCTTTAAGTCCTTCAATCTTGAATGTATTGGGGTTTATAGAATAGCAATACTTATCAAACATCAAATGGTGGTTTGGGCACAAGCACAGTATGTTTTCAATGACATCAGGTCCATTGTGCGGCATACCCAGGGGACGAATGTGAGCTCCCTCGGCATACTTATTACCAGTGGGTAGATTGATCTGAACTCCGCATACTTGGCACTTGAAGTCATATATCTCTTTTACCCTCTTAGTAACCTTAGTGTCTCTCACCATGCGAGTCGAAGTATATTCAACTCTCTGCGTATCGTTCCTGACGCTACTGTCTATAGGTTCAATAGATGGCTGCTCTTTGACAAGCTTAAATCTAATAATATCAAATCCGTCCCGGCCCACCTCAATCCAGTGCTCTGAGATGTAGAACCTACCTGCGTATGAGTAACCTTCAGTAGGTGAGTACTTACTCTTATGATTACTGCCCCTGGTGACATACACTGGCGCACCTGACTCAAATGCTTCAATGAGATCTTTATTCCCTCCTGTAATCACCTGGCTGGCAACCTGTGTACCAGTACTAGGTTCTCTGCCGCCCTCACCGGTATATATAATTGTATTCCCGAAGTCTTCATCATCAACATATCCACCAGACAAGACTATAGACATATTATCGGTACCATCTTTTGCCCGACCTATACCCCTTTGATAGCTATTATGTAGGCCTGATTCATATAAATCTTTTCTGCTTGCGAATAATTGAGTTTCATTCATGGTTCATATTGTACCAAACAAAAAATAGAAATTTTTCATATTTTTGAGCATAAGCTAAAATCAAGCCTAAAATAATTAATATTTAACTCAATAATACTAGCTTTTACGCGATTTTGTGTTATAATAGCACTATCCTGTACCGTAAGGTCAGTGTTCCTATTGCTTCTACTTCCCTGAAGGGGGAATCATGAAAAACAACATCATCAACCAGATCATTAGCCTCGGCATCCTGGCCTCGAGTGTGATCCTGGCCGTTAACCTGTCCGGTTCAAACATGGTCTTCACCTCGTATTTTTGCGTTCTGGCGGTCATAGAACTTCTCAGGATTATCTACTTGATCGCCCTGCCCATCGACTACATCGACGAAGGAAGCGCGCCGGAGAAGATCGAACTGTTTGTGCGGATTGCATTCCTGGTCTGCGTTTACGCATCTAGCGACGGAAGTTTGCTAGGAATCGGCCTAAGACTCATTGTCCTGGCAATCGGCGTGACATGGGCGATTCCGCTCTTCCGGCAAGAGGACGAGGAAGATGATTACTTCAGACTAAGAAATACCTAGCCTGGCAATAGGCGGCCGTACCCCTTCGGGGGTGCGGTCGTTTTTCAATTCATAAAATTGCTACAAACACTAGCTTTTTACACGGTTTTGTGATATAATATACACATCCTGCTCCGTAAGGGCAGCGTTCCTACCACTCCCTGAAAGGGGAATTATGAAAAAGCAGATTATATACGTTGCTATGCATGCGCTTGTCGCAATCATCAGCGCATACATCTACGTACTCACCTCAGACTCAAGCATGATCTACGCAGCCGTTTTTACGACAATGACCTTCATTGAAGTTCTCTTGGCCGCGTTTACGTCAGCATTCTTGCTCGACGGCGCTATCAAGCCATTTCGAATGAATCGATGGGTCTTTCGGCTGGCCATGATCGTCCGAGGGCTGTTCTTTTACAGCCTCATGACGGTCGACATCGGAGGGTGGCAGAGCATCGTGCTCAAGATTGCCGCACTCATGATGGGTATTGCATACGTCATCAACACGAACATAGAGCACAATGCAAAGCCCGATATCAAGTGCGTTCCCCCGCACTTGCACGAACCCGTGCCCTGGGCCGATTACCCAGACGAAGAAGGAGAGGAAGAGGAGTAGAAATCTAAGTTCATGCGGTAGGCAGCCGTACCCCTTCGGGGGTGCGGCTGTTTTCAATTATCGACACAATATACACAGATAGCCACTATCTGTTAAAATACGTAAAGATGAAAATACTTGGAATCGAGTCGAGTTGCGACGAAACAGCCGCCAGTGTCGTCGAAGACGGACGCCGCTTACTTAGTAATGTCGTAAATTCTCAGATAGACATACACGCCCTATACGGTGGCGTAGTGCCAGAGATTGCCGCCCGAAGCCACATTGAAGTCATAAACCCGGTTATCGAACAAGCCCTAACAGATGCCGACCTTACATGGGACGACATCGACGCCATCGCCGTGACCTATGCCCCTGGACTTATCGGCTCACTACTAGTCGGCACGCTTGCCGCCCGAACACTGGCCGTCATACACAACAAGCCACTCTACCCTATCCACCACGTTGAAGCCCACGTGTACGCCAATTTCATCGTTGAAGATGGCCGTAAGGAACAGCCTGTCAGAAAGCATCTGCAACCCGAGTCCGTCGAGACGTCGGGACCCTCGTCCGGACCCGGAGTGAAGCCGTTTTCTGAAAGCGCTGTTCCGAACAAACCCCTAAATCCTCTGTTACTACCCTCTCGTCAACCAGAATTCCCTATGCTAGCTCTTATCGTAAGTGGCGGACATAGCCAATTAGTACTATTCAAAGACCACGGTGACTACGAACTACTCGGCCAGACCCAAGACGACGCCGTGGGCGAAGCGTTCGATAAAGTAGCTAAAATCCTAGGACTCCCCTACCCTGGCGGGCCATCAATTGCCAAAGCCGCACTAGATGGCGACCCACTTCGATATAGTTTGCCCAAATCTAAACTAGACAACCCGTATAATTTTAGCTTCTCAGGCCTCAAAACAGCCACTCTGAGGGCTGTACAGCGTGAAACGGGTGTTGATTTCACTTTCCCGTCACATGAGCTTGCAGAGCGCCTCAGCGACCAACAACGAAACGACTTTGCGGCTAGCTTCCAAAACGTCGCCGTATCGACACTTGTAGACAAAGCCCAACGAGCCTTTCAAGATTATTCACCAAAATCAGTCGTAATCGCCGGTGGAGTTGCCGCCAACCAAGAATTACGCCGTCAATTATCTGCCAGATTGCCTCTTAATATCGAATACGCTCCTATGAACCTCTGTACCGATAACGCTGCCATGATCGCCACTCTCGGATATTTTTATTCGCAAAAGAAAAACCCCGTAGATCCAAACGACCTAGAGGTTATTCCTAGCTTATCTATGACGAAAACAACTTGGTAATCTGTTAATCGTTGTTATTTACGCAACGATTTAATTTTTTGAATTGTTTTTTTAGCCCTTGGAAGCGCTTTTGACCATAGCTTGTATTTCCTAGAGAGCGGCAAATCAAATGTCCCAGCCAGCTCGGTGTCGCCATCTGTCCAACTTCTCTTAAAAGTAGACACTCCGTCCTCTATAAGGCCACCAAAGTCATACCGACTAAGACCCCATTCCTTCGTTTTTCGGATTGCATACCATTTGAGGGCGTAATTCGCTCGGAGGTCTTTTCCGATATCATTCATACCACCATAAAGTTCATATGAAGTATCTTCACTGACCGCTAGCCACAAAAACGCAACCGGTTGACCATCAACGTAGGCTGCAAATATCGGCGAGTGGTCCCCCATTATGTTAAACACATCTAGATAATACTGCCTTGAGTGAACATTGAAGTTCGCTCGTTTTGATGTGTCTTCGTAGACGTCTAGACACTTTTCTATGTCCTCACGAGTCCTGACCATCTTGATCTCAATAGCTTCGGCGGCTGACTTTCGTATATACTGCCTGGTCTTTTTAGCCATGTTATTTAGTAGATCGGCCTCTGTTTTATCCAGATCTAACACGATAGTACTAGCTGGTAATATGGCATTTTGGGAATGCACCCACTTACCTTTTGGTTCGTATCCTAGAACATCAGGTTCAATAGATAATGCCACGGGACTATGTTCTTCTTTGGCGTAGGTACTAAGTTTGTCCAAAAACTCATCACTCCCCCACTGTGCACCTACTGGTCCACGAGGAACATAAGAAATAGCTCTAAAAGGAATTGGCAATTTACGAGTTAAGACCTGTGCGCCGGCTACCACTTCATCGCCCTCATATCCGAGTACCCTATCGACAGACCATCCATGTGAAGCCTTCAGCTGGCCCCATCCCCAAAGCTGCAGAGGGTGTCCCCCATTATCTAATACGAATTCGTCCCAAACATCTTGCCTCGTGCACCGTTCTAACTCAATCATACCCCTATTATACACTGCTTGACGTATGCTATAATAATAACGAAAACAAACACGTGAAACCTGGGAAGTTTGTTGTTTTCACACGAAAACATATATTAGCTTGTAACTTTTCACGTGAAAATAACTAATAAAGAAATTATCGAATGAAACTAGCCAAGACATACGAACCAAACCAATACGAACCCAATATCTACGCAATGTGGGAAGAAAAAGGTGCCTTTAAACCTACCGGAGTAGGTGAGCCATACAGCATCGTTATGCCGCCACCAAACGCCAATGGTAATCTACATCTTGGACACGCCTTAACGGTAGCCTTAGAGGACATATTGTCACGATATTACCGCATGAAAGGCAGGGACGTAGCTTATATTCCTGGAGCCGACCATGCTGGATTTGAAACATGGGTAGTTTACGAAAAAGAACTAGCCAAAGAGGGGAGAAGTCGATTTGATTTTTCACGTGAACAGTTATACAGCCAAGTCTGGAACTTTGTAGACAAGCAACGTGGCAATATGGAGCTACAACTTCGTGCCCTTGGTGTAAGCGCTAGCTGGGATGATCTTGTGTTTACATTGGACGAAAAAGTCATCAAGACAGTCTACTCAACATTCAATAAACTATGGGATGAAGGCCTAATCTACAGAGGTGAGAGAATAGTAAATTACAGTACAAAGTACCAGACAAGCTATTCGGATATTGAAGTGGATCACAAGACAGAAAAGGGGACTCTTTGGAATATTGCCTACCCGACACTCGACAAGATAGGGGAGATAGTCATCGCTACGACTCGTCCGGAAACTATGTTCGGAGACACGGCTGTTGCCGTCAACCCAAATGATGATAGATACAAACACCTTATTGGTACACGCGTACTGCTGCCATTAACCAACAAAGAAATCACTATCATCGCCGACGACTACGTCGATATGAGCTTTGGAACTGGAGCGGTTAAGATAACACCCTTCCATGATCCAAATGACTTCGAAGTAGGTCAAAGGCACGACCTTGAGAAACTACAAGTTATTGATTTTGACGGTCGTATGATAAACACGCCTTCGCAGTTTCTTGGATTAACTGCCGATGAAGCTCGCAAGAAAACAGTTGCAGCCCTTGAAGCCGAAGAACTTATCCGCGGAACAGAGACAATTGAACATTCGGTTGGTTATGACTACAAGAGTGGTTTACCTATACAGCCGCTCATCAAAGATCAGTGGTTTTTGAAGATTCAACCCCTTGCACAGCGAGCAAAACAGGCAATAATCAACAATGAAGTCAGTTTTACGCCTGCTAGCCGTAAGCAAGTATTGGTCCAATATCTAGACAACCTTCACGATTGGAACCTATCCCGACAGATACCATGGGGAATCCCAATTCCGGCTTTCCAGAGCACAACCAACCACGATGACTGGATTTTTGACGAAAGAGTTGATGAAAAACAAATCGTTGTAGACGGCACAACATATAACAGAGAAGAGGACACCTTTGATACCTGGTTTAGTAGTGGTCAATGGCCATACATTACGACCGATTTCTTAGAGAATGGTGACCTATCAAGGTTCTATCCAAATAACGTCATGGAAACAGGCACCGACTTACTGGACCGCTGGATCGCCCGTATGATTATGCTCGGCCTATACACGACCGACTCCGTTCCCTTTAAGCACGTATACCTTCACGGCATGGTCTTGGACGAAAAAGGCGCAAAAATGAGCAAGAGTAAGGGCAATGTGATAAACCCTATGGAAATACTATCCGAATATGGCTCCGACGCTCTACGACTAGGAATTGTCGCTAGTAGAAGCGCTGGTCAAAGCCAAGCCTTCAGCCTCGGTAAAGTTTTAGCTGGGCGCAATTTCGCCAACAAACTATGGAATATCGCTAGATTTATAGAAGACAAGATAGGCGAGGGTCATCGACCAAGCTCCCCTGAGCCAAAAACGCTCGCTGACCACTGGATTATGTCCGAGCTCAAAGAAGCAAGCGACACGATCGAAAGACAACTCATGGACTACCGATTCGCCGAGGCTAGCGACACTATGTATCACGTTATATGGGACAGCGTTGCCGACTGGTATATCGAAGCCAGCAAAGAGCACAGCAACAAAGACATGCTAGCTTGGGTACTTGATACCTGCCTTAAGTTGGCACATCCATTTGCACCGTTTGTAACAGAGACAATCTGGCAAACGTTATCATGGCACGATGACCTAATAATCAGCTCTCGTTGGCCAGAAAACTTTGTATTTGATGATATCGCTGCTGGCGAATTCAATAAGCTGAAAAACCTCGTCACAGAAGTAAGATTTGTCACTTCAGAACTTCCTGGTAATAAAAAATATTCGCTCATCTACCAAAATGATTCATTAATTGAAGATAACGCCAACCTTGTGAAAAGATTAGCAAAACTAGGTAGTGTCTCGAGACAAGAAGAGGCTAGGGGACTAAGATTGCCAAATAGTGGCCGTGAGGCTTGGCTCGACGTATCCGCCGAAACACTTTACGAGCATCAAACCAACCTAGAATCTAGACTGGCCGATACTCATAAAGAGATTGCCAACCTAGAAGCCAGACTTTCAAACGAAAGCTACATCGCCAAAGCTCCGAAAACGCTAGTTGACGAAACTAAAAATCAGCTTGAATCAAAACATAAGATAGCCGAAACACTAGCAAGAGAACTTGAAGTACTAACTAATTAATCTGAAGGCCAAGAGTAATCAGTTGCAGTTGAATTGGAATTGAATTTCTTTTGTGAAATATATTTTTTATCCTGGTCATTACGAGGCTGAATACTCGGCTGATTAGAAGACGAACGTCCAAGATTCATTCGCTCAACATGGGTATGTTGGTCTGAAAATTTATGCGCTATCTCAGATGCAGCTACAAAACCTACAGATATCGCAGGAATACTAGCCGCCTCGGCGACATGCGTTAACTGAACGTCATGAACCAACACGCCGAAAGCTGTTGATATGGTCAGTATTAGTGGTATTGGGTTTAAAAGTATGGGAAACATTTTTATTTTTTATAGTTAACAGTACTCAATATAGCATAAGCTTTGTTTTTTGTCAACTGTATGTCTATCTATTCGTGGTGGTAAGGGTTGCCCAGAGAAATTTCTTGGGTTCTATAGAGCTGTTCGGCCAGAATAAGACGAACTAGCTGATGAGGGAAGACTAGTTTTGATAGTGACCATACAAAGTCGGCCCTATCGTGAACGCGCTCATCAACACCGTAGGCGCCACCGATTATGACAATAACCTTCGCTGATTGGTTGAGTTTGAAGGTAATTTTGCTCGACAACTCCATCGAATCAACATTTTGGCCCTTCTCGTCTAACAATATTACATAATCATCCTGTTTGAGCTTAGATAGTATAGCCTCAGACTCTTTCTCGCGGGCTACAAGGCCACTTTGAGCAGAATGAGCCAAGAATACCCAGCTTGAGTCAAACGGCTTTTTCAGGCGCTTCTGATAGCGTTCGATGCCGCTCACTACCCAGTCCTCGTGCTTTTTGCCTATGGCAATTATCTTTATCATCTAAAATCGTATCTTTTCGGCAAGCTTAGCTAGAGCTTCGTGGTCTGGCTCTCCATCTAGTGACCTAGCGTGGAACTCGGATCCGGAATCAAAAGGGAATACCTTTACGTGAACATGAGGCACATCGAGACCTTCTACTTGTACACCAACTCGAGCTTTATCTGGAAAAACCTCTCTAAGACGAAGTCCGACTTTTTTTGCGGTAGACCACAACGCCTGGTAATCTTCGTCCGGCAAATCCCACACTGCTTCAATCTGTTTCTTTGATACAACCAGCACCTGACCTGTCGCAAAAGGATTAATGTCTAAAAAAGCGATGGTTTTATCGTCTTCGTATATCTTATGGCAAGGTATTTCGCCCTTGATAATCTTTGTAAATATAGAGTCTTGCATGATTTTATTGTATCAGAACGGGCATATCTTAACGCTAGTGGTTGGTAGATGGTAAAAAAGTAACTATAATTTAAATATGAACGAAAGAGGCGCTGAGAGCTTAAAAACCAGAGGAATGGCCTATCTTAGGCGGAACGCGAAGCGCGATTTCGGCATCGCAGCACTAGGACTTGCGATAGGAACAAGTTACGGAGTATCTCACGCTAGCGCCGATGATCCCTTCGGACCAAACCAGGCAAACTATAGTGTGAACATGGGCGGCGATTTAGTTGCGGATTTTGGACCTCTCGGAAGCGTTGAACACACAGCCGAAGGAGTTTTACCTCCTATGGCTAATCTCTTTAACCTAGGTGTCTACGTAAAAGTTGGGGAGATACCCGAATTTACCCCAGTAGAGGATAGCAAGGCGGATATAGGAAGCATATTATCGAGCGACTTTTCGTCATATGCGCAGTTTTTCTCTCACCCTGAAGTAATAGCAAATACAGTTGCAAGAGATCTAGTAGAAGACGCTTTTCAAAAATCCCTGCTGGCCAGCGGCTTCGCTACCGCAGGCCTGGCGGCAAGTTATCAGTTACTTGGCAGCAGACGGCGCCAAGAACTAGCGCCCTACAAACGCAAAGCAGCGTTGGGAGCGATGACACTTATCGCCCTGGCTAGCTGCGCAGGTGATAGTCGCCAACCGGAGGCTCACGACAGCATACAAAGTAACGATATCTTTATCGGCACGTCACTGGAAGGCGCGCGGGTTACGGGTAGATTGGGTGATTTATTGAATATATATGGCCCCAAAGTCATGGACTATATCCAAAATACTAACGAATATTATGATAATATCTCCGATAACCTAGCCGAAGCATTGTCGGATTACAATATGCCGATAGAGAATACTGACAATATCGTAACGGCGCTGGTTGTATCCGACCTACATTGCAATATCAATATGGCAAAACCCTTAAATACGATTCAACAAGCTATCGGAAACGAATTAGTAATCAATTCAGGCGACATGGTTATATCTGGAACAGAACCCGAGAAGTATTGCGTCGAAACACTTTCTTCGGCTAATCCTGATGGCACTCAGGTAATACTGTCGCTAGGCAACCACGATTCCGAACTAACCGCAGAGCAGGCTAGAGATGCCGGTTTTGAAGTACTTGATGGCGATCCAGTAACTTATACTGGCTTAACATTCCTAGGCTCCAGCGATCCCAGGCGATCAGACTTCGGCAAAGAGATTTATAGTACAAATGGCGAAACGGTCGAGCAACAGGGTAAAAAATTAGCCGAAACTGCCTGTGCGCAAGATGAGCCGATTGATATTATTGTTGCCCACGACAACAACGCCACCACAGAAACCATGGAACGAGGTTGCGCTCTAACCAGCCTGACGGGTCATCTACATCAATCAGAAGGGCCATTTACTTTGGATAACGGTGGAGTTTGGTATGTAAGCGGCACAGCAGCCGGGGCTAGCGAGGGCTCCCCAACAATCGAGTCTGAGCTGGGTTCGACTTCCCAAATGAGCATTTGGCTATTTGATAGAGAAACTGGCCGAGCTATATATATGCGTATTATTTCCATACAGCCTGATGGTTCTGTCGATGTATCAGATTGGGAGTCGCTTTAATCGACAAGGAATCTTACGTCCGTTAATGTGCTATGTTATAGTATCCTAAAGAAAAGATTATGAAGAAAAACAAAAAACAATATTCAAAAAACAGACGGCCGATAGACGCCATTAAATCACCAAGTACTAGAGCCTCCCTAAAGAGACTCCGAGCCCTTCATCACGGTATCTACACCAGTAGCGGAAATAATTATAATAACGCTGTATTTGGAAGGGACTCGATAATCTCTGCTCGTGAACTATTATCAAGAAAACCCGAAATATCAAAAGAAGTAATCTTAACTATAGCTAGCCTACAGGGTACAAAATTCCGCAAACTCTCAGCCGAAGAGCCAGGAAAGATCCATCACGAGAATCGTGAGTTTAAGACATGGCGAGCGAGGTACCTAAAAAAGGTATTTATGCCTCTTGTGTCATTAATATGGGGCGGAAATACCCGATACATGACAACCTACTTTACGGCGGACGCAACTCCAATGTATATCTCACTAGTGGCAGAGTATTCTTTACTCGAGCCCTCTATTTTGGACGAGAAGGTTACTAGAAATGATCAAAAAGTAGTCACCATAAGGCAAACCGTATACGATGCCGTGGAGTGTATTATCAGAAATATATCCGACAACGGGCTCGTAAAAGCCACCCGACCAAATCCTTTCAGCCTAGTAAACTGTACCTGGAAAGACTCGCCAACAGCCTATATTCACGAAAACGGAAGGGTTGCCAACTTCACGAAACCAATGTTTTATCTACAAGTGCAGGTATTCGCCGTAGATAGTCTGCGCCAGGCATCCTTAATACTGAGCTCTGCCGACCCGGAGTCATCAAGCAAGTGGCTTAAGATATCAAATCAGCTGGCCGATAGTACACTAGAGCAATTTTGGCTTGAAGATAAAAACTTTTTTGGATCATTTATAGATAATCCAAAGAAAAACGAATACCGACTGTCGGGCGTTTTACAGTCCGACCCATTCTGGATGCTAAATTCATCTATATTCGACAATTTAGGTAAAAATAAACAAGAAAAATACATTAGTTCGATCGTTAAATCAATATTTTCAGATGACTTCTTAACTGATGCCGGCATAAGATGTAGGGCACTGAGCGCAGCAAGCGAATATACCGGAGGGGATTATCATGGGTCACTCGCAACGTGGCCGATAGATACCTACATGACCGCCAAAGGCCTGAACCGACAGGGTATGGAGAAGCTTGCCGATCAATTAGAATCTAGAGTTGTAAACTCCACAAATGTTGCAGTCGATTATTATGAATTCTTCTTTGTACTAAAGGACGGCTCCATAATAATGAAACCAGAAGATAAATTTCATAAAAATTCAAAATTCACAAAACTTCCAGTATTTATGTTCCCTGATTCAGATATTGCCTGGTCTGTGGTGGCAGCCTACATGATCAAGCACGGAGAAGACCACCATAAAATAAAATACCCAAAACCACTGGAATGGGAAGGCGAGCTTGAGGACAAGATATTGAATGAAGTACTTAAAGTGAAAACCTATACAACAAAAAAGCAGGTGGATAGCGATAAACACGTCGAGCCAGCAGTGAGATTATCCCAAAGCTTGGGTATATGGAGAACTGCATCTAAGGTCGTACGCGACTCAGCCTATAATTACTTTGAGAACATGAAGTAAGAGGTGGATAGCGCTCGCTATGCTCGCTTCTTCGTTCGTTCGCGAAAAAATGTAAACACTTTTTCGCTTCATTCACTGCGCCGAACCCTTTTTACTTCGCAAAATACGGGTTCAAATCGCCTCACTCGCCAATTAAAATAGTGGCCACCTGGGCCACAATTTTAATTGGCGGAGAGAGAGGGATTCGAACCCTCGGAACCGTTTCCGGCTCACCGCTTTTCGAGAGCGGCCAGTTCAACCACTCCTGCATCTCTCCCCGCTAAATCAGTTTAGCAAATACTTCAATCTATAAACAGCGTTAAAACTGTGATAGTTGAGCGTCCAGGTCAGAGAAATCGTCTAAATCTTCTAGTCCAGAGCTCACCAGTGCAGTATCTACAGACTCCAAACCTTTTGAGTTTACTATAGCCGGTACTTTAGTTTCGACTACGGCAGTCTCAGTAGTTGTACTGCCTGAGTTGCCATTACCCGAAAGATTATTATAAAGTACCATCCCAAGACTAGCTACAATAGCCACCACTGCAACGATTATGACAGCTTCAATAACTGAAAAAGCTTTATTAGTTTTCATTTGATGTTACCTCCGTAGTTGGTAAGCTTGTTTTTATCGCATCGATCAATTCTCTAACAGAATCACGGTAAGTTATGAGTGCCGAGATATTGTTTTTTACGAGAGTCTTGTATTCTTCGGCTTGGGCTTTTGGATTATCGCCACCACAATCAAATTGTGGCTTTTGATCTCTTATAGCTAGCGTAGCCTCCATTGCCAAGGCTTTGTCGGCATCTATTTTTAAGATCAAATTGCTATAGCTATCTATCGCTAATCCCTTTAAATCGTAAAATGCTGTAACTCTAGTATAAGCGTTTGATATCTGATCGTAGTGACCTTTTGATCTGTCGGTAATGTTTACAAAAATATTCTGTATTTTTTCTTGTCGGTTTTGGCAAACTTCGAGTTTTTTACCTTCAAGTCTTTCAACAGCTCTCTCTTTGGCTTGTTCCCTCAGAGCATCGTTCTTTTCACGTAAAGCGTCTACGCGAGTCTGAACGTCAGCTCTATTATTTGTTTGATTATCGGTACTGGTGTCAGTTTCTTCGCTCGTTGTTGGCGAATCTCCCGTACCCTCAATGGCACGTACTACTAGAGGTGACAGCCCAAAAATAGCCACGATCGCCAAAAGTATAAATGTTTTTGATAAATTTTTCATCTTTATACTCACATTCCTTTTTTATTATTTATATGAATTTAGCTTACGCTTATAACAAGTGCTGGTCAAATCACCACCTTTGTATGAACTTTGGAGTTGGCAAATTGGAAAATCTAAGATAAGTGATAGTATGGAGTTATAAATAAAGGAGTTGTCATGGGAAAAATGGAAAAAAACTGGCGATGGGTACTAGTAGGAACGATTATCAGCTGGGCTCTCGGTTGGTGCGGTGCCGATAGGTTCTACAGGGGACAAGTCGGTTTAGGCGTTTTGAAACTTATAACAGCAGGTGGTCTGGGTGTTTGGTACATCGTTGATGCGTCTATCTGGACTTTCAAGCTTGGTAAGTTGAAGTAATACTTAGATAACCTGCGATCGTAGGTTATTTTTATTAGTTATATCCGACAGGATTATCGACCTTTAGGTCTCTTCCGTTCGTTCGCAAAAGAAAGTACTACGTGCTTTCTTTTACTTCACTCACTACACGAACCTGTGGCTTAAAATTTACTCTGTAAATTTAGCCACAGAACCAAAGCTTGTGGAATAGACCATAAAAAAAGACCCATCGTTGATGAGTCATTTTTTATGGTACACCCGACAGGATTTGAACCTGTGGCCTTCGGCTCCGCAAGCCGACGCTCTATCCAGCTGAGCTACGGGTGCTCATTTTTTCGCTCCCTTGCTCATAAATAGCTGGGCAGAGCGACGCTTATTAATAAACGGCTTCGCCTTGGCAGCTGAGCTACGGGTGCATAATACACATACTACGCCTTGCGGCGTAGTATATTATTTTTGTAACTAGAAGGTGCTTTCGACATTATAAAAATGAAACGAACATCGGTTATTGTACCACGCACTAGTACCTTTAATCAATAAACTTGAGGCTTAAAGCCCTAATTTACGAACAATTATATCTATTGCATCAAGTTTTAGGGTTTCCATGGGTAGACGATTACCTAAGATATCAACAATTTGCTCACCCATATCTTCTGGGAAATATACGGACAGTCCAGCGCCAAATCTCTTGGTTGGAATCAACATTATAGAGTGATGTTCACCGTCTTTGATCACGCCAAAAGACTTATAATCATTGAAATCGTACAACTTATCGCCAACATATAGGCCCTGAGTGATACTTAGAGTGTACTGGACGTCTCTTGGTGGCCTACGTGAATACACGACAAGCGCCGCCGACATCACCACTACAAGAAGCGAGAAGGTCCATGATTTGAATATAAATATATCAACAGCTATAAGCGAAAGGGCGGTTAGAATAAAAACAATATACCAACCTGGAGTTTTTTCTGGATGTATATACTCCTGTGCAACCCAGTTTATCGGCGCATTAGAACCCAAACTAGGGGACTCGACACTGTTGGTCGAAACATCTTCCAATACTTCCATATCTTGTTCCTCTAATTGAGGTATGTTTTCCTGATTATCACCGTTCATACAAATATTATAGCATGAGCGTAAAAGGGTTTAATAAAATATTACACACATAGAGTAATGATGCTCGACGGGATATTTCTAACCCGCCGAGCACGGAAGTGATAGTGGGACTCGTACGAGCCGAAAATCGGGGCGTCGAGCCGGACATCACACCTCCTGGCTCCTCTTGGAGGAGATGATCATATTTTATTCAAATAAAATTAATTAGGCAATCATTAGCGCAACTAAAGTTACGCTTTTGTAAAACGCCTACAACCGAATTGTGATTTATCAAAGAGCCAAATAAACAAACTACAGCGATTTTGCTGGTAAAAAACCTTCGAGTCTCTTTTCAAAACACAGGTCCATAAGTGCCACCGCATCATCGTAATAGTCATACTTCTCACGATCACTGTAGGCATCGGCCAACATCCCAGTTGCTCGGAGTGTCATTATGGCAATAAACTGCTCAAAGAACTCTTCGGGGTCAACGCCACTATGTTCTAAAAACTTTTCTAATAGTTTCGCTGCCGTTGCCCGATCTTTCAATCTTGTAAATAGACGTCCATATCCATAAGCCAGGTCATTGTAACGAGGTAGGTGATCACCCGCTTTCTCGCCATCGTAAATAATCCATTCATCTCCTACCTCGAACATCTGCCACGGCGTGAGATCTCCGTGTTGTATCCGAAAAGTAAGTGAATCTCGACTCTCGTTGATCACGGTGAGTGCTTTTCGTAAAACTGGCTGTGCATCATCGATGTTCTCGCCGAACCAACGACGCCAAATTACCTCGATTTTATTGATATTTGTCATAGTATCTTGCGGCCAATCAGCTTTGTAACCTTCAGCATACTTATCAAGCAGAGCAAGTATATAAGCGTATCGATCCAGTTTTACCCTCCATGCAGAACCGTCACTCGGTGCAGCGACCTGTGGTGCATCAATATACTCCATCACGAGACCGCCATTAATATCAAAACCAGCCATACGAGGTGCTCTTATATGCGCATCGGGTTCACTCAGCGCAACCTGGTTAAGAAAATCAGCCCATAAAAACTCTCTCTTGAGATTTGGCTCTAGCTCAGGCTTAAGGGCGGTTTTTACAAAGTACCATTTACCATCTTCTTGAATTTTTTCATAACGAAAACGATCATTTCTGCCATTAACGTTAACTAAGGGAATAATCTCTTTATTCATATATTGAAAGTATAACAAAAACGTCTCAATAATGTCTTAGTGATTATGATTGGCGGAGGAGGGGAGATATCGGCTAAAGCCTCCTACGTTCACTCACGAAAAAATGTAAACACTTTTTTGCTTCGCTCACTGCGCCGAACTCCGCGCTTTTTTTGCGTTCGCAAAACGCGGGAGTTCGGATCCCACCCCAGGCAATTTAAAAAACGTCCAAATGGACGTTCTTTAAATTGGCGGAGGAGGGGAGATTCGAACTCCCGCTCCAGGTCTCCCCAGACTAATGATTTAGCAAACCATCCCCTTAAGCCACTTGGGTACCCCTCCGCATAGGCTGTTAGTTGATTATGCACCAATTAACTCGGATAATTGTAACATATTCTATGAGGTCAGACCATACTTATGCACCTTGTTGCCATAGTTGGCCTATGGTTGTATAATACATATATATGATTATAAAATTTATAAAAAACATTAAACCGAGTCTAATGATTGTGGCTCTTAGTGTGTCATCTTTTGCATTAAGCCCTCTTACTGGAGCCCAATCTTCTATACAGAGTGGCGTAGATTCAGCTAAAGGCAACGGCCAGCCCGTACAGCTATTTGGAGTCGATGGTATATTTACCACTGCCACCAACATGCTTCTATTCGTAATTGGCGCCCTAAGCGTGGTCATGATTATCGTCGGTGGTATAAGGTACGTAGTATCTGGCGGAAACTCCGCTCAAGTAACTGCAGCAAAAAACACCATCCTCTATGCGATAGTTGGCCTTGTAGTAGCATTCCTAGCATACGCAGCCATCAACTTCCTGCTCGGATCACTAACTAACACTACCGGCGGAACGAACGTTTAGATAGAATAGGGGGGAGATAGCGGCCTTCGGCCTCCTCCGCTTTTTTACAAAATAAGTAAACTGATTTTGTCGCACGGCGCTACGCCGAACTTCTCGGTTGCGCTACTATGTAGCGCCCGAGAGTTCGGATCTCGACCCGGGGCAAATAAAAAAGTGACCAGATGGTCACATTTTTATTTGGCGGAGAGGGAGAGATTCGAACTCTCGGTACCATTTCTGGCACGACGGTTTTCAAGACCGTTCCCTTAAACCACTCGGGCACCTCTCCAGGTTAGCTATTAGAATTTAGCTAGTAGCTATTGGCTTGGCGTTCGCTATTTGCTAATTGCCATATTCCAATAGCTGATTTTAACAGATACGAAACATTTAATCTATAGCTTGTCTGGCTATTACGGCCACCCAAACATCCTTCGCGCCAGCCTCTTTCAAGCGCTCTGCGGCAAAGTGAACCGTAGAACCCGTAGTATACACATCATCTATCAACAGATATACTCTGTCTTTTACAAACTTCTTGTTTACCCCAAATGCGACTTTGGCTTGTTTTAGCCTTTGGCGAGCAGTCGCACCATGCTGAGTATCGGTGGTTAGTCTATCTAAGCAATCAACTTTTCGTAAACCGAGTTTCTTGGATAGTCTGGCTGATATGAGCTTTGTATGGTCATAGCCTCTGCTTCGGATATGCGAAGCGACTGTTGGAACAGGGACAATAATCACGTCAATAGGCATATCTGGTAAAGTTTCGGCCATCAAGTCCGCTAATTCAATACTGGCCGATTTAACACGCTCAAACTTGTAGACATCAACTAACTTTTCGAGCCCATCTTGTCTTTTTCCTACCCACCAAGCACGCGAATAGGGTAGTGCGCAGCTGGTACAAACACCAGAAGCCCCACAAGGCCGTAAACAGGCCAAACATGCAAAATTATGTTCATTATTGATGTTATATTTACAATAATCACATAATAATCGGCCACTTTTTTGGCATCCACAACAGTGGTGTGGAGCTAGTAAATTGAGTGCTTTATCTATCATTGTGTTTTTTACGTATATATAGCCCTTTTGGTTGATTATACTGTATATGTTAGTTATAATACGAGAGACTATTTGTATAGTAGCGCCTAGAGAAAGTGGAGGATATCATGGCACGTAAACAAAACGACGATTTATTAATTGAGGATGAGCTGTCAGCTGCTTTTCTTAATGACGACTTATCAACAACTGACTTAGACATGTCTGCACCAGCAGCCGATGACACCTGGGATGAGAATGAAGATGAATTCCCTGGCCAATTAGCTATTGATGCATACGAGACAGAGGACAGGCTTGTTGTTAAAGCTCGTACTGCTGGAGTAAACAAGGAAGACCTAGATGTTAGCATCAGTGACGGTATTCTTACTATCAGCGGAACACTAAGTAGTGGCGACGACACAGCTGCAACTAACTGGCACATCCAAGAATGTTACTGGGGTGAATTCAGCCGAACACTTGCTCTACCTGTAAATGTCAAAGAAGATGAAGTAGAGGCCGTTCTAAAAGATGGCGTTCTAACAATCAGCTTTAACAAGGTAAAACAAGAACAAGCTAAAAAGATCCAGATCCTTTAGGGGAATAAGTCAAAATATTTAAATAGCCCTCGGAGACGAGGGTTATTTAAATTGTGCACATAGCCCATCTACCAGTCAAATAAATAACGCCCCGACAAATGCCGAGGCGTTATTACTATTTACTCTATAAACTAAGCTGTTGTTCCGCCGAGTCCACCAAGTACCCAGTTGACGATAGCAAAAGCCAAGAAGGCAACAACTAGTCCAACAAGTGCGTACATAATAGTGTTCTTTGCAGCAGTAACCTGAGCAGCCGCACCGTTTGATGTAGTATATCGAATACCACCGATGATTAGCATGATTACGCTAGCAGCACCGATTACAAATAGTAGTGTGTTTACGATATTACTAAAGATCGAACCATCACCAAATAATTTTGTTTCGTTTCCACCAGATGCACAGTCTACACCGGCCTGGATTGAGTTTGCGTCATCACAAGCTGCAGCGTATGTGGCGGTAGGGGCTACGGCAACTACACCTAGCATCAAAGCTGGAACAGCGAGCAGTCCAACTAATTTATTCTTGATTGATATTTTCATTATTTATATTTCCTTTCTTAAGAAACTTCTATACTAATGTTATAACAGATTAGGAACCAAATGTTAATACTTTTGTGGCTATTTGAAAGCCGTGAATACCCAGTTCACGATAGCAAATGCCGCAAATGACACTATCAATCCTACCAATGCGTAGGTGATCGTGTTTTTTGCCTTAGTGACATTTGCTTGATCACCGCTTGATATCGTGTATAGCACTCCACCGATAATGATCATGATGCCCGACAATATTCCCGTGATGAACAATAGGGTATTGATAACAGTCTTGATAAGACTACCGGCATTGTCGCCAGAGCTCTTACAGACAGCCGAGTCAGCTAAATCTGGGTCACTACATTGATCTTCTATGCTACCTACGGCACCTGATGTTCCAGTGACAGCACCAACATTCGACACGATAGGTGATACACCCAGGCCCACCATCACAGATATTGCAATTCCAAAAAACAGTTTACTAAATTTATTCATCTAAAATCTCCCTATTACAAAATACGTTATAGTAAATGCCGCCATGATAACGACTAGTCCGACAGAAGCGTCGATAATGGCCGTCCGAGCCTTTTTAACTCGTGCCGCATCGCCAGCTGACGTCACGAACGTAAGACCAGCGATTACTATTATTATTACGGCTATAATACCAGCGATAAAATACACTAGGTTCAATATGTTATTTATTAGGTGCTCAGAACTCACCTCTGGAATACCAACGTCATTTGCCGTCAAAGCTAATCTATTAAGTATATTCATATTACTTTATTATCCCCATTACTAAGTTTACTAGTCCAACCGATCCGATAGCTATAACTAGTCCGATAGCGGCATTTAGCAAGGTTTTTCGACCTTGAGCAGCCTTATCGGCGGCTCCATCACTCGTAATCATCTTGAATCCACCGAATATCATCATTCCAGCAGCGATCCAAGCAACCAATCTCAGCGCCATATCTATAACATTTAGTACAACTCGCCAGATGAACTTTGACAATCCGCTGTCACCGGTTGGGTCTAGATCCTTTGGCGACTTTATAGCACAGGTAATATTACCTCCACCGTCTTGCTCTAATTTTACTAGTCCATTAAACCACGTAGGTATTCCTAGTATAGGTTTAGAGCAATCTGCCTCCGTTGCTGGAGCAGCGGCAGATACACTCTGAGGAGAAGCGAAAGCTAGTATAGAGACAGCCACGAGCGCCAAAAGAGTAATTTTAGCTTTCATTAGTTAAATAATCCTCCTGGAGTTATAAAGTTCAACACCGCAAACATTGCCGCATAAGCTACCACACCTATAGCGACGTTTGTAAACGTACTAAGAGCCTTCTTTACCTTGGCTGGGTCACCGCTAGCCGTCGTGTAGAGAATAGCTCCATATACGACACCGGCGACAGCTGCCAAGCCAACACCAGCAGTTAATATATTTATAACAAATAGTAATATACCCCAAACGCCTGATGTCTCTACTGTTCCACCACTTGCGTCAGGACAGGGAAGTATACTTGTTGAATAGTCACCGCCGCTACCGCCATTTGTTGCACATTCTGCCGCTCCTACAAAAGCCGTAGAAGCCACACTCGCGACCACTGCCAATACAATTGCCGACAATACTAATATATTTTTTGTTTGTTTTATTTTCATACTATCTATAAAATACGACAATTTGAGAGTATTGGCAAGTATTTTATCATAATGCTATTGCTTTTTTGTACATAATCGTGTATAGTAACTATCAGAAAGTTTATTAAATATTAAACGAGTGATTAATGAAGATTATGAACAACCCAAATACATTATCAACAGACAAAATTATCCAAGAGAAAACTGTTTTGGATAAACTTAGAGATGCCGCCAGGTCTAGAACCGGTAAGGCACTTGGTGCAACTGCTGGTTTTCTACTTGTGGCCGGTACCGTATCAGCTTGTGATAATGGAAACGTCGCTCCAAGTAACACCACTGCTACTATTGAACAATCTGCCACACCATCGCCTACACAAAGCGCTGAAGTAGTTAACCTCCAAGATCTATTGCCTAACGTCGAAGCCGTACGCGCTACCATAGATGAGACTAAATATCAGATTCCTTATAGAGCCGATTACACTGCTACAGAGCTTGCTACGCTATCTATGGATTTAGATTTTAATGTTCGAGAAATGTTTAACGGTGATGCGAAATTACTAGTAGATGACCGAGGTAAGTATGTTGAAGCTCAAGTTAATGAAACAGGGGAGATAAATAGTACCGCTTACGTTGAAGCACTAAACGAAGTACAAGTAGGGATAGCGAAAGACAATATTATCTCTAAAGACTATCTAGCGAATCTCCAACCGGGTGACTTCAATTTTATTGATAAAACCATAGTCATATCTGGATCAAACACAATAGAGAACGAGGGTAATGCCATGTATGACGGAGAAGTCTACGATATATCTGGTAAGCTACTTGAAAACAGCCCAATAATAAACTATCTTGACAATGGTGATATCTACTGTAGCTATGTATTTTATGAAACCACTTCTGCTATAGGTAATACGGGCGAAACAACAACTAAATTTCAAGTTAAGATTAACTACGTAAATGAAGATGGATTACTTAAGATATCAACGATGGAAATCGATCGAATATAAACCTCGGTAATATTTTATAAAATCTAGTATATAATAGACATAAGCATGAGCCTTATGTCTATTTTTAATACAAATAATCGACGCAGGTTAAATAGCCTAACTTTTGGGCTTATTTTGATGTTATCAACTATCACGACAGTTATATCTCCGTTTATTGCTAACGCTGGCACTATAACCAGAGGCTCTAGTAGCGCCGAGACAGAGCTTGTTGCCGAGATAAAGAAATACGAAGAAGTTGCTGCACTCGGTAACTGCATGGACAAACATAATAACGATCGAGGTGGAGACAATGTAACTCCTCAAGATGCCTATAATGGTAACTGGTTTGCTGATGACGTAAAAGCATTTGTCGGCAGTATGAGCAAAAGTGGCTTTGATGTTTCTGATTGTAATGGATTAGTTAAAGCCGTATCTGCGCACCTTGGTTTTGCCGAAAATTATATGGGTTTCTTTTGTAGTTTTGTTAAATTTGACAGAAACAAGGTGCCCTGTGACGATACCCGTGTTGGAAATTTCTACGCACTCGATTGGGAGGTGCGTGATGGTAGTGGCAACAAACAGTCAAATTACACCTATTCCGATGCTTTTTTTGATAAGTATAAAAATTCCGTAAGTCTATCAGATGCAGCCAAATACCTCGTTTATCTAAACTCCCTCCTAAATACTGGTGTTTGCGATGCAACTTCGAGTAGCTCAGTATTGGGTAGTAGTATAACTGTCAAAATTCCTACAGTTAAGACCGACTACTATAGTATCAAGGATGGGGTTTTGGGCACAAAAGTGACGAGCAACACAGTGCTCGAATATATAAATACTCAAATAAATGCTACCGGTGCAGTACCCGAAGGCTACGCCCCTAAAAACACAGCCTCTATGGCAGACACTAAATTAAATGTAAACATGTCAAGTTCGAGTAGCTTCTCCAGTCCGGTCGATACTAGCAGTATCACTGATGGTTATACCGACGGAACATCAAATTATTACACTAGGAAATTTGCACCCATTTATCCTGTCTTTAGTGACGGAAATTCTAGAATATTAGCTATAGATAACCCAATTACAGTACAGTATATTGACCCTACTACATATGAGGCATCTACTGTGAGTAAAACTTTTTTTGCTATTCGCCAAATAGACGGCTCCAAAAAGGTATACGTTAACAGTGATAATTATAATATAGGTATACCTGGTGGTTCTGATCTGACCGACGGCGGGGAGGGTCAGACTATTTCCGTGTTCTTTATGGACTGCTCTGGTATCGCCGAGGGCGTGAACAATACAGCCACAGCCTTTGCAAGGTGGCTAGAATTAAACCCAGACGCCACCATAAGCAGCGTTACTGATGGCGCATCGTCGGTTGGAGCTACCGATGACGGAACAACAAGCTGTGCAGTAGAGGGAATTGGCTGGATAATATGTCCGATGATGACATTTCTTAGCAGTATAACGGATGCATCATATAGTCTAATCTCGAAGAGTTTTCTAAAAATAGATAGCGAGCTAGTTTCAAGCAGTGGACCAGCTTATCAAGTTTGGCAATCTTTTAGAAGTATTGCTAACATTTTATTTGTTATAGTATTTTTGATAATTATATTCTCGCAGTTAACCGGCGCAGGGGTTACGAATTATGGCGTTAAAAAGACTCTACCAAGACTCGTGATAGCCGCTATACTCGTCAACGCCTCCTTCTTTATATGTCAAATTGCCGTCGATGTGAGTAATATACTTGGCTTTTCGATAACACAACTCTTCACAACTATACCCGTGTATTCAGATGCCACTACTAACGGATTAGAGGTTGCAGGGCAAGCTTTGACTTGGGTGGTGATCGTCGGTGGCGTCATAGCATTAGCGGCGGCGGCAGCTATGGCCATAACCATACCGGTATTATTAGCTTCGTTGTTATCGGTACTTATAACCGTCTTAATATTAATGGGTCGCCAAGCGGTAATCATGCTCTTAGTTGTGGTATCGCCAATAGCTTTCGTAGCCTGGATGCTACCGAACACCCAACAGTGGTTTAAACAATGGTGGAAAATGTTCTATACACTACTTATGGTCTTCCCGATAGTCGGTTTACTATTTGGAGCGGGCAAGTTAGCTGCTAATGTAATCCAGGTCAGTGCCGGTGATGATGCTATCATGCAAGTCTTCGCTCTTGGTGTAGCGTCAATGCCACTTATTATGACCCCAAGCCTCCTTAAAGGAGCTATGAGCGCTACAGGCACTATGGGTGCAAAACTGAGTGGTTTAAGCGACAAGGCTAATCGAAGAGTTGGCGGCAAGGTAAAAGAAACATCAAGAGCCGGTCAGTTAATGGACTATCGAAAACAATCAGGTAAAATTAAACGAGCAAAAATAAATAGTGGCGCCTATAGTGGCAGTAGGTGGAACGCAATAGGAAACGCATCAAGTAAGCTTAATAGTATGTTTAATGATAGCAAGATTAGTGGAAAATTTGGAGACAGGGGAGCGGCGGCCGGAACTGCACTCATAGATAAAGAAGAGGAGGCAGAGGTAAGTAACGCGGTTGCCCAAATGAGACAGCTACATGGACTTGGTCTAATCGGCGGAAAAACTAGTAAAGGCGGTGCACAAAAAGAGCTAGAAGAAGCTCTTAAGTCAGGAGACACAATAAAGGCGCGAGCAGCCACCAGCGTATTGCTATCTAGTGGTGCTATAGGCGCCGAGAAGCTACATCAAACAGTTTTAGGTTATGGCAAAAAGCCAGAGAACGCACGCCTAGCCGAGACCTACGAAGCTATGCAAAAAGACGTGAATGCCGCAAGCTTAAAAGGAACAGACGCTGCACTTGCTACATGGTCATATTCATCAAATGGAGATCTAGAGACGATAGAAAAAACTAAAGACACTTATTCTGGATTGAAAATGTCAGAGATGGCATCGCAAACGGGTGAGTCTCTCGGGAGAGCTAGTGCCGTTGGAAGTATTTCACAGAATATGGCTAAAAGTATACTCGAAGCCGACACAAGCAAAACTGCACTTACAGATGAAACCACGTCTTTACTTACATCAATATTAAATGCTTCAACGAATACTACAGCACAAAATATCGAACAACCGGCTGAGGCGACGGACACAGGCCGACCAACATTAGCCGATTTTGAGGCTAATGAAGCGGCAGAGTTAGACCTTAGGCGAAACAACAATACACCGCAATCTACCGAACAAAACCCAGGCTTCCATGTTGACGATAATGGCCGATAAACACCTGATAGCGCAAGCGATAATAATCATGATGGTATGTCTAAATAGTTTATTTGTTATACTATAAGCACTATGTCAGTATATAAAGTTCCACAAGATGTCGAAGCCGATGACAAACTCATCGGGCCGTTTACGTTTCGACAATTTATATACCTTATAATAACCGCTATGCTCGGGGCACTAGCTTGGTGGCTATTTCAGACTATTTTATTACTCGCAATTATTCCAATAATCCCGATGATATTTTTCGGAGCCCTGGCTTTACCGCTCAAGAAAGATCAGCCTATGGAAGTCTATTTGCAGGCTATTATATCTTTTTATCTAAAGCCTCACCGCAGGTTGTGGGATCCAGATGGTATAGATTCGCTTATAGAAATTACTGTTCCGCAATCTACCGAAGAAAACCTGACTAAGAATGTATCTGGCAACGAAGCCGCCCAAAGGTTTGGATACCTAGCCCAAATAGTCGACTCCCAGGGTTGGGCTGTTCGCGGTCAAGGTGGCGCCCAGGCCTCTATGAATACCGATGCATACCTAGAGGCCCAACAAGCCGAAGACATGCTAGATGATTCAAACAATGTCGCTCAGTCTCTTGATTTCATGATAGGAAAGAGTGACCAAAAAAGACACCAAGATATGCTAGATAGAATGAAGGCTCCCCAGATACCAGCTCCAGCGCCCATAGCCACGCCCGTGGTGGCAAGTACTACGCCTATAGCACCTGATCCTGAGCCAACAAACCTTCAATTTAATCCTTATCCGACAAATATGCAGCAATCGGTTATAAACCCTATGTCTGACAAGCCTTCAGCCAAAACAGTCACTACAGCAACAACGGATGACCAAAAAACGGCTCAAGTTACCGAACCAATTGCCCCAAGCACTAGCGAAAAGGTAGCTTCACCTGATATAATAAACCTTGCAAATAACTCAGAGCTGTCTATCGAAACAATAGCGCGTGAAGCTAATCGCATCCAAAGCCAAAATGATATGGAAGAGGAAGTAGTTATCTCGTTACGATAAGCTTCAATAACTAGGAGTGGGAACGACAAATAATGCCGCCAAACAATCAATTTCCTTTTCAAAATACCGAAACCGCTGCTCCAGCGGCACCCGTTTCTATGCCCGTCGGTCAAGTACCTACGCCTACTGTAGCTACCCCAAACCTAGCAAATAATGCTAGTGGTACAGATAACAATAAAGAAACTCCTCCGGCACCAAAAAACCCAAACTCTACCCAAAATTCACTATTGTTGTCAGAGGTCCGCGACAACATGGTTATTATGGCGGATGGATCTTTTCGTGCAGTCGTAGCTTGCCAGTCGATTAACTTCGACCTCATGAGCAGTCGCGAACGTGAAGGTGTAGAATTTAGTTATCAAAATTTCTTGAATTCTCTTAATTATCCGATACAGATACTTATAAAATCAGATAGGGTAGACATAGGTCCATACCTCGACCGATTGACTGACTTACGTCGCTCTCAAGATAATATGTTACTCGGTGTATTGATGGATGATTATATCAATTTTATAGACTCTCTAGCCCAAGAAGCCAACATCATGGATAAAAAGTTTTTCATAACCGTACCTTATTATCAGGATGGAAATGTAAATAATGTTATCGAGCAAAGCAAAGGCTTATTTAGCAGCCTCTTTTCTAAACAAAAGAATGTCATAACAAAGATAGATACCGCCACATACGAAAAGGCAAAGACCGAGATAAAAAACCGGGTAGATAACGTGACGTCTGGACTATTCCAAGTAGGGGTTCAGGCTGTCCAATTAAATACAAAAGAACTTGGTGAATTATATTATAATGCCTACAACCCAGATACCGCCGTTCGTCAGCCTCTAGGTAATTTTAGTAATGTGGCAACGACATACGTTAAAAAAGCCGATAATCCCGGGGGTACTCAGTAATGGCCAAAAAACAACAACCCAATGCCGTAGATATAGCCGCTCAACAGCGCGCTCTAGAGCAAGCAGAGGTCGAACAAGCCTTCTTAAAGGGTGTTACGACACTACGTGACCTTATAGCTCCAAGTAGCCTAGAGATTAACTCATCGTACTTCAGACTTGGTACAAAATACGGTAGAACTATGTATATCTATGGCTATCCACGTCAGATATATACCGGCTGGTTAAGCTCGCTAATTAATATCGACGAAGTACTCGATGTAAGTATGTACATATACCCAGTTGAGAGCCAGGTAGTCTTAAATAACTTGCGCAAAAAAGTAACTCAACTCGAAGCCTCGATGTCTATAAACACCGAAAAAGGCAAGGTGCGTGATCCAGGACTTGAGGCGGCCATAAATGACGCCGAAGAACTGCGCGACCAACTACAAGTTGGTGCTGAAAGATTCTTCCGTTTCGGTCTATACGTAACTCTATATGCCGACAGCTTAGACGAACTAGGATTTATCCAACACAAGATTGAAACATTATTCGGACAACAGATGGTATTTAGTAAGGTTGCCAGCAGCCAACAAGAGCAGGGACTAAATAGTACAATTCCTCAGATGACCGACCAACTTCAGATACGTCGAAATATGAACACCGGAGCTATCAGTACTAGCTTTCCATTTACTAGCGCCGATCTAACTCAGGATAAGGGAATACTTTACGGTATAAATATGCACAACAACGGTCTAGTTATTTTTGACAGGTTTAGCCTAGAAAACGCCAACGCCGTAGTCTTTGCTAAGTCTGGTGCAGGTAAGTCGTTTACTGTTAAACTCGAAGCCCTTAGAAGCATGATGACCGGTAGTGAAGTTATTATTATTGACCCAGAAAATGAATATCAGAAATTATCCGACGCTGTTGGTGGTAGTTATGTTCGCCTCAGCCTTAACTCTGACACGCGTATTAATCCATTTGACCTACCTAGAGTGATAGACACAGATGAGGCTGATGACGCCCTTAGAGCCAACCTAGTAACACTTCACGGACTACTTCGCCTAATGCTAGGTGGCGCGCAGATGGGGGCGAACGGAGTTCCAATATCCGCCCTTACTCCAACAGAAGAAGCAGACCTTGACCAAGCCCTTATCGACACATACGCCAGGGTTGGTATAACAAGTGACCCGTTAACACATAATTCAACGCCGCCAACAGTCTCTGATCTTTATGACACATTACTACACATGGCCGGTAGCGGACCACAGCTAGCGCAGCGACTTCGTAAATATACGTCTGGAACTTTTGCTGGTATATTTTCACAGCAGTCAAATATCGAGATAAACAACTCAATGGTTGTATTTAACATTCGTGACCTAGAAGACGAACTTCGACCTGTGGCTATGTATATCGTCCTTTCTCACATTTGGAATATAACCAGGACAGATAAGAAAAAGCGTATGCTGATCGTAGATGAAGCCTGGCAGTTAATGAAATATGAAGATTCAGCAAACTTCCTATTTAGTCTAGCTAAACGTGCTCGAAAATATTTCCTTGGCCTAACGACAATCACTCAAGATGTTGAAGACTTTATGGGTAGTAAGATGGGTCGAGCTATCGTAGCCAACAGCTCTATGCAGATACTATTGAAGCAATCTTCGAGCGCTGTCGATGTATTATCTGATGTATTTAAACTTACAGAAGAAGAGAAGAAACGTCTAGCGAATTTCCCAGTAGGACAGGGGTTGTTCTTTGCCGGCCAAAACCACGTTCACATCCAGATAATAGCTAGCGAAACAGAAACAAAACTCATAACCACAAATCCAAGCTCCGATAAGGATAAATAGGCAGGTTAATAATGCCTTTGAGGTATAATTAGGTAAGATATGGCTACCGATACCAAAAACTCTGTAGAAGATACAAGGCTAGACGACAACCAAAATCCTTATAATAAAGGGTCGTCTATTGATAATCTACGAGAGGCAGAGAAAAAGTCTACTGATAATAACACCTTTGACTCAATGATGAGTCCAGAGAATTATTCAAAAGACGGCAAATCAGGAGATTTATCGGGCGGTACAAAAAATGCAGAACAAAACCCTGATTCAACTTACAGAAACAACTTCAAGGAAGATGCCAAAAGTGCAGTGAAATTAGCAGCAACAGGTAAACCTTCTTCTGGAAAAAAGGGTCCTTTGACATTTTTAGTAGGTTTATTAATAACCGGTACAGTATTTGGTGGATTTATGGCAGGGGAGGGATTACTTTTTCATATAGCCTCTAGTCTTAAACTAAATGGCCTAACATCTACATCAGAAATTATTCAGAATCAACTAAGTAAAGTTTTTAGGAGTCAGCTCGCAAAAGATTCAACAACCGGATTATGTGTGCCTGTCAATATACGTTGTAAATTTAAAAGTATGACTAAAACGCAGATAGCTATCCTAGAGGAAGCTGGTTTTAAGGTGGAGACATTTGGAAAAAACTTTGGTGATTTTAGATCAAGAGTATTAGCAATATACGACAAGGATGGTGTTCGTATAGATGCAAATAATTTAGACTCAAAACTGAGAGAAGATCCTAAATTAAAATCTACTCTCAGAAAAATAAACGATCCAATTAAAGTTGCTTTTTCTAGCACCGCTTTTAAAAAAGTTCTAGGTAAAATTGGTTCAACAAAGGCTATGACACTTCCAAAAAGTTTTGCTGAAAATCAAAAAAATAAGTATGAAAATATGAAAAAAGCTTTAAAAGATAGGGTAACCGGAACAACTCAGGCCCTGGAGGTTGCAAAAATAACCGTAGATAGTGAAGGAAAATACTTCGATGAAAACGGTATTGAATTAGATGAATCTGCTCGAAATGCAAAAATGTCGGAAGCTAGTGCAAGATACAAGACGACATTAGCGGCTAAAAATGCAGCTGGTGCAGTCGAGGGCTTCTTCGCAAATACAGCAGTAAAATCAACACTTATAGGTGTAGGTGCCGCTCAAATAGGATGTGTTGGTTGGCAAACTATAAGAACCGCTGAGTCTGTTTCAAAATATCTTGGTGCTATACAACTTGCAAATCTTTCTCAAACTTTTATAAGTAGTGTTGAAGCCATACAGGCAGGTGACGGCACCGCAGATCAAGCAGAATTCTTAGGAAATCTACTAACAACACCAAACGGGGTTGGTTTAACTGCTACGGACTCTAGGGGTCTAAGAAATATTTTATACGGTGATGTTTCAACGATACCAGACGCGGGTAATATTAGTGTTAGTTCAGACTACAACCTATCTGACGCAAGTGCTGCTGCATTAACACAAGACTCCGAAATTACTCAATATGTAAACGGTGGTGCAACCTCAAATACAGCAAAAGATAGTATTCTTGGTTTTATCCCTGGAGTTGGTACCGGAGGAGCGGGTCAAGTTGCAGCCGATAAAACCTGTTCCGTTATTAACAGTACTGCAGGAAATATTGCACTAATAAGTGTTGGTGTCGTGACTACTGCAGCCTGCTATATATCAGCCGTATTTACTCTCGGCGCTACTGCTGCGGGCTGTTTAACTGATCAGGCAGTTCAAATAGGAATTGCGGTTACAATCGTCGGTATACTTGCTATTGCTATGCATAAAATAAATAGTATATTTTCAGGTGATCTTATAACTGGTAATGAAAATGGTAATCAGTTTGGAAATGCACTTGCTTCTGGTACTGGAGCTTTGAATTATCAAACTGGTATGGCTTCAGGTCTAGGTATGGTAAGTTCAGAGAATAAAACTGCATATCTCGAAAGACAGAATCAGTACAAGAACGAAGTTGCTTCTCTAGATAGACTAGAGTACGGTCCGCTTGATGCATCTAATCCAAATACATTTATGGGTACTTTTGTTAATTCATTAATGCCGTTCTTATCTAAAACATCAACTATTGGCTCGTATTTTTCATCTATATCTAAGTTGCCGTTGTCGGCTTTTGGAAGTATTTTTAAACCAGCAAATGCTCTTGATAGTACTGATGTGTGTCAGGATTATGACTATAAAGATTATGCCACTGATATTAACTGTAACCCGATTGTTTCATTGTCCAATGAAACATTATCTATAAGTATTGATGACATGTTAGATTACATGATAGACAATAGCCATATTGATGAAATATCTGGTGCTGCAAAATCTGGTGATTATAAAGATTATATAAAGTATTGCTCGAACAGAGAGACACCTATCGGATCTTTTCCCGAAGGAGAATTTTCGAACGACTTAACAACAGGTAAAGTATGTTCCGATGACTATAGGGGCGATAATGCAGAAATGTATAGGATGTTTAGGGCTTACATATCTTCATCTATAGCGCTCGAGGGGTTGAGCGGAGAAGAAACAAGTGCACTAAACACAACTATTAGTTATGCTTCTACGTCCGTAAATAGTTCTGAACTATATAGCGATTCAACGAGCGTGCAATGCGCAAGCGGAACAAACGACGTTGGCGTAGAGACTGGTTATAATAATGGTGTGTCTGTTTCTATTAAATTATGTGAGATACCGGGAACAATAGACAATGGCAACGGTGGTATACCAGCTAGAGTAAATTCTAGAATGTCTGCTAGTTATGTTGGACTTATAACAGACCTCAAAACATACCTAGGCGTAAACTCTTTGACTGTAAATGACAGTTTCAGGACAATGGCCGATCAACAGTCTATATATAATAGATATGGAAGCAAAAGAGCCGCAAAACCTGGATATTCAAACCACCAGATGGGTCTTGCAATAGATTTTAGGTTATCAACAACTTCTACAAATGCAGATGGTACGTTTGACGCAACAAAGCCCCGTGGAGTTGATAAAGTATACGACTTCCTTTCAGACAATGCTTCCAAATATAGTATATCTAAATTATCAACCGAGGCCTGGCACTGGCAGGCTGCGGGGTTAAAATAATATGAAACACTATTCAATATCAAAAAAAATATTAATTATATTGTCTGTTGTTTGGTTGTGTGTCGGGGCTCCGGTCTCGGCATTAGATCCTAAATCTTTTGATGAAAATGGAATATACCACTACGATCCGTCTTTTGGCTGCGATAACAATAACTCAAATAGTGACACAACTTATACGGTTGATATACAAGATAATCAAAATATCAAGGATATATATAACCTCTTAATAAATAGTGGTTTTACTAGTATCCAGGCTTCAGCAATTATGGGTAATTTATACGCAGAATCTGGGTTTAACAGCGATGCTCACGAAGTCGGAAATGATATTGGTTACGGCCTAGCACAGTGGTCATTTGGTCGAAGAACAAACTTAGAAAATTACGCGCAACAAAAAGGTGTAGCAAATTCAGATGTTGTTATGCAAATCGAATTTCTTACACAGGAATATAATAGTAGCTATAAATCCAGGCTAGACGGAACATCTTTTAAAGATTCGTCTGATTTAACAAAATCAACAGAAAGCTGGATGACTATTTTTGAAGCACCAAAAATGTCTCCAGAAAACGACCCCGCTAGACTAAATTCAAAACGTATACCGGCCGCAAAAAGAATCCTTGCCTTATATCAAAATAACTCAAGCACTAGCGGTGTAGTCCTTCAGTCTTCGTGCCCTATAGGAAATGTTGCGGTTTCTGGTGATATCGTGGGTACGGCCTTAAATCTTGCCTTAACTTCACCTGTTTCAAACGGAAAAACACAAAAAAGTGATGCTAGAGATACTTATCAGACAGCAAAAGATGAATACAATCCATCTGCTGACTGGACTGATTGTGGTGGATTTGTTTCTACGGTTATGAAGGCTAGTGGAGTAGATACAGCATACCCGATGGGTACAAGTATTCAATATAAATATGTAAATGATCACCCTGAAAAATATACGGTTATTAAAAATGCCAGTGTTAGTGATCTATTACCTGGCGATATATTAATAAGTACAGATGTTGGCCATACAATACTCTACACCGGTAGCGAACAATACCCATACGCTGATGCTTCTTTAACACAACGCGTCCCAAGTGTCAGACCTTCAAGTAGTGGTGTTTGGATGTTAAATAACGGTTCAATCGTAGCGAGGGCTATAAAATGATAAGAAATAAAAAACTTCTTTTTATATTTTCTGCTATTATATTTATTTTTATAGTTGTGGTTATTATTATTGTCTCAACAACACCAAAAACAAAAATACTTTTCAGTATTGCTCCAGAAACAGCTAATTTATCTATTAATAATAAAGCCTATTCTATAAAAAATGAAGATACATTAAATTTTAAACCTGGAGAATATAGTTATAAATTACATAGGGACGGTTTTGAGGAATATTCGGGTAAAATTGATATCAAAAAGGGCGAACAAACCGAGTTACTTGTTGCCCTAAAACCAATCACAGATGATGCAAAAAAATTACTTTTAAATGAAAAATCTCAAATTATTTTGCAACGTTTTTATGGTTTAAATTATAGTGAATCGATTAAAGATATTAGTAAAAAATATCCATTAATTGATATCTTGCCTATACAGGCAAGGCTATATACTATTTCCGCCTGTAAGTCTCAAAAATATCCGAACGATAACTCAAAAATTGCGATTTGCGCCGACATTACCACCGATCAATTAAAACCTTATGTTATAAAAGATATAGTGTCTAGAGGATTTAATATAAATGATTATGAATTAATTTGGACTTATACAACAGCTGTTGGTGAGTAGTTTTAAAGATTAATAATTTTTATATTTTTATCTAAACCTTTTGGTATCGTGGTCGATGTAATAATTATCTGTGTATCTGGTAGGTGGAGATTTTTTTGTCTGTCTTCGTCGAGTTCACTAAATACATCATCAAGTAAAATTATTGGTTTATTGTTAGTTATTTGCTCTATTATCCCAACTTCTAGAAGCTTCAGGGCAAGTACTATACTTCTTACCTCACCCCGTGAAGCGACCTGAAGGGCGGGTGAGTTATTGTATTGAAATATTACGTCGTGCCTATGTGGACCGATACTAGTAAAACCAACTATTTTGTCACGCTCTGTATTTTGTTGTAGGTCACGTAATAATTTATGTTTAATATCACCTATGAATGTATTTGAGTAATGGACTGATATAATATCTTTTGATTTTGCTATACGATTATAATATTCATTTAATTGATCATTTATTTTTTCGATAAACATTATTCTTTGTTCAATAATATATGATCCGTAATCGCTTAAACTAATATCCCAGGCAAATAAATCGTCGTTTACAACGTTTCCTCTTTTTAATAAATTATTACGCTGTTTTAAGGCCTTCTCATAGCGATTAACTATAGTTTTGTATTGTGGATTAAGTTGAGCTATAAAGCCGTCTATAAACTGTCTACGTCGAGTAGGGGAGCCATTAAGTAATCTTAGGTCATCGGGCTCAAATAATACTACCGGATAATGATTAGTTGGGTTTAAACGATAACTTTTCTTATCATCTATATTAAATTGTTTCTTTCCGGAAATTTTATCTGGATCATAAGATATTTTTCTTTTTTGGTTATCAAGCATTTCTATATCAAGACTCCACCAAGGTTTATCTTGTTTTAATACAGAGTTGTCGGATCCTTTAAAAGAAGACCCTTGGAGTGCGATATATATAGCCTCAATTATAGATGTTTTACCTGTACCATTTTTACCTTGGATAATTGTAATATTTGGCGAAAAATCAGCTATAAAATCATCATGTATTCTGATGTTTTTAAGTTGGATTTTTTTAACCACCGACATATATTAACTTTTTAAAGGCATTATAATGTGATAATAATTATTTTCTTTATTTATAGGCTTCAAAACACATGGAGATAATTTACCGTTGAAGCCAAATTCGACTTTTTCTCCATCAAGAACTGAAAGTGCTTCATTTAGATATCTAGAGTTTAAAGTAATTTGGCCATCGTTTGTAATATCGGCTGTTGCCTCTGATGTATTTTCACCGAGTTGAGAAGCTATGGAGTGAATAGATATATTTGATTTAACTTTATCAGCGGTAATTGTTATACTTCCGCCGGATTCACGGGCAAATAAACCAGCTATTTTCGTTATTCTTGTAAAATCACTTTTATTAATTGTTATAAGTGTATTATTTTCTTTAGGTATCAATTGACGATAATCTGGAAAATTACCATCTATTAACCTACTAATAATTTCTATTTCATTTATTCTAAAACGAACTTGTGTATCATCAAATAATATTTCAATTTCTACAGTTTCATCTGTAATACTTCTTATAACTTCTTGTAATGTTTGAGTTGGTATAATTGCCGAAAGTTCACTAGTTGTTTTTGTAAGAGTTCTTTCAGATAATCTATAACCATCGGTCGCTGCAAGTACTAAGTCTCCATTGTGTGAATGCCAATAAACACCAGTAAGAACCGGTCGAGTAGAATCATTACTAGTTGTTATGATAGTTTGAGATATTGCTTGTTTAAATTCTTCTGTTTTGATCGAGTAATTTATAGAAGAGTCTTCATTTATCGTAGGAAGTTCTGGGAAATCATCTGCTATAACCCCATTTATTATCGAAGTATAGTTACCACTTTTTATATGTAGATTATCATTTACAACTTTTAAATCAATAGATTCTTTAGGTAGGTTAGATATAAACTCCGTAATTAGTTTTGCTGGTACTGTTATAGATCCTGGTTTAATAACTTTAGCTCCAATATATTGAGTTATAGCTATTTCTAGATTTGTTGCAGCTATAAGTAGGCGATTACCATCAGTTCGAAGTAATATATTACCAAGTATTGGTAATTGTGTTTTAGCACTTGCTACCCTACCTGCAGATGAAAGGGCTTTTGATAAATTGTCTTGTTTTACTGAAAGTTCCATATTGTTATTCTTATTACCTTTCTTTATATTTTCTTTATTGGTCTTAATAATAGGTATTGTGGATAATAGGGATAAGTATTAATTAACAGATTATAATCATGGTTTTTATGAGTGGAAAGATAGCTGTATAAAAAAGTGTAAAAAACTTGTACAACCCATACTTGTACATTGTCTATATTTAATAGGAGACTATCTTTTTTATATATAGTGGATAGTAAAACACTACTTAAGCCACTACTCTTAAACAAGTTGTTCACAAATTTTACCCACCCGCCAATTACTACATACCATCTACTATCTACTAACCTAAGCATATAATTTCTCCCTTATAGAAGAAACCTGTTCACGGATAAGAAAATCTAATTTTATAGCTTTTTCGATCTTCTCAACAGAGTGGATAGCGGTTGTGTGATCTTTTCTACCAAGCTCTTCGGATATTTTAGGGAAACTAAGGTGTAATTCGCTTCGAAGTAAATACATAGCTATTTGTCGAGGGACGACAATATGTTTATCTCTTTTTGGACTACAAATTTCTTCAACCTTTAACTGGAAATGTTTAGCTGTTTTTTCAATAATTTGCTTACTTGTAAGGTGTTGAGGTCGTGAGTGACGGACATTACCAAGTAAACCTTCAGCTGTTGAAATATCCGGATTAATACCGCGCATTTCGGAATAGGCAAGTAATTGATTTAAAGCACCTTCAAGTTCACGAATATTAGTTTTTATATTTGTTGCCAAATATTCAACAGTTTCTTGGTTTAATTCGATTCCTGATAATGCTGATTTTGCTTTTAAGATAGCGCACCTTGTTTCAAAGTCTGGCATTTGAATATCAATAGCCATTCCCATTTCGAAACGACTACGTAGACGCTCTGTGAGAGTAGGGATACTTTTAGGTGGTTTATCACTACTTATGATAATTTGCTTATTATTTTGGTGTAAGTGATTAAAAGTATGAAAGAACTCTTCTTGAGTTTTCTCTTTACCGGCAAGAAATTGCATATCATCAACTATTAATACATCTACATTTCGATATTTTTCAGAAAAACCCTTTTTCTTAAAACGAATATGATCTAAAAATTCATTCACGAAAGTTTCACTACTTATATAGAGAATTCTAGCTTCTGGTTGATTTTGGCTAATTTGATTACCAATAGCCTGCATAAGGTGAGTTTTACCAAGTCCAACACCACCATAAAAATATATAGGGTTATATTTTACGCCAGGGTTAGATGCAACAGCTTGTGAGGCAGTATACGCCAGGTCATTACTAGAACCGACTATAAAATTATCGAAAGTATACCTTGGGTTTAAACCACCCGTAGATAATTGAGACTGATTAAGTGACTTCTTATTCGGAAGTAGGTTATCGGCCTCGTTTTGTCTACTTGTTGGCACAGTAGTTTCACGACTTATGTGAGATTTTTTACTACTAGATAGTATTGTGTAGGTAATTTGTTTTGGAATAACACCATTTTTTTCAAGGACAGTTTTAACTTGATCGTTAAATTTTACTTCAAATTGTTTCTTGGCAAAAATATTAGGAACAGATATTGTAACGCCAGATTCATTATTGTCGAGTAATTCGGTATTTTTAAACCACGTAGTAAAGGTAGCATGAGAAACAGACAGTTCTATTTCACCTAATACACTTTGCCACAACGCGTGATGCATACAAATATAGCTCCCTTAAACACCTAAACTTATTACTAATAACTATACAAGACAGAAATGTTTTCCACAACCTATAATCTGTAAATACAAAGAGGGTAGTATAGATTGAGAGTTATACACAGTTGAGAGCTTAAACCGTTAAACTGTGGATAATACAAGACAAATAGGGGATAAAAATTATACCAATACAATCCATACATACTTTTATCAACCATAATCACTTGATAAAAGAGGTGAAATACTGTAATATACATTAGATATGCCAAAGAGAACATTTCAACCCCACACCCGACACCGTGCAAGAACTCATGGTTTTCGTGCGCGTGTTTCAACTAAGGCTGGACGTGCTGTTGTAAAGCGACGTCGTATTAAAGGCCGAGCAAGATTAACTGCTTAGTTAAATAATTATCGTCCAATTGGGCGGTAATTTTTTTATAGGATATAATAAATAAACAATGATTCCATTTACAAATAGATTTCATGGCCATGGTAGCTTGCGTTATGTATATACAAACGGTCAAGTTATTAGGTCGCACCTCGCCACAATAAAATATATAGAAAATTCGCGACGCAATAAATCACGAGTAGCTGTTGTAGTTAGCAAAAAAGTTATAAAAAATGCAGTTTATAGAAATCGTATACGTCGTCGCATATACGAATATATAAGGCCTATCTTAAATGAATTTGAAAATAATCTAGATATTGCCATTATAGTAACCTCAGGTGAGACACTAACTATTTCTCACCAGGAGTTAAATAGTCAAATGGATAAGATGTTTTCTCAAATACAGACACATAAAAAACACTAAAACTGGTATAATTAATAGATAGTAATATAAGTAGCTTTGGAGTTTTATACTAGTGAATATTTTTGATGTCTTTATAGTTCAACCTATTTTTAACCTTTTGATGGTTATCTATGGCCTAATACCTGGAGGTGATTTTGGTGTTTCCTTAATAATCCTTACGATTATTATCCGATTACTTATGTGGCCACTTGTTAAAAAACAACTCCATCAAGTAAAGGCTATGCGAAAACTCCAACCAGAGTTGGTAAAAATAAAGAAAGCTACAAAGGGTAATAAACAGCTCGAGAGCATGCAGATGATGGAGCTTTATAAGAAGCACGGAGTTAATCCATTTCGCTCTATAGGTATTCTTTTAATTCAACTACCTATATTTATAGCCCTTTATCAGGTTATTCAAATATTTACAATTCATAAAGATCAAGTTGCAAAATACACATATGATTTTGTACAAAATATAGGTCCTGTTGCTGACATAGTTAATCACCCAGAGATGTTTAAAGAAAAACTATTTGGAGTAGTTGACTTAACCGCCCACGCTATTGGGGGACCAAACGGTATAAATGTATTCCTTGTCCTACTAGCTATTATGGCGGCGGTTACGCAATATATTATGTCAAAACAGACCATGCCTCAACAAGAAAGCAAAAAACGTTTGCGTGATATTATGTCAGAAGCTGCTGACGGACAAAAAGCCGACCAGGGTGAAATGAACGCTATTGTGATGGGTAAGATGACCAAGATTCTACCATTTTTTATGCTATTTATTATGCTAAATCTACCTGGAGCCCTAGCGCTTTACTACGCCATGTCTAACCTTATCGCTGTATTACAGCAACATTACATACTTAAATCTGACGTAGAAGAAATGGAAGAAATTGCCGACGAACCACCTAAAAAAACCGGCAAAAAAGCTACAGCTAAAGCTAGGGAAAAGTCTGCAAAAGAGGCAAATATTATCAGAATTAAGGCAAAGGATAATATTTCTGGTAATATAAAAAAGAAGGGATAGTATTATGAACCGCGAAGAATCAATTCAATTTGCACAAAAATACCTCGAAGACATGCTTTCATTTTTTGGCACAAATATCACCGTGTCGTCGACATGCGATGAAGATGTTATAGAACTTTCGGTTCCATCGAGCACTATCAACAGTATCTTAATAGGCAGAGGCGCAGAGACCCTAAGGGCTATGCAATACCTTGTCTCGACAGTCTTACGTAACCGTGAAGCCGAGCTTACAAGAGTAAATATAGATATAGCTGATTACAAGAAACAGAGGGCCGAGAGAGTCGCAGAACAAGCCAGAATATGGATTGAAGGAGTTAGAAGGACTGGCGATTCATTTATTGCAGACTTAAACCCAGCCGATCGTAGGATCGTTCACGGTGTAGCTAGTGAATATAGCGATATTCGTACTTTTTCTGAAGGCGAAGGACGTGACCGTAAATTGACTATTGCCCAGATCCCTAGCTAGTCTATTTTTCTAATGCTTTTAAATAAATTTCGTGTGTTTCTTTGGCCATCTTGTGCCAAGAATATTTCTTGAGCTGTGCGTCGGCGTTCTTTAGTAGCTTTTTGCGTAATTTATCATCACTTAAAACTTCATCGATAGACTTAGCTATGTCTGTGACATCTAAGGGGTTAAAATAATGAGCCGCATCGCCGTATATCTCCGGTAGACAACTCATATTACCCGCTACGACCGGTGTTTTGTAGTTCATAGCTTCAAGTCCCGGTAGGCCAAACCCTTCGGCCAAAGATGGGAATATGTAGGCTTCGGCATTTGAATATAGCCAACTTAGTTCTTCGTCACTAACAAAACCAGTAAAGGTAATATTCTTATATTCACGGTCATTAAAATATTTTTCATTTATAAGGGCTGTTTCATCTTTTTTACCGACTAGTACAAGTCCCAGGTCGGGATATTTCTTGATTAGTCGTTGATGGGCTGTACCGAGCTTCTTAATGTTTTTGTAATCCGCTTGTTGACCAACGTATAGGATATATTTATCAAAGCCAGTCTGATAAGCGTGTGGCGCAACTGGAATAATATCAGCTGCTTCATATGTTATTTTTATCTTATCCTCTGGGATATTAACAAATTCAAGAAGTTCTTTTTTGGTGTTTTCACTAGGACAAATAATGTAGCTACTCGTACGAGCAACTTTCTTGAAGACAAAACCACCAACAAATTGCTTAAATCTATAAATAAGCCAGTTCTTGTCGGGCATTACGAAGTTGATTAATGTCATGTCGTGAAATGTTGTTACGTGATTGCCTTTATATAAAACCGGCTGTTGGGGCATACAAAAATGAACCAAATCGGGGGATAGTTGATTTAATAATTTATTAAGACCGAGCTGCTCTTCAAGGGAATATTGTTTGAAGTCGGCCTCTATTAATTCGAAATTGGGGTTAGTCGGTTTCCAATACTCCAAGTCTTTTTTTAATACCAAAATAGAGTAGTTATTTACCTTATCCACTTGTTGTAAATAATGCAACAATCTCTCTATGTAACGACCCGTTGAAGAGTTTATTATCCTGGCGTCGATAGCAATATGTGACATTATTTATCTCCCTTAAATACGTATTTTTTATATAGAATATAGTTCCAAATAAGCGTTACGACTGTAGCTGATAATTTTGCGATCATAAGTAATACTGAACTCTGTAAATCTAGGCTACTTAAGATATAGGATACTGAATATATAACTATTGGCTGCAACACCCAAAGGCCGAACATCGTTATAACTAGAAATAGCGAAAATTGGCGCTTATTTGCCTTGTCGGTCGATTTAAAAGTATATGACTTATTAAAGAAGTAACTAAAAATAAAGGCCGTACCGGTAGATATAAAGTTGGCCACTATCTTATCTAATCCGAAGAAAACTAAAGTAAATAGTAGACCGAAATCTATAACAGTGTTGGCGCTGCCAACAATAGCGAACCTAAGCTTTTCGGCGTGCTTTATCAGCTGGTTTCGCATGATACTCCTCTACGAAATATAGTGGACGGTTCTTTGTTTCGTTAAATATTCGACCGACGTACTCACCGATAATACCAAGTGAGATCAATTGAACTCCTCCAAGGAATAATATAACCGCCATCATCGATGGGTAACCTGCAAGATCAGTTCCGTACATCATAGTTCTAAAAACGAGGTATAAGATGTAGACAAAAGCCGACAGAGAGACTAGTATCCCCGCAATAGATGAGATTCGTAGAGGTGCAGTAGTAAATGAAGTTAGTCCGTCTATAGCAAAATTAAATAGCTTGCGGTAGTTCCATTTTGTTTCCCCGGCAGCTCTTGGGTCGCGGTCGTAGGTAATCTCTTTTTTATTGAACCCAATCCAGCTAAACATTCCCTTTGTATAGCGCTGAGATTCACGTATTTCTTTTAACGCCTCGACACAGCGACGATCTAGCAGTCTAAAGTCGCCAGTATCTTGTTGGATGGGTATGTGGGTAGTTTTTTGTAATATCTGGTAGTAAAGTTTTGAAGTGGACTTTTTGAACCATGTCTCGCCTTCACGACTTCGACGCTTGGCATAGACATCGTCGTAGCCATCTTCCCAATATTTGATCATCTTTGGGATTAATTCTGGTGGATCTTGTAGATCGGCGTCGATTATAACCGTTGCGTCACCCGTAATGTGGTCTAATCCGGCGATCATAGCTATCTCTTTGCCGAAGTTTCGAGATAGGTTGACATACGAAACACGGTAATCTTTTGAGGCGTAATTTTTGATTATATTTAGAGTGTTATCTTTACTGCCGTCATTGACGAAAAGGAATTCGAATTCGTATGATTTGTTGTCATTCGCTAGCTTAGCAAGGCGTTGATATAGATGAACTAGTACCTGTTGTTCGTTGTAGGCGGGGATGAGTAGGCTTATCTTTTTCATTGAGACTATTATAACACTAATCAGAGCTCTCCTTTTGACAGCAAAAGGAGTAAAACTGTTGGGGTGAATGAATGACCGCGTTCAGCTAATCGCCCAGTTCTCTTTGTGGTCTGCGGAACGACCCATAAATGGATCGCTCTTACGCCAGATAAACTGGGTGCGAGTAGTCCTCGACCAGTCAGGATAACTGTTCGCTTATCTGTACGGGTAATTCATATACCCCAAACCCCGAAACTGCACTACTGGGACCATGGGGTCCGGGGTCTATAAAAAGACCGTATAAAAACAGCAGTTGGTACCTGGATTGGCGAGAATGTTAGAGCGAAGCGAGTTTCGCAGCCAACCAAGCTACTTACTGATGATTTTATATCGCGTCTTTTTGTTAAACCTGGCGGTTTTACTTCTTTTGCCGTCAAAAGGAGGATATTTGTTTTTAATTAAAAAGTATCAATCTTTTGAGATTAATCGAATAAGTCCTTCAACACTTGTAGCAACATGTGCTCCAGCATCTGCCAAAGCCTCTGTTTTAGTGTGTGCTGATTCGGACTTACTACCAAGTATCGCTCCGGCGTGACCCATTTGGATTCCGGCCGGTGCATGATGCCCAGCCACGTAGGCGTAGACAGGCTTTGTTACATTCTTTTTGATATATTCAGCGGCTAATATCTCATCAGTTCCGCCTATTTCACCTATTAATACAATCTCTTTAACTTCTTTGTCGTTCTCGAACATTTCTAGACATTCTATGAAGCCGGTTCCGCGTATCGGATCACCACCTATACCTATGACATATCTTTGACCGATACCGATTTCACTCAGGCTCGCCATAGCCTCATATGTCAGAGTTCCAGAGCGGCTAACGACAGCTACGTTGCCCGGTTTTGCCATGCTGGCGGGTATTATACCGAGCTTGTTGATTCCCGGAACGATAACACCCGGTGAATTTGGACCGATTAGTACACTATTAGAACCCGCAAGCTTTTGTTTAATCTTTAGCATGTCGTGTATCGGTATTCCTTCGGTAATACAAACGATTAATGGTATTTCTGAACTTATCGCCTCGAATATTGCGCCCTTTGCGAACTTTGCAGGGACAAATATCACACTACAGTCCACACTGAAATCTTTTTGGATATCTTGAATCGATGAGTATACGGGTACGTCGTGGATGGATTCACCGGCTTTGTTTGGAGATGTGCCTGCGACTATATTCGTGCCGGCATCAATCATTGCTTTTGCTTGGAAGCTACCGTGGCTACCAGTTATACCTTGGATGATTACATTCTTGCCAAATAATATTTCTGGATTCATGACTGTACCTTCTTTTTGGCCACTTCGATACAACTGGACAGATTTGGTAATACGGCGATATCCTCGTCTTCTAAGAGCTTTACGGCCGATTGGTAGTTGGTGCCCGCTAATCTTATAAAAAGCGGCGGTAGGGTACTAAAATCTGCTCTGGCGGTGATTATTGCCCTGGCTACTTCATCACATCTCGTTATACCAGCGAATATGTTTATTACGATAGCTTGAATGTTTTTATACTGCATAATTTTATCAAAAGCCACTTTTAGGCTCTCCGCATCAGCCCCACCACCAATATCTAGGAAATTAGCGGGCTTCAGGCCGGCATCAGACACGGCATCGACTGTCGCCATAGCAAGACCTGCACCGTTGGCTATAGTGGCTATGTTGCCGGTTTCATTTAGCGAAACAAAGTTGGATTGTTTGATTTCTTCTTCAAACGCCCAATCGTGCCTAAAAGCAGCGTTATTGTCGAGCGTCATCTTGCAGTCACCGGCGACAAGCTGATCTTCATCTGTCAAAACTAGGGGATTAATCTCTATCAGTGTCGCATCGTTTTCGACAAAACATTTATATAGATTTTCCAGCATATCTTGCAGCAAGAAGGTTTGGCCAGGTAGATCAAAGTAATCGGCAAGCTGCTGGCCAACTACCTCTATATTTTCTTTACCAATAGCCATATTCCAAAAGCTACTAGCTAAATTCTCCTCGACCTCCACCCCACCTCTTACATTTGCCATTATCCGGATAGACGAGCTAGCCCTATCTATAAGTATCGATAAATACAGTTCTTTTTTGATAGCTATTTTTTCTTCGGCCAATATCGTCTTTGGCTTAAAGCCTTTGATATCTAGTTCGAAGATCTCGTCGATATTTTTTTGTAGATCATCTGCACTTTCAATAACTCTAATGCCGCCAGCCTTACCGCGCCCTCCGGTCGGGACTTGAGATTTGAGGACTACAGGTATTTTTAGTGTATTTTTGTCAGATTGTTTTATAATAACTGAGTCTGGAGTATTGATTTTAAACATCGAAAGAATGTTTTTTGCTTCGTACTCTAGTAGATTCATATATTAATTATAGACTACAAAATATTATCTGAGGTTGAAATGAAAGAATTAAAAAGTGAAATAAAAGCGCTAAACAAAAATAAAGGCATCGCTAAGGCAGACATAGTATCAGGGTTGCGTGGCAAGATTGAGGGCTCGTATGAAATAGTTCAAGAAGACTCCAACAAGCCTTGGGGTGCTTACTTTAGATTAAACAACACCGAAGCGGATAGGTTTGTTTCCGAATTCTTTCCAGGATTAACCCCAGACGAGGCCAGGATGGGTATCGAAGGTGCCGAGTTGAGCCCTAAAATCTTACTAGTTTCACCCAGTCAGAGGCTAAGTTGGCAGTATCATTTCAATAGAGCTGAGCGATGGGCTTTTTTGACAGAGGGATCTTATTACAAAAGTATAGATGATGAACCTGGCGAGGCAATTGTTGCTACAGAGGGTGACGTAGTTCAGTTTGATAAATCAGAGAGACACAGACTCGTGGGAGTAGACGGCGCATACACAGTAGTTGCTGAAATATGGCAACACGTAGACCCCCAGAATCTATCCAGCGAGGATGATATAGTCCGTCTACAAGATGACTACAAAAGGTGATACGTGCATACATACTCTGAATTATGTATAATTAGAGTCATCATAAAACAATAAATTAATTAGAAAGAATGTAAGTATATGGCTAATTTTATTAAAAGAGCTTTAATAACCGGTATTACTGGTCAGGATGGCGGCCATCTTGCAAAACTATTGAATGAAAAAGGCTACGAGGTTTTTGGGGTAATACGAGGCCAGCACAACCCAAGGCGTAAAGAGTTTGAAGATGAGTTCCCTTATGTAAAATTAATTGAAGCAGATCTAACAGATGAATCGTCGCTTGTTAGGGCTATGCAGACATCAAAACCAGATGAAGTATATAATCTTGGCGCTATTAGCCATGTTGGATATTCTTTTAAAAATCCACAACTAACCTCTGACGTAACGGGTAGGGGTGTATTAAATATTCTTGAAGCCATCAGACTTACTGACCCAGATAATAAAGTGCGCTTCTACCAAGCTTCTACGTCCGAAATGTTCGGGGGACTTGAGTACAACAGGCCGGACGGGGGTTACGTAGAAGACTCGCCATTTCACCCCAGAAGTCCATATGGAGTCGCGAAGCTTTATGGTTACTGGATAACAAAGAACTATCGTGAGAGTTATGGAATGTATGCTGTTTCTGGTATCTTATTTAATCATGAGGGCGATAGGCGCGGTATGGAGTTTGTAACTCGCAAGATAACAAATGCCGTGGCTAGAATCAAACTTGGAAAACAAGATTTCGTAACTCTTGGCGACTTATGGCCAAAAAGAGACTGGGGATACGCTGGCGACTATGTTGAGGGTATGTGGCGTATGCTGCAGCAGGATGAACCAAAAGACTATGTATTGGCCACTGGAGAAACTCATTCTATTGAAGAGTTCCTTACTCTAGCTTTTAACGAAGTTGGAATAGATGATTGGAAGCCTTATGTAAAACAAGATCCAAAATTCATGCGCCCTGCCGAAGTGGACCTTTTACTCGGAAACCCAATAAAAGCCGAAACAGAGCTCGGCTGGAAGAGAAAAGTTGATTTTCCGGGGCTTGTACGCCTTATGGTTAAACATGACTTAGAACTAGAAGGCGCCAGTTTAAACGAGAGAAAAAAATAGAATGAGTTCGTGGAAGAGGCTAAAAAGAGAGACAGTATTAGACACAAAATTCATTAAAGTATTTAACGACCACGTTCAATTACCGTCCGGTCATATAATGGATGACTACAGTGTTGTTAGTCTCCCTAGCGGTGTTGTTATAGTTGCAACAGACCTAGAAGGTAAACTCATTACAATGCATGAATATAAGTATGCTGTTGATAAAACTATACTAACCCTACCAGCGGGTAGTATAGAAGAGGGCGAGGATCCCCTAGAAGTGGCCGCAAAGGAGCTTTTAGAGGAGACTGGTTATACCTCAAATGATATGAAGTTGGTCCAAGAGGCTTATGAGTATCCTTCTAAACTATCCCATTCTCAGTTTATAGTTAGAGCTAGGAATGCTCGAAAATCTTCTGTAGTGAAGCACGAGGCAAGTGAAGATATAAGCCCTGTCGGGTTAATCTCTGCCGACATGGACGATTACGGAGGAGAGTTTGATTCTATGTATAATATTGCGGCCCTGGCCTTAACATTACCTGAGTATCTAGAGAGACAAAAACTTAAAGACTAGAGTTTATATCTTTAGTGGCTACGAAGTCTTTTATAGTTTGGTTTATATCTATTTTTGGCTCCCAGCCTAGTTCACTATTTATCCTGGAGTTGTCGCCAATCTGTACCATAACTTCATTTGGTCTCAGTATGTCTTTATTAACGATTGCCTTAAGGTTGGGGTTGTTTGTCGCCTGTTTTAGAGAGTCTAATATATCTTGACCAGACAGGCCTCTACCAGAGCATATATTATATGTTTCATAGTTTAATTTTGTCGACAATGCCAAGAGGTTATATGCACGAACTACGTCTCGTACATCCGTATAGTCTTTTTTAGTACTAAGATCGCCGACGGCTATAGAACTGGCACCTGGTTCAAGTGAGACTATCTTCTCATATAGATCAGGTAGTAAAAATCCTGGCATTTGACCTGGGCCTATGTGGTTAAAGGGTCTTACGATAATACATTCAAGACCCATATTCCGGTAATATTGTGCTTGACTCTCGACGAGCGCCTTACTTACTGCATATGGAGACTTGAGCTCTAGGCTACTATCTTCGTCAAATTTATTATCTCCTGAGCCGTAAAGAGAGCTACTACTGACTATTATTATTCTAGGGTTTTTAGTAGTATTTTTTAGGTAGAATTCACACATGTTTGTGATCATTGAGCTATTAACGTTAATATATTTTTGGGGCTCATTAAAAGATGGTCCTACAGAGGCCATGCCCGCAAGGTGAATGATTACATCAACATCCTCTATATTAGGCCACTCTAAGGAGAGGTCAGATACTAGGTATTCATCAACTAAGTCAACAATTTCTTTATCGAGACTGTCTTCACGGCCAATTCCGATTATTACAGATCCGTTTTTGTTAAGCTCTCTAACTAAGTGCTTCCCAACAAATCCATTTATTCCAGTCACAGCAATTCTTGAAGTTTTTTCCATAATAACAATTACAACACAGGTCGAAGAGGCTTTCAAGTAAATAAACCCTTTATGTTATTGATTTGGGCATCAATAACACCTATAATTATTAGTATCGTGAACTTTATAAAGAATCTTAAAATCAAATATAGGTATTCATCTATACTACTTCGGCAGCTTGTCATAACCGACTTCAAGCTAAGATATAAGGGTTCTGCTTTGGGATATGTTTGGACACTATTGCGACCACTTGCTCTCTTTGCTGTGCTATATGTAGTATTTATTTACTTTCTAAGAATAGGAGGAGATGTACCTCACTATGCTGTTTACCTGTTGATGGGTGTAGTATTATGGAACTATTTCATAGAAGTCACTATGAATGGCTTATCTGCAATAGTCAGTAAGGGTGACTTGATGAGGAAACTGGCCTTTCCTAGATACGTAGTAGTCGTTTCTGGATCGTTTTCGGCTTTGATTAATCTGAGTATAAACTTGATTGTTATAGCATTCTTTATGGCTATTAACGGTGTTCCATTTACCTTTAATCTATTATGGGGGATTCCATTAATATTTGAATTATTTGTTTTCGGTCTAGGTATAGCGTTTTTATTGAGCGCGCTTTACGTAAAATTTAGAGATATAAATTATATTTGGGAGGTAGTTCTTCAGGCTGGATTTTATGCCACACCAATACTTTACCCAATATCGCTTGTTATTGAAAAGTCATTATTAGCTGCACAGATAATGATCTTAAATCCCGTGGCTCAAATTATTCAAGACATTAGATTTGAGGCGATTACACACGAGAGCATTACCATATCGGGATTATACGGTAGTCAATATTCAAGACTAATACCAGTGGCTATAGTCGTAGTCTTTTTCATTATTGGTACATTATATTTTAAAAAGCGTTCGAGTGGCTTTGCGGAGGATTTATAGATGAGTAGTGATATTGCCATTAGCGTGAAAAATGTTTCAAAAAATTTTAAACTACCTCATGAACGCGTCGACTCCCTCAAGAGCGTTTTTGTGAACCCATTTAATAAAAATAGTAGAAAATACGAATCACAGCACGCCTTAAAGGATATTTCATTTGACATCAAAAAAGGTGAGTTTTTCGGTATTGTCGGCAGAAACGGTAGTGGTAAAAGTACACTACTTAAAATAATTGCAGGCATATATCAGCCAAACGAGGGATCGGTGACTGTTAACGGTCGTCTAGTGCCATTCATAGAACTTGGTGTAGGCTTTAACCCAGAGTTAACGGGAAGAGAGAACACGTATCTTAACGGTGCTCTTATGGGCTTCCATGTAAAAGAGATAGATAATAAATACAAACAAATCGTTGAGTTTGCCGAATTAGAAAAATTTATGGATCAGAAGCTTAAAAATTATTCGAGCGGTATGCAGGTTCGTTTGGCTTTCTCAGTAGCAACTATTTTAGCCGAATCCGATATCCTGTTGATTGACGAGGTTTTGGCAGTTGGTGATGCAGATTTTCAAAAAAAATGCTTCTCTTACTTTAAAAAACTAAAAAAGAATAATAAAACTGTTATATTCGTTAGTCATGACATGGGGTCTGTACGAGAATATTGCGACAGAGCAATTTTGATTGAGGATAGCGAAATCATTTTCTCGGGTAAATCGGATGATACCGCTAAAAAATATACACAGTTATTTTTGAACACCAACTCAACTAGTGATCAAGTAAAAGAAGAGCTAACAAAATGGGGTGCAGGTGGCGTGGACATGCAAGATGTATCTTTAACGAAATCAATATACAAGAAGGACGATAAATTTATTAGCTTTAGTTACGATATTATTCCAGACAATAATATCAACGACGAAGTCCTCATTGGTCTAGTTGTCAAAGATGAAAGTGGTCAGTTGATTTGTGGCACAAACAGTTCAATAATTGAATATACTAAAAAAATTATACTAAAACCTGGTGTTAAAACTAAAGTATCATGGAAGGTCCCTAATATATTTAATGATGGCAAGTTTACGGTTGATATTGCCGTCGACTCATTAAATAGTGGTGAATTGATGCAATGGTGGAACGAAGCGGCTAAGTTCTCTGTAGTTAATGAACAGGGCACTCCATATATTGTCGCACCCAAGATAACTTTGGATGTAAATTAAAATAGTATATGAATATATTTATAGAAGCAGATTCAATCACGACAGAAAGACTAAGCGGTATTGGACACACTACAGTTGAGTTGATCCATTCGATCGAGGGACAGATTAAAGATACATCTAGCGTGCTGACGTTGATTATTCCATTTGGTAAGAAGTCTTATATAGAAAAGTATAAATTCAAAAATGTACATATAAAAACGCTTCCACCGGGCTATAAATACGTCAACTATCTGTTAGTTAGGACGTCAATAAAATTACCAGTAGATTTAGTGTATGGTAGAGGTTTGTACATATTTCCAAATTATAAAAACTGGTACGTACCTTTTTCTAAATCTTTTACTTTTGTGCATGATGTTGCTTATAAAATTTTCCCCGAGACGATAAGGCCTAACAATCTAAAATACCTACAAAAAAACATGAAAAATTGGTTATCGAGGACTACAAAAATAATTACGATATCGAATTCATCAAAGAAAGATATTATTAAATTTTTCCCAGAGTATAAAGACATCATTGAAGTAATTCACCTAGGTGTCGATAATAAAAAATTTCATAAGATGAACAGATTAGAAATTAAAACTATATTAAAAAAATATGACATTGATGATAACTATATTGTATATGTTGGAAATATTGAACCCCGCAAAAATATTGAAGGACTAGTTCTTGCTTATAAGAAGTATTGCGACAATAATGCTAATCCAGCACAGCTCTTATTGGTTGGAGGTGGAGGCTGGAATGACGAAAAAATTAAAGTATCCATCCAAAAGCTACAGAGCTCCGGTTATAATATTAACTGGCCTAAAGTGTATGTGGGTGACGAGGATCTGCCGGCAATTTATTCAGGAGCGCGTGCACTTGTGCATTTGTCTATATATGAAGGATTTGGTTTATCGCTTATTCAGGCACAAGCATGCGGACTATTTGTAATTGCTTCAAACTTACCTGTTTTTAAAGAGACAACACAACCTGAAATGATCAAATTTGTTAACTATAATGATACTGATGAGATAGCCATAGCTATCGCCGAGGCGGTTACGAATAAGGTGGGCCCCGTGAATGTTAAGGCGACTGCTCTGACCTGGATCGACACGGGTTCAAGGCTTTTATCTCTCGCCGGTATAAAGAGGAATACAGATGAATAAGGGTGAAACTATTAATTATGTCGTAAGCTATGCCCAAAATAGGGAGGATATAATTTTAAATGGTTTATTAAGTGGTATTGAAAACGGCCGTTACATTGATATAGGCGCAAATCATCCAGTTTTTGACTCCGTAACTTACCTCTTCTATAAGAAGGGCTGGTCTGGTATTAATATTGAACCCAACATTACTCTACACAAAGAGCTGGAGCGTGCTCGACCAAATGACACTAACCTAAATATTGGCGTCGGTAACAAGACAGGAACTGGTAATATTAGGATTTATAATAATAAAGACGGTTTATCAACACTTTCAGATAAAATGAAAATACTATACGAGCATTCTGATACTACCAGTAAAAAGGATTTTGTCGACAAGAAAATTAAGGTATTAACACTAAAAGACATAGTTTTAAAATATAATATTGGCGAAGTGCATTTTATGAAAATTGACGTTGAAGGCTATGAGCATAACGTTATTAAGGGAAATAATTGGGAGACATTCAGGCCATGGGTGCTTTGTATTGAAGCTAACCATATTATTTCATCTGATAAAAATTGGCTGGAGTTACTTGCCGACAACAATTATCAAGAATTGTTCGACGATGGTCTAAACAAATATTTTGTAGCCAATGAGCACAGCGATATAGCGCAAAATTTCTCATATGTTGAAACTATATTATCGCGACCGATTGTGTCATTTGATATAGATAAAGCTATTAGAGAAAAGACAGACATAAAAAGGGAACTAAATCAATTGAAGAAAACTAATATTCGATTGAACCAAGAAGTGTCAGCCCTTCAGTACCAAATAGCTACGTCTGCTCGAATAAAAGGGGCAATAAAGCAGTTGGTGAGGGCAGTTGATCATATTATAGTTACTAGAATAAATAATCTAAATAAACCACATATAAAAAAGTATATAAGTACAAATGAGAGTTTGTTGCCAGATAGTAAATATAGACTAGACGATGCCGTTAGGGCGATTCGTTTATATGATTTTGAAAGATACTATTCTACAAAAATAACATCTCCGATAACGTACACCGTTCTCAATAGATCATATAGGTTTATGACAAGAAAACCAGTTAAGTTTCTTAAGTATTTAAAGCTTAGATTGTCGAGGATTGGATAAATATGAGTAATAAAATTGTTATTGTTGATGGACAAGTTTTTCAAACTGCCGCATGGGATAGGGGGATGGGAAAGTATTCGCTAGAGTTATTATCTGCACTCTGTACGAATAAAGACTATCGCTTCAAAGAGATTAGGATAATATTATCAGATAATCTAAATATGACCGAAGAAGCTAGACTGGCTATCAAGCATGCAGTGCCCCGTGCAGTGTTTGTTTTCTTAAAACTAGATGCACCAAATATTCACAGGACCGATGATATAACACCTATGTTAAAACACAATAGGCTTGTATTGAATAAGTATATCGATAGTGTTATTAGTAACGACTCATTAATCGTCGATTTTATTATACTTTCGCTGTTCCTTGATCAAACTTGTTCAGTATTTCCAGAAAATACACGAAAGATTTTGTTATTCTATGACCTAATACCTCTGTTGTATAGTAACCGTTATGGTGTTTTTCATAATTATACTAATTATTTAAGGCGTTTTAGCGCAATAATTGAAGCTGACTATATATGGACAATATCTCAAACGGTATCTGATGACTTAATGTTGTATATGGGTCTACCTTCTAGCCGTTTGTGTAACATAAATGGTGCGCCTATCCAACGAGATCATCAAAAATCTAGTATGTTGACTCACGAAGACATTCCATCAAGGTACTTATTGATGCCTTCAGGAAACGATTTACGTAAAAACAATGAAAAGGCGCTAAGTGCCGTTGATGAATATAAAAGCATGACCGGTGATGATATATCTGTGGTAGTAACATCAACTTTTGATGAAGATACGCGGGATAAGTTGAGACAAATCACCGACAAAGTTATATTTACTGGCAATATACCAGAAGGCGAACTTAAGTGGTTATATCAAAATGCCACCGCTCTACTATTCGTACCTGAATATGAGGGACTCGGCTTACCTATACTGGAAGCTGTTGAATATAAACTACCGATTATCTGTTCGAATTTAACAGTTTTTGATGAGATGTCATCGACAGCATTTTATAATGCCGATCAACATAACTCAACATCTATAGCTGAAGGTATACAAAAGGCGATTAATAAAATCGATTGGCCAGACAAACTCAAACAATACCCTGAGATATTAGCTCGATATACGTGGGATAATACCGTTAGGGATGCAGTGGCCTTTATCAACAAAGATGGCAAATCTGCCACGCCAATGAATAGGCCAAAAATAGCTATATTTACCCCAAATCCGTCGTCATATTCTGCAATTGGTAAATTTAATATGCATCTCCATCCGTCTCTTCTTGAGTATTTTGAAATTGACTATTATATTGAGGACGGTGTAGGTGGCCGTCAGGATGTACGTCCTAATTATTTACCTTACATTTCAAATACTTATAAAGCTAGCTCGTTTAATGCAAAAAAATATGCTAAATACGACGCTGTTCTATACCATATTGGTAATAGCGAGTTTCACATTGAAACTATCAAGAACGCATTGCATCTTCCTGGTCATGCGGTCATGCACGACATTAAGCTTAAGTCTGTTTTTGAACAGGTAATGTATAGTGAAGGACTTGTGACAAGTAAAAGGTTGGTTGCAGAACAGATAATTGATAATCATAGTCAGTCAAAAGACGCTTCGTACGTGAGCTCTATCGTTAACGCTCAATTAGGTTTAATAAGTCATTCAAAATACGCTAATAATGCCTTGCGTGGTAGTTTATTGCAGACTATTAAAAATACAACTAGCCAACTCCCTGTTGCTACACCTGTAATGAGGAAACAAAATCTGAGAAAACGCCTTTCTGTCGGTTTTGCTGGAATTATTCACCCCGCCAAGGGCTTGACCTTACTGGATGATATTATTAAATCCGACAGGTTTAAAGATGTTGATATCTATCTATTCGGAACTCCACTGGTACCAGACTCTGAGCTGAGAAGGATTGAATCCCTGCCTAATGTCGAGGTGATAACCAATCTTACTGATTTTGAGTTTCAATCAAAGATAGCCGATATCGATGTATTGATTAATTATAGGCCAGATTATAATGGTGAGTCATCTGCTGCAACTGTTGAAGCAATGCGATACGGTGTTGTTCCAATAGTTCGTGACATCGGTTGGTTTAGCGAACTTCCGGATGATGCCGTTATGAAAGTAGAAGGCATTGGTAGTGTATTAGGTGCTCTTCGAGAATTATGCGATAATCCCGAGAAGTTGAAGGCTATGAGTAATGCATGTATAAAGACTACTACTGATCTATTTAGCCAACAGAGTTATGCAGAGAGTATTAGTAAGATTATTAACGAGGATATCGCATCTAACCCGGATACATTGAATCATCGTATAAAGAGTGCAATTCACACAAAGAAATCAAAACGTTACATTAAACGCTTAATGTAGAGAATACTCTTATTGAACCGTTAGGTACGCCCAGGCGACTTGTTCCATACTCCAGGGGTTTCCACCCTCAACTATGGGCTGAAAAACTTCTCTATATGTGCCACTTTCTGTAGCGAGGGGAACATCCATGTTGAACGAAAATTTTACTATCTGCCCAACCTGGGCAACGTGCTGATCACTAGCTAGTGTCGTACCGTCTGGCTCATAGACTGCCGTAAATAGAGTACTAGGTCGATTAGGTGTCGTGAAAAGGCCACTAAATTGGCTTATTCGATTAATTGGGCTAGTGGATGCTAGGTGAATAGGTCGAATGCCATTGGGTGCAGACTGTGAATCATACCAAACAGAATTGCCTATATTCTTAAAACGGAAGAAGAAGGGCGCATTTGTGCCTTTTGTGACGCTTGGAAAGCTAGCTTGATCATAGTATCTCGCGATATTACTAGAATCTTGAACTGTTATGTTTGTCCAGGCAACTTGTTCCATACTCCAGGGGCTTCCGCCTTCAACAATGGGCTGGAAGTTCTCTTTATATAAGCCAGGGGATAGGTTGTCTGGGGCAGTTAGTGTGAAGCTAAATTCGACGATTTGGCCTGGTTGGGCTGAGTTCTGGTCGGATGATAGTGTCTTGCCATCTGCTTCAAATACTTTATTAAAAACAACTGCCGGGCGATTACCACTTTGGAAGTTTTTGTTGAAAACGCTAATTCGATTAATCGGGCTTGTTGATGCTAATACGACCGGCTTTACTCCGGCTAGGCTTGAAGAGGTGGTGTCGTACCAAGTAACATTGCCAATGTTCTTGAACCTAAGGAATGTATCTTGTGTGCTATTTTGAAGCATTGTCGGGTAATTTGATTGGTTATAATAAGACGCCTTATAAATAGGTGATGTTATGGTAAAGTTTACTTTTGTATCCTCAAGAGCTATAGATGAATTACTTACATACGGCGCAAGCGTTATTGAGTAATTACCAGGATTTCCCGATATGCTGTAATTAACAGTAAAGCTACCAGTCTGGCCTGGGGCGACGCTTGATTCATTCATCAATGATGGAGTAGAGGGGTTTACCCAGTCTGCACCTTGCACTATTGATGCATCGCCCGAAGTTACCCTTAGTTGAGTCGTTGAATTCCATGTTGTGCTGCCCGTATTCTTGAATGAATAGGTTTTTGAGTATTTGTTTGTCTGAACAAAAGCTTCTGTATTAGTAATTACGGTTGGACGGGCTGTTGCAGAATTTGGCACAGTGACATCTAACCAGGCGGAGCCTGTAGTAGGCAGGACGCCGATACCAGACTCTTCGATAAGTCCAAAATACTCTCGGTAGGTTCCTGCCGCATAATTGTCGGGTGCGGTTAAATTGAACTTAAATTTTGCATATTCACCAGGTTTTACCTTGTGCGGATTCGTTGAGTATGGCTGATTGCTTGTATTGTAGACTGTTTCAAATCTAGCAGAAGGTCTATTTAAGCCAGTACCCCAGGTAGAGTCGGCAAATGCGCTTGCTCTATTGAGTGGACTGAGTGTGGCTAGTTTTATGATTTTTGCATTATTTAATGAAGCCGTCGTGCTGTCATACCAGGTTGTATTGCCGGTATTTTTATATATCATATAATTGTTAGTTGTTATTTCACCCGGTTTTATTGTGGGAAATGTAGACTGGCCTGAGTGTTGTGAGCCGTTAAGTGATTGGACTGTTATATTAACCCATGGAATTACTGATATTGGTATTGGGCCAACGCCACCCTCTTGGATGACTTGAAAATATTCACGATATACGCCAGGAGTATACTGCGCAGGAACGCTAATCGTAAACTGGAATACAGCAGACTCACCCGGCAACACTACATGGGGGTTTGAACTATATATATTATTATCAATATCGTATACAGACTGAAATATTCCAGTTGGTCTATTTGCACCAGATCCCCAACTAGCATCAGCGAATGCGCTGGCTCGGTTTATTGCCTTGGATGTCGATAACCTGATAGGCTTGCCTCCGTTTGCGCCTGCCGTCGTGTTATCGTACCATGTCTGGTTCCCCATGTTTCTAATGCGTATGAAGGCGGTTGTTTGGGTTCCAGGTTGAAGTGATGGGTAGGAACTCTGTGATACATAAGACGATGAATAACTGGGCGCATAGGTTGATCCAAACCAATCATTGAAATACAAATAAAAATTACGATTACCGTGCGCACTACAACTATCACCGCCACCATAACCGGCGTCCAGCGCTGCTTGGTTCGGTTGGTATGGCGTGTAATTATATAGTGCCTGGGTTGCGCGGTTTCTTATGTTTACTGTCGTGCCGCCACAGGAAGAGACCGGGTTGTACTGTATATAGTTATTACCAACGAGATATGGAGTATACCAAGTGGGAGAGTCATCTAATATAGCCTTAAACATTGTAGCGGACCATCGTACTTGATTAGTGAACCCGTAGTACTGTGTATCACATGCCGCTGTATCCGGACAGCCGTAACCTGTAGCGCTTCGGTATTGTATACTAAGTGGCCAGGTGTCTGTAACTAGCGCTTGTTCTTTCTGTAATAAAACTATCAATACTTGAGGATTTATTGAAAACTCTTGGGCTGTGTTGTATATGATCTGTGCGGCGGACTTACTATTTTCTGAATAGTTCTTCAGGCAAATAAAAACAGTTTGATTGAAATTGGCCTTACCCCATTCCCATCTTTGTACCTTTCCATCACTATTGAGATCCGGGCCACCATACTCCGAGAGCTGTTGACCGTTTGTGTCACAGGTTGGAACCTTACTGTTCAGGAATGTCTGAATCTGTGCGACGCTCATTGTGCCTTTATTTATCATGACGGTATCGTCAATAATCGATCCTGGATTCCAATTTGCCAAAGAAGTAGCGCCTACTAAATGATGATTTGGACCGAGTATATTTAAAATAGAAGCCAACACCACAAACAGAAAAATAATTAAGAATTTATTTTTTATTTTATAGAGTGATATATAATTTTGTTTCATAAGTGTTAGAGCTGTGTTTATTTTTAGTTAACTACACTACTAATATAGTATATTTAAGGATATTTTACAATCATTCTAGTGGTTAGTTTAATACTTTATCTTGTTCGGCTTGGCCAGTAATATTGCCTATAGTAACGAGTAATTTTATGTGCCAAGTGCCCGTAGATAGCTCCGAGTCAATATCCACGTCGAAGCCCTTACAAGTTGATGAACTCGCGCTCGCTTGAATGTCACTGGTTTTTGTTATGGTTTTTGTTCCGTTAGTTAACGTTAGCGTGCATTCGCCGTTATTCGTTACGGTATCAATTAAACTTCTGATATTGAGAGTGTTAGTTTTATCGTTTTGGATTGCGCTTGTAATGATAACTCCGATAGATTGGTTGGTGGTTGTATTTTGAGTGTCGCTGCTTTTTGTACTATCTATAGTCTGCTGCTTCTGGTCTTTACCGGCATCTTGTTGTGATTTTGTTGCCGGTGCGTAATCTACGGTATTTGTACTTGGGTCGTCTGTCACGGGTGTAGCAGATTTTTTGTTATTCAACAAGATACTTAGCGATACAAGAGACAACACCATTAAAACAGCGATTGAGATAATTATATATATATTACGGGGTTGTTTTTTTATTTTCATATAAACATATAGCCTTTTACTAATTTATACCATAAATATCAACAGATTGTCTATTTATAAAATAGAATCTATTACTCAACCCGGTCTGCTATAATCTTAAAAGTAGGTTTTATAAAAGTGGAGAGAATATAGTGAAAAAAATAAGATTATCAAAAAAATTTTGGGATGCTATAGAGCTACTTCCTGTAATTCTTCCGTCGTCAGTTCTTAGTTTTGGGGTTGTTGCAGTTATCTTATTACTGTTTGGACGCCTCGATACAATATTAGTCTGGCCACTCGGTCTTTCTGCTGCAGTGCTATCATCTTGGCTAATCGTCAATAAATCATCCGGTATTGCTTTACCGGGATCATCCAAAGAGAGGAAGATAGTTGGTCTATCTGTCATAGCTATTGTTATTGGATGGACTATTTTTAATTCAGTTTATACGGCCCAGAATATATACGTTTACAGGGATCCCGCGATATATAATGTTACCGCACAATGGCTCGTAAATCACAATAATCTAGAAATACCTGGCTCTAATGTGTTTGGTACTGACCCCGACATACTACCAGACACTGCGTCTTTTGGGACTCTTCCATCCACTGGCGATAGGCTTTATGCACAGGCACCACACTTATTTGCGACTCTTCTTGCGATGGTGGGTCGTATAGGAGGGTCTTCTTTGATGCTGCACTCTAATGTAGTATTTGGAGGGCTTGCGTTACTGGCCTTATTTGCAGTGTCGCGATTATTTATGCGTCCAAGATGGGCTCTTTTGGTGGTCTCTGTTTTGGCAGTTAGTCTACCAATGATGTACTTTTCTCGCGATAGTTATAGCGAACCACTGACATTGATGTTAATTTTTAATGCACTAGCGCTAGTGGGGCTTGCACAAAAGAAAAATTCAAAACTACTTTGGTTATTTGCAGGAATTGCGGCTGGATCAAGCGTTCTTGCAAGGATAGATACATATATAGTAGTGGCTTCATTTTTGGTTTTTGCATTTATTGTCTTAATATTATCACTGCGCACTGAGCGAATAAAGCAATTATTATACATGACGGCATTTACGCTTGGAATGGCTATAGTCTCAGTACTTGGTTACATAGACCTCAGGCTGTTGTCAGCTAGATATTTGCATGATTTACAATCTGAATTTAATGGACAAATTATAGTAATAGCTCTTGTGATCTTGGTTGGATGTATAACTGTATATCTATCGTGGCACACAAATATATTATCGTGGGTAAAAGATCATACTAGCAGATGGATGCCGTTGGTAGGTGTTCTCTTAGTGATAATATTTACATTATTTTTAGCAAGCAGGCCTCTTTGGTATGAAGGCCACGATAGTTTTGATAATCCCTTAGTAAGGGGCATGCAGAGTAGTATGGGTGATGCAGTCGACGGTACTAGATCATATTCAGAATATTCATTATATTGGGTCGCTTGGTATACGGGCCCAGTATTGGCAATATTTAGCCTTTTGGGCGCTGCTGGCATCATGTTTCGCGTACTAAAGGATAGATCCAATATAATATATCTGCCTCTTTTACTGGTCGTGGCATTGACCTCTATTCTATACTTTAATTTACCCAAAATAACACCAGACCAAATATGGGCATCAAGGCGTTTTTTGCCTATTATATTGCCAGGATTAGCAGTTTTTGGCGGATTAGCAATTAGTCAAGTGCTAGGCAGGCTCAGGAAGAACAAAAAGATTATTACCATATTAACAATAGTTCTGATCTTAACGCCCCCCTTATTTATAAGCTATCCCTTTCTTCAAACAAGGATTAATACACCAGAGCTTTCCCAGGTATATAAAGTATGTGATACCCTACCCCCAAACGCCGCACTATTACTGTTAGGCTCTAACGGCATCAATATGACACAAACATTTAAGTCCTACTGTAATATACCCGTCGAGCGAGCAAGAGACCCTAAAGATATAGTTTTAAAAGATGTGGCTCGGAGTGCATATAGCGATGGCTATGTACCTTATGTGCTAATGCTGGCCCCTGATTTGGCATATTTAGGCAAGGATAGTGAAAAGTTAACCTTAATTAGTACTGTAAGCTATAAAGAATTAATAAGGTCATTAGATCATCCACCGCGAAGAACAGTTGATTCTAATAGTACTGTATACATGTCAAAATTGTCTGAAACTGGTGAGCTAGAAGGCGTAAAAGAACAATGAAAGTAAAAAAGGTATATATATTGGGCCCCGTGTCACCATATAGGGGAGGAATAGCGCAGTATACGGAAAATCTATATAATGCCTTATCTAAATCTGCAGACACAAAGGTGGTCTCGTTCTCAAGGCAATATCCTAAGATGCTATATCCGGGCGGCACCGACAAAGCCAAGGGTGCTACTCATTTGAAGGACGTAGCTTATGAGCTTGATTCTAATAACCCCTTTACTTGGATGTCGGTATATAAGAAGATTGTGGCTGCGAAGCCAGACTTGGTAGTTATTAATTGGTGGTCTATTTATTGGCAGCCTGCTTTTAGCTTGATTACGAGAGGTTTAAGGCGGCATAACATTACGGTTGCGTATGTTTGTCATAGTGTCTATGATCATGACGCCAAGCCGTGGAGAAAAAAAATAGCAAGATTGTTATTAAAAAGAGGTCCGTCCTTTTACGTAGTACATTCAATACAAGAGGCCGAAAAACTGAAAGAATTTACAAATTCAAAGATTGTAGTAAAACAAATTCCAGTATATGATCAATTTCCAAAACCAAGCAAGTCGTTGTCTGTGGATAAAAACAAGAATCGGCCGATGAAACTTCTATTTATTGGCCTCATTCGTCCGTACAAAGGCCTAGATGTATTATTGGACGCTTATGAAAAGATGTCATTCAAAGAGAAAAAAATGATTTCACTTACTGTTGTCGGTGAGGTTTGGAACGATAAGGAAAAGCTAGAAAGTAGACTCGACTCACTTTCCGTAAAACACGACCTAAGGTTTGTTAGTGATCAGGATATGGTTGATTATATTAATCAAAGTGATTTAGTTGTCTTGCCGTACTTAAGCGCCACCGGCAGTGCTGTCATACCTGCTTCATATTATTGCGGACGTCCCGTACTGGCAACGAGAACAGGTGGTCTTGCAGAAGTAGTTGAAGACGGTAAAACAGGCTGGCTTGTCGAGCCGAATAATTCAGATGAGCTTAAGGCTAAAATAATATCTCTCAGTATTGATGATTGCCTTGGAACTAATATTTATATAAAAAAGTGGGTTAAGGATAACAGCTGGGAAGAGATGGCAAAAACTATTATCGACGCCAGTTCAAACCTGTAATTATTGGTAAGAGTTTTTTGCGAGTATTTACAACTAGTAATATGACAAACATCACCAGAAGATATACTACGTAAAATGCTCTATCTACTAAACTTGCAGCAATAATCGAAGCTGTCGGTATGTCATGGAGCTGTTGACTGACTAGTAAAAAGCCTTCACGAAAACCTATTGCACCGGGAGTTAAAGAGACAAATAACGAGAGATTAGCAGTGGCTGTATACACCATAACCTGCCACAAATTAACAGAATCAGGTACAATCTCTGTAAGCTCAACTAAATATACAAACCCAGAAGAAAAGGTAAGTAGCAATGCACCTAAGCCAATGAGCCAGAAGTTTCTATCTTTTATTCTCATGGCACTAATTAACGTATCGATTCTTTGTACTCTACTTTTGAATTTAACTATTAAGTAGGCAAATAGTAATAGGGTGAGAATTATCAAAGTAATATAAATTCGCCAGTCTGGTTCTTGTATAAACCCCGCTAGACCTACAATTAATAAATTTATCACAGCAAAAAATAAGTAAAAAATAAAAGTAACCAATATGAATTGCTTTATTTCTATTCCATGTTTCTTTTTCAAGTATATTGCACGAAATCCCGGACCACTCTGTAGCGGCCCAAAAAAGTTAACAACTGAAGAATAGCCAGTCAGTATAATATTATCTAGCACGGGTGTTCTACTTCTTAGGTAAGATAATGAAAAATGTAGTATGAGGCCATTCGAGAGCACCGTAAATGAATAAGCAATCGTAAGTAAAACAATTATCATAGGGTTTAGGCTAAGTATTGTGTTGATGACTTCTGGGTGAGAAGCGCCATAAAATATAAAGACCCCGAAGGTTACTACTATAATTCCAACAACCAACAGTCTTCTGAGTAGATGTGATTTTAATAAACTCACGTTAATCTCGATATTGAATTTGCTTAATTCGTTCCAGCTGGTCTTCTAGTAGGGTACGGTTAATTCGTAGCAGATCTGATATAACCGATAGAGCAAACGACAGTAGTGAACCGACTAGCATTGAGCTTCCAAAGACGAGAGACTGTAAGTGCCCACCCTCATTTCCAGTAAATAGATACACTGCGTAAAGTGCGAACGGAACAATGCCTACTACAAAAAAGGCTGTACCAAGAGTTATGAATACAGCATGGGGTTTGAACATTATATAGCTTCGGACTATTGCCTTGCCTGAGGCAAACATGTGGTGCCATATGTTTTTAAAGAGACGTGATTCACGCGTCTTCTCATTAGTATCTATTGTAATACTGGCTATTTTTATACGCTTATTACCAGCTTGGATTATTGTCTCCATGCAATAGCTGAATTGAGTAACGACATTAATTTTTACTAAAGCATATTTGGAATATGCACGAAAGCCACTTGCGGCATCAGGTAAGTCAGTTCCAGCGGCTTTGTTAACTACCCAGCTTCCAGTTCGTTGCATTAGCTTCTTAAAAGGAGAGAAGTGTGCAATATTTGCAGTCTGCCTGTCTCCTATGACAATATCCGCATCGCCAGAGATGATTGGCTGAACTAGGTCTCCAATCCTATCTTGTGGGTATTGGTTGTCGCCATCTGTGTTTACTACTATGTCCGCACCATGTTTTAGCGCATAGTCGACACCATCTCGGAAAGATCGAGCAAGGCCCATGTTACGCGTGTGGTGTACGAAATGTTTAACACCATGTTTTTTTGCGACTTCTATGGTTTTGTCACTTGAACCGTCGTCAATTATTAATATATCGATTTTATCGACCCCATTGATACTTTTCGGTATGGAAGATAAAACTAGCGGAAGAGTTTTCTCTTCGTTTAGACAGGGGACTTGAATAAAAATATGCATAATATAATTGTACTCTATATCTATGGTCTATTGTGGCCTTTGGTTTACTTTTTTAACAGACCACACAGGACTGCGACTTCTTCTTCTGTAAGTTCTGGATTATTGCCAAAATAGAATCCATTGTCGTGGGCTATATCTGAATTTTCTAGTTGCTGAGGATTGTTCACGTATTTAACATAAAAAGGCTGCCTGGTCATATTACCGGCAATTATTGGCCTGATTTCCACATCTGCTTTTTCAAATCTATCACGGTATTTTTTTGCTAATTCTGGAGTCTTACAAATAATAGGCATTGAAAAGTTTGAAATCAAATCCATATGAGAAAGATTATATTGGTAGAAGTCGCTATTGTGACTCATAGCCTCTTGAAATTTTTCGAAGTTTTTTGCTCTCTTGCCTACAATCTCATCCCAAAATGATATCTGTGTATTGCCTATAAAGCCGTTAATTTCAGTGGGTCGAAAATTTGAGGCTAAATCATAAAAGGTATATTTTGCATGGAAAGTATCTATCTTAAATTTTGACCTTAACTTAGCTTGGCTATTACTGCTTAGTCCTCGATCCCAACCGTGTGTTCGGCCCATAATCAATTGATCATTTAGTTCATCGCTGTCGGTGCAAATCATACCACCCTCTATCGTAGACATGTGGTGTCCTACGAAGAAAGAAAAAGTAGATGCTAAGCCAAAGTTTCCAAGTAGCGTGCCGTCGACCTTAGAGCCTAGTGATTCACAGTTGTCTTCGATGAGGACGACATTATTTGCTTTACAAATATCTTTTATAGTCGCTATATCATCACTAAAACCAAGTACGTTTGTAATGAACAAGGCCTTGATTTGTTTAATACTTTTGGATAGTTTATCTGGTGAAACATTCAATGTCTCTAGTTCGCAATCAATAGCTACTGGTGTTAAACCTAGTTGAATTAAAGGCATGACATTAGTAGGCCATGTTAGTGCCGAAAAACCAATCTTATCACCCTTTTTTATTAACCCTAAATTCAGCATCGATTGTATTAGTAGAAAATTAGCAACGCTACCATTAGATACGTATACCGCATGTTTACGTCCCTGTTTTGCGGCGAAACTCTTTTCGAACTGGAGGCATTCTTTGTTCATGCTCAAAATATCTTCTTTTAATATAAAGTCTGCAAGGGCAGTCTTTGTTTCACTCTCATGATAAAAGCTAGATTTAATAAGTTTTATCATAGTATATAATCTCTCCCCTTAAGCCCTAACGACGTTAACATTTAAATTCTTAAACATAATACCACATTTGTACCAGAGTCACCACTGGGACTACCTGCCTATGCCTATATATTTAATACCAGCCTTTTTAAGAGTGATATCGTCCAGAGAATTCACAGCATCTACTATTACTCGATCCTTGTTGCCTTTCATGAATTCTGACGCATTGATAGACAAAAACTCTTTCCATTCGGTGGCAATTATTACTATATCTGAGTCGTTAATAGCTTCAGGTATAGATTTTGACAACTTGATTTCAGAAGAAAGGTGCTCTTTTGCTTCATCCATCGCCTTTGGATCAAAAGCTTTTACCGTTCCGGCATTCTTTACTAGTAGATTCGCTAATTTTATACCAGGGGACTTGCGGACATCACTTGTGCCGGCCTTAAAGGCGAGTCCGAGTACGCAGACTCTCTTGGTTGATAAATTGCCCACAGTAGATTCGAGCTTATCAATAACGTACTTTGGCATAGAAGTGTTTAGATCTTGTGCGGCTTTCATGATAGTTAAATCAATCCCAAATTGATCGGCGCTGGATATAAGCCCGCTAACATCTTTAGGGAAGCACCCACCACCATAGCCACGACCCGCATTCAAGAATGCTCGGCCTATGCGCTTATCTGATCCTACCGCATCCATGACTTCGTTCACATCTGCACCTACTTTATCTGCGAGGACAGCAATGGAGTTTGCAAATGATATTTTAAGTGCAAGAAAGGCATTTGCTGTAACTTTTGTTAATTCGGCACTGTTTAGGCTTGTAGATATGTATTTTCCGTCATCTTGTCCCTGTTCAATGTTGGAAATTTTCGTAATTTTATCGCGGTTTGATTCTAGGTTTTTATATATATCTAGCACAGTATCGACTGAATCCTTATTGTCACCGCCTACTACTACGCGATCGAAATATAGAGTATCGAAAAGGGCTGTACTTTCTCTTAGGAACTCGGGGTTGGAAACGTAGCTGATATTTTTACCGGATTTTTTAATTATTTCCTCTACGTTGCGACCAGTGCCGACGGGAACCGTGCTTTTTTGTATATATATGGAATTATCAGGCATGTATTTCAAGGACTCCTCGACTGCGCCATAAACATATGAAAGGTTCGAGCTACCGTCTGGATTATCTGGAGTACCCACACAAGAGAATACTACTTCACTATTTGTCACACTTTCTTCGTAGGAGTCGGTAGCGATTAGGTTGCCACTATCGATTGCGATTTTTATTACAGCGTCTAGGCCCTGCTCGTAAAAGAAAGACTTACCCTCTTTTATGGACTTTAGGCGATCTGGGTTTGGTTCTACTGCGAATACTCTATACCCACAGTGAGCAAGCAGAGCAGCAGTAGTAAGTCCTACATAACCCGCCCCTAGTATCGAGATTGTGTGTGTCTTCATTTAATCTATTTTATCTTACATTCAGAGATATTTACATAAAAACAGGATATAATAGGTAATATGATTACAGTTATTATAGCCGGAGGGTCTGGCACTAGACTATGGCCACTCTCAACCCCAGCATACCCAAAACATCTACTAAATTTAATCGGCGACGTTTCATTATTGCGGCAGGCTTACGCTAGAGCTAAAAGACTCGGAGATACAGTATATGTAGTGACAGAGAGTTCACACTCTGACCATGTCAAAGAACAGCTAGCTGAAATGCCAAAAGAAAACGTATTGATAGAACCGGGAAGGCGAGGTACTGCGAATTGTATAATATTCGCTCTTGATTACATTTCGCGGCACCACGACAAGGACGAGCCAGTGGCGTTCGTACACTCTGACCACAATATTCGCGACAACGAAGGCTACGTCAGATCATTTCAACTTGCTGCCAATGTGTCCACGGACAACAAAGAAATAGCACTTATAGGCATAGAGCCGACATATCCGGCAACAGGCTTTGGATATATTGAAAGAGACGGCGCTATAGATGCAGATAAGGGAATATATAATGTTGAGTCGTTCAAAGAAAAACCAGATTTTGACACGGCCAGACAATATTATGAATCGGGTAATTATTTGTGGAACTGTGGCTATTTCGTGGCCAGCACTAATGTATTCATAGAAGAGATAAAAAATAATGCACCGGAGCTTATGGGTAGTTTTGAAAAGCTATCGTCTATGAGTAGCTTTGGGTCTGATGAATATAATAATGAATATTTGGCATTAGATAATCAAGTAATAGATATCGCACTTATCGAAAAAACCAAAAACCTTGCCGTAGTATCAGCCAGTTTCGATTGGATGGATGTGGGTTCGTTTAAGGACTTACACAGTGCCGTGTCTTCAAACGAAGAGGGTAATTATTTCCAAGGAAATATCTATCCTATAGATGTCGAGAACGTATACGTTCGAAACGATGAGGAGAAACCCGTTGCAGTTATAGGTCTAGACAATGTGGTAGTTGTAAATACGCCTCACGGAATACTAGTGACCCGTAAGAGTATGAGCCAAAGGGCCGGCGAAGTAGCTAAGAAAATTATGGCTAAGGAGTAATATGAAGAAACTATTAGCATTTGACCTAGATGACACGCTTGCAATAACTAAGTCACCGATATCAGATAAAATGGCTGAGACACTAACAAAGATCTTGGACCACTTTGAGGTATGTGTTATCTCTGGTGGTAGGTATGAGCAATTTCAGGAGCAGGTAGTTAAAAGGCTTGACCTAAGCCCTATACAGACGAGAAGGCTGCACCTTATGCCAACTTGTGGAACTAGATATTATAAATATGATGATATAGCAGAAGACTGGAGCCTTCAGTATGCTGAAGATCTCACAGAAGATCAGAAACATGAAATCACACGTGTACTAGAGGAGTCTGCCAAGAAGCTTGGATACTGGGAAGAATCCCCAGCCGGTGACATAATCGAAGACCGCAATAGTCAGATTACATATTCTGCACTTGGTCAAAAGGCCACTCCAGAAGATAAGTACGCTTGGGATCCAGATGGGACTAAAAAATTTAGTCTTAGAGATTTAGCAGCCAGGAGTTTACCGGGGCTTGAGGTAAGGGCTGGAGGCTCGACTTCGATTGACGTTACTCGGGTAGGAGTCGATAAGGCTTATGGTATGCATAAGTTAATGGAAGAGCTAGAAATTAGCAAAGATGATATATTATTTTTCGGCGATAAGCTCCAAGAGGGCGGCAACGACTATCCAGTAAAAGCTATGGGTATAGACTGTCTAGAAGTTGATAAATGGGAAGATACTGTCGGTCGGTTAGAGTCTATATTACACGTTTTATAAAAAGTATAAGCGCCAATCTTTTTATAGGATAGATAAACAAATATATATCCACACCGTGTGTAGCTTATTATATATTAACATAAGTACTATAAAATGTCAAGTGGGGGAGTTGTCTTGAACAATTTTACGAATCTTGGTTATAAACATCGATTTTTCGAAACGTTTTGATTTACGCCTTAGGGTACCAGGTAAGAAATCTGATTTTTCGGCTTTTTTGATAGCTTCGATTATAGATTCAACTGTTTGGTCTTTGAATAATATCCCGCTGATACCATCTTCGACGATATCCAGAGTACCGGCTTTACCGTAGGTTATGACTGGAGCGCCGGCAGCCAGAGCTTCAACTTGAACGATTCCGAAATCTTCCTCGGCGGCGTATATCCAGCCCTTAGCGTGATTTAAGGCCTGCTCCAGTTTGTCGTCTGATGCGTCACCGAATCTATCTGTATAGAAACTTACTTTTGGACCTGCTAGATTTACCAATCTTTGGTGATCTGGGCCGTTACCGAATACCTTTAGTGGGATATTAAGTCTGGCGCAAGCTTCGACGACTAAGTCATAACGTTTATATGGTAGTTGTCTGCCCATGGTCATATAAAAATCACCTCGCTCTCGTGCTGGCTCGAAGCGGTTGACGTCTACTGGCGGGTGAATAACTGTTGAGGGCTTATTGTAATATTCCTTTATGCGTCTTTGTGTCTCGGTCGAATTGGCGATAAATACGTCGACATTTTGAGCGGCCTTATAGTCAAGCTTGCGCTGATGAGGCACGAGAATTGGGATGAGTAGTCTGATTATTGGATCAAGTTTTCCGTAGCCAGGATTTTTCCTGTATTCGTCATAATGGCTCCAATAGTAACGCGCTGGTGTGTGACAGTAGGAGATAATTGTTTGATTAGGTCTAGTTTTGCGTACTTGGTTGGCGTTTAAATAAGAACTAGTGATGATGATATCAAACTCGGACAGATCGAGGTCGCGGAATGCTTTTACTTGAAGGGTAGGAAATAGTTTATAAAGTTTGCGAATCTTTTTGGGAAACTTCTGTAACCAGGTTGTGCGGATATCTAATTTCTTGAATTCTGGTAGGACTCGCTTTTCGTCGTAGATGGCTGTGTATATGGGGGCATCTGGAAAGGCATTATGTAATTCATAAACTACTCTTTCAGCGCCACCCATGACGGTCAAGAACTCGGCAACTATCGCTATCTTTGGCGAAGGCATTACTTTGCTCCGCGTCGTCCAAAGACAACGGCAATAGTTTTGAACAATATCTTGATATCTAGCCAAAAGGTCCAGTTTTGGGCATAGAACAGTTCGAGTTCGATGCGCTCTTCAAAGCTTAGCTCGCTACGGCCAGAGACTTGCCAGAGACCGGTTATGCCAGATTTTACACTATGAAGTAGAGCGGTTCTGCCTGGAGCAAGCTTAGTTTCTTGTGGAAGTATTGGACGAGGACCGACAAGGCTGAGTTCGCCTTTGAATACATTAAATATTTGGGGTAGTTCATCGATAGAGGAAGCTCTTAGGAATTTACCGAATTTGGTTATACGTGGGTCGTTCTCTACTTTACGCGTTTTATCATAAATCTTGGCTAGATCTTCGCGACCCATTTCTCGGAATTCTTCAGAAGCGTCTCGCCCGCCATACTTTGCATCCATGCTGCGGAATTTTATCAGACCTATGGGGTGTGAGAATCGGCTAAGTCGTTTGCTTATATAGAAGGCTGGTCCAGGGTCGGCTATTTTCTTGATGATAAAGATTACTATAAGCAGTGGAAGAAGGATTACTATCAGTATTAAGCTAACAAATTGATCAAATATTCGTTTAACTATAGCGCCCCAGCCAACGAGCGGTGTCTGATGGACGGTTATCATGGGGTATCCAAGGAATATGTCGACTGTATTTTTGCCAGAATAGAATTCTGACTCGCCAGGTACGAAACTGTATTCGATATGGCAAGATTGGGCGGCGCTTAATATCTTCTGGTTTCGGTCGCTATCTTCGTATAAATCTGTTTGGATAATAGTATTGATACCAAGCTCGCCTATGTCTTTTAGGGCGGACTCGACAAGTGAGTAGTGTTTGGCGTTGGAGCCTGGGGGTAGGAATCTCTTTGGCCCAGCTATGGCGATTACTTCGTAGCCGCTTTTGATAGTATCGGCTAGGTTATGGGCTATATCACCGGTGGCACTAGATGAGCCGATGATTAAGACCCTTTTGATACCTTTGCCGAATCTGTACATCATGCCTCTTGTAAATCTTAATATTTCACGCTCTACAACTATAAGTAGGAAAGATCCGAGTAGCGCATACACCGCTACAAGTCTAGCGGGTAGCAGGTTGTTATTGCTTGCGTATTGCCACCCGATAACTAGTAGGATGCCTATAAATGAACCGATAGCAATCTTGCTCCATTCGAGGAGTCGGCGGTTGTAGACGCTTCGGCTGTATAGTCCGAGTGAGGCAAAAATGCCTATCCAAAACGGGATAATAAACAAGAATGAATATATGTAGTCGTAGGCGTATATGTCGGTAACAAGTGGTCGGGGGTCATATTGAACTCGCAGGATATAAGCCACCGTAAAGGCGAGTAATAAGAAAATGACGTCGACTAGTATTAGTATGAGACTGTAAAATTTAGTATTACGTATTGGCATAACTATGAATATTATAGCATTTTAGGGTTACAATAGAGTGAGAATGGTTACTAAACTTACGTCTTTGAGATTTATCGACAAGCTATATATTGGGATAATTTTGTTTGTATTTGGAGGTATTGTCTTACATGCGCCGGCTACTGTTTGGCTGGGAAGTATAATGCCCGACCTAGCAGAGCCCATAAAAGCCTGGAAAGAGATGCTGATTCTCGTCGCGCTTGCGATATCCATATATCTGATGGTTGAGCGTAAGAGACTAGGCCTACTGCGCAAGCCAATTATTGCGATAATGGTCGGTTATGGCCTACTCCATCTTTTGTATGCTATGTTTTCTGGTTTGAGCTTCGCTACTGTTGTGGCGGGTCAGATGATCGACCTTAGATATATAGCGTTTTTCTTGATAGTTTTTTTGGCGAGCGAACTATACCCCTCACTACGGCGCACTATGTTAAAGGTTGGACTGGCTGGAGCATTAGTAGTGTTCGGTTTTGCTATCTTGCAGGTATTTGTCTTGCCGGTCGACATATTGAGCAATATTGGTTACGGTAGGGATACCATAGTTCCTTACTTAACTGTTGATCAGAATGCTGACTATATTAGGATAAATAGTACGTTGCGTGGTCCAAACCCTCTCGGCGCTTACGCTGTGGTATTTCTGGCTCTCATGGGCAGCTGGTTGGCTATGAAGAGACCAAAGTTAACAAGAAAACAGACTGGTTTGCTCACGATTTTGATACTAGGTGCAATGGTGGCTCTATGGTTTAGCTATTCGCGCAGCGCTCTACTTGCCTTTTTTGTGGCGTTTGGTTTGTTAACGGTATTTATATATAGGAGTTTAATTACAAAAAAGATTGCCATAGGGGGAATATCTACGCTGGTAGCTCTTGGCGTTATTTTTTCTGTTATCTTCTCAGGCAGTACTTTTGTATCAAATGTATTCTTACACGATAATCCAGCAGACAGCAGTTCGGTAAATTCGAACGAAGGACATATAGAGTCGCTTAATGACGGATGGTCTCGCATGACTGAGCAGCCATTTGGTTTGGGCGTCGGTACTACTGGCTCACCATCGCTAGGCGGCGACAAGCCCTTAATAGTTGAGAATCAATATCTATATATTGCCCATGAGACGGGCTGGCTGGGTCTAGTCGTATTTTGTGCATTATATGTAATGTTAATGCGTGGGCTTTGGCGAAGGAGACAGGACTGGCTATCCCTGGGGCTGTTCTTTAGTGGAATTGGTTTAGCTATAATCGGTCTACTGCTTCCAGTCTGGGTAGATGACACTGTTTCTATAGTATGGTGGGGACTGGCAGGAATAGCTATTGGAAGTTGGAAGGTAGCGAATGGCGAGTTTCTAATAGCCAATAGCCATATTCCAATAGCTTCAGATAAGATTGGTGTAGAATACAAACATAGGATGAGTAAAAAACATGGAAACTAGATCAACTAAGCGACAGCGAGAACTACTTAATTTTGTAGATACTTTTATACAGGGTCACGGCTATGGCCCGAGCTATCGCGAGGTCATGAAGGCACTTGGCTATAAGTCGGTTTCGACAGTCGCAGTTCATATCAACGGGCTGATAGACAGGGGATACTTGCGCAAGCGAGATAATTCTGCCAGGTCTTTAGAAGTTATAACCGTGCATCTAGATGATAAGCCGGTTCGCAAAGGCCCGACTCCTGCTCAGGAGAAATGGCTAATAAATGCCGTATCTACCCGATTTGATGTAATAGACACCTCAAGCGATGAAAAGGTATTAGATGAACTTTATGTGCTGATTGGAGCGCTCAAAATTTTGGGTCTGGAAGAGGCTCATGTCGCCATGAAAGCGCGCTTATCAGCTTATACTAATAGAAATAAGATATAATAAGCACTAACATGTTGAAGCGCTGGAGATCGTACGTCGAAAAACGCAAACTTACCAACAAGAAGATAATCATTATTGCTGGATCTATTGCGTTGGGCGCTCTACTTTTGTTTCAAATTTTATACCCCAGTGACCGTACTTTGCCTTTTGCGAGTGCCGAAGGCTTAGACTATAGTTCTTGGTCGAAGTCTGATGTCGTAAATAGTCTTGACGACAACTATAGCAGTACGCCGATAGCGATATCTTTTAATGATAGTAAATTCGATAGTCCATTGGCTGGTGATATTGGAGTATCGACAGATAGTAGTTCATTGACATCTAAAGATCTTTATCCTTGGTACTTGAGGCTTGTGCCGACCTCGATTTTATGGACTTCGGCCGTAATCGGTATCGATGATAAGCCGATTTATCAGCACGATCAGACTATCTTGGATAAATACATTAAAGATAAGATAGGTTCGTCTTGCGACGTTGAGCCCAAGAACGCCTCACTTGAGGTGAAAGACGGAGCCATAGCACTTATACCGGCAGTCGATGGTGCCAAGTGTGATATAAATGTAGTCAAACAAAAACTAGCAACCGTCGAGCCTACTATAAGAGACGGGGCGGATATTAAACTAGCTGCCGATATCACCAAACCAGATATTGGTGACGCCATAGCTCTTGCCTTTTCGAAATCAATCACAGATTCAATTGGTGATTCGATATCTATAAGCGTGGGCGGTGAGTCGAAGACTATTCCTGGTAGTGAGGTGGTCAAATGGCTTACTTTCGGAGTCGATAAAGACAAACTTACATATAACTTAGATCTAGAAAAAGCCAAAACTTACATGAACGATAATTTCGCCAGTAAAGTAGCTGTATCGGCTGGCACTACGACCATATCTACTTATGACTTCGTAGAACTCTCTAGGGCTGTAGGCTCTAGCGGTCGCGCTCTGGACATATCTGGTACGCTTGCCAGCATAAAATCATATATTGACGGTGATATATCTAAACCTAGCGTATCTGTAGCCACTGTTGCCCCTAAGGTTATTTATAAACGAAGCTATAGCTCTAGTAATACTGGAATGTTAGCCCTGATACAAAATTATGCCGATGCGCACGCCGGTACTTATGCGGCCAATATAACTGAACTTGGTGGAGGTTTCCGGCACGCTAGCTATAACGGCAACCGTTCTTTTGTGGCGGCCAGTACTTTTAAACTCTATGTTGCTTATAGTGCCTTGCTCAGAGTAGAGTCAGGCGAATGGCATTGGACTGATCAGATACAGGGCGGGCGAGACCTAGCTAAGTGTTTCGACGACATGTTGGTCGTATCCGACAATGACTGTGCGCACGCTATGTTGACCAAGATCGGTTTTACTAATATAACCAACGAAGCGCGAGCTATTGGCTGTTCAAATACGTCTTTCTTGGGTGATAATATAGTTACAACGGCCGATGATTTAAATGTGTTGCTGGTTAGCCTGTATAGCGGTCAAATACTTTCAAAGCAAAGCAATAGAGACCTACTTATAAATACCATGAAGCAAAATATATATAGACAGGGCATACCTAAGGGTACTGGCTTGACGGTTGCCGATAAGGTCGGTTTCCTCTGGGCGCTGCTACACGATGCGGCTATCGTATACTCGCCAACAGGTAACTATGTATTAACTATAATGACCGACGGCGCAAGTTGGGCGAATATAGCTGAACTTTCTGCCCAATTAGAAAATCTTCGTAACCAATAGTCATTGACTGCAACAAGGGGTAAATGTATAATATCAAAAGGTATTCCGGCGTAGCTCAGTGGTAGAGCGGGTCGCTGTTAACGATTAGGTCACTGGTTCGAGCCCAGTCGCCGGAGCCACGAAAAACGTCAGACCATTTGGTCTGGCTTTTTTCATTGTCCGAATACTTGGCGCGAGAACCAGTGTTTTTTACGAAGTAAAAATTGGTGCGGTGTAGTGAGTGAAACAAAAAGGTGTTTACATTTTTTAATAAGAGAACGAAAAAAGGCGAAGCCGCTGCCCAGTCGCCGGAGCCATACAAGAAGCTCTAGACTATATGGTTTGAAGTCTTTATGTAATCTCGTTTGCTTTGGATTTTTCAGATTTCGAGCCAGAAGTAGTTATTTTTAAAATATATCAAACCTATAAACTATTGCATAATATAATATATATGATATAGTTTAATTATACTAATTATTTAAATGACGGGAGTGTCGTGAATGAGTAAGACTGTGCCTAAATCTGTAGGTAAGACTGTCTCGACTCATGTCAATAAAACTTCCTCAAAAGTAATTTTAAAAGTAATGGTTGTTGGCCTAGGTTCTCAGGCGCAAAAAGATCATATACCTGCGATACTTCGGCGAAAAGACCTCGATCTTATTGCTTTGGTAGATAGCGACGATGAGACCTTAATAAGTTGTAATGAAAACATTGACACAAAAGTCTTTCATGATGTGCGCTCTGCTATCCAGGACGTATCTCCTGATTTGGCGATCATATCAGTGCCTCATAACCAATACTTTGATATATTAGAAGTTCTTGCGTCAAACAATATACCAACCCTCAAAGAAAAGCCTTTCGGAGTTACCTACGCGGAGGCGAGTGAAATCATTAATCTCTACAATGCATACGATACGTATCTACAAATATGCGTACAACGTCGATTTTCAAAGTTATATGAAACAACAAAGGCCTTGCTGGAGTTAATAGGGAATATTTATTCAGTAAGTGTTGAGTATAGTCTCAACCTTAATGCAAGCAACATGGCGGGTGGATGGCGTGCCGATAGGCTAATCTCGGGTGGTGGTGCGGCGCTCGATATGGGTTATCACAGCATCGATCTACTTACCTATATCTTTGGCGTGCCCGACAAGGTGTATGCACAACTAAGTTATAACAGTCTTGGTAATGATTATTCGATCGAGGATACGATGAAGGCGATGATGACATACTGCGACGGAAAAATTAATGCCAATGTTACAGTAACTAAGATCTCCAATCAGAAGAGTGAAACCGTAAGGATATACGGATCTGAGGGTTCGGTGCTAGTTGACGGAAGGACAGTTCGGTTATTCGATAAAGACTCGAACGAAATTGAGTCTCATTCATTTAATTCAAAACAACACGAAGTAGATAGACAGCTGGATGAATTTATCAAAGTATGTTTACGGGGTGGGGGTATTGATATAAAAAATCAAAACTTTATCGACCAACTGAGTAATATGCGAACAATCGATGCTATATATAAGAGTCATACGAGCAATAAAGTAGTGAGGTTGAGGTAGAGTATGAAGAAGCTGTATGTTATTGGAAGCTCTAGTGCTATATCACTGGGCTTAGCACAACTTGGAGGGGACTACTCGGTTGTTTTCATAGGTAGGACTAACCCACACAATCTTTCGCGGTATATTAAATCTGAGAGTGCCGTGGATGAATCTTCGGTGGATCGCTTATTGGCTATAATTATAAAAGATCTTGATGCTAGTAGGGGTATTGAATCTGCAAGCTTGGTTGTATTGTCGGGAGTATCTACTCATGATTGGCGTGAAAGCTTTCTAGTGAATGAATACTTACCTGCAAGGCTTTCGGAAGGATTTGCACAGTACGTTTCAGGTCTTAGTTTGACGAACACCTCTATTACGCTCGTTGGCTCGGCCGCAGCATATCAAGGCGCTAAGATGCCATATGCCACAACAAAAGCGGCCCTAGGCGGGGTCCTACATACTATAGCAAGGGATTTTAGTGGACGGGTGAGGGTCAATCTTGTCCTACCTGGTGCCTTTGAGAGCAATATGACGGCAGACTGGGACGACACCAAAAGACAGAGCGTCGCAAGTAATAATCACATTGGACGATTGGGCACGGGTATTGATATGGCGGATGCAATTCTCTTTGCCGTAAGAAATAGATTCATTACCAATTCTACAATTAATATGACCGGTGGAGCGGTGCACGTTTAGGGATACAGTATGGCTGGACCTTCGATGGAAATTATAAATACTAGAAACCAGAACCCGAATTACATGATTTTAGGTGATGCGATATCTCTTTCCGTGTATCCCCGGCTACATATGTTTACCTTTGACCTTTCACTTATTTCGGGGATACTGAAACACGGAAGTCTCGGGTATTCGTTGCTCAATATGCCTATTGAGATATGTGTGCAAAAAAGTTCTGAACCTAAAGATTCTGTGGCGATTTTCGGAAACATAAAACTAAAAGAGCTCGATTTCAAAATTGATTTTGATAAAATGCGTAGCTACATAAAGTCAGACGATAGGTATGACGTGACTGTTCGCATCGACCGATCAATACGTGAACATACGGGATTGGGTGTATCAACGCAAATTCTTGGAGGCGTGTATCTGTGTAGTGCGAAGGCTTCGGGATTCGAGCTAAAAATTAACGACTTGTTTAAAATGGGGATTGGGCAGTATTCGGCACTTGGGCTTAATCTTATTTTTAACCCAGGAATGATTCTCGAAATGGGCTGTCGAATTACGGATGAAGCCGAGGGCGTAAGAATAAACTCGACTATTAGCAAAGAGTTTGAGACGGTTTCCAATACTGTCATAAGAGTTAAGAGCTTTCCATTTTACACTATTGTTGCCATACCAAAAACAAGCACATCGATTAGCGGTAAATATGAGATAGATTTTTGGAATGAATCACTACCAGACAAGAATCAAGACTCGTATCGCATTATATATAATGTATTGGAGTCGATTATTCCTGGTATCGTTGAGAATGATTTTAGTACATTTACGAAGGCGCTTAACGAAAACATTAAACTTGGCTCAAAACCACTCGAAGAGCATGTTCAGTCGGAGCGAACAAAAGAAGTGCTCGAAGCACTGCGAAAAAAATTTGTCTTTGCGGCAGTGAGCTCACTCGGACCTGCGCTCTATGCCTTCAGTCAAGATGATCCTGGAAAGGTACTATCTGAACTTGATATAAGGGACTACACTTTTCTCGTATATGATCACAATGGCAACGTAAAAAAGAAGGTTAACAATGGTGAGTCATTAGTAATTGCATCATTTGCTTGTATGGGCAAAACAACATTTGCGAAGCAAAACCCTACATTGGCGCTTGATATTGAATCGATTCACTACGCTCGGGTTTATAAGGACCAGCATCTAGACGATGAGATCGCAAAAGGTCAAACTGAATGGAGAGATAACCCAGCATACCCCATGAATTACGTTCAAGACCTAATGGATAATCTAGGAAAATACAAAGTAATTTTCTTAACAGGTGGTAAAGATATATTAAGTATATTGGATGAAAAGCGCGTTAATTATTCGATCCTGTACCCTGGTATGAGCCGAAAAGCTAAAGTATTGGCTGATGCTCGCTCGCGAGGCAACGACGACGACTTCATAGCCCTGCTTGATAAACTCTTATCGACTCCCGACCATCGGCTTGGGTTTGCGTCTCTTGATTACGAGAAATTTGAAATTATTGATGATGATAGGTATATGGAGGATTATCTAAGGGAGAATTATTATGTCTGACGCCAAAGAACGACTGTCCGACGTCATTATTGTTAATGGCCCCCCTGGTTCAGGCAAGGGCTTCTTGTCAAACCTTTATGTCGAGGAAAATCCACATACTCAGCATATTGCCGCAGGACAACAGGTTCGCGGTATCCGGTCTGGAGACATTGAGTCAGTATATGCTTCGACGGTATTAGCTCATCTTGAGTCTAAAAGCTATCTACCGGATGAGACATTTGGCGACATTATTCTTGAAGAGATGACTCGCTACCCTAATTTTATAGACCTAACTCTTGTTGATGGATTTCCGCATAATCTTGGCGATCTTGATTATGTTCAAGAGAAATTGAATGAATCAGGTCGACGCATACTGGGTGCTGTATGTCTCGATGCCACAGTAGATACCTGTGTTGCTAGGATGTCATACCGAGGCATGCGAGAGGGTGAGTATGTTCGTAAAAGTGCTATCTTCGCGGCTACCGAAAGCGAGAGAGAGTATTATGGCGATAGGTACTTATATTACCTCGACACAAAGGACGCGCTTGTTGGTATGCTTATGGATAGGGGTCTACAGATTGAGCCAGTTGACGCTAATCCAGACATACTGGGAGAAGAAGGGCTGCGTATTGTCGTTAGCCAATTCAAACACGGTATACTCAGTATTAGAGCTAATAATATGAGAGAGGAGCAATGATGTCATCTAATATAATCCTTAAAGCGCAATCAAACTTAGATGGGGAAAAGATTACCATCGAATGGCGTGATCTTATAGGTAAAAGAATTCCAAACCTGAAGTGGAAGCAGGTACATATTATTTGTAACTTTAATGGCAAGGTTGTACTTGTATATCTTGAAAAACTCGGCATGTACCATTTGCCTGGTGGCCATGTTGAGGAGGGTGAGGATATCGAAACAACTCTAAGTCGTGAACTCGCAGAGGAAACAGGTGGAATTGTAATTGGATGGGAGCCGCTCGGTTATCAAATTCGTACCGATGCTAATGGGGTGGTCGTTAACCAACTTCGTGTTTACGCAAAGGTTGCTAACATTCAATCTCAGACTATCGATATTGACGGAAGCCTTGTGCCCACGAAATTAGTAAGTGTTGACAATATGCTAGAATCTCTTGGCTGGCAAAATCCAATTGGTGAGCGAATATATTCATTAGTAGCAGGGAAGTTTGCAATAAGCGAAATGAGCCAAGAAGACTTAAAGAGTGAAGCAGATGAAGTCCTTGACCTGGTGCGTCCAATACTGGAAAAATACGGAAGGACAAGTTTTGTTGGTGGATATAAATGGGGAACAATGTATGATCGAGACATTGATACCGAAGTCTGGCTTGATCCAAGTGAACTAAAAAACGCGCAAAAGGGTATTATGCGCGAACTAATGAGTCTAGAGGATATCTACGAAATTAAAACCAGAGACCTAATTTCTTTTAACATGGATACTCAAAATGGCAGAAATCTTAAATGTATACTTGTTATGTTAAAGATGTTCAATAAGGATGGGTGCCTGTGGAATTTTGATATTTGCTTATTTGATGAAACTGATGAGAAAAATAATGCATTGCCATTTAGTCAAGAGATATTGAAGAAGATTGAGCAAATGTCAGACGAGCAAAAGAAAGCAGTTGTTGATATTAAAAAAGCCGTGACTGCCGCTGGTCTGTATTTAAAGGGGGGTAGTTCGATTGATATTTATTTGCGAGTTGTTGAAGATGGTATTCTCGAGCCAGTAGATTACATGCCGTTTGCACAAAAACTTGCCGATGAACGTTCGTCTTCTGTTCCAAAAAAGCGTAAAAACTCTAAGAAGTGAAAGGTTTGTTTTATGAGTAGTATTGACGGAATCGATGTTGTGTTTGTGGCTGGGCCACCGGGTGCCGGAAAGACTACGGTAACTGAGGAATACGAAAAGAGCAATCCAGCTGCAGTACAGTTTGGAACAGGAGATCTGATGAGGGGTATACGAGAGGGTTGTATTGATTCGAAATATTCTACAATTTTACGAGAAGCGAGTGAGAGGCGTTTGCCTGTACCGAGCGATATCTTTAGTATGGTTGTCCGTGAACAAATTATACGTACCGCAGATACGGCAGAAACTGTCATGGTGACGGGCTTCCCTTACGGGCACAGTGACTGGAAGTTTTTCAAAGATACAATTAGCGACGAAGGCATTAAACCCATTGGCGCAGTTGTGCTAAATATAGGCATGGATATAAGTGTCACAAGAATGAATGAGCGAGATATTAAAAAAGGTGCCGATGTTAAGGTTGTCTATTCCTCAAAGGAGCATCTTGCCTACGAAGAAAGGTACCAAATGCTCATAGGGCGGCTGGCAATACGTCTTGATTGCTATAGACAATTGGGTTTAAGTATTATGCCGGTCTTTGCGGAAAGACCACTAGTTGAAGTATGTGCTGATTTTAATAAAGCAATAGATACTTTAAAAGAAAAGAAAAAATATAATGAATAAAGCACTTGTGGCTAGTCGAGCAAATGATAAACTAAAGACAAAGTGGCTATTAGTCGATATCGGAGATGTTATTCTATTGAAAGATGGCAACAAGATATTTAGCGAACTGCTTGCTAATGAACTTTCCGTTAGTGTAGAGCTAGCGCAGAAGGTTAATAGGGAGCACTTCACTACGATGGATGTAAGGTTCATCACAGAAAAAGACTTTATATTGACCCTCGAAAAAAAACTTAGGTATAAAGCACCAAGCGATATATATTCATATTTTGTTAGAGCCTACGATAAGCAAGTACGTCCTAATCTTGAACTACTTAATTTTCTTAACGAGGTACGAGCACTGGGAGTTAAGACTGCAATTCTGTCAAATACTATAGCAATCTACCAAGAAATACAGGAAAAATATGGAATCAGTAAAGAAGCTGGGTTTGACCCAATACTTTATTCCTGGGATGTAGGGATGCTTAAGCCAAACAAAGATATTTTTAAGTTAGCACTCGAACGATTGAAATCAAAGCCCGAAGAGATCGTTTTTATTGATGACAAAACCGAACATCTTCATGGTGCGCAGCAGGTTGGGATAAGGACAATCTTGTTTGAGGATACCAAAAGTACGATTAAGAAGATTCATCAGCTCAATATCTTCGAAGGGAGTGATCTCGAAAATGAAAGATGAAAATAGGCTCGACATTGTTTTTGGAATTGACGATGGCTACACCGACCCGTTAATCGTGACAGCGTATTCTGTCATAAAGAATAATCTGTCCTTTAATGAAATATATTTTCACATTATAACGAACGGGGTTAGTAAAAATAATCAAAAAAAGATTAAAAACTTAGAAGGTACTTTTAGTGGAATACACTTTGATTTTACGCTCGTTGACGACACGCCTTTCAAAGAATTTCCATTAAATATTAAACATATTTCACCTATTTCTTACGGTAGGTTTCTGATCGCAGATATATTTGGAACGTTAGAAAAGGTGCTGTATCTCGATGCGGACATTCTTGTGTTGGGTGATTTGTCTGAACTGTGGAGTGTTGATATTCGGGATAATTGTATCGCAGGGTCACATAAACAATACATCAACAGGCAGTTTCCGGGCTACAAAGAATCAATCGGGCTTAGTCAGGACAGTATATATATCAACTCAGGTGTTATGTTAATGAACCTAAAAAGAATACGACGACTAAACAAGACTCAGGAGCTGCTGGCGAATGCAAAAAAACTCAAAGATACTGTACGCATTCAAGATCAGGATATTATAAATATTACATTTAATGGTGAGATCAAAAACGTACACAAGAAGTATAACTATACTGACTCAGACAGACGCGAGGCATCATTACGAGAAGAAGAGGTGGTAATTGTGCATTTTAACACTCAGAACAAACCTTGGGGAAGTGATTTCTTAAACAATGATACGAATAAGTTATTTGCAGAAAAGTATTTAGAATACAAACATGAAGCTATCACTGCAAAAATATAATTTAATCATTTTTGATTGGGATGGAACACTTGTTGACTCCATCAGTTCATACAAGTTGTGGGATAAATTATATGTCCATAAATTTTATAATGTAGATTTGCCCGTTGAATATTTTGAAGAATTAGCTTTGGATATAAAAACTGTTAATATCGGAGGCTTTGACAATAGATACTTTCGTTATTTAGATACAAAATACGGAGATGGTGAAACACCAATTGACATAATATGGGATAATATCTATTCACTCTCTCCTAATATTCAATCCAAGATTATTTACCAAAAAGGTGCTGTTGAAGTATTGAAGTTATTTCGGGCTAATACTGACGCCAAGCTGGCCCTTGCTACAAATGCAGAGATGCGTGACATGCGGTATTTCTCTTCAAGCGATTCTAGTACAGCTCAGCAGTTATCTCCCTTAGATTTTTTTGATACGATTGTTACTATTGATTATGTCGAGAAGCCTAAGCCTGACCCTGAGACTTTCCAGAAAATAATCAGTCGCTATGCAGTTGAGCCTAGTAAGGTATTAATTTTTGAAGATAGCCTCAACGGCGTTATGGCCGGCAGAGCTACGGGAGCTGATGTCGTCGCAGTCTTTGCTGATAGTGTAACAAAAGGGCAGGCTCATTACACCATAAACAGCTGGGGAGAAATTCTGACAATGTTGACAGATGATGTGTCATAATAATAAGTATGGAAAATATTGAACAATCAGTGAAAGATTTATTGAGTGATAGCGACGGGCATGGTTATGACCATGTTGAGCGCGTAAGGAACATGGCTTTAAAATTTGCTCAGCAAGAAGGTGCAGATCTGGAGGTCGTTGAAATTGCTAGCTTGCTGCACGATGTCGACGATTATAAATTGTTTGGAGAAGAGAGCGCTAAGCTCTTAACTAACGCAAATAAAATTCTTTATGAAAATAGTATTGATGAAAAAGTACGTAACCAGGTTCTCGAAATCATAAGTACCATAGGCTACAACAAATATCTTGAAGGGACTCGACCCAAAACTCTCGAAGGTAGGATAGTTAGTGATGCTGATATGTGTGACGCAATTGGCGCCTCGGGTATTCTCAGAACACATGCTTATAATCTTTCGAAGGGCGGTGTATTTTTTGATAAAACACTTTTACCAGCGAGTAGCCAAAAAAGCTCCTCTGAATATCGAAATACGAAAGATGAACACGCTACTCAGCACTTTTTTGATAAGTTATTGATAATTCCGTCAATACTAATTACACAATCGGGGCAAGAAGAGGGTAGTAAACGTTTGCACATAATGATTAACTTCCTGGATGAACTTTTTAGAGAAGAGAGTGCAGATGATTGGACAATATATTTAAAGTCATTCGTAATAGAGAATTCGATCAATAGTTAATCAATTTTTTTGGTCAACTAACCTCTTTCTGGCTTCATTCACGATGCGGAACTAGGCATAAGCACCATGATTTAGTTCATAGTGTTTTTGTTTGGTACAATATATGCATGCCAAAAAAGTTAGTACGTGATAATGTCCCCGAAATAATTCGCGCTAATGGTGAAACTCCCATTATCCGTACATTAAGCGATGATGAATATCTAATTGCGCTTGACGATAAACTCCGTGAAGAGGTTGCTGAGTATCTAGAGGCTAATGATCTAGCAGAAGTAGCAGATATACTAGAAGTGCTGAGGGCTATTTTAGTAGCAAGAGGCTCAGACTATACGCAATTCGAAGCAATAAGAAAAGAAAAACTAGATAAAAGAGGTGGTTTTGAGAAACATATTTCTTTGACTACTGGGTAATTTGTTGCGAGGTAAGTACCGAAGACTTATTTAAATATGTGACTGAATAGACCTTTGCCTACTCGGTGCTTAACAACTTGTGAAACAAAAGTAGTAATTATTCCAACACCTATTAAGATGTAGAAAGTTGTAAATATCTTTCCTACCGTAGTTGTTGGCGTTAGGTCTCCGTAACCGACTGTTGCGAGGGTGATAACGCTAAAATAGTAAGCATCAACCCATGGGAACTTCTCGACAAAGTGATAGAAGACCGTTCCACTAGTAACAATGAAAAGTGTTGAGCCCGCTAGTATTCTGTACATGTATTTATCTGACTTCATTAGATATAAGTATAACAAATTATAGAGCTCTTATCGATGTTTTTAGGCCGAATGCGTTTTTTAGTGTTGTCTGTCAGAGCTAAGCTTAAGCGATTTCAAAGAAAAACGTTTACATCTGATATGATAAATGTATGATTAAAAATTCTCAAAGGCAAGGTGGAAATGCATTGGTCGTCGTTATTATTGCTATAGTTCTAGTACTACTGGGCGCACTAGCGTTTATCTTTTGGCAAAATAGCACACAAGACCAAACCACTAGTGACTCAACCGGCGCAAGTGACCAGTCGCAGGCTGAGTCGCAGGTCGAGACCCAGAAGGAATCTGCGAAGATTGAGGGTAATATTTTTACTGGTGATACTGTATCTTTCGAATATCCAAAGTCTTGGCAGAAGGTAGCGTTTGGGTTTACTCATGATTCTGATTTGTCGGGTTATTATCCATTGCAGATCTTACAGAGTACGGACTACAAGACCGACGTGTCTGGGATGTCTGTTGATAGTGGCGCTCATATTGAAATTGATATTGATAATGACCGATCAGAAAAAGACTTCCTAGCTGAGATAAATGAACTTCGTAATTACGGTTACATAACTTTTTCTGAGAATATGGATATTGACGGTGTCGACGCTTACCAATACACGACAAACTATGAAGGAACTCGAAACACTACTAAGCTTTTCAAAGACGGACATGCGTATTCAATCTTAATGCGTCAATCGGGTACGGATGGTCAAGTGGCGTATGACCTCATGAGAGATTCTTGGAAGTGGCAGTAGTATCATACCGTCTATGGTTATAAGTGGACGGGGCTTACGCGTTGGTGTAAAATTAAACCATTATGAATAAATCAATACGATCATTGCGCAAATTGAATATCATTGCAGGAGTTTTTCATCTTGTACTTGCGGTGGTAGTTCTGCTTTTATCAAATGACTTTTCACTACCGGTTACGGCAAGTTATCTTGCGGGTCCTCCGGGAAGCATCTTTACAGACCCAGTAACACTATTTAGTGTAAGAACTGGCTATGCTGTGGCGTTATTCCTGGGACTCTCTTCGCTGTTCCATTTTGTAGTAGCCTCAAAGAAGTTTTTCTCGCGATATGAAAATGGTCTTAAGAAAAATATAAATATCTTTCGTTGGGTTGAATATTCATTTAGTTCATCTTTGATGATATTTTTGATCGCACAGATTACAGGAATCAGTAACTATGGGGCTCTAATTGGAATTATCGGTGTAAACGCCTCTATGATATTGTTCGGATGGCTACAAGAACGATATGTAAAAACTGGAAGCGGTGACTTCCTACCGTTTATATTTGGCTCTATAGCTGGAATAATACCTTGGTTGATCGTACTTATTAGCGTGTTGGCGCCAGGCTCACCTTCAAGCGCTACGCCACCGGCATTCGTATACGGGATTATTATCTCTATATTCGTACTATTCAATACATTTGCATACGTACAATTTAAACAGTATCAAGCAAAAGGCAAATGGAAAGACTATCTACGTGGTGAAAAGGCCTATATTGTACTTAGCTTTGTAGCAAAGGCTATGTTAGCGCTTCAGATATTTGCAAATACACTGATTGGCTAGATAATAAATACAAAAAATTGAGAGTCCGTCAGGTGCGGACTCTCAATTTGTTAGGCTTTGGTGTTATTATAAGTTGTTACCGTGTTGGCGTCCTTGGCCTCCAAGTAGGATATCTCTCAAGTTGATATCATTATCGGTTGCCCATTGTCTTAGGTCGTCGTTTTGCTCCCTCATTTGACCTCTATTTGCTCTCATGTCGGCTCCAGACTCTCTAAGCTGTTCGCGCTCGGTTTGCGTCTCGGCTAGCTTCTGTTCAATGGTTGTTTTTTGCTCTGTAGTTATCGTACCGTTGTCTACTGCAGTTTGTAGACTAGCGCTAGCTTCAGCTTTTCTTTGCTCCATTTGTCCATCGTGGTATTCTTTCAAGGCAGTATCAACATCAGCTGTACTTACATTGAATTTACCTGATAAAAATTCTCCTAGACCGCTGTTACCGGTTAGGGCCGATGCACTTCCTGATCCAATCAGGACTCCACCGCCTATAACAGCTACTGCTGCAAGGGACGCTATGGCTAGTTTTGCTTTCATATCTACTCCTTGCGCTAGGTTTTTTATTATATTTCGTCTAGCACAACTGTAGTATATACAGCGAAGCTTAAAATGCGTTGAGACAAGCTCTATGATAAAAGTATTATATTTATTTATTAGTTTTTGAATACCACTTAGCAAGTTCATGCCAAACATCTGGTCGATTTTTATATCTTGCGGCAACCGCCTCGGGACCCTGTTCGAATACCTCAGCAATAGTGTTTCCATTATCAGAATCAAGTTCAATAACTGTGGCATTAGGAGACTTATCGTTTCGTCCTCGGGGTTCGTTAATTATCTTACCGTGTAAGTCGTTTTTAAATATTTTCATCACCTTTCCATCTGTATAGGCAAGATATTGATGAAGAGTAACCTCTCTATCTTTGACCCCATCCATTAGCCGAAGAAAGTCTTGTGGCGTAAACCATTGATTTACGGATTTCATGTACGCGCCAGGAAAACCTTTGAGGGCTTTAATATCCCACGTGTCGTCACTTACGACTATAGGTTTGCCAAACTGTTCGTATGCGCGTAGGGCTTTGTCTCGAACGATGATTTCTGGATCTTCGCCTTGAATCTCATCAATTTCTAGCGTAATTGGAACAATTGAGATATTTGCCTCTAAGCAAACAATTTGTGCGATTTGAAGTTTTTCTTTGTTTGTAGTGGCAAAGTTAATTGTTTTCATATAGTAATTATATATCACCAGGTTTTTGGTACTTGGTTATTGTCCGTTTTTATCGCGATGAATACAACCAGCCCAGCAACACGGACGACGCTTACCCTCAGATAATTGCTTAATAGTCCGCGTTATATGTTCTTCTCTTGTTTCGATTTTCTTGTTTGTGATAGTCCAGCAGATCCACTCATTGCGAGCCAGGGGAGTAATATCTTTCCATGCTTTTAGCGCATTTTCATTTTTCATTAACGCTTGGTGTAAATCTGTAGGAAGTTTATGTACAGTTCCTTCGGGAGTATTGTTAGTCATGACGATCTAGCGGGTCTTTATAAGACTGTATCTTGATTATTTGATGCTGGCTGAGATTTCTGCATTTTTGCGCGTTCAATCTCTAGTAGCTCATGGACATCTTTTTGCATCTGAAGTGTTCCTTTTTCAACTTTTCGCTTGCGGATGACGTTTGTGGCGTAAAGAGCTACAAGCACTACAGAGACAATAGTGCTGAGTAGAAGTATAGTGCCAAGATTGTCGGTTATGCCACTTAGGGCGTCGGTTGTTTGAGTGAGTGTTGATGGATCAAGCATATGCTAATATTATAGGCCATTATCATTATATTAGTAACCTTTTTCTTATTGTAAACCATTTACAATAGTATATTTTGTGTGTAATATAGATATATGCAGACAAAAAATCGAAAAACTAAATATTGTGACGCCGTGTCTGATTTGATGCATCGGCTTGGTCACGCTTCGAACGCCCAGATCCTTTACGAACTTCGTAAAACTTATCCAGATCTTAGTTCAACAACCGTTCATCGCATAACGGCAAGGCTTGAGTCACGGGGCGAATTAGCATTTGCACCAAAGACGCAAGATGGAGCGCTTCGGTATGATGTTAATACATCCGAACATGATCATTTTCAATGTGATAGTTGCGACAGTCTACATGACGCCAATGTGAAAAAAAGAGTTGCAGAGGTATTTTCTGAGGCAATAGATGGATGTGACATATCGGGCAGTCTGACGGTCAGTGGAATATGTAAAAAATGTAAAAATGGAGGAAACGATGAGTAGAATAATGTTAATCTTAGGTGTACTAATTGTAGTTGCTCTAGCTATAGGTTTTTTTAACAGTAGCAAGAACTCAAATGAAACTAGTGTAGCTAAATTAACTTTTACGGAAGTTCAGGATAATATAGCAAACGGTGCCGTTTTGTACGATGTCCGTACACCACTTGAATACACTGATGGACACTTTGAAAGCGCTATAAATTTTAATGTTGAAGATATCTTAGCCGGCAGTCTTCCGGATGTTTCCAAAGATAAGAAGATATATGTTTATTGTCGAAGCGGTAGCCGTTCGGGCCAAGCAGCGAGTGCACTAAAAGCTGCTGGGTTTACGGATATAAACGACCTAGGTGGATTGTCAAAGGTGCAATCAATCGGCGGGAAATTAATAAAATAGGAGAATAATATGAAGATAACAATATATAGCACAACCACTTGCCCATACTGTGTCCGACTTAAGTCATGGCTTGATGAAAAGAATGTAAAGTACACTGACTACCTTGTAGACAGGAATCCTTACGCGGCTAAAATGATGGCTGAAGCTAGTGGACAAATGGGAGTACCCTTTAGTACCGTAGAACACGAAGACGGTAGTATCGATAAGATTCTGGGCTTTGACCGCGAGAAATTCGCCACAGCTTTATCTAAAAAGTAATTTACCAGTTGCCGACGACAGCTTGACCTTCTTGGTAGGCTGATGGCGACTGGATGCCGATAATAGCTTTGTCGTGAAGTTCTTGAAGACTGCGTGCATCGACATATGAGCAGGTGCTTCTTACGCCAGACATGATCTGATCTATTATATCTTCGGCACTTTCGCTACCAGGTTTTAGATACATCTTCACGTTATTTGACCCTTCTTCAAAGAAACTCTTTTTCATTTTCGAGAACTCATCTTCGTCTTGGATGCGGCCGAGAACTGCGCGACTAGAGGCCATTCCGTATTGCTCAACGTACTCACCATGTTCATCGGATAGTATCTCGGTGGCGCTTTCATAAGTTGGGGCGAACCAGCTGCCGACCATGACGCACGATGCACCGGCGGCAAGGGCAAGAGCTACGTCTCGTGGGTGTCGTATACCGGCATCAGCTAGTACGAATCCGCCAGCTTTCTTGGCGGCTTCGGCACACTCAAGGACGGCAGAGAACTGCGGCCTACCGACACCTGTTCGCATACGGGTGATACAAGTAGCTCCAGCTCCTATACCAACCTTTACCATGTTGGCCCCGGCTTCGAGTATATTCTTCGTTCCTTCGGCGGTTACTACTGTACCGGCAATAATATAAATACCTTCTGATACTGATCTAGCCCGTTTGACCGCTTCTAACAGTCTCTCTTGGTGTCCATTGGCTGTATCTATAAGTATGGCATCTACACCAATCTTCTCGAGCGAGGCAACGCGAGCCTCAATATCTTCATTTATACCTAATGCTACCCCAACTTTTAATCGGTCATTATTATCTAGCGCTGGCTTATGTAGTGTGCTGCGGACAATTCCCTGCTTTGTGACTACTCCTAGTAATTTACCCTCAAAGGTAACTGGTGCGATATGAATGCGACTGGCGACCATTCTGTCGAACATTGACCTAATGTCTTGTGACGCGTCGAAGCTGACTATTTCTTTATTCATGACGCTACTTATCGGAGATAGTGGATCAGATTTGTTGGCATCGGATTTTGAAAATATGCCAATAGGTATTGAATCTTCATCTATTACTACCGCGGTTCCGTGTGATCTTTTGCTGATCAAGTTATATATGCTCTGGATTGAATCTTCGGGATGGCAAGTGATAGGGGTCTCAAATATTGGGTGAGCGCTTTTTATCTCATCAACTGTTTGTCGTATTTTTTCAATTGGTAGATTCTGCACTAGCATAGTCATTGCGCCTCGACGGGCCGTGGATTCAGCCATGCGCTTGCCTGCAACTGCATTCATGTTAGCTATGATTACTGGTGTTGATAGCGACAGACCATCGTAGGTTGTGGTGTCTATATCCATGCGCGAATTAATCGTTGTCTTATCTGCTGGCAATATAAATACATCTGAGTATGTAAGTTCGTAATCTGGTTTGGTCTGGTTTATGAATTTCATATTAATACAATAACTATTATAGCAGTGTTTTTTTGGTCTTTGCTCTAAGCTATGCACTTAGATTATGCTAATATAGTGTAAAAGGTTGGATATTTGTGGGTAAGACTAAAAAGGGTAATATAAAAAAATCTATAATCAAGACACTAATTTATGTTATTGTCCTTTTTATTATTATCGTCTCTGCCGGAGTCGCGTATACATGGTATCTGAGCAAGGACGTTGTAAACGTTAGTAATGAAATAGTTGAAACTCAGGTTATCTCATCGACTAAAATAACTCGTCCAGCGCTAGACCCAAACTCAGCGGTAGGTGCTTCGGTTCAATCCTTATCTTCACCAGTATTAGCGGGAGACCGGGTTGATATGGTTATAAAAACGCGACAATATGCAGATTGCTCCATTATCGTAGAATACAACAAGATTCCGAGCAAAGACCCAGGATTAACTATTAAACAAGCAGATGACTACGGTACAGTAAACTGGCAGTGGTCTATACCAGAGGGTACACCGGCGGGAAAATGGCCAGTTAAAGTAACGTGTAAATATGGAGAAAAATCTGGTTACGTTGAAGGTGAGCTTGTAGTTAAATCTTAGTGCAGTAAACTCTTTTAGCCTTATGTAATCTACGTTGCTATTACCGTGAGCAATATGATAAAATTATAGTAGTTAAATTAGGGGAAATATATGGAAAATAATTCGACACGTCTGAATGATATGGTGCAAAAAACACACCCAAAGCACATGGGAAATAAGCGAAAAATGCCACGATTTAAAATGACTATCCTCTCGATTGTTGGATTTGTTGTTGTTGCGGCTGTTGTTGTTGGCGGCCTTTATTGGATGCGCACAGCAAATGGCACGGGTATAGATAGTAACAAATATCAGGCGGTATTCTTGACCAGCGGACAGGTATATTTTGGTAAACTTAATACTTCTGACGGTTCTTATTCTAAATTGACAGATGTCTTTTATATCCAAGCTAAAACTAATAGCGATACGCAAAATCCCCAGGACGGAGCATCATCAACTGACCTACAGTTGATCAAGCTTGGTGCAGAGGTTCATGGACCAGAAGATGAGATGATAATCTCTAAGGATCAAGTACTATTTTATGAAAATCTTAAAACAGACGGTAAAGTAGCAACATCTATTAAACAATATTACGATCAGAAAAAATAAATAGATTAGTCAAATAATTACGATACACCTTCAGGTAAGGCTTATGGAAGTTAGGTGCCTCTCACAATTGTGAATCTGTCACCGATAAGCCGCCAGATCATTTCATCTAGCTCGGCGTTCGGCCGCATAAATACCAGCAGGCCTTTTTCTATCATGACACCAAGCTGTTGCCCGTCTTGCTGGGAGAGTCTTCCTAGGTAAATGGTTCCGCTGGCTGTTTGGACTGTTGCATACTGTTGAAGTACATTAGACAGGAACCTATCCTTGTATTCTGGGATATCGGTAAACTCTGAAGGTTGAACGTACTCAGATACTGTCACTTGCTTATCTTGAATATCTAAAATGTAGCTGAGGATTTGTGTTTGATTTTCTGCGTTTGTAAACTCGTAGCTCCGTGAAGTTACCTGAGATGAGTCAAGGGGGATTACTAGTGGCGAGAAACTTAACTTAGTCCGCAGATTGTCCGGTATAGGGTTGGTGTCCCTAGGGAGCCATAGAGCGCCAAAGATTATTCCAGTAGCTGCTAGGGTAGCTATAGTTACCAGGATGATGGAGCGGCGATGGAATCTGTTTATCTGCATATATCTATTATCGCACAATAAAGTTTACATATAGAGAGCCGCTACAGTTGCTGGCGGATGTACATGTAGTTGAATAGTTGGTCCTCGTGTTACCGGCAGAATAGTAGAATGAGTTATTTGGTATTGACGAGACGGTATCTCCGTAGCCATTAGTTAAGCTTGTACGGATAAATTCTCCAGCAGTTCCCGCGGATGCTTTGACCCAGCCTGGGCCTACGTTATTGACGATGACATTTGGAGTTGAAGTTGACGATCCTCCGTCAGTTGCAACGACTAATCCGTATAGTTTCTTTGAACCTGACGTTGCGGGTATCATAGCACCGTTTGTGCCGTTTGAGTCTACTAACATTCCAAGCTCCACGGCGGTTGAGGCTGGTACGGCTTCCTTGATTGTTGAGGTGAACGTTCGAACATCGTAGAGATTATCTATTTGTCCTGCGGTTGTAGTAGAACCTTGAACACTAGCTATACATAATACCGGTGAGGTGACACTGAAGGTCGGCATATTGGCTGTTGCTGACGATGAGCCTGACGTACTCGTGAAGGCAGGCTGAGAGTCTGTACCGGTAAGACAGATTTGACCCCAACGGTTTGAGGTTGTAAGGCTCGTGTTGTTTGTTGTAGCAGAATTAGTATATAAAGTCGTAGCAGCAACGTTTACACGGTGACCGCTGGAATATGCAACACACGGCTCAACGCTAATGCTGTTGTTTGATGCCCAAGATGCTTTGCATGGACCAGAAGCTCCGGCAACAGTCAGGGCAGCTAGATCGTAAGGATTTGATCCACTTGATGGAACAATACCGAACGACAATAGACCAAGCGTATCTGGGTTCGAAAGGTCACTCCAGGTGCCGTTAATACAGGCTCGAATGCTTCCAATGGTCGTATTGTAGTACATAGAGCCTTGGTTGGTGGTTGTCGTACAGGTAGATTCAGTAGTTAGGCTGTAGCTGTCTAGTTGGAGATTAATCTGTGTTGTATCTGTTGTTCCCGAGCCGATCTGGGTATTTACACCGAGCGTTATGCCTCCACTATTTGGCTTCACGACGAATACATCAGTGCCACCATTTTGGATTGCGAAGCGACCATTACTTCCACAACTTGTTGTACACTGAAGGTTGAATAGTATGTTCGGGTCAGTCGAGGTATCCTGAGAGGTGACGACAAAGTTCTTATTATCAGCTAGGGTTATTGTAGCAGGGGCTGATGAGTTATCGTAAACATTTTGTAGGTTAACTGTTGATCCGGCCGTACAGCTTGAGAAAGATAATGAGCCAGTTCCTGAAGAATCCTTTAAGCAATCACCGGCGCTGCCAGGGTTTTGTGGTAATACAAGGTTCCAAGAGATAGTCGGATTTGAACCAGGTGCTTTCAGTGTTACTGTATTGGAGCCAGCATTTGTACGGAATAGTATTGAACCGGTATTGGTTGATGCAGTTCCAAGAGCCAGGGTACTCGCACCTTGAATATTAAGAGTTCCTGCCATTGTTGTTGCCACTCCGCTGTGGCCAATTGTGATTGATCCTGTCGTACCTGTTGCGGTACCGACATCGAGAATTAAGTTACCTGAATTGCTAGTCGTTCCGGTCGCATTACCAGTTCGGACAGTAAGTGCACTACTGTTCGTAGATGCTGCTGATTGATCTTGAGTCTGCAGCTGTGAAAGTATACCGACGCCAGTTATGTTGAAGTTACCGGTCTGTGCAGTACCGGGGGTTGAGGTCTGCAGCTGTATCGTCGATGACGCCGATGCCGAATAGCCACTACATGTTACAGCTGTTGTACAGATATCGACAACAGTACCACCGATTATTGCCTTAAGACTGTTATTATCTGATCGATAGAAAAGCCCACCGTTTTTATTGGCAAGTGTTGTTGGGTTAGCGGTAGTGCTGTCGAGCACCAATATAGTTGTAGCTGTATCCGTTCCAGTACTATCGCCGACTTTTAATAAATTATCAGTTGTGTTTGCGACGAAAAGGGTTTGCGATGCACTAGCAGATTGAATTTTGAAGCCAGACGATCCATTAACATCATTTCGGAACGTATAACTAGCAGTCTCAATACTTTTTTTCAAATAGAAGTCGTCAAAGTAAAATGTGCCAGTTGTCGCTGTCGATTTAACAGACGCCGAAACGCGAGCGTAGTAGGCACTTGTTGGGACAGTTGCGTCAAGTGATTTAAGTGCGTAGCTTGTGCCAGGAAGACCACTATAGTCACTGGATGAACTTAGGTAAGCTTTATCTTTGTCGTACCAGCTAATCTGGACGCCGGCATCACCAGTTGCGCCAGCGCTATTTTTTGCGTATCCAGAGAAGTAAATACTATCGCCAGGCGTCACTTCGAAATAGCTTCCTCCGTAAACATCAAGGTTGCTGGTATTTGCCAAAACTTGTAGGCCATAATTTCCAGTTCGCGCATCGGTTGCACTGTTTGCGATGCTAGCCTGTGCGGGTCCAAACCAACCCTCTTCGCCACTTGTAATCGCGCCACCAGATTCAAAGCTCGGATTATTAAGGTCATTTCCAGGTGTACGGATTGCATTTGATAGTACATAGTTGTTAGATGAGTTTATATTGAAAAGGTAGTTTCCAGATGAATCAAGAACACGAAATGCCGAAGATGTATCGGTCGTTCCTTGAATAGTCACACGACCCGTATTGCTGACACCGAAGAGTACTGTTCCTAGTCCAAGGCTGTTACTCCCGCGAATATTCAATATATCAGAACCGACCGTAGTATCGGCATCTTGGATATCGATCGTACCGCGAATTGTATCAAGTTTAATCTCTGGAGTTGTGGTAGGGTTTGTACCGTTATTGTAAACTGCTTGCAAAGTAGTAGCATTACTGGCACCACCTGGTGTCCATGCCGTACCATTCCAAATCATAGTTGCTGTAGTATTCTGTCGCATTGCAACGTCAATTACATTACCACCACTATTGGTTGTTAGGTTATAGTCGAGGCTACCGCTTGCAGTTGTGACGTAAATAATGCGCCCCGTAACTGAAGTATTAGTTGGCGGCGGTAGGGTAATAGTTAGATCTGTGGTCGTTGAATTAACGATGACTGTACCGTAGTTATCTACATTCGCTTGGTCTATCGTACAATTGGTTGAACATGAAGTATTTGTGGTACTCAAAAAAGCAGAAGCACTGAGACTTACAATTCCTTTTGAGCCTGTTCCAGTAGCCGCACCACCTGAAATAGTTATATCACCGCCATTATTGTTGCCGGTGCCCTGGGCGTCCCCACCCTGAAGTACTAGAATTCCTCCAGAGGTTCCTGCGCCAACTGAGCTGCCGAGTCCTGCGGCGACTGTCAGGTTTTTGCCACTTATGCCACTTCCGGATTCTGGGATACTGATTGTATGATCAGTGCTAGAACCGAACGACAAATCGCCACTATTAGAAACGACGAAAGCATCATTACCAGCTGTCTGAAGATTGATTAGGTTACCAGTACCAGTTTTATTGATTGCGATACTGCTTGTTGAAGTTGAAGCGTCGGTTTGAACACCCTGAGCTAGTTGCAGGTATTGCGCACTAGTTAGGCCACCGAGCTGTCCTGAGTTAAGTGAGTATGGTGTTGAAGACAATCTTTTCATAGGAAGCATTTCACCGTCAGGCGTACAAGATGAAAAGGGTGTACAGCTAACATTTGTATCACCTATATTCATCGACAGCCACAGAGTGTCCTGATTCCAGTCGATACTCGAACCGAAAGCTGTAACTGATCCTAGTTGGACAGATAGGTATCCGTTTTTGACTTCGACACCGTTACTTGTTGAATTTATGTGGTCTTCTGTCCATTTTAGCGACCCTACGGGTGAACCTGTCGTGTTACCAGCCGTCAGCCCGTTTCCATCTTGGTATATCTTAAATTGAATATTGTAGTATCCATCTGGAACAGCAGCCCCTTGGGGTGTTAAAAGACGACCTTGAAAGTTGATCTGCTGGTTGGTGCCTGTGACAGCTTGCGAAATAGGGGAATTAAAGATGAGTATAGACGCAAAAAGACCTACAAGTAGGCTTAAAAGTAACGATTTACGAAAAAAACACATGACCTTTATATTCATTTTTGTCTCTATGTTATATTTTTAAAGATATAAGCTCCGCCTCATACTTCACTCTTATCTGTTACAAGTATAAGCTTTATCAGTTATATTATCAAGCTGTTAATGGCCAAGAACTGGTGTGTGATGTTGGATGATTTTCTTTTCACGAACTTCACCAAGCCAGAAACTTACAACAATTGCAAGAGCGCTTATATAAAGTGGCCATAGGGCTACTAAATTGCTAGTCAAGCCCGAATTAGCCGTGTTGTCCGTAGAAGAAACAATGGTGTCTGGTTGGCCGTTTACTATAGCTGCTACAGACAAGAAGGCCACCCGATCTGTGGCGTCGGTGGCCTGAAGGGTTATTTGATAGGTACCAGCTTTCTTATAGGCATGGCTTACATTGAAAGCTATATTATCATTACGGGGTACAACTTTATTCTCCGAGTCACCCCACTGTATGTTGACCGCGTATGGAGGTGTACCACCAATTATATTTATAGGAACATTTAGGTCATGTTCTGGAAACGTACCCCTAAATACTGAGTCCGTATTTAGTAATAATTGACTACTACTGAATATAAGCGGTGTTATAGATGTCGATTGAAGTGGAAGTACGTCATAGTAAATATTAAGTACATTGGAGTCTGGACCAGCCTGGTTTAATGCATCATAAACTCTCGCAATTATGCTATTCTGTCCAATCAGCAAATCTATATCTATAGTATATGCTCCGGCGTTGCTGCAAGGGGCGGATCCGGCGAATATATCGTTCTTAAATAATTGAACCAGTGTTCCCGCTGGACAGGAGCCTGATATTGCCTGTGGGGATGAAGTCACTCTTGTATTATTCGCGGGAGATACGATCGTAGCAGCTATTTCTGGTGGATTAGCCGGCATAGTACCGCTAAGTCCAATTGATCCTGATTCGGGTCCAGGGTGGGATGCAAATGTAGTGAATGTAGTTAGTACAAAACCAACTACTAATAGAAGTATAAGTAGCGGGGCATATGACGTGTGCTCGTGAGAACGCAACTTAAGACTATGGCTATGATGGCTTAGTTTGAACCAATTTAACATAAGCTAATTATAGCATATGCACGCCTCTGTTATATTGGCGTTTATTTATGAGATTTGTTGTTACTTTTGTGAGCTTGGGCTAATATCTTTTTCTTGTAACGGCTTAAGGCTACTTTTATGGCAAAGAATAAGCCAATAAGTCCAACTATGACTGCTATTATCAATTTGTAGGGTATAACCCAGAAGGAGATGTTACTTTTTATCTCATTACCTTTTTCGCCGTACTTAACTGTCAATTCGGCATGGTATAGTCCAAAAAGAATTTTACTTCCAAGCGTTTTGCTATCAAGTGTTTGATCGAACTTTCTTATACTTTGAGGTAAGACGTTTTTTGATGTTAAGTTGACTGTTGCTACGTCTTTACCGAACATATCAGTAATTAGTATTTTTCCAGTTGGTTGCTCGTGTAGATTTCCGTTGTTCTGTAATCTTTCTATAAAACCAATAGGTGTAGATTCGAAGAACGATGACCTATTGGAGTTATTCGTCGCATAAAAGTCTGCTATAGACATATCTTCTTTAGCGTCGCCGTTAACTTTCAAGAGAATCAGAGCACCTAAGCTCGCCGATAGTGACACCCCTGTGTCATTCAGCTGTGGAGCTGTGGCCGTGAACCTTACTACTGCAAAATACCCACCAGGCGCGGCATTTGCAGGTACATTTATTGTTATAGATAGATCTTTGACTTCTTTAGATTTCAATAGTAGTTGATTTAATGGAGAAAACCAGTCAATCATTGAATATGGGCTTTTTTCTCCTGGATCTAGTATAACCCTTGGAGTTCCGTCTTCTCCGTTTGCCGTGAAGTCATTGACTTGGCCTTGAACAAGAAGATCATTTAGAGATACGTCTCGTAATTTAATACTAGTTTTGATGGTCTGGCCGGGATCTGCACTTAGATTGATAACCGGTGGCCCGATTTCTAGAGCTTGCCCACCAGTGTCGCTTGCGGATTGGGCATTTACTTGTGGGGTTATAAAAAATATTCCTACAAGTGTTACTAAACACGCAGATAATATATTTAGGCGTGACTTACTCATATTAGAAGTTAGCAGTACAGACATACGTTAATGTTGTAGTATACGTACCGGCTATCTGGCTACCCGCAACGTTAACGATATACGAAGATGTGTATATTTGTGCATTTGTTGGTCCAGCCCCACCATTATCGCTACTTGCAACCACTTCTCCAGAAGGAGTGAATTTGAACGTGTCGGGAGTTGCATAATTTACCAAAGGATTTGCCTTTAGGTCTGTGCCGTTTGAAACTGGTGCTACATTAGCACCCACTGCTATGGTAGATGTAGTAGTCGTATTAAGCACGAGATTCATGCCGAATTGTCCAGTTCCTTTAACTCCAACAGCGGCTGATGACATAGCAGGTATTGTATTTGATCCAGATGTAAGTGTTGGTCCAGAAACCGATATATTATAACCACTGTTTGCGTTAGTTGAGGCAGACATTTGTGATGTAGCCGTAGCAGTATCACTAGGTGAAAATAGTTGGTTGAAGCTTACGGCTCCTGCTGTAGCTGTTGAGCAATCTGGTATTCCAGATGTTGTCGATATCGTCTCACCTGTGCAGAATATGAGTGATTCTGGCATGACACCAGTAATAACAATCGGTTCAGCTGTACTTGCAGTTACGGTTCCCGTGTCTATAGCGCTACCTGTGGTATCTGTGCTAGCAAATGTTGACATTCTGACGAAAAATGATTGATTAACAGTTGTAGGGTTGGTTATAGTGTCAAGTCTTAGTATAGCTACATCATTTGCGGTTATCGCAGATGCAGTTCTTGTTAGGTAGGGTGCACCGTTCGTGGCATTTACCATAGAGAAGCCTTGTACGGCACTTAGAGACTCGTCACCAAGTGTCGCTGAGGTCGTAACGGTACCGGTAGGTAGGACACATGGCCCATTACTTGCAGTTGTACAATATTCAAATTTAATAGATCCAACTGTTCCTGCCGTAGGTAGTGTGAAGGTAAACAGGTGATTAACGACGCCACCAGCCTTTGAGCCTCCGTCTGTTGCACCAGCCTGAAGCTGTAAGCTACGCGTTACTATTTGTGCCGCAGATGCGTTGTCAGCTTTGAAGCTGTACGCAAATGTCGCTACAATCATTACGAATGATAACAATAATCTTCTTCCAAGTAACCCCTTACTCATATTCATAAACTGAATTGTAGCATAAGCTCTTCAACTCAGTCAATGAAAATAGTTACACTTTAGGGATTAGAATTTTGGCGTACAGATGTAGGTAAGAGTTGTGGTGTATGTACCAGCTGGTTGGCTACCAGGTACATTTACTATGTATGATGCTGTATATATTTGGGCGTCTGTACCACCGGCTCCACCGTTAGAGCTATCAGCTACGCTGTCTCCAGAGGTAAATTTGAATGTGTCTGCGGCGTTGTAGTCTACGAGTGCCTGGCCTCTATAATTTGTTCCGTTAGATACTGGGGCAATTTCTGTGCCGATTGCAATTGTTGATGTAGAGACAGTGTTTGCTTTTAGATTTATTCCAAACTGACCTATTCCTTTAACTCCTGCGACGGCAGTCGACATCGGCGCGACCGTATTTGAACCTGATGTAAGCGTCGGTCCATTCACGGTGATTGCGTATCCGAAACCGGCGTTAGTCGATGCGGCCATTTGAGATGTCGCAGTAGCTGTGTCGGTAGGTGAGAAGAGCTGATTGAAGCTTATAGCTCCTGATGTTGCTGTTGCGCAGTCGGGGACTAGAGCTGTCGTAGAAACTGTTGCGCCTGTACAGAACACTAGAGATTCTGGCATTGTTCCACTAAGTACTATAGGATCTGCTGTACTAGCAGCTACTGTTCCAGTATCTACAGCTCCACCTGTTGTATCGGTACTGGCAAACGTTGATATCCTGACGAAGAATGTCTGATTAACATCAGTAGGGTTAGTTATGCTATCAAGTCTTAATATGGCTACGTCATTTGCCGAAGTGGCTGAAGCAGTTCTTGTTAAGTAAGGTGTACCGTCAGTAGTATTAACTATAGAAAAACCTTGGACGGCACTTAGAGATTCATCTCCTAGGGTGGCTGAGGTGGTTGCCAATCCTGTAGGTACGGTACATGTACCAGCGGCTAAAGTACAGTACTCAAACTGAATAGATCCAACTGTTCCTGCTGTAGGTAGTGTGAAGGTAAATTGATGTTTAACTACAGCCCCGGCTATTGATCCGCCGTTGTCGGCATCGGCACCTTGAATTAACTGTAAGCTTCTGTTGGTGATTTGAGAGGCCCCAACTGGACTAAAGCTAATAGCCTGGACTAGGCTAGTAGCTACTAGAGCTAAAACTGTTAGTAATCTTGAGTATATTCCTATTTGTTTTTTCATTTTTATTTACTACTTCTTTTTATTTTGTGGTGTTATTACCTGAAGAATACCATGAGCGAAATGCAATGTCAACACTTTTTGCTAGCTTTGATGCTTAATATGTGCCAGTAATGACAATTGTTTGACTTGTGCTGTATTTACCACCCGGTTTAAGGGCGGCTACGTTCACCAGGTAGCTTATTGTATATATAGTTTCACCAGAGCTTTTAGGGGCTAATGCAATGGTGTCACCACTTATATAGTGATATTGGTTTGTGGTGGAGTAGTTAGAAGCGGCTTGTCCGAATCCAAATTGACCATTATCAGGATTAGACCCAATCGAGTAAGGAAGAGTATTGGCTACAAGATTTATCCCGAATTGATCGGTTCCTGGTACTGAAGATGATCCTAGGGGAGAACTAGCTATTGTCGCCGCACCACTAGTCGGGGGAGGGCCAAATATTTGGACTACATAACCATAACTTGTGTAGTTTAAGACTGAAAAACTAGTGGTTGTCATTGATGGTGCCGTAGCGCTAAGGTCGCCCAGACTAGAACCGTTATTGATCATCTTGAATGATAGGGTTGGGTCATGAGTGGTTTTTGAGCCAGTATCGATCTGATAATTATCAGAAGCAGTGTTTCCGACAGAAAGGTCACCCGTGCTTGATGATGAATTATAGCTACTCGAGCTAGAGTTATTTGAGCCACTTGATCCAATCACGCTTTCATCTAATACATAATTTGTTGATTGTTGAGCGTAGAGGTTCGCGGGAATTAACATCAGCAACGCTAATAATACAAATATTCCTCCAAAAAAACGCTTAAGCATGCATCTATTGTTTATTATATCTATATAATTTGCAAGTTGTCTTAAGGTGGTTGCTAATAAATATGCATAAGCTATATAATAAAGGTTAAATAAGGAATTGAATGACGACAAAAGACACATCAGATTCTGGCCTGCCGAAGCCTGAGATATTGAAATCTCAGTTTAAAGATGACGCCATCTCGTCGAAGAAAAAAAGCTCTGACATAGTTCGAAAGTCGGTTAATAAGATCAGCGGCATAAAGTACAGGCCAAGCCACAAGGCTACGTTTATTGGGATAGGCGCCGTATTGGCCATATTAGCGGTTAACGCAGTGATTATATCGTATTTTCTCCAGAGTAAGGGCGCCGAGGCTAACACTGTGAATAAGAGCGATGTGACTATTAGCCCAGAGGTACTAAATGGACTAGGCGTTAGTCGAAACACCATAGGTAATCAGAATACGGAGCTAACAGTTGGACCGAATGCCAAGTTTAACGGCACACTGACAGTGGCGGACGATGTCAGTATTGCAGGTAAACTAAGCCTAAATAGTAAATTCTCAGCGAGTGACGCAAGCCTGACTAAGTTGCAGGCCGGAGATACAACCATAAGCAAACTTGGAGTAAACGGTGATATCATTGCCGACTCATTAACTCTTCGAAAAGACCTGAGCGTTGATGGGATTATTAGGTTTCAGGGTGCGGTTACCGTCAATCAGCTCCTGACTGTAGCAAATAACTTAAATGTTGTAGGCAACCTATCTATAGGTGGTGTGTTAACATCAAGATCTCTTCAAGTAAACACATTGGTTGTTGGTTCGTCTCTATCAGTTGGAGGTCATATAATAACAAGTGGATCGGCTCCGGGTGTAGGTTCCGGTTCTGCTGTCGGGTCAAACGGTACTGTGTCTATAAGTGGCAATGACAGTGCGGGAACCGTTGCCGTCAATGTCGGAACTAGTGCGACAAGCGGTATCGTTGCTCAGATAGCTTTTAGGCAACAGTATAGTAATACTCCTCATGTGATTATTACGCCCGTCGGTCCTGGAGTTGCTGGCTTCTATGTAAATAGAAGCGTAGGAGGTTTCAGTATTGGGGTGACAAACGCACTTAGTCCTGGTGGTTATGCATTTGATTACGTAGTAGTCCAATAGCTACATGTTTATAAATAGCGATACGTTGTTGTCTGTCACGGTTATTATCCCGTTGTTTATATCGATTGTGAGCTGTTCGTTTTTGGTTTCAATATTGATTTCACCAGGCGACAAGATCGAGAAGAAATCTGCATGTCCTGGGAGTACGTCAAAAACGCCAACGCTATTTGTTGCAGTAACAGACAGGGCCTTTCCTTCGAAGTAAACGTTGAAAGGTGCCCGAGCAATTACGTTCAGTTCAAGATTATCTTTTTGATCATTACTCATTATTTACTTTTCTTGGTTTCTTTTTTCGTGGAGCTTTTGCCATCAAGTATTTCTTCAATACCGCTTAGGGTGTCTTCGAGTGTGAAATATTGTCCCGGCCGGCCAGATAGGTGCTCGGCTACAGCAAAATCTTGCGAGAAGAATTGAACAAGCTTTTTGGCATTTTGATAATCTGTTCGGTCAGCTGGTGAAAGTTCATTTTCACCAACAATTGCGATTATATTTTTTAATGATTCATACTTTTGCATAATAGACTGGACTCTTCCGGCCAGGGCGTAGTGACGTTCACCAACGATAGCGGGAGTTAGCAGGGAAGACGTAGTTTTGAGTAGATCGACAGCTGGACGTATGCCACTCTCAGCGATGGAACGAGACAAAACCAATACAGAGTCAAGCTGTTGTGATATGGCTTGTACTGCGGGGTCAGACAAGTCATCCGCTGGGATATATACGGCTTGAACTGATGTAATTGAGCCTTTTTCGGTAGAACTTAGGCGATCTTCAAGCCTTCTTAGGTCTGTGAAGACTTTTGCTGAGTATCCGCCTTCAGAAGGAATTAATCCAAGGTTTGTAGAGAGCTCGGTGAGCGCCTGAATGTGCCGATATATATTATCGACAAAGAACAGAATATCGCGACCTTCTTCGTCGCGGAAATATTCGGCTGCAGTTGCGGCGGCTGGTCCGACCATAGATCTGATAGCTGGTGTTGAGTCCATTTGTCCAAAGAACATGACGGTATTTTTTAGAACGTCCGTCTCTTTTAGGGTTTCGTACAGTTCGTTTCCTTCACGGATACGCTCACCAACACCACAATAGATAGAAAGACTTTTTTCATTCCGCGTTACGTTATGGATCATTTCCATAGTTAAAACAGTCTTACCGACACCTGCACCACCGACGATTCCAATTTTTCTACCTTTCACAAAAGGCGTAAGGAAGTCGATAACTTTCAATCCAGTTTCTAATAGTTCAAGCTTTTGTGTGTCACGGTAAGATTTTATACCAGATGGTTCACTAATTACTCTGCGGTTATCATTAATAGCTGGGCCTCCATCTAATGGCTCACCAAGTGCGCTAAAGACACGACCCATTGTTTTGGGCCCAACGGGAATAGATACTTTTTTATAACTTCTGTAGACTATTTGTCCGCACTGAAGGGACTGGTCGTTACTAAGGTTTACACACACTATGGTGTCTTTTTTAAAATAATTAACTTCCAAGAAGACATCGGGACGGTCATCGATTAATAAAAGTTCTTTATCATCTGGCCTTTCTCCGGTTATCTGTATCTCAACCATAAGTCCTTTAAGTGAGCTGATTATGCCTACTTTTTCTGATAAATTACTGTCTAATTTTTTCATTATACTCTGCCTCCGGCATGTTTCTTTTTGCCTTTTATGCTAATCATAACTTCCCTTAGTCTTCGGTCACTGTCGGCTCTTTTGGAGCGGTGAAATTCCAATTGGTATAGTCCCAATAGCTCACTTGCTCTCTTCTTGGCTACGGCCATAGCGTTAAAACGACTTGCTGCCTGAGCTAGGCTTGATTCTAGGATTGATTGGCTGAGGACTAGGCTCATCATGGTGTCCTCCATCTGTTCTGCTATTTGATCAATAGATGGTTCAAAGATAGTATTTTGTGCAAGGTTGATCTCGTCGTAGTCTTGTTCTTCGCTCATGCCTTTCATCGTAGCCACTAGATCTATCCTTTTGATTTCCTGGTTGCTTAGTGATATATATTCTTCGTAATAAACGAATATTTTTGAGTATTCATTCACTGCATTAATTACTGGGCTGACGTCTATGTAGTTATCGGTATCTGGCACTTGGAAGAAGTGTACGAAATCTATATTGCGTTGAGAGAGTTGGGTTGCACCATGGGTCCCAAGCACTACTATGTCGGTAGTTTTTTTGTCGTAATCACCCAACATAGTCTCGATCAATCGATGGTCAATATCACCTCCCAGGCCACCCTCTGCCGATACGATTATGAAAACTTGTTTCGGATTAGAGCTAAGATCGCGGTTAGTGATGTGAGTTTTTGGATCGATTTTAACAAATCTATAACTAGCCCAAAGTAATCTAAAGAATTCTTTAGAAAGTCCTACCTTGCCGCGGACTTTGGCAACCTTTGTGCTAGCTATGCTCTCGAAAACGCTAGTTAGGTCCTCGATTGTACCGATTTGCTTACTGTCCTTTTCGATTATATTAGCTCTTCGCATTTTCGGCTCCTTCTTCGGTATTCTCTTCGAAATCTTCGGATGATTCAGTCTTCGTTTCATGTTTAGTTTTTATGATGAATTTTTTTAACAGTTCGGCCTCGAATTTATCAAAATCGGTATCATCTTTTAATTTGAACTTATTCTTCGATACGTAATCTTTGATGCCTAGTACATCGAGTTCTGTTTCGCCGGCGCCGAGTAATATAGTTTCGAGAATTAGTTGTTGTTGGTCTAGGGTGAGCAAATTTTCGGGTGATTGTTGCAAGGCTGTGTATATTTGATTTCCTACTGTTAGGTCGGTGATAGCTTCTTTTGACAGACTTGATCCAAAGTGTGAGAATTCTTCAGCCTGTTTATACCTAGATAGTGTTTTGAATAATGTTCCAGACAATCTCTTCTGTCGAACGGTTTGAGCCTGTCCACCGACACGAGAAACCGAAAGTCCGGCGTTTACGGCTGGTCGATTTCCTTTTCGGAAAATTCCAAGGTCAAACACAATCTGACCGTCGGTTATGGACATAATACTAGTCGATAGGTATGCAGTAATATCGTCTCCGGGCGTAAGTACTACAGGAAGGGCGGTAAGTGTCTTGTTGTTGCTCTTTAGCTTTCCGGCTCGTTCCAGCAGGCTAGAGTGAGCATAAAACATGTCGCCAGGATAAGAGTCTCGTCCTGGGTCAACTTCCTGAAGAAGTGATAGTTGTCGATAAGCCTCGGCGTGACTACTAAGATCGTCGTAGATGATTATTACGTCGCGCCCTGCGTACCACAGGTTTTCCGCCATAGCGCAAGCTGAGTAGGGCGCTAGGTAAGACTGAGTTAGGGAGTCAAAAATATCTGCCAGTACAACTATAGTGTGTTCCATGGCGCCAGACTTGCGTAGTCCGGCCAGCAGCTGTTCGACGTCGACTTTTCTTTTGCCAATTAGGACGTAAATTACGATTCTGTCCGAACCTTGCTGGTTGGCACTTAGCTGGCTCAGGAAGGTACTCTTTCCTGACTTGCTGTCACCTAAAACTGCAATACGTTGACCAAGAACGACAGGGAAGAACATATCAACCGCCGTAACGCCACTGGCGAGCTGTTCGTTTAGCATGCTGCGCGCCATGATACCAGGAGCAGGATTAAATACTCCAGATGATTCTGTAGCTTTTAGGCTACCTTTGTTATCGAGTGGGATACCCATTGGTGATAGAACACGGCCTATCAAACTTTTACCTACGGGAACACTTAGCGTGTTGTTCTCTACTACTGCTAGGGTACCGGGCTTGATGTTTTCAGAGTCAATATTAAATAGAATAACCTTATCACCATAGGCCTCGCGAACTACTCCGTGCTGTCCATCCTCGAATAGTACTTGAGCACCAAGTTGTACGCCTTCAAGTCCCTTTACTTCGATTATGAAACTATTTACCGCGGCCACTTCACCTGTAAGATTATCGGCGTCTACTAATTTTTGGAATTCAGGGTTATCAAACATTTCTCAAGATCTCCGGATATTTACTTCTATTGTCTAGAATTTTCCTACGGAATGACCAATCAAATATACGACTGCCGCATTTAACAACTAATCCGCCCAAAATTGTAGCGTTGAACTGGAACTTAACCATGACGTTTGGATCTAGATTAGACCTAGACCACTCAACAATCGATTTTTTTAGGTCAGATGTTGGTACGGATGCCAAAGTGACGGAGATAGTTGGCGCATCTGATCTTAGTCTTTCTAGATATTCTATCAATTCCGAAATTCCTGATGAATTGAGGCTATTACTGTCAGAATATTGTCTAAGGATCTCTTTTGCCGTGCTTGAAATATCTGGGTTTTCGCTTTTTTTAGAGCCAGCTTTTTTTATAGCATTGTGTGAATACCATTTTGCATACTCGCGTATATCCAAGATTATGTCGTTTAAATCTTGAGAAGAGGCGATCGTGCTTGGTAAACTAAGTTTCATATGTCAGGATATTTCCTTTTTTAGCTCATCTTTGTGGCTTTCAAGGGCTTCGATTATGTATTTTGTCTGCGAACCGAGGTCTACGTTATGTTGCATCGCTTCAATTAAGAATGATGAGACTGAATCTGCCAGTTTTGTATCTATTTGCTTTATAAGTAATTGTTTTTCTGCTTCGATATTGTCGCCAAGGCCAACCTTTAGATCGGTTTGATGGTCGATTATCTCTTTTCGGCTGATGTCTATGATTTCACTAGTTTTTAACCGTAGGTTTTCAACCATTTGACGGTATTGGTCTGTTTCGTTGTTGATTATATTGGAACTGATTTTACTGAAATGCTGGCTAACCTCAGATGAAGTCTTTTCTAAGTCACTCTGTAGCTCTGTTATGGAATGATCAATCATTTTTTCAAAGTCGCGCTCGGCTTTTGCAAGCATCTCCTCTTTTAGTTCACGCGGTATTTTCGTTTTCTCTGTAATCGTGTGCGTCTGCGGATGTTTATTAGTATCGTTCTTAAAATGAGCAACAAGGTGCTTAAAGCCGTAGACCGAGAGCACTCCCATTATGAAAGCATTGATTATAAGTATTATATTCAGGATTGTTATATCGTTCATTTAGAGCCTCGTTAGTATTATATATATTAATATTATGGCAACTGCCAGTATCCCAAGCACTAGCGCTGAAAGCTGGATAACGTCACGATATACGGCCGACTGGGCCATCGGGTTTCTGCCTACCGATATGATACTGCTTCGTATCATAGAATAGATAATGCTGGTGACGATTATCAGGGTTATGATAAATATCGCAGCACTAATAATTATCGGCAAGACGTCTACCTTTTTGCCAGCTAGCGCATTGGCGATTTTTTGGATAGCTGCTGGTATTATGGTTTGCTCTGGCGTCTTATAGTAGTAAGCCACGTTGACTAGTACGTCCACTTCGCCGATTGTAAGTTTTTGCTCAACGCCTTTTTCATCCGTGTAGGTTTGATTCGTCTTGCTATTCCTGGGCGGTCCTTGGGCTATTCCAATAACCTTAGAGTTGGAAGTGGCTTTCATGCCGAGGCCTTTTACAGGTGATGCAGTTATTTGGTCGCCTTTTTCAATGGGTCCATTAATGTCTGACACCAGCACTACGACCGATCCATCTGTTGCAATTTGGAATTGATTGTCTTGTCCATTAGATAGGGACAATAGTGAATTTGTATTACTTATGACGACACCAAGTAGGTTATCTGCGTTACTGTTTGTGGAGGCAATAACGTGATCTCCCGCCCGCTCTTCAAGGCTCACTATCGAGCCGAGTGATAGTTTATCGGCGCTTAGGTAGCCTTGTGATATAGGCGTTAAGGCATACAAGGCAATAGGCGTAGCTATGGCTAAGAACACCGAAAGTAAAGCCCAACGATAACTTAAGTGCGAAAACAGTTTTTTATATCTGAATATTTCCATTAATTCAAAAGATCCTCTTATGCTTAAGTATAACAAAAAATCTCGCGAAAGGTTTGTTTTGCCATGATATTATTAGAGTAGCAATAAAGGGGATGGTATGGGGAATATAGCTAAGAGAGAATCTGGATTTACTATCATGGAACTACTTATAGTTGTAGTGGCGGTTATTATAGTGGCCGTGATAGTTTTATCAATATACTAGATAGTCGCAGATATTAGCAGTAAATTATACTTGACATACTTTTCATACTTAATTATATTAGACTAATGCACGATAAAAAACTATTCGGTACAGCTACGGTAGGAACAAAAGGACAAATCGTCATCCCTCTTGAGGCTCGCGACGAAATGGATATACAGACTGGTGATAAGTTATATGTTGTTGGTTCTTGTAAGTCTGGTTTTGTGGGACTTTTAAAAGAAGAGACATTAGAGAAATTTATAGAACATATGAACCTAGAAGTTGAGAACCTGAAGACAATAAAAGAATCAAGAAAGTAGAAAATTAATGAACCATCATTTAGCTATTAGAACTAAAATTATTATTATGCTGTCGATTATGGCTAGTCTTTTCTTGGTTGCTCTTGATCAGACAATTGTAGCCACATCCTTAGGCAGGATAGTTGAAGAGTTTCAATCTTACAGTATGCTCAGCTGGGTCATTACGTCGTATATGCTGACTACAACAATAGCCGTTCCTATAGCCGGCAAACTTTCAGATTTATTTGGCCGCAGGATAATGACCATCATTGGTGTTGCTGTTTTTGTCGTTGGTTCACTAGCAAGCGGCGTGAGCCTTGATATGGGTCAACTTATAGCTTCAAGGGCCTTTCAGGGAATTGGTGCCGGCATAATTACTGCAAATGCCTTCACTATAATTGGTGATCTGTTTGCAGCGCGCGAGCGTGCTAAGTGGCAGGGTATGTTCGGTGCTGTATTTGGGTTGAGCTCATTGATAGGACCTTTACTTGGCGGTTGGTTGACTGAGGGACATGCAATACTTGGCTTCGTAACTGATTGGCGCTGGACGTTTTTCATCAACGTACCAGTTGGTATCATCGCCTTTATCCTTATTTCGACTTACTGTCCGCCGCTCAAGCACACCAAGAAGCCAAAGATTGATTACTTAGGTGCTGGCTTGCTGTCTTTGGCACTGGGAACTCTAATCTTGGCAGTGGCAAATACTGATACGATATTTAAAGATTTCTTAGTTTATTCGGGCATGGCTGTTTGGCAACTTCAAGCAATTATGTACGCAATAGTCGCCGTAGCTACCGCCGCCTTTATATATGTAGAAAATAGAAGCGAACAGCCTATTCTTCCACTTAGTTTATTTAAGAATCGTAACTACACTCTAATCGTATCTATCGCTACATTTTTTGGTGCAGGTTTTATGGGATCGATTATATACCTTACTCAATTTAACCAGCAGGTTTTTGGCGCCTCACCAACCGATTCCGGATTGATGTTGCTACCAATGATAGCCGGTATAATGATTTCTAGTATTTCATCTGGACAGCTGATATCAAGAATTGGTAAGTATAAGATTTTCATGCAAGTCGGATTTATCGTTGCAACGGTTATGATGTTGTCTCTGACGACACTTAGTCCCGATAGCCAGTTCTGGCAAGAAGCAATCATGATATTCCTACTTGGTCTAGGTCTTGGTGTGGGTATGCCGGTAATAAACCTAGCTATTCAAAACGAAGTAGATCAGTCTGAGCTTGGTGTTGCCACTAGCTCGAACCAATTGTTTCGAGGTCTCGGCTCGACAATCGGTATAGCTGTTTTTGGGTCAATATTGACAGCTGGTATCGTTGGACATTTAGTTACAGTTGACCAAAGTCCATATTTACAGCAACTATCTAAAAGTCCAGAAATTAGTCAAATAGGTGATCTTGGTGACCCTGATACGCTTTTGACACTAAATTCCCCGGACATCAAGAAGAAGATAACTGATGGTTTTGATAAGGCCTTAGTTGAAATGCCTGCAGCCCAGGCGATCGTAGCTAAGGATAATTTCGACAAAAATCAAGAAGAATTCTCTGTAAATATTAAAGATTCGTTCTCGAATAGCCTGCGTAGTATATTTATAGCATCTAGTTTATTGATGGCTATGTCTACTGTTCTTGTGTTCATGCTCAAGGAGAAGGAGCTTAAAAAAGCCGATAGCTCCATGACTCCGGGTATTTAGTTTTTGATAATACGTGCAAGGCCTATATAATAATGTATAAATGGGCTGGTATAAACAAACACTAAATCAACTATATGAAACTTTAGACTCATCATCTGAGGGGTTATCGAACCAAGAGGCCATAAATAGGCTCATAAAGTTCGGCCCAAATACTTTTGATGTAAAATCGTCCTCAATTTGGCAGACTATAATCGAGCCCTTTAAGAGCATCTTTATGGCCGTACTATTGCTTGCATCTATTGTGAGCCTGATGAGCGGTGAAGTTGTCGACGCCATAGTAGTGCTTGCCGTTATTATGATTAATGCGATTATATTTTACATACAGCATTACATGACGACTAGAGTTTTGAGAAATTTGAAGAAAAAATCGGCCCAGAAAGTTACTGTCATTAGGGATTCGACCCACACTAAAATAGATGCATCAATGCTGGTTCCTGGAGACATATTTTACATAAATGAAGGCGACAAGGTTGCCGCCGATGCGCGTCTGGTAACTGCCGATAATCTACAAGTAGATGAGTCATCCCTTACTGGAGAGTCTATCCATGTACGCAAGAATATATACCCACTTACGGCAGATAAACCACTGTATGAGCGACACAATATGGTCTTTCAGGGTTCTTTTGTTTCTAACGGGCGAGCGGCGGCTTTAGTTGTAGATACAGGAGCTAGAACTGAGTTCGGAAAGATTGCTAGCTTAGCTACTTCAAAGCAGTCAAAAAGCCCCGTTCAGCAGAAAATTGATGACCTCATAGCCATAATGATAAAAGCAATATCGGTTGTTATAGTTTTGGTCTTTTTGTTGTCATTAGCTAGAGGTATACCGGCAGGTGAGGCTCTGCGCTTCGTACTATCAATGGCTGTTTCTGCGGTTCCCGAGGGGTTACCTGTCGCCCTCACCGTCATAGTTGTCATGGGTATGCGTAGGATGGCAAAGCATAGCGTTTTAGTAAGATCTTTCAAGGCCATCGAAGACATTGGCCTTATAACGTTGATTGCAACTGACAAGACCGGAACGCTGACTAAAAATAATCTTTCATTAGTAGATGAATGGAGTGTTGGTGACGAGGACCCCCTAAGTGTAGCCTCTATGACTGCCGATTCCAATCAAGAATCGCTCGATCCACTCGATATTGCTATATTCAATAAAATGGATAAAAAGATAAAAAGTGAAGTAACGAGGCTTTATCCGTTTAACCTAGATTCAAGGATGAGTGGCGCGTATTTTGAGAAAAAAGGAATGATATACATAAAGGGGTCTCCCGAGCATATGCTCAATAAGGCAGATATTTCACCTAAACTTTACAGTATGGCTGAGTCATCTATGAGAAAACTTACTGCTGAAGGCTATAGGGTAATCGGCGTAGGCCGTCATAAGGTGCATAGCAGGCCACCAAAAGATCTGAATAAACTCTCTGATAAATCTATAGAATTTATTGGTTTTTTGGCGTTTGCAGATGAGCTTAGAGGTGAAGCAAAGTCGGCTATAAAGAAGGCCTTTAACGCAGGTATTGATGTCCGCATGATAACAGGTGACCACTATGAAACAGCTTATAATATAGGCAACAAGTTGGGTATCGCTAAAAATATAAGCCAAACTATTAGTGGCGGCGACCTACCGAAAGATCAGCATGACTTAGCTGTGGCTATCAGCGATAAGAAGGTTTTTTGTCGAATATTACCAGAGGATAAATATCGTATCCTAAAGGCCCTGAAGACAACTAATATAACGGCGATGACGGGTGATGGAGTAAATGACGTACCGGCTCTTGCCAATGCACATGTAGGTATTGCAATGGGGTCGGGGAGTGATATTGCCAAGGATGCCGGGGGTATGGTCTTGTTGAATGATAATTTTGCATCAATAATTGATGCCATATCGGAGGGTCGTCGTATATTCGATAATATACGTAGGATGATGTTCTATCTGCTGTCTACGTCTCTTGGTGAGGTTATGGCTATGGTAGGAGCGCTTCTGTTCGGACTACCGTTGCCTGTTACAGCTATACAGATACTTTGGATAAATATTGTTACGGACACTGTTATGGTGTTGCCTCTCGGCATGGAACCTGCCGAGGATGGGCATATGTCTAAACCCCCTAGGAAGCCAAGCGATCCGATATTGAATAGAAGCCTTATTTCTCGGCTCGTTTTCGTAGCGCTGGCTATGGCGGTCTCCGTGCTAGCTATAGTGATGTTTCTGTCGAACTCTGGTTATTCTTTGGCCTACATCCAGACAGTTGCAATGACCTCTTTGGTTGTAGCCCAATGGGTTAACGCCTTCAACGCCCGTAGTGAACTCGCATCTTCGTTTACCAGGATAGGCCGACCAAACTTTAGTCTACTCGTCGGACTGGCTCTCGCAATACTGTTGCAGGCCCTAATATTATTTGGCCCTCTCGCATCAACATTCGGCATGGTAGAGGTCTCAATGCCTATCTTGCTAACTAGTATGTTATTCTCGGCGGTGCTTACGTTGACGGCTTCTGAGCTTCATAAACTATATTCTAGAAAATCATTGCAATAAAACCATAAAGAGTTTAATATAAAAACAATAGCGTTATGTAAATAGCGCGTGTCTTGACGTATGTTTGTTGGTTTGGTACTATTAAATACGTGTCTCGCGCCAAAACTATAATAATAAAGGTCGAAGCGCGTGAGGCTGTACTTAGTACAAGGAGTAAATAATCACATGCCAATAGCCATCGAATTTGTGTCTACAAGACGCAAAAAGATCGCCGTGGATGTGGTGCCTGCCGAATGGCAACTGTATATTGCACAGTAGAGTCGTTTGACTCAAATCCGTTCTGACTTCTGTCAGGATACCAAAAAAAGAAAACACCCCAAGGCACCGGGGTGTTTTTGCTTTATAGACTATTATTTATTTTGCGCGAGAGCGTCGTCTAGGGCTTTTCTAAATAGTGCACCTTCGGCTTGCTGAGCGTCCTGTAGTACCGATCCGTCAACAACAGACCCATTTATAAAGAAAGTTGGAGTCGCGTCGACACCGGATTCTTTTCCTAGCGTTTGGTCGAACGATATTTTTTGTGATACTTCACTTGATGAAAGGTCTGATAAGAACTTACTTAATTCTAGGTTTAAACTGTTAGCGTAACCACTAAATACATCAGTTCTTTCCTGACCAGAGGCATTGCTCCAGGCAGATTGATTGGCATATAATTTAGTGTGCATCTCCCAGAAATTTCCCTGAAGGCCGGCGGCTTCGGCAACTCCAGCAGCTGCTTTAGCATTTGGATGACTGCTAGTTAAAGGAAAGTTTCTAAATATAAATTTAATTTTATCCTTATATTCCTCTATCATTTTTTCGATAGCTGGATTTATAGACGCACAACCCGGACACTGATAATCTCCATATTCAATAAGAACAACCTTACTGTCTGCTTTTCCGAACACGTGATCGGCTATGTTGCCGTTTTCTGGAGAGGCTAACTGCTCTTCATATAAATTAATACCACCCACATCTATAGTTGTACTGTTATTCTTTGACCAAACGACCAAACTTACTAATAAACCAACCACAGCAACAACAAATATAATCCAAGATTTTCTACTCACAAATAACTCCTACTTTTAATCTTCTAATTATAACAAACATAACTAGAACCAGGATAATAATGTACAATTAGGATATATGTTGCAAGTTATATTTATCATTACAGTCGCCTGTCTTTTAATAGCAGCCGGGATGCGCCCAATACGCTCAAATATGAGTTTATTCGAGAGGCAGCGCAGGGCTAGTGCTGGCGATGTATCTGCCCGTGACTTAATTAGAAGAGAAAAGCTACTAGATGATGTTTTATCTTTGCGCCGTGTAATAGTAGCCTTGCTTTTGATATCTATTTCCGGCCTAGATATCAATATATATGGTTGGTTTTATGGAATAGCTCTCTCTATTGTTATAAGTGTCTGGTACGGCGCCTTATCTCGGACAAGGATAATTCAGGCAATCTCTTCGCGCATTTACGCTAGGTTCGAGCACAGAATATTACGATTTGTAGAAAAATACCCACTTATTTTTAAGACTATCGGCTCTGATAAATCTAAGGACGAAGAGATGCTTCGTCAGCTTGATTCCAGGGAAGAGCTTCAGTATCTAGTAGATCAGTCAACTGAAGTACTGAGCAATGACGATAAGCTTTTGGTGTCTCACAGCTTAGCTTTTCGAGACAGATTAGTTAAAGATTGTATGACCCCGAGGAGCGCTGTCGATACTATCAAGCAGGGTGAATTTTTGGGCCCTTTGACTCTTGACGCTTTGCACAAAACCGGACACAGCCGGCTACCAGTAGTAGACGGAGACATCGATCATGTAGTTGGTATATTGCACCTAAGGGAGCTTTTAAACTTAGATATTAAGAAGTCGACAACTGCCGAAAAAGCCATGGAAGCCAGAGTCTATTACATAAAAGAAGATCAGACTCTAGAGCATGCCCTTAAGTCATTCATCCGTACTCATCACCATCTCTTCATTGTTGTTAATGAGTACAGGGAAACTACCGGTATATTGACGTTAGAAGATGTGGTTGAGCAGCTTATTGGACAAAAAATAGTAGATGAATTTGACTCTCACGACGACCTACGCGCTGTGGCCATGCGTAACCCGCATCGCAACAATCTAGCGCCAAAACACGTAGATCTCTAGTTGATTAGGTTTAATGGTGGTAAAATTAGCTTAATATGATGTGGTTTGAATGTGATAATAATCAAAGGGTCGGCAACTAGCCGGTGAGCTAGTTGTGTATGCGACCCATTCTTAACCACAAATAAACTAATTGACTAAAAAAGGAAATATATGACAAGAACTTTAGCAAGAGACGTACAAAAAAGTATCGACCAAACGGTAACTATTAGGGGATGGCTACATAAAAAGCGCCTACTCGGCGGCCTGAACTTCATAACGCTTCGAGACAGGAGCGGCTTAGTCCAAACACTTATTGACGCCGGTGATGAACTTGAGAAACTAAGAGGTCTACAAATAGGAACAGTCTTGGCACTTACGGGCAAGGTTGTAGCTGATGAGCGCGCACCGGGCGGTGCTGAATTGCATGAAGTCACGGTAGTGGTTGAATCTGCTGTTACCGATGAGCCACCAATAGAAGTCGACAAGCCCATTTCGCATAAATCTGAACACCTCGATACATTGTTTGAAAACCGGGTACTTAACATACGCAACATCAACGAACAGAAAATTTTCAAGATACGAGCTAGCTTGACGCGATATATACGTGATTTTCTGGGCCAAAACGAATTCATCGAGATCGATACGCCCAAGCTGCTAGCTGAAGCGACCGAAGGTGGTGCTGAGGTATTTGAGCTAGAGTACTTTGGAAAGACAGCGACTTTGGCCCAGAGTCCTCAATTTTATAAGCAAATTATGGTCGGCGCCTTTGAGCGAGTTTACGAAATTGGTCATAGCTACAGGGCTGAACCGAGTGCTACTACTCGCCACCTTACCGAGCTTACTATGCTCGATATAGAGATGGGATTTGTAGATAGTCACGACGAAGTATTGGACATGGTCGGAGATATGACAGCATACACCCTTAAGAGAGTGTACGAAGAGCACGCTGATGACCTGAAGACATTAAACGCTCCGGAGCTGAAACTTGCCGAAGATGGAAAAGTCCCTCGCTTTACGATTGCCGAGATTCATGAGATGTATACAAAGGCAACTAAAAATGATACCACGACTGAAAAAGATTTAATTCCTGATGAAGAGCGTTGGATATCTGACTATGCCCGTAAACAGCTTGGCACGGATCTAGTTTTTGCAATCCGATTCCCTATAGAGGCCGGAAAATTCTATCACAAGTTAGACCGCGAAGACGGCACTGTTTTATGGGGAGATCTATTGTTCAGGGGGCTCGAAATATCTTCGGCGCCTTTGCGAGAAAACAACTACGAAAAAATGATTGAACAGATGAAAGATGCTGGACTTGACGTTGAACATGAAGGTTTTAAGTATTACCTACAAGCATTCAAGTATGGACTTCCTATGCATGGTGGCTGTGGCCTCGGTATCGACCGCCTGGTCCAGAAAACTATCGGGCTAGCAAACGTCAAAGAAGCTACTCTTTTCCCGCGCGATATCAACCGTCTTACGCCTTAGTGCACTATCGGATAAATATATAAATTATCATTTGACCAAAGTGGGTCTTTCGGTGGATAATAGATGAGATGATTAAATTTAGAAATCCAAAACTGTTGATAACATCTCTTCTGGTTGTTTCTGCTGTCTCTTTACATTTTGGCGTCGTATCGGCTCAGACTACAGCTTTAACTGAGTCTCAAGTCAATAGCATAAAGGCGAACTGTACTCCTGCTAAGAATATTCTGAGTCAGCTTCACGCAAACGATGCCCTACTTAGGGTAAACAGGGGCCAGATATATGACTCTATGTCATCAAAACTTATGACCAGATTTAATAATCGTGCTAGTGGCGGAGGCTTTAATACCCTTTATCTTTCTCAGGCTATGAGCGCCTACGCGTCTGCTTTAGGTGATTTTAGGCTGAGTTATCGAGCTTATGAAGAAAAGCTTTCGAAGACGATCAGTATAGACTGCAGCCAAGACCCGACAGGATTTTATCAGAGCTTGATGGATGCTAGGTACAACCGTACAGCGCTACATACCTCAGTTATTAAGTTAAATCAAAAAATGGATGACTATGGATCCGCCGTCGATGATTTCAAGAGTAGTTTTTTTGGAGAGGTCAAGGTTTAGTCATGGTTGAAGATACGAATACAGAAGATGTACCATTTTGGACAAAACACCGCTACCTATTGTTGATTGCAATCAGTATGGCTATCGCGGCAGTGTTAGTGGGTATCAGTATGGATCTGTATGTTTCTAGTGGCGCATCTCAACTCGACCTTAGTCGTCCTGGTTATAAGGCAGTTCAAGATAAAGTAGTAAAGCCAGATAGGGCCTTCGATAGTTTTGACGCAAGTGGTTCGATAGATAAGACATCCGTAGACGAGTTCAGTAGTCTATACAAGAAGCAGGCCGAAAAGGCCCAAGCGGTGGATGCATTTAACGGTGATCCATTAAACCCGTCTATTATTGGTCTTAGTCAAGACATCGACCTTTCTAACTAAAAGAGATTAACAGGAACGACACAATAACCCGAGTGACTTATCTATACTAGTATTATTTGCAGGGTTTACAAAATATATAAAGCTCAATAAATATAAAAAATATATAAATTTGAGTAAAATATATCGAGTATATGTAAACTATAACGGATAATGAAATTTGCATGTATGTTATTATTATGTCTAGTGCAAATTATAATTTGAGTCAAAATGATAGAAAAAAATATTATCAAACACCCCATCCAAAAGCATATAATAGAAAAACTTAGGCACACAGAATTTGCCAGATTTAGCGAGCTTAGGCCGAGTGGTGTTGATACGAATTTGTATTCTTATCATCTGAAATTACTTCAAAAAAATGGACTAGTCGAAAAAGTTGAGTCAGGCTATTGTTTAGATTACGAAGGTATGAAATACGTCGATCGACTAAATTCGGCGAATATGAACATACGCAACCAGCCAAAAATTATTACAATGTTGTTGGTTCAAAATAGTGATGGTGAAGTTCTACTTCATCTTAAAAGTAAGCAGCCGTATATCAATAGCTGGACATTGCCTTATGGAAAGTTGCGCATCGATGATACTTCTACTCGCTCGGCGGCAATACGTGGGGCTAGCGATAAGCTCGGTATAGAGATTGATGAGATAAATCATGTGGGTGATGCATATATTAGAGTTAACCAAGCAGGTGAGATACTTACATCGACATTGGCGCATGTATTTAGATTTGATAACGACGATATAAAGCTAGATGATTCGACAATCTGGGTTAAGCCTCACAAATTAAATAGTTACAAATTAGCACCCGCAGTCGAACAGATTGTCGCAAGGTCATTTTTTAACGATCCGTTTTTCTTTGAAGAGTATGACGTTGAGTTAGGCGACTAATCTTGCACGTAGCCAGCCGTCAATTGATCCGGCGCCCATACACAGGACTAGCTTGTTGTTCAATATTGCATCCTGAATCATACTCCAGAGTTCGTCATCAAGTTTTGCTATATGGACACTTTCGTTATTGGTTATATTCTTCGTTAGTTGTTCCGGCGTAAGTATTTCTAGGTTTGGGTCTTCGCGCGATAGATATGTCGGAAGCCAATAGACTGATTCAGCTAGTTCAAATTGATTGGTGTATTCGTCTTTGATCTCATGCTGTCGGATGTTTTGGTGCGGTTGATATACAAGGACTACGTTGTCAGATAGTTCTCTGGCCATCTGAAGTGTGGCAGCTATCTCTACTGGATGGTGACCGTAGTCACTGTATAAATTGTCGGATAATTTCTCAAATCTTCTGTCAGTTCCGGGGAATAGCTCCAAGGCATGCCTGTTATCTAGGTTTTCTCCGATTTCTAACCGTTCCAGGGCCTTTAAAACTAGTGTCCCGTTGCGGCGGTTGTGCTGTCCTGGAAGCTCAATAGAAAGGGCCTCGTCCTCCTGTAGAGACCAGGCATTTGAATATCGGCTATCTAAGTAGTCGGCATCTTTTTGCCAAAGAATAGCTAGGTTAGACTGGTAGATGAACTGTCGAAAAGCTGATTTGTATTCTGCTTTAGTGGGATAGGTATCGGGATGGTCGTAATCAACTGATGTAAGAAGTGATATGTACGGGTTGAAGTGCAGGAAGTTCTTATCAAACTCGTCACATTCATATATGAAGTACTCACTCTTTGGGTCATAGTGTCCGCTTGGACCGAAGTTGATCGTCGTACCTATCGAATAACTTACGGGAATTCCAATTTCTTTTAGTGCCCAAATCAACATTCCGGTAGTTGTGGTTTTACCGTGAGTTCCGGCTATTGCTATAAGTTTTAGATTCTTGTCTTTGATGACGTAAGAAATTAGCTCATCGCGCTTAGCAGTTTTAATACCAAGTTTATTTGCAAGCAATAGCTCTGGGTTGTCTGCCGGAGTAGCAGACGTGTAGACGAACCAATCTATAGGATTTTTTTCATTTTGCTCCGTTAGGTATAGGCCGTCTTGCTCGCCGACTCTAACTTCAATGTTTTTCGCTCTTAGGTAATCTGTCATTAAGCTTTTTTCTACATCGGAGCCAACGACACTATATCCTGCGTCTTTGGCTATTTCCGCCAATGGTCCTATACCGACCCCGCCGATACCTGAGAAATATATATTCATATAGCTTGATTATAACACTTGCCATAGGTGATAGTAGTGTGTTGTAATTGAGAAAAGGAAAAAAACAAAAACATATGCTAAGAAATGCACTAAATAGTATGCTTCGTCGACGTCATTTTTGGCGTGATGTTTCATTTTCCGAGATAGGCGAACTCTACGTGTCAAGGGTATTGCGGATGGTTGGCATATACTTAGCGGCAGGTTTTGCTAGTGTATATCTATATAAAACTGGATACAGTATTGAATTTATTTTAATTTATTGGGCTATTTTTTATTTTTTCAAAGCATTTGTTCTTGCGTATTTATCAGCAAAATTAGCCTCTAGGATTGGACCCAAGCATGGAATATTGATTAGCAATATTATCTACATACCGTCCATGATTGCGCTTGGTTTTGTTCCCAGTGTAGGTATGGGCGCTATCATTGTCTGGGGTATATTTATGTCAGCATCATCGACTTTGTATGACATGTGCTACATGATAGATTTCTCCAAGATCAAAAATGATAAGAATGCCGGCAAGGAAATCGGCTTTATGAATATTTTTGAGAAGTTAGCAATTGGTATAAGCCCAGTAGTGGGCGGTACAATAGCGCTATTCTTTGGACCACAAGTTATCATGTGGCTAGCTGCGGTAGTTGCTGCAGCCTCTGCTATGCCGCTACTTAAAACATCCGAGCCTATAACTATCGGTCAAAAGTTAAGTCTCTCGGGATTTCCTTGGCGTACAATATATCGCAATCTTATAGCTGAGGTTGGGGTAGGCTTCGACGTGGTTGCCACTGCATCTATATGGGGGCTTTTCTTAGTGTCCGTCGTGTTTACAGGTTCCGGTAACGAAATATACGTAAAGCTAGGGATGCTGTCGTCTGTTACGGTTGCGACTGCAGTAGTAATATCTTATGTCTATGGCAAGGTGATTGATCGAGAAAAGGGCAAGTTCCTACTTAGGTATAGCGTTATATTGAACGGCTTTGTTCATGCTAGTAGGCCATTTGCAGGAGGTATTATGTCGGTTATATACACCAACATAGCAAATGAAATAGCCACCACTGGCATCAGTATGTCTTTCATGAGGGGTCGTTTTGATACGGCTGACGTATCAGGAAATCGTGTTGGGTATTTATATCTTGTTGAAATTCTTGTTAACTTCGGGGCGGGGCTGGGCGCTCTCGCCTGTCTTGCGTGTGTGAATATATTTGGTCTTCAATCTGGGTTACCTATATTTTTCTTCGTAACGGCCGTATTCGTCCAACTTGTCGGTACTTCTAAGTTTAGAATATATCGATAATAACCCTTATGCTATACTAGTATCAAATATCTATGGTGGGGTTTCTTGGTGGCAGATAGAAGAGAAGTAAAAAAGAATATAAAGCAATTGCAAAAGATAAAAACTTGGCAGTTAATTTTGTTGTTTCTGCTTGCTTGCTTTATTTCTGCTACCTTTTTGCGCTTAAATAACATAGGGATGGTCGAGCGTAGAAACGCAGTGATATCTGCTGATGAAAATGGCGACGAGCAGTCGATTATATCCAGATTGTATGATTTACAACGTTACGTTTCGAATCACATGAATACCGACATGGGAGGCGGAATGTATCTAGAGGCTAGCTATAAAAGAGATTCTCAAGCGGCCTACGACCAGGCGGCTAAGGACAGCAATCCAAATGGCAATATATACAAAAAAGCACAGGAAGTTTGTGCGCCTCAATTCTCGCGTTATTCGTATCAATATCTTCAATGTACTACTGGTGAACTTGCCAAGTATCCGTCTGCAAATGAACTAGTCGATTCTATAAAGGCCCCTAAAGCTGACAATTATAAACATGACTTTGCTTCGCCTACATGGTCGTCCGATTTTGCCGGTTGGTCTGTGCTCGTCACGGTGTTAATAGGCTTGATGATTCTAGCCAGATTTGTGTCCTTATTAGTGCTTCGTGCCCTCTTAAAAAAGCATTATCAGAACATTTAGTCTTGACAGGCGTCTCTATAGACTGTAATCTAACACTCGTATAGCACTAATAGGAGGTTATAAGAAAATATGGCTTACAGTCACACAAACTCAAAGGGCGTAACATACTACCTACACAGCACAGAAGTAACTCTACGTGGTGGTAAACCACAAACTATTTACTTCTTCGCAAAAGTAGAGAAAAATGCAAAGGGTCACCCAGTAGATCTACCGGAAGACCGAGTTGTTAAGGAAAACCCACGAAACGGTTTCCTAACAGTTTCTAAGAAAAAATAGTTGAAAATACACTTGCACCATAAGCGAGTTTGGTAGTATAGTATTAACCAAACAAACAGGTGCCCTAATAGCCCCGAAACTCGGGGCTATTTTGTATTTTATGATTTTTTAAATACTGTATAATTGAATTATATGACTAACATGATAGAGGTGCGCGACCTAAAGAAGCGCTATGGAGACAAGCAGGCCGTTGATGGCGTAAGTTTCTCCGTAAAAAAAGGTGAGATATTCGGAATACTCGGTCCAAATGGTGCTGGTAAAACTACAACACTTGAAATGATGGAAACATTACGACCAATTGACAGCGGCACGGTTATCATCGATGGCGTTGATGTTGCCAAAAACCCGCAGAAGATTAAATATATGATCGGGGTCCAGCCGCAGTCACCAGCCTTTCAGGACAAGACAAAACTAAAAGAAGTGATTGAATTATTTGCCGCCGCGTATGGCGAAAAAGTTGACGTTATGAAATTCCTTCGAGATGTTGACTTAGAAGAAAAGGCTGATAGTTACTACGAGAGCCTATCGGGTGGCCAGAAACAGCGCCTAAGCATCACAACTGCCCTTGTACACGGTCCAAAGGTTTTCTTCCTGGATGAACCCACAACGGGACTCGACCCTCAAGCGAGGCGTCATTTATGGGAATTAATCGAGGATGTTCGAAAGCGTGGCATTAGTGTAATCATGACGACCCACTACATGGATGAGGCCGAGGTGCTTTGTGACAGGATTGCTGTTATGGACAACGGAAAGATTGTTGCTATTGATACGCCAAAGAATCTTATTAAGCAACTTCTTGGTAGGGGTTTCAAAAAAGATCAACATGTCGAGCAGGCAAATCTTGAAGACGTCTTTATCGATCTAACTGGCAAGGGCCTAAGGGATCATTCATAATGAATAAAAAATCGCTATATACTATCTATATTTTTTTCAAGATCAATACCAAAAGGGTATTCCGCGACAAAACCGCTCTGTTTTTCACAATTGGTTTCCCGCTTATATTCTTATTTGTTTTCGGAAGTTTAAATAGTGGCACAAATGATTTATCGTTTAAGGTAGCTGTATTAAATCAATCCCAGACAAGTTTTTCAAAGGATTTTGTAAGTGAACTAGAGGGCGGTGATGTATTTAAAGTAAATCAAGATGTAAGTGACCTCGATTCGGCCAAAGAGAAGATGAGTCACTCGGAGATTGATGCCACTATCGTTCTACCTGATAGTTTTGGTTCAGTTGCCCCTGGAGAGAAGTACCCTAGCGGTCAGATAAAAGTTATCTATACCCAAAACAACCAGCAGTCAGCTTCGGCTCTTGTGTCTCTCCTGGACGCTCAATTAAAAGGTATTAACGCTGGATTTGTGGACACTCAGGTGCCGTTTACGGTAGCCGGAGAGCAGCTAAATGAAAACAGCTTGTCGTCTTTTGACTACTCATTTGCCGGTCTGCTCGGTTTTTCTATCATAGGTATGGGAATATTTGGTCCAATAAACGTTTTTCCTGAGCTCAAGAAGATGGGCATATTGCGACGCCTCAGCACGACACCTATCAAGGTCTGGCAGTACTTTATGGCTACTATGGCCGGACAGGCCGCGGTCGGGCTTATTAGTATGTCGATCATGTTTGCGGTCGCTCTAAGTATCTTTAATCTACATATGGTAGGTAACTGGTTTGAGTTAGCGGCCTTTCTTATCATCGGTATAATAACCATCCTCGGGATAGGTTTGGCGCTTGGTGGTTGGGCTAAAAATGAGCGTCAGGTTGCGCCCCTAGCAAATATAATCGTCTTTCCGATGATGTTCTTATCTGGAACGTTCTTCCCTAGGTTCTTGATGCCAGAATGGTTGCAAACTGTCTCTAGCTTCTTGCCGCTGACACCTATTATTGATGGTATCCGCTTAATCACGACAGAAGGTAGGCATTTTATCGACATCCTACCACAACTTGGACTTATCGGCGCGTGGATCGTCGTAATTTATATCATAGCCTTCCGCGTCTTCCGCTGGGAGTAGATTGACTTTTTAAAGCACAAGTGATATAATAGTACAATATGACAGCAGAAACAGTAAAACTAAGCTATGATCCTAGAATAGAAGAGCAATTGCCGGATGGTATTAACGGTGTTGATATCGAGGGCAACGTAATTCCTTTGCCAGAGACAGATGACAGTTCGGCTGTGGACTCTATAGGGTACTCTCTAACGGAGTCTCAGGCTGAGGAGATGTTAGCAGAGGATCGGGCTGCAGAAACTCTTGCTGCCGATGAAGCAGAGTATAAGAGAATACTCGATGAACAGAAGAAGTATTACGATGATTTAGATGCGGCCTCTGATAAACCGGGTATGAACTACGTGTTGGCGCGTGCCGGCATGAAAACTGACGAGCCTGTGATGCCTGAACGTCTACAATACTTAGTAGAGAGAGATAGCATTGCGGCTACGCCGATTAATCAAGTTGTTTCTAACGAAGCCGCAATCAATTCTGCCAGGGACGCCGCTTTGGCGGCAGCTAAACAGGCGAGAATTGAAGCTGATGTCGCCAATGGTATAGATACTACATCGTCACAATACTTAGCCGTCGCAAGGGCCGCAGAAGAAAGACGTAATCGTCCGGCGAGTCCACCTAGATATTAAAATAAGACGATAACATCGTCTTATTTTAATGGTGGGCACGGTTTAGGCGAGCAGACCATTTACCACCTCCATCAATAAAGTTTATTTTCTTTCAAAAAGGTGGTATTATTATATACAGATAAACACGTTCTTGTAACTTGAGTTATATCGAGCAAATAATTAATAAATTGGTCATAAACTAAGGAGCGGGTCATTATGCATAAGCTCAATATTAGATTATTAATTGGTATATTTACAGCCATATTTGTTGCAACGGCCGTCGGGTCTGCAGGTGTATATGCTGCAACTTCTCCAACACTTGGGGCTGTAGGAAGCTACTCGGTCTTAGGTCACACAACAGTTACTAACACCGGACCTACTACTATGCCGGGTGATTTGGGTATAAGTATAGGTGGCTCACCTGTTGGTTTTCCTCCCGGTCTTGTCGGTCCTCCCGGAATAATCCGTAACGCTGCGGATTCACTTGCCGCTCAAAATGCAGATACCGCCGCATTCGGTTATATTGATCAAGGCTGTGATGTAACTTATCCTGGAGCTTTCAAGGATTTAGTTGGATTAAACCTCGTGCCAGGAGTATATTGTGCAGATGCTTTTGAATTGTCTGGAACGCTAACTTTGAGTGGGTCGGGAGTTTGGATTTTTAAGTCGGCGTCAACACTTATAACTTCCGGTGAAGCTGTTGTCGTTGGTGGTGATCCTTGTAGTGTTTGGTGGCGAGTGGTAAGTTCGGCGACTCTTGGTACGAACACTGTTTTTACAGGTAATATTCTTTCACTCACATCTATAAGCCTAGAAACAGGCGCAAGTTTAGATGGTCGAGCATTGGCGCAGACCGGAGCAGTTACACTAGATGCAAATACTATCACTGGTTCAACGTGTCTTACTACACCTGTGTATATAAAGAGCGTTACGCCAACACTACCCAATACTGGTCTCCAGCCAAAAGCTGACGATGGTGTTTTGACAGCACTTATAGCCACCATTATAGTTTTACTATTCTTGTTTATTGCTCAAAAAAAGCGATTAGTTTAATCCTAAAACAGAGAATAGATCAATGAAAGCTCAGATTAGCAAGTATTTCACAAAACCTTATTTACGACGCTTAAAGCTTCCCGTAGTTATAGTGGTTGCATTATTTGCACTCCTTCTCGTCTTGTTAGCCGCTAGGTCTATACGTCAATACTATTCACTATCACCTGCGGTCGAAAATGTTGTAACTGGAAAAATTCTAGCAAAGCCAGGGCTGCCTAAGCGGCTTATTATCCCATCAATCAATATAGACGTTACTATTGACTATGTAGGGCTTACGCCTGATGGGGCAATGGATATAAAGCCTAATCCTGAGGTGGTTGGTTGGTATATGCTAGGTGCGCGTCCAGGCGACAAAGGCAGCGCTGTTATTGCAGGGCATTATGGTTGGGAAAAAAATGGAAACCCTGCGATATTTAACAACATTCAAGATTTAAAGAAAAATGATGAGATTTCAGTTATAGATCAACAAGGTGAATCATTCGTTTTTGCGGTGAGGGAAATACGTAAATATAGTCCTGAGGCGGACGCGTCAGCTGTTTTTCAGTCTAGCGACGGTATTGCTCATCTAAATCTAATAACCTGTGACGGAGTTTGGGAAAATGATAAACAGTCGTATTCAAATCGATTAGTTGTTTTTGCAGACAGAAAGTAGTTATATAATTGATATTTCTACAAACTATTGTTTAATAGGTGAATCTAATAAATGAGAGTATAATAAAACTAGTGGAACGTTAATAAAAGGAGGCTATATGCCAGACGTAATAAAAGAAACGATCACGACAAGAGAAGATAATAGTGCGACTGAAGAAGTGCCATTAAAACGAGATGCAACCAGCTATCAAACGGCTGGTTATTTAGTATATTTTGTTTTTGGGCTGCTAGAAATATTACTCGGTTTTAGGTTTGTACTGAAACTATTAGGGGCAAATCCGGCAACTAGTTTTGTAGATTTTATCTATAATTTGTCATCGGTATTCGTGGCACCTTTTGAAGGTATATTTAACGCCAGTTTGGCCAAAGGAGATGTAACTACTTCGGTTTTTGAACCTGCAACATTAGTCGCGTTGATTGTCTACATTTTAATAGCATGGGGAATTGTTGCATTGATCAGATTAGCCTCTGGCCAACAACAAAACGACTAGCTAACTAGCAAAATTAAATAGACTCATGAGGAGTCTATTTATATATAATCTTGGTGGGGGCGGGTGGAATCGAACCACCTACCAAGTGGTTATGAGCCGCCTGCTCTAACCGATGAGCTACGCCCCCATATCGACATATTATAGCTTATTGCACCCTGTTACGCTATAATTAAGGCTATAAAATGATGAAAAAAATAAACATTCGCCGTTATTATTACCTGTTTCGCCATAAATATATGACCCTGAACAATGTTGTGGCCGCCGTGGCACTTCTTATAGCTCTTAGTTGGATTTGGGGCTCTTTGAGTGTTATGCAAAGAAACTACGACCTACAAAAGGATCTAGAACTTAAAAAGCGACAATTGCAGCTAGCCGAAGTCGAGACAAAGAGTATAGAGTTCGAGAATCGATATTATCAGACACGGGAATATCAGGAGTTGGCTGTTCGTAATAGTCTTGGACTAGTATTGCCCGGAGAAAAAGTTTTGATATTGCCAGATAATACTCAGGCTGCCAAAGATGCCGACGCCAAGCTAGACAGCAGTCCGAGCAATAGCGTAGTCGAGAAACAGAGTAATTATAGGCAGTGGATGGATTTTCTGTTTGGTAAAAATAGTCAGAACATAGGCGACTAATTGTGCTTGTTAAATAGAGTCTAATCTGTTAATATAATTGATGTATCGCGGGGTGGAGCAGCCCGGTCAGCTCGGATGGCTCATAACCATCAGGTCGCAGGTTCAAATCCTGCCCCCGCAACCAAGAAAATTCCCTTAACCATAAAGGTTGGGGGATTTTTCTTACGCTACGCCTGCAAGATCAGAACCTGCGACTATTTTTGCTGCGCAAAAAGTCGCAGGTATCGCCCCGACAAATCGGGGCTCCTCCGCTTGCTTGAAAAATGAGCAAGCTAATTTTTCTGCACGGCGCTACGCCAAATCCATTTTTCATGAACTAACGGAGGAGGCTATAGCCGATAATCCTGCCACCGCAACTATTAAAATAGAATCAGCCCAAAAACCTGCTATGATTACCTAAATGGGCGAGTATATTATAAAGATAATAGATGCCGAGGGTAGGGAGAGACGAATATCACCCCTGCTCGCTAAGTACGCGATACAAATCAACGGTCGTAATGTAATTATGAATATTAGTAGCGAAGACGGTACTGAAATTACTTTAACAATGGATGATGAAAGCACTTCCGAGGAGCTAACCGACCAAGAATAGTGATATTATAGTGAATACTTATGGAATTGCGAGAGACTAAACTATATACGGATTTTGACGGAACGGCGGTAACAGGAATGGATCCACGTGATTTCCCTAAGAATCCATGTCAAGAAATGCCTCAATTTATTGAATTTTTGAGAGCAGTTAGAGGTACTGGCGGTATTGAGATCTCCAAGATACTGACTCGGCGTCCGGATTTCTTGAAATTCATCACGGCCTACGAGATCAGAAAATTTAGACTCCATGAATTTTTTCCAGATAAATCTCAAGTACTACATGTCCGCGACGATACATCAAAATCTGGCTATGCAGTAGATGAATCGGAGAAATCAAACGTAGCTCTACTCGATGACTCGATACATCTGGTCGCTCCAAAAGTCTTGGGGCAGTTTGCCGCCAGAGAGGGCTTAGAAAGGCTAGTAACCCTAGCCGTTCCGGAAAACTCAAAGACACAGGACAGGGTGTTCGAATTTGCAAAATATACTCAAAATATCTACGGCAGGCAATCCCTGGAGGAGTTTGATTATGAGGCCGCATCTTATCTCACCAACGTCGGACATCGTATCAAAATCGGTAATTCTGTACTAAACCTTGTCATGTTGGCCCCATACTCTACCGATTCTGGCGAGCACTTGGGCGACTTTCTAAACCGAGAATCAGAGCGAGTCGCTAATTTATCTTACTTGCCGCCACGCGGATAGCTTCACTCCAGCTGAGGAAGGCGTGAGGTGTATGGGCGATATCGCTGATATTTAGACCAGCACGGATGGCAAGCGCCAGTTCGTGTATCATTTCACTAGCATGAGGGGCGACAATAGTTGAGCCGATTACGGTGCCGCGCTTGTCGGTGATGATTTTTACGAAACCATCACGAAAATCTGCGGTATTGCTTCGAGATATGATATTTAAAGTAGCTATTGATTTATTGATAGATAGGTCGCGTTTCATGCATTCGTCTTCGTTTAGTCCAACATAGGCTATCTCGGGAGACGTTGATATTACGCCGGGGCTACCCAAGGTGTCTGGCTTGACTTTATTTTTGTTAAACATATTGTGAGCGGCGACTCGGCTCTCTAGTATTGCAGTGTGGGCCTCGCTGCTCGTGCCCAGGACGTCACCAGTAGCGTAGATGTGTTTGACATTGGTCTGAAGGAATTCATTAACCTGTACGCCCTTAGGGGTGAATTTGACGGTCGCGTTGCTAAGTCCGAGGTCAACATTTGGCATGCGGCCAGTTGCGATCATGATTTCATCGACTTTGACGGATTTTTCGACGCCACCGCGTGAGTACGTCACTCGTTTGCCTATTCCATCTTTGACGACAGCTATAACTCTTGTTTCCGTTAAGCATGTAACGCCTTTTTGCTCGGATAGAGTTCGTTCCATCAAATTTCCTACTTCGCTGTCTTGGTGTGGCAGTATCCGGCTAGCTTTTTCGGCAATATAAACCTTAGTTCCAAAGATAGCCATAAGCTGGGCAATTTCTACGCCGGTCGATCCACCGCCAATGATGAATAAAGTTTTCGGAGGACGAATAGTTTCCAGGATTGTCCTCGGTGTTAAGTGTTCGACTTTGTCGAGTCCGGGTATAGCCGGAACCGCCCAGTGTGAGCCTGTTGCTATCAGGAAGTTTTTTGCCGAAAGATGTCGACGATTAACACTAATTTCATTTGGAGATAAGAAGTGAGCCTGTCCATTAAAAGCTGATATTCCTTGGTTTTCATAATATTTACGATTACCCCCGGCGCCCGTCCTTTTGACGGCTAGGTCTTTCCAGGCGCGTATAGAAGGGTAGTTATAGCCAAGCGTTGATGGTCTTAAGCCGAAGCGCTCAGAGTGTTTAGCATCGTCGTATAGATGGGCAGCGTGAAGTAGAGCCTTTGTCGGAACATCGCTCCAGTTTGGAGAATCACCGCCAAAAGTATCGGCTTCGATGATGGCAACTTTTTTACCGTCACGAGCTGCGATGGTTGCCGCAGCGCTACCGCCAGCACCGCTTCCGATAACTATTAGATCGTAGTCAAATGAATTTTTTGATGCCATGGTTTCTCCTTTAGATTGTTATCCGATATTGTCTGTATATGTACGCTGCTTCTGGGTGATGACTCTCTAGGTGTTTACTGGCAACTTCGCGTAAGTCTTGGCTAGTGACTTCAGGTTTATTTTCAAGCCAGTCGACGACCGAGTTGGATACGGCGTGGGCGATAGATTCAGCCTGACCGACGGGAGTGCGCACGCTCAAACAGGCAGCTACGATACTGGCGTGGAGCTTATCTCTAGAGAATTGCTCGTGGCCTTTTAGTCGATTGTGTTTGACGATATCAACAGCGAGTCCCACCTCTAATATCCTCCTATCAAAACAGCACTTGAAAGAACTTCATAGGTATATAGATAAAAGCACATAACGATAAGTCCGCCACCGGCAATAAATTGAAGGAAGTACTTGTTTTGCTCACGCCATTTTTGAATCTTACTGACTCGGTGGCCGCTACCGATAGATACCCAGACTATTACAAGAGAAAGAATCGAGAATATTGTGTATGTGGCTATACCAGCAAGTTGCCAAGATGCGGGCATATTGATAATCACCATAGATGCTGCCAGTAGTGGCGCTATGATGAATATTAGCTCTCCGAAAATACTGACCATTCCTAGCGCAAACGCTTCGATGCTGCTTTTTGTAGACTTTGTTCTACCTGTAAGATATGCCGCAACAGGACGAGGTACCCAGGTCGACGTACCCTCTGAGCGTCGGTAATAGAATATCCATATGGCGACACCCACGCTAAACATTAGTCCACATACAGCTGACCAGGCCACGGCCGGTATCTCGTAGACGAATACGCTCAGCAAAATAAGTGACAATGTCGAAAGTAGTAGTAGTGTCATGATGGTGGCGCCGACAACGAAGCTAGTGGATAGCCTGAGTGCTCTCTGCTGAGAGTGTTTTGCTCCAAGGGCGTGTCCGTTGACAAGCGTAAGTACACTAACGCTCAGTTGAAAACTGGCGTGGATTAGTCCGGCAAGGGCTAGGATAGAGAGTGAGCTTATTATGTCCATATTTTTATTTTTTAATGATTACCTCATATAATTTATAGCATAAGCGTACTACTATAGTCAAAATTGACAAAAGTTGCTATTTATATAAAAAGGTATTGCTTTTTTGTGCCGTTTATGCTTAAATAGTAACATTAAATAATAAAACAAAAAAGAAAGCAAAAACAAAAAATGAACGACATGAATAGTAACATGATAGAGCCGGTTACAAAAACCGATATTTTACAGCTTTTCTCGTGGGATAGGGAACGAACCAACGATGAGCTGAAGGGTTTTATTTCAAGGAGAGCGTCGGCAATCTCTGATTATGAAGACCCGGAATTAGACAATGTCTAGGCCACATTTCGTATTGCGCGAACATATCGCAAGAAAACGAAAAACTTCATTTTTCGATGATATCATTACAGCCACCGCAATAGCGTATCCATTAATGGGTTTACCTCAGATAATTAATGTTTTTTCTGGTAATACAGGAGGGGTCTCATTGATCTCATGGATTGCCTTTACTGTTTTTTCTGTTATATTTTTGGTCTATGGAATTAAAAATAGACTACGTCCGATAATTATTACTGACGGTCTATGGGTCATCGTAAATGGACTAGTCGTAATCGGAATTCTTGTAAAAGGTTAACCAATTTTAAAATTAGTAAAACCTCGCCCTCAAGGGAGCGAGGCTCTACCTTGATGCGAGGTTGTGGTCTGCGATTAATCTTGCGAACTAATCGCTAATTGAGCAAGGAATTCTTTACCCGACTCAGTGAGGACTACGTCGTTGGGAAAGTTCAGGAACTTGATGTATCCCATTTCTTTGGCCGTGAGAAGCTCGTTCCAGGCGCTTTCTCGGCCGATAGTCAGACGACTCATGAGGGCTTTCCTGGCGTAACTACCAGGATATTCGGCATCGATGTTGTCTCCCCATAGGGCCTTCATGGCGCTATGGGTGTTTACTTTGTATCTCACGATGGCTCCTTACTCGTGGTCCGTGTACTAACTCTTAAGAGTTATTTTCATGATAGTTTATATTAAATTGTAAAGAAAGCATAAGCAAAATAAAAACCCCATCGAAAAAATGGGGTATTTATTTTGGTAGCACCAGGTAGACTTGAACTACCGACCTCAGGCTTATGAGTCCTGCGCTCTAACCAGCTGAGCTATGGTGCCGTGTATTGGTTAATGTGTAACATAAGGTTCTTCAGCTTTTAATTTGGTTCAGCTGGTTAGAGTTTTATTGTTCTCTGACCGGCTTCGCCTTGGCAGCTGAGCTATGGTGCCATTTAAACAAAGTACAGAGACGATTGTAGCAAATAATCAGATTATTTTCTAGAGCCGATAGCGGTGTTATAATAAAAGTACTTCCGCGTGATACTCACTGGTCAATTTGGCTAAGCGTCCCTCATGAATGGATCATTCATCGTCTTCGGCTATTAACTTTTAGAAACGGGTTAACGGACGGGCGAAAATTCGATAGATGTTTCTCAAACTAATTTTGAGGATATTAAAGATGAATGATGAAACTTTGTTAAACGAAAGAGTCCAAGTAATAGCTGTTTTTAGTGGCGGGCTTAATCCGTGCCGACCGATTAGATTTAAGAGGAAGAATGGGAGAGAGATAACTATATCGGAGATTGGCCTGCGCCATCCGAGTATGCGCGGTAAGCGGGCGGTACATGTTTTTGATGTAACCGATGGCCAAGCTGATTATAGGCTGGAGCTAGATAGTGAGCAGTTGACTTGGTATTTGACCCGTGAGGGGGATAGGAATGAATAGTGGCTACTCGTTTCATATTATCAAGGAGCGGCTTCGCTCTAGGTTTGAGATTGAGCCCCGGCGCCAGTCCAAACTCGGGCTGCAGATGCTCTTTGGGGTTGTGAACCTTGACGGAGGGACGTGTGTGAATAAGTGTGGCACTCGTCTATCGTTTTTAGAAAACGGCTTCGCGCCGGGTAAGGGCGAGGGCTCTCGCTCCTCGACTTACTCTGGCTGCAGATGTTTTCTAAACACGATAAACTCGAGCGGGGATTTGCTATGAATGGCTACAATGATGAATTTCCACTCGTGATGCATGTTGACCTAAACTCTGCTTTTGCAACGATTGAACAGCAGGCGCGTCCCATGATCAGAAATAAGCCGGTCGCTGTAATTAATCGCAAGGTCGAGAATACGTCTATAGTGACGGCTAGTTATGAGGCCAAAAGTAAGGGCGTTAAGGTTGGCATGAGGTTCAAGGAAGCGAAGAGACTTTGCCCTGATTTGATTGGTTTAGAGAGTGACCCGGAGAAATATAGGTTTGTTTATAAGAAGCTTTCGAAAATACTTAGTGATTACTCGCCTCATTTTGCAATGAAGAGTATTGACGAGGGAGTGATCGATTTTCACGGTGTACCACTCAAGATGTCTATGGTCGAGATTGGTGTGGAGATAAAAACTAGGCTGAAGGAGGAAGTCGGGCCATATATGCGCTGTAATGTTGGTATCGGTCCGAATCGCTTCTTGGCAAAAATGGCAGCTAGTCTACATAAACCCGATGGCTTAGATGTAATCAATAGTTCTAATCTTCGGGAGGTGATGAGTGGATTGAAATTGACCGACCTTACGGGAATAGCCGGGGCTAATCAAGCCCGTTTAAATTCAGTCGGGATTTATACGCCACTTGAGTTTTTGGATGCTGGTGAATCTACGCTTAGAAGTGTAGTTTTCAAAAGTATTGTCGGTACTGATTGGTATAAGCGCCTACGAGGTTTTGAGGTCGATAATCGTCAATTTGATATGAAGCGCGTTGGGCGACAGTATGTGCTCGGTCCAAAAATTGTTAGACGTCAGGACGTATTGGAAAGACTGCATAACCTGTGCGAGTCGGTAGGCTCGCGACTTCGTAGCCAGGGTCTAGTGGCGCGTGGAGTTTACGTATATGCCAAGAGTTACGAAACTGGATACTGGCACGCCTGTCGGGTGATGCAATTGCCGTTTTATAGCGATAAGGCTATTTATAATTTGGCGCGATTACTTTTTGAGGATGCGCCCGATGGAGTGCGCGAGATAGGCGTGCATTGCTACAACCTATCTAGCGGAGATGATGATCAGATCAGTTTATTTGGAGATGAGATGGCTCGAGAAAAACAGTTGATGAATGCGGTTGACTCAGTTAATCAGCGTTACGGTGAGCAAACTCTGCACTCGGCCGATACATTATCGACAATTGATTCCATGAAGGTCAAAATACCGTTTGGTAGTACTAGATATCTGTAGGGGTATATAATGAATATATGAAGTATGTGTTGGCAGTTAGTGGCGGTGTTGATTCTGTAGTTTTATTACACATGATGAGCAAAGTGGAAGAAGCTGATATTGTAGTGGCTCATTTTGATCATGGCATACGCGATGATTCATCGGATGATGCTGTATTTGTGGGCGAATTGGCAAAAAAATACGGATTTGAATTTGTTGTAAAGCGAGAAGAACTTGGCAAGAGCGCAAGTGAAGAATTAGCAAGAGACAGGCGTTATGCATTTTTGAGAGATGAGGCTGGTAGACGAGAAGCAAAGATTATGACAGCTCATCACGCCGACGATGCTGTCGAGACGGTAGCTATAAATTCAAAAAGAGGGACTGGCTGGCGTGGTCTAGCTGTCCTTGATTCAGATGTGATACGACCATTACTATCTATGTCAAAAGAGCACATAATAGATTATGCGAAGGCTAATAATCTCGACTGGCATGAAGACAGCACTAATTCTAGTGATAAGTATTTGCGCAATAGAGTACGTCAGGAAACAAAAAAGCTATCCGACGACGATAAACTACAAGTTTTAGCCCTCAGGGCTGACCAGCTAAGGCTTAAATCTGAAATAGACAAAGAGGTAATCGATCTAATTGGCTCTGGGCCGAACTATAGCAGATACTTTTTTACTCATGCCAACCACAGTACGGCCATTGAACTCATGCGTTATATATGCAAAGCACGTCTAACGCGCCCTCAAATGGACAGGGCCTTGCTCGCTATAAAGACCAACAAAGCCGGCAGTATTTATCAGGCCGGACAAGGAGTAGAATTTAGTTTCAACGCTCGTAATTTTACTGTTAAACTGATAAAATAGACCCTAGTGTAATACTATCTATCAGACTAAAACAGGAACGGACAATTCTATATGGCAATTAAATCACCGATGTCAAACAAAAAACCAAGCAATTTTATAAGACTAAGCCTGTTCTGGGCAATTATTATTTTTGGCTTAATGGCGCTTGCAGCAATGTTTGTCCCACAAGAGCAACTAAAAGAAGTTGCAATATCGGATGTTATCAACAGGGCTAATAGTGGTGAAATATCGAAGATTGAGATTCAGGGCAACAATGTTCTCGTTACCCCAAAAGGTAGCGACAAGCCAACCGAAAAGTCCATCAAAGAAGGGACTAGTAGTATCCAAGACCAAGGTTTGGATAATGCGGCCAATGTAGAAGTAAAGATTACTGAGCCCTCCAAAACTGGCGACACTCTGTGGAATCTGGCTATTATCGTAATACCTGTAGTACTTATCGCCGGATTCTTCATGTTTATGATGCGTCAGGCACAGGGCCAGAACAACCAAGCGATGGGATTTGGTAAGTCAAAAGCTAAGTTATATGGTCTAGATAAAGAAAAGGTAAACTTCGACGATATAGCTGGTAATGAATCAGCCAAGCAGGATCTCGAAGAAGTAGTAGATTTTTTGAAAAATCCAAAGAAATACGAAGCGCTTGGAGCAAAGATACCAAAAGGCGTGCTACTTGTGGGTAATCCTGGCACTGGTAAAACTCTACTAGCGCGGGCTGTAGCCGGCGAGGCCAATGTTCCTTTCTTCTCAATTTCTGGTTCAGAATTTGTCGAAATGTTCGTGGGTGTTGGTGCATCTAGGGTTCGTGATTTGTTTGCAAAAGCCAAGAAAAATTCTCCAGCAATCATATTTATCGATGAGATTGACGCTGTTGGCCGTAAGCGTGGTAGCGGTATGGGCGGCGGACATGACGAACGAGAACAGACCCTTAACCAGATATTAGTTGAGATGGATGGTTTCGAAGTAGGTACGACAGTTATCGTTTTGGCTGCCACCAACCGAGCAGATGTACTTGATCCAGCTTTGCTAAGGCCAGGTCGTTTTGACCGACGTACGAATATTACATTGCCAGAGCGCAAAGACCGTGAAGCTATATTAGAAGTTCATTTCAAGAAAAAACCAAAAGATGAGACTGTAAACATCAAGACACTTGCTGCCAAGACTGCTGGTCTATCTGGTGCTGATCTTGCCAATCTTGCCAACGAGGCTGCAATCATTGCGGCAAGCCGTAACAAGAAAAAGATTAGTAACGATGAGCTTACTGAGGCTTTTGAGAAAGTCGCTATTGGACCTGAACGCAAGTCAAAGATTATGAGTGAAGAAGAAAGACGACTAACTGCTTATCACGAAGCCGGACATGCACTAGTGGGTCACGTCCTTCCCGACAGTGACCCAGTTCACAAGGTTACTATTATTCCTCGCGGAGGAACAGGCGGCGTGACTTGGTTCTTGCCTCCAGAAGACAAAAGCTACACTAACGTTTACGAGTTCAAGGACATATTAGCTCGTGCCTTGGGTGGACGAATTGCCGAGAAGATAATTTATGGAGATGATGGTATTACGACCGGAGCAGGTTCTGACCTACGTAAGGCCACCGAGATTGCTCGTGACATGATTATAGAACAGGGCATGGGCACGAAACTTCGAAACCAGGTGTTTCACGATGACAATGGTGGCATGGTATTTGACAAGATGACTCACGATCGTCCTTATGGTGAGGATACTGCAAGGGTTATCGACGGAGAAGTCGCTGATCTAATGAAAGAGGCAGACAGGCGATCTGAGGCCGTTCTTCGTCACAATAAGTCAGGACTAGATAAATTAGCTCAGGCTTTGATGGAAGAAGAGACTATTGAAGAAGATAGAGTTGCCGAAATACTTATCGATGCAAAACTACCTAAGGAGGCCAAGCTGCACTAAGCATGGCATAGACAATAGATATGTCTCTAACTAAAAGCGCAGTAATGAAAGCCAGTAAAAAGATGCCGCTCAATATAGCGGCGGCTCTTTTGGCCGGTTCAACTCTTTTGTCGAGTTTACTCGGCCTATTTCGTGACCGTCAATTGAACGGTCTATATTTAACGACATATCCTACTGGGTTGGACGCATACACGGTTGCGTTTACCGTACCAGATTTCATGTTTTTCATATTAGTTTCTGGAGCGCTTAGCGTAACTTTTATACCTGTATTCAATCAAAGACTAGCTAGTGGCAATAAGCAGTCGGCTTGGGAGCTTTCTACTAGTATTTTGAATCTGATGGCTATTATTACGCTAACTGCCAGTATTTTAATTATCGTTTTTGCCGAACCCTTAGTTCGATACGTTGTAGGTCCGGGACTAGATGAGTCCAGTAGGGCTCTGGCGGTTAGCATGATGAGGGTTATTGCGGTGAACCCATTCTTGTTTGCTATTGCGACGGTGGTAGCTAGTATGCAACAGGCTATCGGAAGGTTCACATTCTTTGCTCTTGCGCCAACTATATATAACATCGGTATTATCATTGGAACGGTGTTCTTTACTAGTGGTATAAACATATTTGGCTGGCAAATTTTTGAAGGTGGAATTATGGGTGTCGCGCTTGGTGTTGTACTGGGGTCCATACTGCAACTTCTGGTTAGTAGTATTGGTCTGTTCGGCATGGGATTTGATTATAGATTCAAGATTTACTGGAAAAACAAGGGCTTTCGAAAGGTTCTTACTATGTTGCCAGCCAGGTCGCTTGATCAGGGTATCGACTACGTAAATAGCATTGTTGAGACCAACTTAGCCTCTCGAATGGTTGCCGGTAGTGTGCGTGCTTATCAGCAGGCTAGTGCCTTGTCTTATGTGCCTATTAACTTAATTGGTGTTGCTATTAGTACGGCTGCTTTTCCAAAGATGGCCGAAAGACTGGGTGAAGGTAGACCAGACTTGTTTAAGTCAGAGCTTCAGTCGGTTCTCCGAGTTATTATATGGTTAGCGCTTCCAGTTACAACTATCACTTATTTCGCAAGAGGCTACATAGTATCATTTATCAATAACGGTGGTAATGCGGTTATCGCCAGTATTCTTGGAGTGCTGTCGATTGCAATACTTTTCCGTTCAATCTATCACATATCTGCTCGAAGTTTTTACGCTCAGCAGGATACAAAAACCCCACTATATATATCGTTCTTTGCTATTTCTTTGAACGTAACATTGGCGGTTCTGTTCACGTTTGTGTTCAATATGGGCGTTTATGGCTTGGCATGGGCTACGGCTATCGTATCGTTTGTTGAGGTAATCATATTGTTCGTAATGATGTCTCGACGCATAAAAGGCCTCTTTGATACGCCATTTATACACGCTGTGGCTAGAATGATGAGCGCTACCGGTCTAATGGCTGCGGTAACGTATTTGATGGTCATTTGGTTTCCCTTTAATGCCAGCGACCTCAGCTTCCTGTCTAGCTTCCCTAAGTTTGGGTTGATAACCGCAGTCAGCGCACTAGTTTATGGTTTATTCAGTTATATATTTAAGATAAGTGAGATAACTCCAGTTATCAGCCGGCTCAAGCGCATTATCTTTTATGGAACGAGATAGATAATGAACCAAGACCATATTCGAAATTTCTGTATTATTGCTCATATCGACCACGGTAAGTCTACGCTTGCTGATCGCATGCTCGAGCTAACGGGTACAGTTCAAAAAAGAGACATGAAGTCGCAACATCTTGACAGTATGGACCTGGAGCGCGAGAAGGGTATAACGATCAAGTTAGCTCCAGTCAGGATGAGTTACAAAGGCTACGATCTAAACTTGATTGATACACCAGGCCATGTCGACTTTAGTTATGAAGTTAGCCGCTCCCTGCAGGCTTGTGAGGGCGCAGTATTGGTTGTTGATGCTAGTCAAGGCATACAAGCTCAAACACTCGCTAATGTATACTTGGCGATAGCAGCTGATTTAAAGATTATTCCTGTTCTCAATAAAATAGATCTTCCAGCGGCAGATGTGCCGAAAGTTAGCGCCGAAATAATTAACCTTCTAGGTTGTGATGAGTCTGAGATCCTAAAAATTAGCGCCAAGACTGGCGACGGCGTGATGGAAGTGCTTGACTCTGTTGTTGATAAAATTAGCGCACCTAGTGGAGATACCGCAGCTCCTACCAGGGCTCTTATATTTGATAGTTACTATGATGATTATCGAGGTGTAATCTTGTACGTAAGAGTTATCGATGGTTCGATTAAAAAAGGTGACACCATAGAGATGATTGCAAATAATGCGCATGGGCTATCTCTAGACGTCGGCTCTCTCAGTCCGGTGATGAAGCCAGGTCCGGAACTAACAACAGGCGAAATAGGTTATGTGGTGACTAACCTGCGGACTACTCGTGAAGCTAGGGTAGGCGACACGGTGACAACTAAGCGTTCGCACACAGACTCGCAATTACCTGGTTATAAACTTGTTCAACCATTTGTATATGCTGGATTCTTCCCAGTGAGTAACGATGATTATCAGGATCTTAAGGATGCCGTTGAGAAGTTGAGTTTGAGCGATTCGGCCTTACAGTTTGAGCCAGAAAATTCTCCAGTACTAGGCTTCGGTGTAAGGATTGGATTCCTAGGGTTACTTCATATGGATATTATTCGAGAGAGGCTGGAGCGTGAATATAACTTGGATTTGGTTGTAACAAATCCTTCCACCGATTATCATATCGGTCTATCTGATGGTGAAGAATTGGATATAAAAAGTGCAAGTGATTTGCCGGATGTCAGTAAGATAAAAGAAATTAAAGAACCCTGGATTAACGGTGAGATAATTGTACCGCAAGCTTACATAGGGGCGGTATTGCAACTGATTATAAATAAGCGAGGTCGTCAAAATAATCTTAGTTATATAGATGAGCAGGCACTCATAAGTTTTGAAGCGCCACTAGCTAATTTATTGACCGATTTTTATGACCAGTTAAAGTCTGTGACTAGTGGCTACGGATCATTTAATTACGAGTTGAGTGACTACAGGATTGAAGACTTGGTACGGATTGATTTTTATGTAGCAGGTGAGATGATTGACGCACTTAGTGTTATGGCCCATCGCTCAGAATCTCAGCGGCTTGGACGAGAAGTTGTCGATAAGTTAAAAGAAGTTATACCTCGTCAGAATTTTCAGGTAGCTTTGCAGGCGGCAATTGGTGGCAAGTTTATAGCCAGAGCTGATCTTTCGGCATATCGTAAGGATGTTACAACCGGCCTATATGGCGGTGACGTATCTCGAAAAAAGAAAGTTCTAGCCAAGCAAGCTAAGGGCAAGAAGCGAATGAAGCGATTCGGAAAAGTCGATATACCGAGTGAAGCATTTACTGTTATGCTGAAGCGCGACTAGCTAGTCGTCTAAGTATCTCGGCCGTTACTTCGTCTCTAGAAAGCTCTCCATCTATTTCTTCAAGTAATCCTAGCTTACGGTATTCTCTTATAACGGGCATAGTCTTATTGTGAAATTCTTCTAGACGGTGTTTGAGTATTTCTAGGGTATCGTCGTGACGGTCACCTCTATCGCCGATAATTTTGTGAGCTTTCCATCTTTCTTCGACATGTCTATCTGTTAACTTTAAAAATACTACCATTTTTAGGTCATGACCAGACACATCAGTAGCTTTTAATACGCCTTTTTCTTCACCTAGCCAACGTCCAACCGAACTTAATATCAATGGTTTATTCGTAAACTCTTTTTTGGACAAATACGGTAAGACTATTCGTGTATAGTCTTCGCTAGATATTAGAGTACCGTCACGTATACATAATTTATCGGCTTCTGTGAGTTGATCTGAACTGCCTCGAAGTATGTCGCCACCGCCCATAAGGTTGCCGTCAAATAATTCGGCTAGTTTTTTACCTTGAGTGTCTTTTCCGGCGAACGGCATGCCGAATATATTTATAGATCCGCTTCCAAGCCACTGTTTAATTTCATCTTGCATTGTAGATAAGTATATCAAACAATCCTCTAGGCAGACACAAATCGACTACTGTTTCCAGCTGGTCTGATGTCGGAGATAATTCTATTCCTGTCGGCCGGTTGAATAGTGCGGTTGTTCCGTTCTATAACCCAGCTAGCTGGTGATATTTTGGCGGGCGCAGATTTCATTGGTTGAATATCAAGTACAGTCCCTTGTTTTGTATAAGGTGCACTGATTAATACTTCCGGCTCTTGGCTCAGTATCTCTTCGTAAAGACTTAGGCTTCTTTGAAGTCGTAGCTCTTTGAGTCGTGTTAATTCTGTGGCAGTCTGTTTCTTTATCTTTGACTTTGTGGTGGCGTTAGATATGAATAAAATTGCGAAAGATAGGTTATACAGTACAACAATAGGTAGGGATATAAGAAGACTCGTTATTAAATCGAAGGAGAATGGCACCAATAGGCTGACTATCAAACTTCCAAGTATCACCCATTTTTCCCCTTTTAGGAATTTCGAAGGGCTGATGGGCTTCATTTTATTCATAAAGCTTATTAATAGGGGAATTTGAAATACTAATATGAATGTAAGTAATATATTTGTGACGAAATTTAGGTAATTATCGGCAGATATTAAAGCCTGCACCCCATCTATTTGAAAACCTGCGAAGAAATGCAAGGTTCCGGGCAGTATTACGTAGTAGCCAAAAGCCATTCCTGCAATAGCCAGAATGCCAGAAAAAAAGCTATACGAGTTAATCTGTCTTTTAGGAAGTTTGTCTTTAAATGCTGGTCGTATAAACATCGCTAGGTTATATACGATAATTGGAATAGTAATAGCTAATCCACCTATGAGACAAACTTTTAGTATGAAAGAAAAGCTACCAGCGGGGGAGTCGTAATATAAGGTTTGACCAAGAGGCTCTCTTAGGAATTCTAATATTGGGGCGTATATCAGGAAGACACCTATTCCTGCGGTTATAAGTGCTAATACGGAAACAAAAAAGCGATTGCGCAGTTCGCGCAAGTGATCACCTAGTTTGTTCCCTTTTTTCAGATTTACTGAAGCCTCCACCTATCAAAACTCCTTTTAAGAGACTATTTTTTTGTCTTTTTGTCGTCTTCTTCGTCGTCTCGGAAACCCTTTTTGAGTTCTTTGCCAGCTTGTCCAACGCCACGGGCGAGTTCAGGAAGTTTTTTACCACCGACTATTAAAACTAGTATAACTAGCACGATTAATGCAATTAATTCAACTTTTCCCATTTGAGTAGATCCCTCTCTATTAATACGTTCATTATAACTATAAGTAAAATCAGTATAATATTCAAGTTATTTAAGGTATCTAATGGTACTTTGAATCTGTTGGTTTTATTGCAAAAAGAGGCCAGCTACAATATAGTTATAATCAAGCATAATTGTGTTGAGGGGAATAGAGAATTGGCTCAAAATAGAATCATATCAACGATCCGCGATAAAGAGATGGACCGCGGCGAGTTTCTAAAATATATGGCATACGTAGCCATGGGCATTATTGGTTTAAAGGGCCTCATTTCTCTTCTGGGTGCAGTTGATGTTAATCGGGACTTAACGTTTACTAAACAATCCGATAATAATGTATCAAAATCAGGCTTTGGTGGCGGAAAGTACGGGGCTTAGAATATGGCAGAGCAGAGACTACCTGCAGTTAACGGAGATGACGGCGCTTGGGGTGATATACTAAACCAGTTTCTTGGTAAAGAGCATTACAACACCGGGCTTAATGATCCTCTAAATGGTGGACATAAAGCTATTACGATTCGACCTGGTACTGCAGCGGCCGGTACGGCACCGATAAAATTAACCTCCGGCTCATTATTATCTACTCCGGAACCTGGTGCTGTGGAATTTCTTACAGATAAATTCTATGCCACTCAGACGACTGGATCTACGAGGAAAACCGTTGCTATATATGATGATAACTCTGGTGCAACTGGCGATTTATATTATCGTGATGCAAGCGGTAACTTCATGAGATTACCGGTCGGCTCTACCAGTCAGATGATGTCTGTTACTGGAGGTCTACCATCTTGGAAGACCATTCTATCTGGAACTTCAAAAATAAGTGTTGGAACGGCAACCCCAACTTCGCCTGCAGTCGGCGATCTTTGGATTGATACAAATTAGGATGGCAAATGCGTAATATATGCGATTCAACGGGACAAGTCAGCTCGGTTTTTCCAGCGATAGAATATCTTACATTCGGACCATGGATTTATATGGTGCCTCAATATAAACCCGAGAGTGTTTTGATGCTGGGTTATGCCGGCGGGACTACCGCCGGGTTAATAAGACTATTTTACGGTGATATTCCTATAACTGGTGTAGACATCGGAGAAACTGAAAATCTTTATGATGTTGAGATTGTAAAGGCCGATGCGAGCCAGTACGTAAAAACCTGTGAGTCTTTCGATACGGTTATAGTCGACGTATTTGATGATGGCGGTCTAAGTCCTTGTGATTTCATTTTTACTCAAGAATTTGTTGATGATTTAAAAAAGAAAGCTAACTATATCATCGTTCATGCTAGTGACACATCTGACATGTCGGCGTACGACAGCATCAGGCAAATAAAAGTCCTTAGCCTGAATAGCAGTCGTTTTTATTATTTTATGGTAAATGAGATACACGCGATTCCAATAAGATGAATAAATATATAGCGAATATTATCAATAAACTAACACTAATCGTTTTTAGTGTATTGAGTGTATTCTTTGCAGCCGAAAAGCTAGAAAAATGGAAGCCAGTTCATCTTTGTTGGTGGTACTACAAACACGATATACCCATACCAAAGTACTTTATCGGTAAGATTTCTGCACCGAGCGTATCCACGCAGGCAGTGACGTCGGTGTCGTACACCACTGCTACTGCAAATGGAAACATAACTAGCGTAGGTAACGAAAATGCTTCCCGTCGCGGATTTTGTTACATGGTCGGTACGGCTGGTGATCCAACGACAGCCAATAGTGTTGCCTATATCGACGGCTCGTTCACAACTGGTGCCTATACGCAGGCCCTAAGTGGTCTAGCTCCAGGTATTGGGTATCGAGTTCGGGCTTATGCTATCAACAGTGCGGGTACGGGCTACGGCACGACAGTTCAGATGACGACCGCTACAAATAATCCGCCGACCGTAGTTTTAAATAGTCCTGCCAATGGCTCGTCGGGTTCGGTAACGACACCTACACTAAACTTCACAGGTACCGATGCCCAGTCTGAAGCTATTGAATATAACGTTCAAATAGACACGGTCAATACCTTTAACAGTCAGTCTGGTAGCCCGTTATATTCCATATTCTCGATAACTGATCCTGGTTTTACGGCTGGACATCCTTTTGCATCCGGATCTGCGATCAACTATACAACTCAACCACTTGCTACCGGTACATATTATTGGAGAGTTGCAGGCACGGATCCGGCGGGTTCAAATACCTACGGGGCTTGGTCGTCTACTAGAAGTATTATTATTACCGAGCCACCTTTTACGATATCGGGTACTTCAAACCAAACAAGTGGTACGGTTGCAGTCGCTATTAACAGCACCTTACAAGGTGCAACAGGAACGATAGCGGGCGACGGAACTTGGTCTATAAGTGGCGTCACGAAACCAAATGCTGGTGACGCCATAACAGTTTTTGTATCTAATGCAGTGACGGCGAACGTCTCAACTGCCGTAGCGACCTATTTTGGAATCGGTGCAGTTAGCGCAATGGTCTTAAACAAGCACGTCTTGTCTATTGGATCCAATCAGAACGTTTCAATGACACTTAGTGATTTAGCAAAATACGACTACGATCAGAATAATACAAAAATATTACACAGCTCCAATAGCTCACCGGCCACATTGTTGCTCGATCCTGGTAACTTGTATACTGATGAAAAAATTAATATCCTAGCCGGTAACACTCTAACTATCGGCGCCACCGAGACTTTGACTACCTATGACATAACAATTACTGGAACAATAATTTCTTCTGGAGCAAGTACTTATAATATTAAACATGACTGGTTGAATAGCGGCGTGTTTACAGCGGGAAGTTCCACGGTTTATTTAAACGGCACAACCAAACAGACGCTTTCTGGTACTATGACGGGCGCGTCGTCTTTTTGTAACCTAACTATATCTAATAACTCAGGCAGTAGTGCCACAGATAACGAAAGAACTGGCTTTGTGCCAAGTGTTGATTTCAATGCTGCCATTACTGTTAGTGATACATATCTTATTAATACGGGTAACGTCAGGGTTGAATACGAAGCCGGTGCTACATACGAGTTTAATACCATAGACTGGACAGGCGCAGCCGGGCAGTTGATCTGTTTTAGGAATTCTACAACATCTGGTTCTTGGTTAATAAAAAATACAAACCTGCAAATGGACGTGTCTTACGTCAACGTATCACGCTCTAACGCCGCAGTCTCTGGTGGACTTCAAATTGGTGCCTTTAATGCAACCAACTACGACGGTGGCAATAACACAAACTGGTTGTTTATAAACAAACGTATACGCCAAGAGATTAATATAGTTACCGGAACGTTTTATAGTCTTGCGGCCTCTGGTAATTTGGTTGGTTATGTCAGCCTGTATGCAAACCTTGGCGGTACGCTAACTCCTTACTTTGAAGTTATTGCTATCAATAATGACTCAACAGCAAAAACGATTTATCTGCGTAATCAGTCTGGTGCTGGTATTGTCGGTCAAATTGATATCCCGGCTGGAACTACTAGTCCTACTTTTTTCAGGTCGGTGCCGTTTACGTATCCTGCCAGCACAATTAATGTATATATCGACATACCGCAAACTACTAGCAACTCGCAGGTTGCAATTAGTGCCGGTAGGGTGATAATACTTCAGGACATGGGAACGGGTCTGATAACAGCAACTGAAACCCAAATCGAGATTGGTAACTACGAATCCGGTAGGTCTAACACCTCTTCGGCCCCTCTTGCGTATCCAAAATATTGGAAATATACTGCCGCCAACTGGAACCCAGCGCCAAGTTTTTTTGCCGAAGTGACTTACGATACGTCTTCAACTGCTTCCAACGCACAGACAACGATTACATTACAGAAAGACAATAACGGCGATCTATTAACTTGGAGCGATGTTATTCAGATATCGGCTTATTCTTCTTCTGTGACGGCCGTTTTATCGTCACGTGTTGGTTTTACACCTGTGGCAGGATGCAACTATAGGATTGCGTCTTTCATAAAAAATGCTTCCTATAGTCACAGTATATACAACGCAAAAATTATTTCAGTCCAGACGGGCATAGATATTTCTAGGATAGAATCACAATATCTTATTCAGAATACGTACAAAAATGTTACTGGTTTACAGGATTACGACACAATGCTCAGCCCACTAGATTGGTATGGGGCAAACATGGCTTTTTATCATGAAATAAACACCAGTTCTAGTACCGCGGCGTCGGCCAAGCTTCAATATGACCCCAATAGCACACCAGCTGATTATATCGGTTCGACGGCGACTGGCTCGGCGTATGTATCGCGTAGTGTGGCGTTGGCGCTACCTCATGCTAGATTTATAGATACTAATATAGTAACGATACCAATTTATGCATCAAGAATTGTTGCGGTATTAAATACAGGTGTTGCGGGTACTGGTATGAAGGTCTGGACTGGTTTAACCTGGGCCTACAAGCCAGCCAAGATTTGGAATGGCTCAGCTTGGGTTATTAAACCAGTAAAAGTATGGGATGGAAGCGGCTGGGTAACTAAGGGCTGATTGCTTTATCGAACACGCTCTCATATATTAGTAAGAGATGATAAGAAAATATTTAACGACAACTGTACTGGTATTTCTTGTTGCGGTTGGAGTGCAGTTCTTTAGCAATAACTTAGACGTTGCTGCTGAAACAAAGGGGACAGGTCTTGGCCTTTCGCCATTGCGTAATGAACTTGAACTACTCCCGGGTACGTCATATACGGGCATGTTGGATCTTTATAACGACTCTGGAGCGACAAAGAAGATAAGACTTGAAGCTGAAGAATTCTCTGTCGTAAATACGGCCTATGATTACAAATTCAAACCAGAAAGCGGTGCATCTAAATGGATTAGTTTCGACAAGAATGAGATTGAGCTGGATGCTGGGCAGAAGTTTAGCATCGAATACACTCTGGGTGTACCCCTTATGTCTGAGCCTGGTGGATATTATATAACTATCTTTGCTACAGATATCGGCTCGCTAGATTCATCACTGTCCGTCAACTATTTACAAAGAATCGGCTCGTTAATATATCTCAACGTGTCAGGTGATGTTACTCGACACGGAGAATTAGTGTTGCTCAATAGCCCATGGGCGACTGCTGATAATGTGCGATGGGGAGTAAACATTCAAAACTCAGGATCAACCCATTTCCGTAGTCTTTATTCGGCGACATTAACTAGCTTATTTAGTTCAGATGTTATATCAAAAACGAGTGGCGACTCTTTGGTCCTTCCGGGCACAGTAAGATATATTGATGGTTCTATCGAGCATCCATTTTGGCCAGGTGTATATAAGATTGAGTTTGATATAGGACTAGGCGATAATCCTGCTTATAAAGAATCAAAATATGTTTTATTCATTCCAGTCGCTTGGCTCATAGCTATTGGATTGTTATTATTCGTTATATTTTATAGGTACAGCCTGAGACGAATTATTTTGAAGACTAAGTAGTTTGGGGCACTGCTGTATATATAACGGTCACGTTATAGTTACCGGCGGGCTTTGCTAAGTCCAGTAGTATGCCGTAGGTTACTGTGGTCACATTTCCCGATTTTGCAGGTACGGTGAGTGATTTTAATAACGTGTCTGTTAGTGTCAGTCCGCTGAAGTTTGAAGTTGCATCAATGTTGTATCCCCAGGTATTTATAGAAAGTGGCGCGGGAGATGAATTTAGTGAGGCTGGTAGGGTCGCGCCAAGGTTGGTCATATTGGTATTACTGAGCGCGCGTACGTACAACTTGAATCCAGATACATCTGTCGAAGTCACGGTAACGTTATTCGTGCCAGTTGCTAGAGTACCTGAGGTTGTTGGTGTTATCGGAATCGAAACGTTACCAGAGGTTGATATAGAAAGTGAGGTCTGACTACCATATGGTACGTCAACATTATATATACCCGTACCATACGGCTGCGCATATACCTGTGTGTGACTTTGCAAAACTACCAGAAGACCCAATAAAATTGCAGAAAACAATATTGTTTTTTTCATGCTTATGTTATTATATCACTAGATATTTAATAGTTAACTAAATAGAGAATTCCTCAAGGTTATTATGACAAAAACAAAAAATACATCTTTTATCAAGAAAATAGGGCTATATTTGGCAGCATTTGCGCTAGTTTTGCCAATGTTTGGCGTCAATTCGGTATCTGCTCTGCAAATAACTGCTAGAAAACTAACATTGGGTACATCTCAAGCCGATGCCCTTACGACCTACGCATTCAACTTTACTGTACCTTCTACAACGGTCATTAAATCTGCTAGTTTTACGGTTTGTACTACGGCCAGCGGTGCTTGTACGATACCGAGTGGTTTTTCTGTTACAACTGGTGGTCCAGCCACACTTACTAGTCAGCCGACAAACTTAGGGGATACATCTGGTTGGACAGTTGATACCTCTACTGCTGGATCCCTAAGATTAAATAAATCTGGAAACGTGGCTGCTCCGAGCGGAGGCCAGACGGTTAGTTTTTCATCCGTACACAACCCAAGTGCAACAAATGCAACTTTCTTCGCTAGAATGACTACGTACTCTGACGCTGCTTATACTACTGCAATAGACGCAGGAACTGTCGCTGCCTCAACTGCGGGACAGGTGACAGTAACGGCTAGCGTTGATGAAACACTTAGCTTCACTCTTGCTACCAACACTGTTGCTCTTGGCACGCTATCAACCAGTACTACAGCTTCTGGTACTTCAACTATGAGTGCCTCTACTAACGCCGGCTCTGGTTATAGCATAGTAGTCAGCGGAACCACTCTAACGTCAGGCAGTAATACTATAACGGCCCTTGCAGCGCCTACTGCATCTTCCGTAAATACTAAACAGTTTGGAATCAACTTGATGGCAAATACTACTCCTGCCGTAGGGTCTATTGTATCTGGTGCGGGAAGTGGATCGGTCTCTACGGGCTACAACACATCAAACTCATTCAAATTTGTATCTGGTGATACTGTTGCATCTGCAAGTGTTCCATCTAATACAAACACCTATACTGTTAGCCATATAGCCAATATTGATGCGGTAGCTGCTCCTGGTCTGTATTCAACGGTACTAACTTATGTAGCAACGGCAAATTATTAGGAGATGTTTATGATAATCAATAAATTAGTTAAGAAAATATCAAACGCGTCTATTATCACACTAGCTATGGGTTTGGCCTTAGTCCCAGTATTTAGTGCTACGCTGGCATCCGCCGCACCGATAACAGGTCGTAAATTAACACTATCTAGCTCTGCCCCAAGCGCTACTGGCGTAAACTACGCTTTCAGTACTACTGCAGCACTTCCAACAACTGGTACTCCGGTTAAATCTGTCCAGATTCAGTTCTGTACAACTGCTAGTGGTACTTGTACGACGCCTTCTGGTACTTTCTCGACATCCTCAGCTACCTTGGCTTCTCAGCCAACTGGCGTAGGAGCTGCAGCTGGATGGACTGCCAACACTGTAACTGCTGGGTCTCTCAGGATTCTAAATGCTTCTAATGCCACAAATCCTACGGGAAATGTGACTGTATCCTGGAATGGCGTAACTAACCCAACGGCCACCAATACAACTTTTTTTGGACGAGTAACGACTTACTCGGACAGCGCCTGGACTACTGCTGTTGATTCCGGTGTAGTAGCCGTCAGTACGGCATCTCAAATCCAAGTTGCATTATCCGTAGATGAGACACTGACGTTTTGTACGGGAATTAGTATTACGGGTCAAAACTGTGGAACAGTAACGGGAAGCTTAGTAAACCTTGGAACCGGTTCTACGACCAGTACTTCCACCGGAACGTCTGTTATGGCCGCATCTACTAATGGTCCTGGCGGATACACTATTACAGTAAATGGAAATACGCTTCAGTCTGGATCTAACTCTATCGCAGCACTTGGATCTGGCGGAGCATCAGTAATTGGTCAAAGTCAGTTTGGTATTAACCTAGCAGGCTCGAACACGACACCGGCTATTGGCTCTGCTATAACTGGTACCGGTACGGCTGCTGCTTTAACTAACTACGGAACAAATAACAACTTTAGGTTTACGTCTGGAGATTCAGTAGCAAGCGTAGTGACTCCAACTAATGCAAACACTTTCACGATAAGTTATATAGCAAATATTGATGGACTTACACCGGCTGGTAGTTACTCAACTAACCTAACATACGTTGCTACTCCAAACTTCTAGATCGGAGATCATAAATGAAAAAGTATATCTCAACATTGCTAGCGGTCGCTATTGTATCTGCGTTTACTTATTCATTGCATGTTAATGCTCAGGCCTCGAATGCTAATGCAGCCCAGGGACTGGAGATTAGTCCAGCTATTGTGGAACTTAATGCCGAAAAAGGTAAAAGCTACCATTTAAATATTAAGGTGACAAACGTTACCGGAAGCGACCTATCTTATAAAACATCAGTTAATGATTTTCAAGCTCGAGATGAAACAGGTTCACCAAAAGTATTAATAGATAGCAATGCAAATGAGGCTACATCTTTAATCGGATGGGTGAGTGCACTTGATAGTTTTGACTTGTCCTCGCATGCCACAAAAACTATCGATACGACCATATCGGTCCCATTTGATGCCGAGCCAGGTGGACATTACGGTGTTTTGAGGTTTTTCGGTCAAGGACCGACATTTGATTCGACTGGTGTCGGTCTATCTGCGAGCGCTGGTGCACTAATACTGATCAGGGTAGATGGTGATATAAATGAGAGTGCTGGGCTCGCTTCTTTCTATACGGCGAATGCCGATAGACAATCATCGCTTTTTGAAAAATCTCCAGTATCTTTTGTAGTAAGGATAAAAAATGATGGCAATATACATGTAAAGCCAGTCGGCACGATTCAACTTAAAAATATGTTTGGAAATATTGTAACCAGCTTGCCTTTAAATGACGTGAGCGCTAATGTGCTTCCGGATAGTATAAGGAAATTTGGAGTCGATTATGACGGGTGGATGCTTGGCTATTACACGGCTGATTTGACGATGGGCTATGGTACGAAAGGCCAAGTCATAATGGCTTCTACTAGTTTCTGGGTTATACCAATCAAGGCGATTCTCTTGATTGCTCTGATAACTATAACGGTTGCGTACATAGCCATACGCATAGTTAAGAGGTACAATAGGTATATAATAGAAAAGTCAAAAAATGAATCAAAAAAGAAAAATCGTTAAAACTAAAAATTCGTCAAACTTGAAGATAGCTTCGTCTTCCAAGCCTGTTAAGTTGATAAAAAATAGTAAACTAAGATCATTTCGGCTTATTGAGCATAAACATACTGGCAAAATTATACACCACAAGCATACATCGCATCTTGCGCTAGTTCTTATATTGGTATTTTTAGGTGTTTTTATGTATATTACTCACGGTGTAATATCTGCACTTCCAGGTAACCAAAGTGGTAGTGTCTCTGTGAGTCTGTTAGTTCCCGGTCCTCCTCCAACCTCGGGCGCAGTAATCATTTCGCCCAAAGACGGCGCACTAATAGACGAGAAGTATGTGGATATTAGCGGTTCATGCCAGCCAAAGACATTTGTAGTAGTTTATTCAAATGGGCAGGCTGTAGGAAATTCCATCTGTAGCCTTGAAGGTCAGTTTATGGTAAATATCACCTTAGTGAGAGGTAGTAACGAAATTTCAGTAAAAAATTTCGATAACTTGAATCAAGCTGGACCTTCTACGGCATCCATCGTGGTGTATTATTCTGAGAAGATTCAGAGTGTCGCTATTGTTCCTCTTGTTGTATTACCAAATAACCCAGTTTTATTACCTGGTATTAGCTCTGGAGTTAATTTTTGTAGCGATAGGGTATCGAGTGATGGCAAGAACGTAATTCTATCCTCCGTAGTAGCGATTTGTTCAAAGTCTTCAGAACCAAAAACGTGCGATGACTATACGAATGCTACCGAAAATCTTCCTGTTGGGGGTGATTTATCTGCTTCTGTCGTTTGTACACCTAGATATGGTGACCAAAATAAAAATATTGCTGTAGGTATCTTAGTTTGGGGCGGGCAGTCTCCGTATGCACTTAATATATCGTGGGGTGATATAGAGAAAGACTCATTGATTAGTGTTTCAAAACCGGGTTACGTAGTTGTTCGTGGCTCATATGGAAGATCTGGAAGTTTTGATGTTGGCGTCTTGGTTAGTGACAAAGATAACAAAAGTGCACGGACTGGTACTACGCTTGAGGTAGGTGGTGATAAAAACCCGGATTCGCTTGTTCAGTACATAAGCAAGGGTATTAGCTCTTCGTGGTTCGAGACACCAGTTCCGCTATATATGACCGCACTTGTGGTTACCTTGGGTTTTTGGGGCGGTGATATTTTCGACAGATATCTAGGGGCCTCTAAGCCTAGCTCGCGAAAAGTTAGACATAGCTAGCACTCATTGACACAGAGTGCCAAGATATACTAAAATGACAGTATGACAGATCGCCAGTTCGAGATATTAGCAGCTATAATAGAGCAACATGCCGAAATAGCCGCACCGATAGGAAGTGTTATGCTTGCGAAACTTTTTGGTGTATCGAGTGCGACGATTCGTAGTGAGATGGCACGACTTGAGGACATGGGATTTATCATGCAGCCCCACACTAGTGCGGGCCGCATTCCTACAGATGCTGGCTATCGTTTCTATGTTAACGCTCTAAACGAGACTCACGCCAATGAGGCTCGACCAGCTATGCTAGATAGGGGAGCAAAAGTAATCGATGCTAGGGTCAACACTCAGACCGATCGTGCCGACAGGGCCATCAGGAGTGCTGTCGATAGTTTAGTTGATCTTACTCATAACCTTGGGCTTGCCACTATCGGTGACGAACTTTATCTTAGCGGTATCGGCAATCTATTCGCTCACCCCGAATTCTCGCAAGGAGATCACGCACAGGCAGTAGCGCGTTTGATCGATAATCTAGAGCCATGGCTGCGAGAAGCTGCCCCTAATGAGCCGTTAAACGTCTACATAGGAAGCGAAAACCCAATAGGTAGGGGCACAGGCGCTAGTTTAATAATAAGCCGTTTTCGGTCACCATATAGCGACAATAGTTACATAGGTGTATTGGGTCCAACTAGGCAAAGTTATGATAAAGTAATGCGTTTGGTTAGGCACACCGGAGCAATGTTAGAAGAGGTATTATAGGGAAAATTATGACAGATAAATCACAATCAAAAAAATCAAAGAAAGAGACAGTTTTGGAGCAGCAGCTTATCGATATGACTAGCGATTTGCAAAGAACTCGAGCTGATTTCGAAAATTACCGCAAGAGGGTAGATATAGATAAAACTCAAGCACGCGAATCCGGTCAAGCCGGTGCGATATTGAAGCTATTGCCAGTTATCGATAACATTGAGAGAGCGATTGGCCATATGCCCGAAGATTTATCCGATAACGCATGGGCCAAGGGAGTTGCTGGCTTAATAAAGAATCTTGAAAAATCTTTGCAGTCGCTAAATCTAAAACGAATCGACGCGAGCCCGGGAGTGGTGTTTAATCCCGATTTACACGAAGCTATCCAGTTTGATGAAGATGCCGATGGTGAACAGGAAGTGATTAGCGAAGAAATGCAGGCTGGCTATACGCTAGGAAACACACCAGTTCGCCATGCTATCGTGAAGGTGACTCGTCGGTAAAAACCGGCGCACATGTTAGAATTGTTACAGATATATTATTAAAATTGGAGAAAAATATTTCATGGACTCATTAATACTTGTAGTAAATTTAGGTAGCGCTAGCCGAAAGTATGCGTTGTTCGCCAATGGCGCGAGTAAGGCAAGTATTAACTTCGAGTTTGAAGATGGTAAGGTTATAGCTGCGGTCAGCTATAACGGCGATAAACACAAAGTAAACTACGACGATACTGAACTCAGTAACGTAGCAAAGTACGTTCTTCCGTTGCTTCATCAGTTTGAGGTTCTGAGCGAGTCTGAGACTATTCAAGCCGTTGGTATCCGTGTAGTGGCGCCAAGTAAGCTTTTCATGAAAGACCAGCTACTAACACCAGAAATCGAAAGAGCCCTAGAGTTTATTGAGTTAAGAGCTCCGCTTCATGTAACTACGGTCTTGGCGGAATTAAAGCATCTTGAGCAGTATTTTTCAGGCACTCCGATCATTATTATTTCAGATAGCGCCTTTCACTCTACCAAGACAGAACTTGCTTGGCGTTATGGTATAGATACCGAGCTTGCCGACAAGCATGAGATACTACGTTTTGGGTACCATGGTATTTCGGTTAGTTCTGTCGCACAGAAGATGCAGCAGCAGAATATAATGGATCAAAAGGTGATAGTCTGTCACTTAGGTAGTGGAAGCAGTCTAACTGCCCTTGTCGACGGCAAAAGTTCTGAAACCACCATGGGCTATACGCCTCTCGAAGGCATAATGATGGCTACGCGTACTGGTAATATCGATCCTTCTGCGGCACTAGCTATTAAACGCGAACTCGGTCTATCTGATGATGAATTAGAGAGCTATCTAAATAAAAAGAGTGGACTATCTGGTGTTAGTGGTAGCTCAAATGATATACGTCAGTTGCTAGCTAGCGAAGAGCGGGGCGACAAACGAGCCTCAATGGCATTAGGACTATTCGTGTACAGAATCCAGCTTGCGATTGGTCAACTAGCTGCCAGTATGAATGGTGTTGATGCCATAGTTTTCACCGCTACTATAGGCGAGCGATCGGCAATTATACGTAGCCGAATTATGGACAAATTGAGTTATCTTGGCTTTGTCTACGATAAAGCAGTTAACGACGCTACTTTTGAGCCGCAGTCGGCCGTTAATCTAGCGCAGGCGAATAGTAAGCCAATTTACGTACTTGCAACTGACGAAGCTACGGAAATCGCTCAGCGTTGTTCTCAGTATTTGACTAAAAACCTATAACAATAAGAAAATATAGTTAGCACTCTTGACATAGGAGTGCTAACTTTTGTATAATCAAGATATTGGCAATCTACCGTGTAGAGTGCTAAAATATTTAAAGAATAATATTTAATCTAAATAAAATAGGAGAATCAATAAATGGGTAAAATTATTGGAATCGACCTCGGTACAACAAACAGCGCCGTAGCTTATATGGTTGCCGGAAAACCAGAGGTTATTGCAAATGCCGAAGGAAATCGAACTACACCAAGCGTTGTAGCGATTAATAAAAAAGGCGAAAGACTAGTTGGTCAGGTTGCTCAGCGACAACGTGTTACTAATGCCAAGAACACTATTTATGGTGTTAAGCGACTAATTGGCCGCAAGTTTACTGATAAAGAAGTCCAAAAAGATCACGACATTATGCCATATGAAATTACAAAAAAAGCTGATGGTGTAGCTGTCAAGATGGCCGATAAAGACTACACACCAGAAGAGGTATCAGCTATGATACTATCTAAGCTAAAGGCAGACGCTGAGGCGTTTCTTGGCGAGAAAGTCACCGAAGCGGTTATTACCGTTCCTGCGTACTTCGATGACTCGCAAAGACAAGCCACAAAAGACGCCGGTAAGATTGCCGGTCTAGAGGTTAAGCGAATCATCAATGAGCCAACAGCCGCCGCACTTGCTTACGGCCTAGATAGTAAAAAAGATGAGAAGATTGCAGTATTTGACCTAGGCGGTGGTACTTTTGACGTTTCTGTCTTGGAGCTTGGTGATGGAGTATTTGAAGTTAAGTCAACCAACGGCGATACACATCTCGGTGGAGAAGACTTTGATAATATAATCGTAAATCACTTTATAGACGTGTTTAAGAGCCAAGAGGGTATTGACCTTAAGTCCGACAAAGCAGCAATGCAACGCCTAAAGGACGAAGCTGAGAAGGCCAAAAAGGAACTTTCGAGTACCAACGAAACTGAAATAAACCTACCGTTTATTACAGCCGATGCCGACGGTCCAAAGCACTTCGAGTACAAATTAACACGAAGCAAACTAGAAGAGCTTGTGAAAGATCTTATCGTTCGTCTAGCTGGTCCTGTCGAAAAGGCCTTAAGGGATGCTAAATTAAAGGCTAGTGAAATTGATGAAGTCGTTCTAGTTGGTGGTATGACTCGTATGCCAGCAGTCGTTGAGCGCGTCAAAGAGATATTTGGTAAAGATCCGCTTAAAGGCGTAAACCCTGATGAGGTTGTAGCCATCGGTGCTGCTATTCAGGGTGGAGTTTTGCAGGGTGATGTTAAGGATGTTCTACTTCTCGACGTAACGCCACTTTCGCTAGGAATCGAAACTATGGGTGGAGTAGCAACTAAGCTTATCGAGCACAATACTACTGTTCCTACGTCAAAATCTGAAGTATTTAGTACTGCAGTTGACAACCAGCCACAGGTTGAAATACACGTAACTCAAGGCGAGCGTGAGTTTGCCCAGGACAACAAATCACTAGGACGATTCTCATTAGATGGTATTGCACCAGCTCCTCGAGGTGTGCCGCAGATTGAAGTTACTTTCAATATTGATGCCAATGGTATCCTGAACGTGACCGCAAAGGATAAGGGTACTGGCAAAGAGCAGAGTATTACTATCTCCGATAGCGGAAACATGAGCAAAGACGATATTGAGAAAGCTCAAAAAGAAGCCGAAGCTCATGCCGATGAGGATAAGAAGAAGCGCGAGTCAATCGATGCTCGAAATGCTCTTGAGAGCACTATCTATCAGGCAGAGAAGATGCCAGATGAATTCAAGGATAAAATTTCCGATGAAGACAAGAAGGTTATAGAGGAAGCCGTCGAAGAGGCCAAGAAGCACAAAGATAGCGAAGACAAAGAAGAGCTTGAAGCCGCATCCAAGGCCTTAAATGATGCGATCATGCCTATCGGAGCTAAGATGTACGAAGCCGCTGCCAAAGAAGATGCACCTGCTTCTGAGGATGGTGACAAGAAAACTGACGGACCCGTAGAAGGTGAAGTCGTCGACGAGGAAGATAAAAAGAAAAAATAGTTTATAAAAATTAATTAAAAAAGGGCCAATGTCGGCCCTTTTTTAAATGATTTTACGCTAGCACTCTTGCATATTGAGTGCTAGTTTTATATGATAGATACAGATGAGTAAACGTGATTATTATGAAGTTTTAGGTATAAGTAAGTCTGCTTCGGCTGACGAGATTAAGAAGGCTTTTCGTAAAGCCGCTGTCCAGCACCACCCCGACAAAGAAGGCGGTGATGAGACCAAGTTTAAGGAAATTAATGAAGCCTATGAAGTACTAAAAGATGGTCAAAAACGCCAACGCTATGACCAATTTGGTCATGCTGGTGTCGGTGGCGCATCTAGCGGCGGAGGAAATCCATTTGAAGGCTTCGGTGGCGGTGGACAAAACGTACACTTTGACTTTGGTGACGGTGGGCTAGGCGATATATTTGGCCAGTTCTTTGGTGGCGGTAACGGCGGACGCCGTGGACCACAACGAGGGCGTGACGTAGAAGTCAGCCTTCAACTTACGTTTGAAGAAGCAATATTTGGTCTTGAGCACAAAGTTGACATTGAAATGGATGATACCTGCGAGCACTGTAAGGGTACGACTGTCGAGCCTGGTTACGATATGAAAACTTGCGATACCTGTAAGGGAGCTGGTCAAGTTGGCAGAATCATGAATACTATGTTCGGCCAGATTCAACAGAACGTAACGTGTGAGACATGCGAAGGTCGCGGTAAGGTTCCAGAAAAGGTTTGTACAGTTTGTCGCGGTAAGGGAACAAAACGCGCTAAGCGCACGATTAACCTCAAGATACCTGCTGGTATCGATGACGGAGCGACTATTCGTCTAACAGGCCATGGTGAGGCTATAGGGCAAGGCGAGAAGGGCGATCTATACGTTCACGTTCGCGTTAGAGCTCACAAGCACTTCACGCGCGAGGGAGACATCATACTATCTGAAGAGCATATTGGTATGGTTGACGCGGCTCTCGGTACTGAGATAGAAGTAGAGACCGTAGATGGTACAGTACGCATGAAAGTGCCGTCTGGTACACAATCTGGTACTGATTTCAAGCTATCTAACCACGGAGTTCCGCATATGCGTAGCGACAAGCGAGGTCCGCATATCGTTAGCATCATTGTTGATACACCTACGAAACTTTCCAAGAAGCAACGAAAAAATCTTGAAGAGTTCAGCATTAACTAATAGCTTTGAACTAGTTATTTTTATAAGGGCTTTAGCGAGTCGACGATACTATCCACTACGACGGTGAAATCTTTCGGTATCTTATGCTCGCTGATGTCGAATGGCACACCATTAGTAGGTGTATTCGGTTTGAATTTTTCTAGTAATTCCTTGGTTGGTTTGTCAAGGAATTGATAAGTAATATCATTTTGAAGTATTAGACCTGCTGCCATTTGGCATTCGTCTAGTGTCCCGACACATTCAAGTGGCTTGCTCTTTGTTGGGTCCAATAAATCTACTAAATGTCGTCTCAACGTTGGCTTATTGATTATTTTATTATCATTCCATATATCTAAGGCTGCACTTAGATTAGACGCATATATGACAAGTATTATGAAGGCGCACTTTGGGCAGTCTAGACACCATGTTCCAGTGCTAGTCCCGTGGTTACAGCTTGTTATTGCCGCTAGTTGCTGGTTGCTTAGGTATTTCGTAAATGATGCAATCTGTAATTCGTTAAGGGGCCTCAGTAGGCTGAAGTATACTACGTCGTTTATGCCCGAGCTGGTAAGAAGATTTTGTATATCCATTTCAAATTCAAGTGATTTAGAGTATTGATGATTTACCGTGAATCCATCAACTGTTATATTTCCCTCGTTTGCGGATGATTCATTCGATGAAATAACATAATCGTATCCATATAAGTGCGCGCATAGCGTAGATAAGAAGGCAATTCCCGCACTCATTGGGCGATGACCAGAGTAGGGGCCACTTTTTCTATTTGGGTCAAGGTTTCTTTTTATGCTTAACAATGGCTTGTCCCATACATTAACAACCTTTTGTTGAGCTACTGAATTTCCTCTTTGAAACCAAGTGAAGTCTAGGCTATTCTTATCCAGTAAATAGGCTGATACACTTCCATCCTTACCGCCGCCGTTTAAAAGGAGTATTCTATTTGATCCATCCCTGGATTGTTCATCTTTGTATATTGGTGGATTAATATTGGCCTTGTAGCTACTAGAAATGTTCGTTCGCGTTTGAAGTGGTATATTATTGGTCAACTTAAACTCGCCAAAGCCAAGATAGAATAATTTTTCGAAAAATTTAATATCTGCTTTTGTGATCGGAAAATCACATATTAGATTATTGATGTAACCTAAACTAAAAAGACCAAAAGACGACGCAATAGCTACCCATTCGCTCATCTTCTGAGACTCTTCGTCATTTATCCTGCTATCTATAATTCCTTCAGGCAGTTCGTATGTATTGGTGAGTATTTGGCCATCAATTTTATAGTGGCAAATAAGTCTATCTGAAGATAGAATTGGTCTAAGAACAGTCGCATTTTTATAAGTTATAATAGGACTTAGCATTTAGATAGTATATCACAAAATGCTTTAAATATCAATGGATATATGGTATACTGGGCTAATTATTAAACGAAAGGCTTATCGGTACGATGAAATTAAAAAGAGTTCTCTTTATTAAGTCTGTTACGAAATCGGACAGTGTTACACAAAAGGATTGGAAAATGCTTCAAGATGGTGTTGCAGACGGCATAAGTCATTCTGCACTTGTTGAAGTGTCTACTTTTTCGGAACTTGTATTTCTTGCTGATGGTAAGAATACGCGTATCATACATGCGCATAAAGGATACGATGTTGCTGATTTTGATATGGTCGTGTTTCGTCGTGTTGGCGATGAGATAGAGAAGGCAATTAGTGTCGCACACTACCTATCTAGTAAAAGAGTACCCTTTATCGATAAATATCTACTTACCCAAGGAAAAGGAAAGTTAGCGGGTGTCTTTATGCGTGTTGCAAACAATATTCCTGTTCCAAAAACACTTTTTGCTTCTTCTGATGTCTTTTATGACACGTTTCAGTCCTTAACGCCATTTGAGTATCCTTTTGTCCTGAAAGCCGACAATGGCAGCAAGGGAAGGGATAACTATTTAATAACTGATGCTAAATCATTAAAGGACACTCTGGCGAAATCAGCGGATATGGATATGGTTGCCCAAGAGTTTATTCGTAATGATGGAGATTATAGGCTACTTTTACTAAACGGTAGGGTTTCTCTTGTTATACACCGCAAGGGTGCCGAAGGCTCTCATCTTAACAATACTTCACAAGGCGGTATTGCAAAACTTATAGACCCTAGTGAATTACCAAAGCAGATCATTATTGATGCTCAAAAAGCAGCCGAGCTAGAAAACCTTCAAGTAGCAGGGGCTGACGTTGTTGTCGATAATCTAACCGGTAAGCATTACTTCCTTGAGGTGAACCGTGCCCCTCAGCTTGCAACGGGTGCATTTACCGATGAAAAGATATCAGCATATTCAACCATGGTCAAAGAGCTTTTGGAGGGATCGGATGTTGGTGGCAAGGAAAAAACATTAGTCGGTCGTGTTGAAATAGTTAAGTTTCCGGGTCTAGGCAATTCAGCTCTACGTGCCCGCATAGACACCGGAGCAAAAACGTCTTCAATATGGGCTCAAAATGTTAAAGAAACACCTGAAGGACTATTAGTTAGATTTGCATCGCCTTCACATGATATATATCAACACGAGCAACTCTTTAGGCATTATGATCGCGTTTCTATCGCGAGTTCTATGGGAATGATACAGGTGCGCTACAAAGTAAGAATACCTGTTATTATAAAGAAGCGTCGCATTATGGCTACGTTTACTCTTGCGGATCGTAGCACGCAAGTGTATCCAATCTTAATCGGCCGCTCTACGCTTCTTGGAAAATTTTTGGTTGATGTATCAAAAGGAAGCCCACTACTTGAAGAAGAAAAGCGACGCTCAGAAGAATTACAATCATTAATAGAGGAGGATCACTTATGAAAATAGCTATTCTTTCAAACGGAAATGGTAATTATTCTACGAAGCGCCTTGTTGAAGAGGCAAGAAATCGTGGTCATGAAGTAAAGGTCATAAAATATCGTGATTGCTATGCATCAATCGAGCAAAACAATCCAACAGTTAGCTATCGGGGTGAAGACCTTGGTAAATACGATGCAATTATCCCTCGCATTGCTTCAAATATGACTCGTTACGGAACTGCAATTGTCCGGCAACTTGAGATGCAGGGTATTTATACCACATCAAGTTCTATTGCTATAAGTCGTTCGCGAGATAAACTGCGCAGTATGCAGTTACTCGCAAAGGCTGGTGTCGGGATACCAAAAACAGTTGTATCTAGAAACTCGGCAGATATTGATAATCTACTCGATAAATTGGGCGGTATGCCAGTAATAATTAAGCTGGCTCGTGGCACTCATGGTAACGGCGTCGTATTGGCGGAGACCAAGAAGGCCGCAAAATCGGTATTACAGGCTTTTTATCTAACAAATGAAGACGGTACAAATATCCTTTTACAGGAGTTTGTGAAAGAGTCAGCTGGTACTGATATTCGCGCTTTTGTGGTTGGTGGTCGTGTTATCGCAAGCATGAAGCGTCAGAGTCTTGACGATGACTTTAGGTCAAATCTCCACAAAGGTGGCGAAGGAAAGGTTATTAAACTTACAGATGAAGAGCGAAAGATGGCTATAAAGGCCGCGAAGGCTATGGGACTCAACGTAGCGGGTGTGGACATGATGCGATCAGAGAGAGGCCCCTTAATTCTTGAGGTAAATGCAAGTCCAGGGTTTGGTATTGAAAAGGTTACTGGTCGTGATGTAGCTACGCCAATAATCGAATATGTTGAACAAAATGCAAAACGTCGCAACAAAAAAGACAAAGTCGGCGCTTAGCACAATCCTGCTATAATAATGCTTATGATATTCATGAGTAATTGTTATGAATCTAATTAGGCGTCATAGTGCGGCGATAATTATTACTGCAGTGCTAGCAGTTGTTTTGTATGCGGCGATTATTTTTGTTATGGACAATATGATTGGACGCACTAAGCTGACTATCGGAGACGGTGTATATAATGCCAAATTAGCGACCAGCCAGATTGACCGCGAGAGAGGCTTCGGAAACCTAGCTAGTATCGATAGCGGTCGAGCACTTCTGATGGTTTTCCCCAACGATGGTCTGTGGGGTATATGGATGAAGGATATGAAATTTCCTATAGATATTGTCTGGCTTAACGCCGGCAAGAAGGTGGTTCATGTCGAACAAAACGTGTCACAGGAGTCTAGTACTGATAAAACATATTATCCTCGTGTCCCGGCTCGTTTTGTAATAGAAATGTCTGCTGGAAATATTAAATCAAAAAATATCAAAATCGGCCAAGTGGCTACTTTTGAATATAGCGAAGAGACGGTAAAGTAATGAGTGTTTTGATAATATTCATTGTTATCGCGCTTTTGCTATTCATGTCATCTTATATTACTAAGCGACGTTTCGGTTTACTCGGGCTGGCGCTTGCTGCCGGGGCAACTCTTAGTACTATATGGAGTTATGATGCTGGATTATTAGTTGGCGCACTCGGTATCTTGCCTACGGGTCCTATTACTACAGCTATAACCTTATCGACTATAGTGATGCTTCCGTCAGTTGTGTTGTTATTCCATGGATACACGTACAAGGGATTTATAGGACGGGTTATAGGGGCTTTAATGTTTACTTTACTTGCTATGGCGTTCTTGGTGGAGCCACTTGGTTATGCACTGAGCCTAGATGGCGCTGGAACTGAGATATACGGATTACTTAGAGAGTATAAATCTTTAATTATAAGTGTTGGGTTGATATTTGCAGTAGTTGATCTGTTCTTCACAAAACCAGTATCACTGTCACAAAAGCGCTCCAAGCGTTGACAAACCACCCCTATAAATGGTACATTCTTTAGAGTTGTTCTAATAAAAATCAAGCAACTGTATGAGGCCATAGCTCAGTTGGTTAGAGCACCTGCCTTTTAAGCAGGGTGTCGTGGGTTCAAGTCTCACTGGCCTCACCAAATAAAATAATCCATTTTTTGATGGATTATTTTATTTGCTGTTATATACTATTTTTATGAATTGGTGGATGCTGAAGCGAAAAATCCATACATCTTGGCATATAACTGTTTTAAGCGCCTCATTTATAATCGGAATTAGCTTTGCTAGGTTATATCAGCTCGACTATTTTACAAATCCTTTATGGCTTATAATTTCACTCCTTTCGGTAATTATTATTTGTGCAAGACAGTACATATATCTAATCCCATTCTTGGTATTAATTGGTATATTGTTGGGCCTTTGGCGCGGAAACCTTCAATCCAGCGACTACGAGAGGGCTAATCTTTTGTACAGTAAAACTATTACTGTGGTCGGTACTGTTCGTGAAGATGTAGATAGCGACAGTAACGGCAATACTGTAGCTACTCTCAAAGACGTTAAAATAAATGATATTAAGTTTGATGGAATTATATGGGTGAGTTTTGGTAGTGGGCTGGAAATCCAGCGTTCGGACGTGATTACTGTCGAAGGAAGGATTGATCAGGGATTTGGAAGTTATATCGGAGCGATGTATAGGGCGAAATTGTTGCACGCTAGCCGACCAGTACCTGGTGATGTGGCACTACATTTTCGTGACTGGTTCTCTGGGGGGATTAAGCAGTCTATCGATGCTCCTGCTTCAAGCCTTGGCATAGGTTATCTTGTGGGTCAAAAGAAGGCCTTACCGTCGGATTTAGTTGACGCACTGAAGATTGCGGGACTTACGCATATAGTCGTGGCTAGTGGCTACAACCTAACGATACTGGTCAGGCTGGCAAGAAGGTTATTCGCAAGAATTTCTAAATATCTAGCTGCGATGTTTTCTGGATTTATGATATTTGGATTTGTTATGGTCACGGGACTTAGTCCTAGTATGACTAGGGCAGGTATAGTGGCCAGTCTAAGTTTACTAGCTTGGTATTATGGTCGTAAATTTAATCCAATTGTTTTATTGTTTTTCGTGGGGGCTATAACCTTGTTGATTAATCCCAGCTATGCTTGGGGAGATTTGGGCTGGGAGTTGTCTTTTGCGGCTTTTGCTGGAGTTATGATATTAGCGCCGCTACTTAAAACGTATTATTTTGGCGACAGAGATGTGAAATTTGTCGGACAAGTTTTAATTGAGACAATATCGGCCACGATTGTTACTGCCCCGATATTGATATTGGCCTTTGGTCAGGTATCAAACGTTAGTTTGATTGCTAATGTTTTGATACTACCATTAGTGCCTCTAGCGATGTTGCTGACATTTATTGCCGGCTTGGGCGCTTTGATAGTACCGGCGAGTGTAGCTATCGTCGGGAAGCCTGCAGAGTGGTTGCTTAATTACATGATCGGAGTTGCTAATTACTTGTCGGAACTTCCTTGGGCACTTTCTAAAATAGAAGTATCTGCAGCAATGGTCGGAGGAGTATACTTATTCATTTTACTAGCATGCATTTATTTGTGGAGGGTAACAGGATACAATCTGCGTGAGTCAAATATAGTTAAGTAATCTGTTATAATAGTTTATAAGATATTTATTTGCATGGAGAGCTATTATGTCAGGACACAGCAAGTGGTCAACTATCAAACGCGAAAAAGGCGCCAAAGACGCTAAGCGTGGAGCAGTATTTACAAAACTTGGAAACATGATCGCTATTTCGGCCCGATCCGGTATCGATCCGACTATGAACTCGGCTCTTGCTATGGCTATCGAAAAGGCCAAGCAATCTAATATGCCTGCTGCCAATATTCAGCGAGCTATTGACCGTGTCGCTGATAAAAACGCTGCCGTGCTTGAAGAGACTTCGTATGAGGGGATGGGACCTAATGGTGTTGGCTTTATTATAGAAACGGCTACCGATAATAAAAATCGTACTCTTCCAGACGTAAGAAATGCCCTTACTAAAAATGGTGGAAGAATTGCTGATGCTGGTAGCGTGATGTTCCAATTTACTCGTAAGGGTGTAATACGCGTCGAAGCATCCGGCGAGGATGCTTTACTTACGGTCCTAGATGCTGGTGCCGAGGATGCTAGCGAAGACGATGGAGCAATTACTGTCTATACTGATCAAAAAGAGCTTGCAAGTGTTAGGCAGTCAATAATTGATGCTGGATTAAAAGTAAGTGAAGCCGAACTACAATACGTTCCAAACATTAGTGTTGAAATAGATGACGAAGAGACGGCAAACAAGATAATCAAAATCATGGATGCCCTCGATGACCTAGATGACGTAGTCAATGTTCACACCAATGCCGATATTACAGCTGATATTTAGTTGAATTTTTAATTAGTTTTTTGTATTATTTTGGTATGAATAGGCATATCAAGTGGGCTGTGCTTTGTTTATCTCTTATATCTATTTTTGTTTTTGTCGATAAATCTTGGGCAACATCAAGTAGTTTGGTTATCAACCAAGTCCAGTTAGGCGATAGCCTATCGGCTAGTGATGAATTTATAGAACTTCGAAATAATAATCTTCAGCCTATCGATGTTACTAATTGGTGTCTTTATTACGCAAGTTCTGCTAACTTGACGAACGGCAATAAGCTTAATTGTTTAACTCCGGAGTCCGAATCTACTCATATCTTTGTACCAGGAGATATGTCGATATTCTTTGTATCAAGTACGTTTAGTACTAATTATATGAATGTTGGTTTTGACTTAAAGTTTGGTGCCGGCCTTGGCGGTACTGGAGGGCATATTCGTCTTATAGATAGTCAGGATTTGGTTGTAGATAAATTGGGCTGGGGTAGCGCAGCGTCTCCGGAATCTTTTGCGGCATCAGTGCCGGGTACTGGTATGGTATTGTCTAGGATTGTTGATGCAGAAAATAAGTCTCAAGATACAGACAATAACTTATTGGACTTTTCTACAATAAAACCAGATGAAGTTTATTCTTACGGTAGTTTGTACGAAGTCGTAGACCTATGTTTGAACATACCCGGTATTCAAGATCTTATGCCAGATGGAATGATGGACGACAAATACGGTGGATGCATAGATATACTTGTCGACGTTTGTCAAAATATTGACGGAATACAGATAGCGATACCACAAGGTTTTGGACTCGATGAAAATGGTGACTGTGCGATTGATGTCTGTGGAAATATCGATGGATTACAGTCTAAAATTCCCGAAGGCCTTGTAGTCAGTGACGGCGATCAATGCCACCTACCTGACGTCTGTATTAATATAGATGATTTGCAGATTAATGTCCCTGATGGTTATTATCTAGACGAAATAAGCGGTAAGTGTTTACTTGATTTACCTCGTATTCAAATTAATGAAATAATGCCGAATCCTGCAGGTAGTGATAGTGGTAATGAGTTTATTGAAATATATAATCCAAATGACGTATCTGTAAACTTGGACAATTACAAATTGCAAGTTGGTGGTAAGTATATTTTATTTCCATCAGGTACTAAGGTAGAGCCAAATTCATATTATGTTATTCAGAATAACGTAACGTCTTATACGCTGACAAATACTGGGTCTAGTGTTGGGTTGTGGACTTCAGATGATGTACTAATGGGCGAGAATATTAATTATTCTTCCGCACTAGAAGGAGAGTCGTGGTCGTATTTTAAGGACGGATGGCAGTATACGAACAGGCCCACTCCAGGTGAAGTAAATCTAATAAACTATCTTAAACCAAAGGTCGCGACCGTTTCGGTAGTAAGCGAACTGAAACAGTGCGCACCTAACCAGTATCGGAATCCAGAGACGAACAGATGTAGGCTTATCGCTACCGTAGGCTCGGTGCTTACGGCCTGTAAAGTTGGTCAATATCGAAGCGAAACAACAAATCGTTGTCGAAGCATAGCGTCTGATGCTGCTGTTCTGGCTGCTTGTGATGACAACCAGGAAAGAAGCCCAGAGACTAATCGATGTAGAAATATTGTCAGTAACGTGATACCCGAAGCTGCATTTGCGGTAGAGCCATTTTATGATCCACAAAATGATTCACAGCAGTGGCTCGTGTTGTCTTTTGTATTTTTTGCAACTATGTTTTATGCAGTTTGGGAATGGCGTCCTGAGATAAAGAAACTTTTCACCAGATAGTTTATACTTAAGTTATGAGAATAATAGGTATCGACCCGGGAACAGGCATCTTGGGTTTTGGAGTAATCGATGTAGTCAAAAACAAGATGACACTTGTTGATGCTGGGGTTGTGACTACGCCAGCCCATACTCCACACGACGAACGCCTAGAAGATATATACGATAGCTTGACTGAGATTATAGCCACAACTAAGCCTGACGTAATGTCTATCGAAAAACTTTTCTTTGCACAAAATGTCACCACGGCAATGACTGTTTCGCAGGCTAGGGGTGTGGCTATGCTAGCTGGTAGAAAAGGCGGTATGCCTATTGCAGAATATACTCCACTTCAGATAAAACAGACTTTGACCGGCTACGGCAAAGCCGATAAAAAACAGGTTCAAGAAATGGTTCGCATACAACTTGGGCTTAAAGACGTACCAAAACCAGATGATTGCGCAGATGCTTTGGCTGCGGCAATGACTCATTCTTTTATGACCCGTAAGTAGCCAGGTAGTTACATTACGGTTAACCGGTGTCTCAGATGTTTTTATGAGAGGCATAAGTATGCCATAATATAGGTATGATTGCACACGTTTTTGGGAAAGTTGCCGAGAAGTTTAATAACTCTGTGATTGTTGATGTCGGCGGAATAGGTTATGAAGTCCAGGTACCGTCTGGTGACTATGACAATGCACTGATAAACGAGGATGTTAAGTTCTATACTTATCATCATATTCGCGAGCAGTCGCAAGATCTATTCGGCTTTTCTAGTCTTGCTAGTAAGAAATTATTTGAAATGCTTATAACTGTTCAGGGTGTTGGCCCAAAAGCTGCCCTGGCTATACTTAGCCTGGGGGATGGCGAGTCTGTCCGTAACGCTGTAGCCAATAGTGATTCGGCATACTTATCTCAGGCTAGTGGAGTTGGTAAAAAGACAGCAGAGCGAGTAGTAGTTGATCTTTCGGACAAGGTCGGAATGCCAATAGTTTACAAAACCTCAGGAGGTGTTCAGACCGAGATAAATACAAATGACGAAGCCCTAGAGGCGCTAATTGCGCTCGGCTTTAATCTTTCTGATGCGACTAAAGCGCTAGTTGGTGTTGAGCCTTCACTACCTACTTCAGATAGAGTAAGACTGGCGCTGAGAGGGAATATATAATGGCTATCGAGAGGATTGTAGATACATCTGTGCATGATGATGCGGATGACGAAATAATAGAGATATCACTGCGACCGAAGGATTTTTCGGAATATGTTGGTCAGGATAGGCTCAAGAAAAATCTCAAACTAGCTATTGATGCCGCAAAAAAACGTGGAGATAGCCTCGACCATGTTTTGTTATATGGCCCACCGGGACTCGGAAAGACTACCATGGCGAGTGTCATAGCACACGAAATGGGAAAGAGTCTTCGAATTACCTCTGGATCTGCCATAGAGAAGGCTGGAGATTTGGCGAGTATTCTAACGAACCTTGCGGATGGTGACATATTGTTTATAGATGAAATTCATCGCCTAGGTAGGTCTATTGAAGAAGTTCTATACAGCGCAATGGAAGATTATAAGTTGGACATAATGATAGGTAAGGGGCCAGCCGCTCGAAGTGTCAGGCTAGACCTTCCTAAGTTTACTGTAATAGGTGCTACCACGAGGACTGGTGCATTATCTGCGCCCCTAAGAGACAGATTCGGTATTATTCATAGACTCGAGTTCTATACTAACGAAGAGATATCGAGAATCATTGAAAGAGCGGCTTTGATACTCGAGAGCAATATACAGCCCGAAGCTGCCAAGATGTTGTCTACGCGCGCTAGGCTAACGCCCAGGATAGCCAATAGGTTATTGAAGCGCGTCAGAGATTATGCCGACGTAAACGGCGATGGAATAATTGATACTACTATCACTACATCAGCCCTAGAGCTGCTCGAAATTGATGAAATGGGATTAGACCCAGGGGATCGCAACCTGCTCGGAAGCATGATAGATAATTACGGCGATAACCCTGTAGGGTTGGCCACTATTGCGGCTTTGACCGGAGATGAAGCGACTACAATTGAGGATTTTTATGAGCCTTACCTTCTTCAGATTGGATTTATAGAACGCACACCTAGGGGAAGACGGGTTACACCTAAGGGTTACAAACATGTTGATAGGCATAAATAACAATATTATAGGTATAATAGTAATATGACAGAAGAACAGTCGGAGCAATACGAAAAACCAGTAGCCTACGACGCAGACGGCAGGCCCCTATATGCTCATCCTGCACCGAAGGCCGAGACATCCTCTCATCAAGTAGTTCACGTCTCTAGGTCGCTAGAACCCTATCAGCAAGAGGTCAGTCCTGAAGTTAAGGTTAAACACGATCGTTCAATGGAATTATTCCCCAACCTAAACCTTAGTAAGGGAGAATATGTTATTGCAGCAGTCAGACGTCACCCCATAGGCTTGTTGCTGCCTATGGTCGCTGGCGTATCATTACTATCTATAACCTTATCTGTGATGTTTAACTATGACTTGGTTGTAAAAACTTTTGATATAAAAGGGGAACTGGCAAATATTGTAAATGTCTTCGTTCCGTTAATGTTGTTCGCAGCTCTTATTATGCTTGGAACTTATGTTTCATATTATGTTTATTCAAAAAATAGGCTATACCTAACAAACGAAAGTTTGATACAAGAGACGCAGACAAGCTTGTTCTCGCACCACGAACAAACAGTTAGCCTTCTAAACATTGAAGACGCAAGTTATGACCAAAAAGGTATAGTCGAGCAACTATTTGATTACGGTTCGATCAGGCTCAGTACGGAGGGCGAGGAGACCACTTATAGGTTTGACTATGTCGCCGACCCAAAGCATCACATAGCCGTTTTAAATAACGCTGTTGAGGCTTTTAAGAATGGCCGCCCTATAAATGATATTGATGCATAAAACTAGTTTTTATTAGTTTTTATGAAATCATCTTCATTTTGTAGCTTTGCTCTAAGCGTATAGCTCGAGCATTTATCGTTTTTGCAATTAGTAGGTTCATATCTGTAGTCACTTTCGGCGTTACCGATTTTATTGCCATTGGGGTCGGTGAATAGCTCAGGGTCTACCGACGGAAGCACTTTTTCATCAATTGATACTGGGTAATACGCATTTGTTTTATGATAAACCTCTTCGAGGCTGTAATACATGGCGTTTATAGCAACCTTTCGCGTATCGTCGCGAGAAGACACGGATATGTTATTCTTTTGTATAAAAAATAAGATGCTAGCAGCTAGTAGAACTGAGACAATTAATAATATTTCAATTATGGTGAAACCGCTGGACCGTTTTTTCATATGTTTCTATTATAGCAAATTATAGGATAGACACGTATAATAATAAGTAGATTAAAGAGAGGGAATAATATGGCCGCAAAAAAGACTACAAAAGATCCTATTGGAGAAAAACCTACAGCTAGTGAAGGTAAGTTAAAGGCGCTTGGGCTCGCTCAGGAGCAAATAAATAAGCAATTTGGCGATGGTGCTATTCGACGTCTCGGAGACACTACAACTGTGGATGTTGAACTAGTTAGTAGTGGGTCACTTTCACTCGACATAGCCCTTGGTGGCGGTTATCCAAAAGGTAGAATTCTTGAGATTTATGGACCAGAGTCATCGGGTAAGACAACTTTGACCTTACACGCTATCGCAGAGATACAAAAACAAGGCGGAACAGCTGCGTTTATCGATGCCGAACACGCCTTAGATCCTGCCTATGCACGTAAACTTGGCGTTGACACAGACAACCTACTTGTAGCTCAGCCAGACAATGGCGAGCAGGCCCTTGAAATTGCTGAGACATTAGTTCGATCTAACGCGGTTGATCTAGTCGTAGTGGACTCGGTTGCGGCTCTTGTGCCACAGGCTGAAATAGACGGCGAGATGGGCGATAGCCATATGGGACTTCAGGCCCGATTAATGAGCCAAGCTCTTAGAAAGTTAACTGGCATAATCAGCAAGAGCCATACTACTGTGATATTTATTAACCAGATTCGTATGAAAATTGGCGTCATGTTCGGTAACCCAGAGACAACTACTGGTGGAAATGCTTTAAAGTTTTATTCATCTGTTCGTCTCGATATTCGCCGTACTGGTCAGATCAAGTCTGGCGAAGATATAATCGGAAGTCGAACTAAGGTTAAGGTGGTCAAGAATAAGATCGCCCCTCCTTTCAGAGTAGCTGAGTTTGATATTATGTATGATGTTGGAATTTCAAAGACAGGTGACGTACTTGATCTAGCTGTTATTCACGGTATTGTTGACAAGGCAGGTGCATGGTTTGCTTACGCCGATGCCAAAATCGGGCAAGGACGAGAAGCTAGCAAAGAATACTTGAAGGAAAATCCTAAAGTTCTTGCTGAAATTGAAGCCAAGGTGCGAGCTAAGGTAGCTGCAGAAGCCGCCCTTTAGATTATCTTATGAAGATTACGTCAGTTTCGCTACAGGCTCGCGATAAAAATCGAGTTAATATTTCGGTTGACGGAAAATATAGATTCAGCCTTGATGTCTTTCAGGTTGGCAGCTTAGGAATTAAAATCGGCAATGAATACGAAGAAGCTGAGATTATTAGACTTGAAACGGAAAGTCAGTACGGCAAGGTATATAACAGGGCCCTTGAATATTGTTTGATGAGGCCTCATAGCGTGAAAGAGGTCAGAGACTATCTATATAGAAAGACGAGACCTCGCCTTAATAAGACTGGCGAGATTGTACCTGGTGTTGATGTATCTATTACGGTTAGGGTAATAGAGAAATTAATTGATAAAAAGTATGTTAATGACTTTGAATTTGCTAGGTATTGGGTAGAGAACAGGTCTTTAAAAAAAGGTATTAGCAGTAGGAAGCTCATATCTGAACTGCGCGCAAAAGGCGTCGACATGTCTATAATAGACGAGCTTATAAAAGTATCCGACAGAAGCGACTCCGAAGAACTTCAAAAGATTATAGTCAAAAAAAGACAGAAATATACGGATGATAATAAATTAATAGCATATCTTGCTCGCCAAGGTTTCGCGTACGAAGATATAAAATACGCCTTATCTATTGATAGTGACTAATAGTCTATGCTGTCGGGCTGTGGGTTTGTGTTCCTGAACGGGTTTACGAAGCCACTCTTCGATATTTGTTTAACCGGCTCGATTATTTTGGCGGTAGTCTTAACTATTATTTCTTTATTGTTTATTTCTATTATTTGAGATCGATGAATAAGAAGGCTTGAGCTGGTCAAGCTTTTTATTAGTCCACGCCTTACGCTTAGCTGTTGTATGATAAAGCTTGATGAGTCGACGTTGTAATCTGCGACCACCCCCAGTTTACCGCCATTTTCCTCTGTTATCTTCATACCAATTGGATCAAAGTTCAATCTATATATTTCACTCACTTTTATTACGTCTTCTGTGCCTATAAACTCATCATTACTGTCTACTATCATGCCAATATCGCTCAACTCTCTAACGTCTGCCATCCTAATTATGGACGGATGTTCTGATAAAAGAGGACCATCGACTATGTATCCTATAATTTTTAGATTGGATGGATCGATAATAGCCCTAGAGGTCTGCGCTAGCTTCGCACCAGTTTGAAGGCCCATTATTGGTATGTTTATTAATCTAGATCCAGGTAATAGCATAAGTTTATTATAGGTGTTTTAGCTCTTAATATCCATCTATTCTGAGAATGGGTTTGTCCTACCTTGCGGTATGTTGTATGTGGACGCATTTTCTTGTTTTAATATTTTATCAACAATAACTTGATTCGATGAGTTTTGAGATGTAGTTGATACGTTTGTCGAGTCTGGATTGGAGTCATTAAAGATGTTAGTTAACATTATGACTGCTACTGACAGCCCGCCCACAAAGAATACTACAAATATAGTAAGGTGGAACTTCCTAAATACTGTTAGTATTATTTTTGTTGATAGTTTTTTATTTACTGACTTCATATTTTTACCTGATGTATATTCCTATTTTTATGTCATCTACCTTAACTAGGCCATTTGATCCTTCGATTCTGGACAGCGTTAAACCTGATAATTGCATTTTTGGAGTACTCAGTTCGACGTTGCCAATGAATTTCAGTAATTTCGTATATTCAACAGATTTATCGAGCGTCAGCAATATAGTGGGGGTGCCAGATGATTGAGGATCGAATTTGTAATCCGTCACGCCGATGCCTGCGTCGCTCGCCAGTTGTTTTAGCTTAATGACAACATCGGATTGATAGCTATTGTTGGAAAAGAAAAATTCTTGTGATATAGAAACGGCTTTTTGCTTTGTTGCTAACTCTGAGCTTAGACTGCTGGCATATTTGCTATTTAGCAAATTTTGATTAGATTTAGATACGGATGTATTTATATCAAGTGCAATCACTTCAAGTTTGCTTTGAGCAAAATAAAATCCGACTGAAATCGCTACAGCTACAATAAGCAAAGTAAATATAAGTACGTTCCTAAGCACTATCGGCCGGTTATCAGATTTTTTCATGAAGCAGACTCCCTGTTGAATATTACATCAATTGTTAGGTTGTTGTTATATCCATTGACCGTAGATTGATTTGAACCTGATAGCGCTTCAAATCTCACTGACTTGAATAGCCCGTTTGGTGTCGCATTCTCTAAATTGCTTTTTAAAGATGCTGCCGCGTCGGCAGATGATGCATAGAATGTCATAGAAGATTGAGCAGAGAAGATGTCTTGGGTTAAGGATAGTTGCCCGATTACTGTACCCGCTGGCATGATATCCGCTAAGCCTGTGAGTATTTTAGAGTATTTAATCTCCTGATTAATGATATTACTGGCATTGGCAATCTCGTTATCGGCCTGTTGAACCTGACTCTTTAGCTCTAGATAGTGTGCGGATTTTGATGTATTGTCTTGAATTATATTACTGGCATTCGACTTGAGACCGTCAAGAATTATAAATAAACCATAAGATATTACGGCGAGGAATACTGCTCCAAAAATTAGCACTGTTAGGTATTTTACTAAAACACTATTGGCCCGTGCGGCCCGTATGTCTTTTTTTAACGAGATAGGTAGTAAGTTTATCATTTCAGTATTTTCCCCGGTTTTATGGATGCTAAGCCGGCAACGGTTATGTATCTAGATCTAAACTGTTTTGTTGGTTCTGGAAGTTTTCCAAATTCAAGTTTTTGCCAAGGACTCGCCACTCTGGCCGGCATTACTAGCTCATTTGTAAAATATTCACCAATGCCAGGAACATTACTGCCGGCGCCTACGATAAGCAGTTGCTCTAGCTTGTTGCCGTTGGCTAGCCGTTCATCGTAGTATCTCATTACTTTTCGTATTTCTACCGTCATTCTCTCAAGAGTCGGCTTTAGGGCGTTTGTTATTTTCTCTTGACGAGGACCCGCACTCAATCCGTTCAATACCTTTAGCTGATGAGCATTCTCTATTGAAATGTTTAGCTTCTTGGCTATATCAAGAGTGAAAGTGTTAGCTCCTATAGCTAAACCGCCTGTTACTTTTATATATCCGTTGTCTAATACTGCTATATCGGTGCTGGCCGGACCGATGTCGACTATTATACTTGGAAGTTGGCCATCTTCGGCTATGGTGATAAGCCTACCGACTGAACTTATGCTTGGCTCAATCATAACTGTTCTCATGCCGGCACTCTCGAGGGCCTCTAGACAGCTGTCTACGATCGTTTTCGGAATAGCGCTCATGAGTATAGTGATCTCGTGCTTTGTTTTTTCAATAATTTCGTAGTCGATATAGAGTGTTTCGATCGGTACGGGTATATATTGTTCGGCTTCGATAATTACTGCATCGTGCATATTCTTTTGTACGCTTGTTGGTAGAGTAAAGGTCCGAGAAAAGCTTTTTGCGGTTGGTACGCTTACTACTGCATGGTTGCTGGGTAGTTTTCCTATCAGTTTTTCATTTATTAATATCTTTAGACTATCAGCTAGGTATGTTGATTTGCCTTCGAGTGATTCTCTAAGTTTTATGGGGTCTAAATCAGTTGCTCCATGGCCAAGTACTAGCCAGCGCTTAACGTCGACTGACATTATTTTAATACCAGTATTGCTGATATCAATTCCTATTATTGGTTTGTCTTTGTAAAATAATTTTGCCATGATGCCCACAAGTGTTTGCTGTTATTAATTATAGCATGAGCGGTTTGTTGGAGCTAAGATTATTTTATACTTTGAGACAAGGACGCAATCGGCATCATAACACTAGCAGCTATTAGTCCCACCATACTTCCCATGATTAGAATCATGACAGGTTCAATGATAGAACTCACGCTTTCGATGGCCGTATCGACCTCTTCTTCGTAAAAGTCTGCAACCTTGAGCAGTACTGTGTCGGTTTGTCCTGTTTCTTCTCCTACGGCTAGCATTTGTGCCACAATCGCTGGAAATAGTTCGTTCTGGCCAAGAACGCTAGATAGAGATCGTCCATTCTTTATCTCTCCAACTGCATCGAGGATGGCTTGTTCGTAGACCACGTTGCCGATTGAGTGAGAGGTGACCCTTAGGCACTCAATAACGGCCACGCCGGCACCCATAAGAGCAGAGAATGTACGAGCAAAACGAGCAATGGCAATTTTTTGGGCTATTTTTTTGACTATCGGAGTGTTTAAAATCAATGTGTCTAGCTGAAGTCGACCCCTAGGGGTTTTTATGTACTGTATGAATGCATATATTATTCCAAAAATAGCGGGGAAGATTATATACCAAAAGTTCGTGAAGGCATCGCTAATGCCGAGCATCATAAGGGTTATGCCTGGGAGCTTTGCGTCTGGTCCACCAAGATCTAACAATACTTTACCAATTTGAGGTATAACGAAAAGCATCAAGCCGAAGAACGCTAAGACCGTTATAACCACCAAGACAGTTGGGTATGCCATAGCGCTTTTTACTTTTTTGCGTATCGTTGTGCTTTTCTCTTGTTGAATAGCGAGCCGTTTTAAAATATCTTCTAGGATTCCCGCTGCTTCCCCTGCCCTCACCATGTTTACATAGACATCGTTAAAGGTAGAGGGGTGGTTGCCTAGTGCATCTCCTAGGTTCGAGCCTGCTTCTACGTCTTTTATGACGGCGATAAGAATTTGTTTCAACGCGTCACTCTCTGAGTATTCGGCTAATGATTTAAGTGATCTTATCAGTGGCACGCCTGCGCCGATCATCACACTTAGTTGTCTGGTCATTATCACAAGGTGGTCATTTTTTACTTTGCTGGAATTGAATACATTTTCAAATGATGATTTAACTTTCTTGTCTGGCGCAAGTTTTACGCTTATCGGGCGAAGGTGTTGCTTGCGTATCGCGGATATAACGCTTGATCTGTCGGGTTGCTCCATAAAGCCATTGATGGCTTTTTTGTTCGAGTCGACTGCTATATAGGCATATCTGGACATGATTAATCCTTACTCACTCGTAGTACTTCTTCGATGGTTGTCTCGCCTCTAAGTGCCTTGATGAGACCGTCTATTTGCATAGTGACCATACCTTCGACAATGGCCTGGTTTTGGATTTGTGCACTGGTGGCATTGCTCATGATTAGTTTTTGAATATTTTCCGTGTTTGCTAAAACTTCATAAATTCCGATACGCCCTAGATAGCCGGCATGAGCCTCTTCTGAGCTGTCTTCTGGGTCTGCCTTCCAGAGGCTTATTATCCCATTTTCATCAGTACTAAGGGGGGCGTCTCCGCCAACACCTTCGGATTTTGCTAATTTCTCTAGCTCATGTATTACTTTGAAGCTTTGTCCGGGTGCTAAGTTGAACATTTTGGTCACAGACTGCCGTTCCTCTTCGCTTGGCGTGTAGCGTTGCCTAGTGGGGGTGTGAAGTTTTCGGACAAGACGCTGACCAACTACCGCTCGAACAGTACTGGCTATCAAGAACGGCTCAATTCCCATATCCAGCAGTCGAGGCAAACAAGTTGCTGCATTGTTTGTGTGGAGGGTGCTAAAAACTAGGTGACCAGTAAGCGCAGCTTGAACTCCAAGGTCGGCTGTTTCGCCGTCTCGAATCTCTCCGATCATTATGATGTTTGGATCTTGTCGAAGCAGTGCTCTTAATCCGTTAGCGAACGTCATGCCGGCTTTATCGTTAGTTTGGGTCTGGTTAACTCCTTGAATTTTGTATTCTACAGGATCTTCGATAGTTGATATATTGACGCTCGGTTCGTTCAATATAGAAAGGACACTAAAGAGGCTAGTAGACTTACCACTACCAGTAGGTCCGGTAACTAGTATCATTCCGTTTGGTTCAGTCATAGCCAAGCGCATAATCTTAAGGGAACGCCCCCAGTATCCTAGTGATTCTAGGCTAACGGCTTGATTTGACTCATCCAAAATACGCATTACAATCTTTTCTCCGTCGGCTATAGGTAGAGAGCTGACACGGAGCGCATATTGCTTGCCGGCGACCTCGACTTTGAAACGACCGTCTTGAGGGACACGTTTTTCATCAATTTTTAGATTACTCATAATCTTTATACGACTAACTAGCGCACCGACGACATTTTTTGGCATGCGGTTAACTTCTTTTAGAACACCATCAATGCGATATCGAATCTGCACATAGTTTTCACGAGGCTCTATGTGTATGTCACTGGCGTGGCTTCGTATAGCATACTCTAATAGTAGGTTGACGGTTTTGGCAGTCGGTGAATCTTCTCGAATGTCTTGTTCGGATATTTCACCAAGACCCGAAAAGTCATCTATTCTCTGGATGTCAATTACGTCTTTTAGCTCTTGGTCAACATTTCCTCTGTAGTATTCGATAGATGCTAAGATATCTTCTTTTGTGGCAATATAGATCTTTGTGTTGACGCCTATTTCTTTTTGAATGAAGTTTATAGCCTGAACATCATCAGGATCTTCCATGGCAAGATGTTGTATACCTTCTTTGTCTATATCAAAAAGTATGGCGTTGTATTGTTTGGCGATTCTTTCAGGAATTTTGTTTAAAGTGTCGAATGGAATTTTTTGAGGATTAAGTTCTACGTATGGCACCTGTATGTATTCAGCGAAGGATTTTATCAAAGTTTTTTCATCGATAATATCTTTTTCAAGTATGAGGTCTTTTAGGGTTACATTTAACCTGGCACCCTCATCTTTGAGGTCCTTGATTTGCTCTGGAGTAGCCACACCGCTGCGCGTGAGCAACTTCTCGATGATTTCATCAGAAATACGCATACTGCTCATGCTCCATTGTAGATTATATTGAGACAAAGTGCCAGACAAAGATGGATATTATTGAAGGGTTGGCAATTGATTTACATTCTATTGTATAATATGGGTCTGATGCTAGAACTAACTTCTGATAATACCGAAAATATGATCTCTCTTGGTGAGAGGATTGGTCATAGCTTGAGCGGAGGTGATGTAATAGAGCTCAGGGGCGACGTCGGAGCTGGTAAAACCACACTAACTAAAGGCATAGCTATCGGTCTAGGCGTAGACGAGGATGTTCAGAGTCCGAGTTTTACTATTAGTCGCCTTTACTCTGCCCGTGACGGCTTATCTTTGGCGCACTATGATTTTTATAGATTAAATGATCCGGGTATAATGGCCGACGAATTAAATGAAGCGGCTGGAGACGATAATGTAGTGACGGTTATCGAATGGGGAGGCATTGTCGAAAATGTTTTGCCAAAAGATAGATTAACCATATCGATCATTGCTGTATCCGAGAATGGAAGAAGGCTCACACTTGAGGCTAGCGGAAATAAGGGTAAGAGAGTTTTGGAGAAATTATGATCTTATTACTAGACACGAGTACCGGGTTGTGTAAATTGAGCTTGATAAAAGATAACCTTAGTCACGACTATGAGTGGCAGGCAGATCGTACGCTTGCTCAGGGCCTACTGAGTTACATTAAGGAGAAGTTGCGCGAAAACGATTCAGACTTTACTGATTTAAGCGCTATAGGTGTACTAAAGGGCCCGGGTAGCTTTACCGGTCTGCGTATCGGCATCACGGTATTGAATACATTGGCAAGTAGTCTTGGTATCCCAATTGTCGGCGAGGCTGGAGATGAATGGAAGAAGGCGTCTATAGAGGCTATAGATTCGGGTCAAAACGACGAGATAGTGATGCCTTTTTATGGTAGCGAGGCAAATATAACAAAGCCACGAAAATAGCTTGTATATATTGTTAAAAAAGCGCTAAACTATAGATAAGTCTATTTAGACTTCTGAATAAATTTTGATACTATCGCTTGACCGTCCGCAAATTGATAAATTTCACGTTATCTTAAATTCATCATACTAGAGGGGTCCTTGCGAGGAAGGAAAACAATATGTTAGAGGGAATTATCGCCGCACTGGTAGGTATATTTGCTGGTGCCGGAGGAACTTACGCTTACGAGAAGAAGCGAACTGTCGGTGGCAAGCACAAAGCTGAAAAGACTATTGCTGATGCAAAGAATAAAGCTAGCGATATTATATTAAAAGCAAAAGATGAAGCAATCCAAATGGCGAACGATGCCAAGAATGACGAGACTGAACGCCGCAAGGAGTTACAGAAAGTCGAGTCAAGGCTTGCTGATCGCGAGACTAGCCTAGACCGAAAATTAGATGAGCTCGATAAGAGATCAGAAAGACTCAGAGCTCAAGAGGATGAAGTCGAGTCACTCAAGAATGAAATACGTGATATTCGGACTAGACAGCAAGAGAAGTTGGAGAAAATAGCTGGTCTCAAAAAAGCCGATGCTGCCGACAAATTGATGCAGATGACTGAAAAAGACATCAAGCAGGACATGATTGGACTCATAAATAAGCTACAAAATGACGCCAAGGAAGTCGCCGAGGACCAAGCTCAAATGATCCTAGTTACTGCAATGGAAAGGATGTCATCTGAGGTAACTGCAGAACGCACAATCACTGCCCTGAAACTTGAAGACGAAGAGATGAAAGGCCGAATTATCGGCAAAGAAGGCCGAAATATCCAAGCCCTACAGCGTGCAACTGGTGTCGATATATTAGTTGATGACACGCCAGGAATGATTATCCTAAGTAGTTTTGATCCACTACGACGACAAGTTGCCCGCATGTCTCTTGAAATGCTGATCAAGGATGGAAGAATCCACCCGGGTCGCATCGAAGAGGTTGTTGCTAAAGCTGAGAAGGAAATTGAAAAAGAAGTTGTTCGAGCCGGTGAAGATGCTGCTCGTGAAGTCGGAGTTGTAGGTATTCCTAAGGAGATGCTTCACCTACTAGGCGAGTGTAAGTTTAGGACAAGCTATGGACAGAATGTTCTCTTGCATTGTACCGAGATGGCTCATCTGTCTGGACTTATCGCCGAAGAAATAGGCGCCGATGTTAGAATCACTAAGATTGCGACATTGCTACATGACGTAGGTAAGGCTGTGACGCATAAAATAGAAGGCAAGCATCACCATATTGGTGCAGAGTTTGCTAGCAAATACGGTATGGACGAACGGATTGTTCATGCAATCGGAGCTCACCACGATGACGTAGAAGCTACGACACCAGAGGCGCTCATCGTACGAGTCTGTGATGCGCTTTCTGCCGCTCGCCCGGGCGCACGAAACATAAGTGCCGAGAACTTTGTAGAGCGTATGCGTGATCTTGAAAATATCGCCTTGAGCTTTAATGGTATTGATAAGGCCTACGCCATCAGTGCCGGTCGTGAAGTCAGGATTATCGTTAGCCCTAAGGCTATTGATGACCTTAGCGCTATCAAACTTGCTCGCGACATCGCTACCAAGATCGAAAGCACTATGCAGTATCCAGGTACTATAAAAGTAAATGTTATACGTGAAACTAGGGCTATAGAATTCGCTAAATAGAACCAAAATACAATAAAAATCTAATATCACCTCCTAACAGGGGTGATATTAGATTTTAGGAGACATAGGATTATAATACAACGCTATATGTGATGTATGTCACGGTCGTTGGTACGCTATTTTCGTATAATAAACCTACTATCAAAAAAAGAGAAAACATTAAGAAGGTGAGAGAAATATGTTAAAAAAACAATTTTATAAACAATGGTCATTTTACGTTATTCTGGCTGCAATTGCGCTTATCGGAATCGTTGCAACGTTTTATGTCCAAAGTTCGGCTAACTCAGACAACAATCAAGTTGAAACAGCTGTTGTTCAATCTAATCCTGAGTATATTTCATATACTGCAGTTTCAGGAAAAACTTCACTTGACCAACTAAAAGAGTCTACTGCCGATGTCCAAACTAAAACTACAGAATATGGTGAATATGTTGATACTATCGGCACGCTAGTTGGAGGAACTGACGGCAAATATTGGACATTCTATATCGATGGCGAGATGGCAAGTGTTGGCGCAGGTAGCTACACCCAAAAGGGAGGCGAAAAGATAGAATGGAAGTTCGTAAACTTACAGTAAGTACATCTGCATTGATTGGGGTAGCGCTGATTATACTCGGCGTTACTCTAAGGCTCATGCCCCATATTCCAAATTTTGCACCTATCGGGGCTATTGCTCTGTTTGGTGGGGCGATACTGAGTCGTAAAATTGCTCTTTGGTTACCGCTTGTTGCCATGCTAATATCTGATATTTTTCTAGGCTTTTACCAGGGTATTGAGTTTACCTGGGCGGCATTTATGCTGGTTGCAGTATTTGGTATGGCGCTTTCTCGCAAGGGTTTCTTCACTCGTATATCACTGGGCGTATTGGGTACTGGTGTAATATTCTTTGTAGTGTCGAACTTTGGCGTTTGGCTCACTAGCGGCATGTATAGTCACACTTGGGCTGGCTTGGTGCAATGCTATTATATGGCCTTGCCGTTCTTTCGTATGACGTTTTTGTCGGATATGACATATAGCGTGATGCTATTTGGAGTCTATGAAGTTGTTACGTACTTAGTGCGAAAACCAAGCATAGTTATATATTTGCCACTACCGGCTTTTCGTTAGTATTTCTGATCAATAAAATAGACCCGGGTGTTGGGTCTATTTTATTTTACTTTGAGCGACTAGAGTTCACACACTCCAGCCGAGCAGGCTACTTCCTTTGCGCCATTTGTCTGATCATACTGTTCGTAGTACATCAGGTGAGAGAAGTTGATTTTTCCAAGTGCGTTGAAGCGCTTTTCGTATTCTTCTTTAGTAATCTCTTCATATGGTGCAAGTTGGTAAACATGATCGTTGCGCGGCAAGAACGATAGGCCGCCGACGATGTCCCAGTTTTCGTAGACAAAGTTAGCAATCTTGATCCATTCATCATCGCCGGCGTAGATAGTCACCGATGGGTTGTGTTCGGTGAAGTGTTCTTTGAGTCGCTTCCATTCGGTTAGCATCTCTATAGCTGAAACATCCTTGGCTACAATCGCAGTGTCGGGAGCCTTTACGGGGAATTCCATCACTAGCGTAGTAGCAGTTGATGATGAGTATCCAACTTCTGGAAGGACTGGTACGCCTTGTTCCTTAGCTAGCTGTAATAGTGGGTCGTTGGCGCTAATCCGAACTCGACGGATGTAGTACTTCGAGAACCATGGGTGCATACCGGATCCAACTCCGAGTAGTTGTCCTGAATTACCGTGAGGTTTCACGCAGGTAATGGCGGTTGAAGGTTTTGCGCCGAAACGTTTTGCGTAAACTTTATTAGCTTTGATGCCTTCTTCGCGAAGAGCGTCAAGGTTTTTGTCGTCTCGAACAATTTTATTGTCGTAGTATCCGGTGATAGATACGCCTAGTAGCTGTTCGGCTTCACAATTTTCACGCCACTCTTTACTTAGGTATCCAAAGTCGGTAAGTGTTGCCTGGTAAGTTCCGATGATGGTTGCAAGTCGCATTTTCCTATTTAGTGACTCCATTGTATCTTTAGGACGAACAACAATTGAAGTCAAATTACAGAATTGTTTTGACTGAAGATAGATCTCACCACATGGGTTAACTCCAGTTTGAGGAGAGTCTTTTAGCTGTTCCCAGCGACGAGCGGGAACTTGAGCTTCTAAACCGCCACGATTAAAGATGCCGCGTTCGCCACTTCCAGAAGTAACAAGTGCGTTCCATTCTTCAAGGAATTCGGCAGCTGTAGGCTTAGACTCGTAAACGGCTGAGTTATTAGCCATTGAACGTTGACCATCAGTTTGCCAGAATGCACCTTTCTTTGAGTCGCGCATCGTTTTGTCATCAAGTGATGATAGTGAGATTAGGGCTGAACGCCTTACTCCACCAGCAACAACGATCAGACCTATTTGGCAAATAATATCGTGAAGGTCGATAGGCGCAAGGCGTCGGCCTTGTCGTGATAAGATTCGCGTGCGAGTAAAACTCATTAATTCCTGTAGAGGACCGGGACCGGATGATCTTCCGCCCATTGTGGCTAGGCGTGAGCCTGTAGGTCGGACTAATGAATAGTTGATGTCGACATCAAGTCCTGATGCCCATGCTTTACAGGCAAGTGCAAATGCGTCAGCCCAGCCCTCTTTGCTATCTTCGACATATATCTCGCGGGCTTTTTTACCAGTTTGCTTTTGAATTTGAGGAAATTTCTCTACATTTTCAGGTTCGACTGCAAATCCACACCCAGCACCACACATTGAAACGTACATAATCTCAGAAAGATCTTCCCATTTTGTAGGAGCGATATACGCACAGTTGTAGGCACAGACGTTTGTGGCTTCACAGGCGTCTCCGGCCGACCAGAGTAAACGCATCGATGGGCAGATTTCTTGAGTCAGGATTGCTTCGCGGACTTCTTTGTATTCCGCAACTGTCAATTTCTTATCAAGTTTATATTTCATGTAATCCATGAATCGGTCTATAGCTTCTTCCCATGTTTCACGTCGTCCGAGCTTATCACTCCAGCGGGCGTAGAACTGGTAAAAGATGAATTCTTGGTATGAGCTAACGAAATATTTACTACTTTCGGCAATCTTATCGGAGACTTCTTTCGGTATTATCATTTGATTTCCGCGTTTTTTCGCATGCTCTTCGCGGTAAAGAATGTATGCCTTTGCCGACGCCGTAAAACCAGACAACATGAGTTGACGCTCAACCTCATCTTGGATGACTTCTACTGTTGGAATAAAGTTTTTGTATTTCTTTGAAATATGTGCGAGTTCGTCACATACTAAAACGGCCACGTTGTTTGCCTTTTCTAGGTCACCCTCTTTGACTTCGTTCATTGCTGCGTTGATCGCATGCGTAACTTTGTCGAAAGAGAAGTCTACGACGCTGCCGTCGCGCTTTTGAGTTTTCGATAAATGTGTCTTATATAGTTCTTTGTTTTTTGTTAAATCCGATGACTTAGCCATGTTTATATTCTCCCTCGTTATACCCTTACCTACCTTTAGTTGTACTTAGGAGTATATAAAACTGCATCAGCTTTATATGTGATATACGTCACATATAATGGTGTAATTGGTACTACATACGCTATATGTAGCGTATCAAGGGGTTAGCTTATTTACCGCCCAGGAAATAAATAGGGGATAAATAGTCGCCTTGCATAGCGCGTACTTGCCAATCGCCTGTAGGAAGTATTGAGCCATTCCATGTCCAGCCTGATTTACCTTGGGCGTTTGCTTGAGTATATGGAAGATATCGATCATTACCCGATATATTGTCGTGCATCCAGACCGTACAGTAGCTAGCGACTGTAGCTTCGCAACCGCTACTTAATGTCGTAGAGCTAGTGTAACTGTGTTCTGACTTGGAGCTTCCTGTTTGCAATAATGTTGGTGTGGCGGATGTTGAATTTAACGACTGGGCAACCTGCAGGGCTTTGCCAGCATTTATTAGGCCGTGGCCGTATTCGTTGGTGTAGGGTGAGCCATTCATTGACGATACTTTCGTAGCAGTAGCGGATATTAGGGCGGCTATATCATCGACTGATGAGCTTGGTCGAATAGCTTTTATGAGCGATGCTAGGCTAGCAACTTGGGGCGATGCGAAGGATGTTCCATATAGTGCGCCTGAGTATAAAGTAGTCGCGTTTGTTGGAGTCCAAGTCGGTGAGTTGATACTACCCGAGCCAGGTGCTACGACATCTAGTCCTGGTCCGTAACTGCTGAAACTAGCTCTTGCGTTACTACTGGTCGAGGCTCCTACAGATATTACATGGTTAAGTACTGCTGGATAGCCCATATAGCCCGCACCAAGGCCTACGCAGCCCGATTCTGTACCGGTGCCGCAGTTTCCGGCCGCCGCCACTACAACGACGTTATTGGCATAGGCATAATCGACAGCGGTTTTCATGGCAGGATCATAATCACTACCGCCGAGACTCATATTTATGACACTAGCGCCGTTATCGACGGCATAATATATAGCCGCTACGATATCACTTGTATAACCTGGGCCGTCATCAGTAAGGGCCTGAAGCGGCATCATCTTCGTATTCCAGTTTATTGTAGTTATACCAGTACTATTGTTGCCGGCTGCGCCGACAAGTCCTGATGTTTCGGTGCCGTGCGATACGCCGTTGCCGTTTGGATTTGATCGTCCAGCTTGCGGGTTGTTGTCGCCGATTGCAAAGTTCCAGCCTCGCCAGTCATCAACGTAGCCGTTATTATCGTCGTCGCAGTTATTAGTAGATTTATCTTTAACTATTCCGGTCCAGCACCTGCCGCCAATAGAAGTATTGCCTGTTTCGCCGGAGTTGGTGTACCAGTTGTTTTTGAGGTCTTCGTGGTTTAAGGAGAATCCTGTGTCAATAACTGCCACGATAGTTGAGCCGCTACCGGTCGTTATATCCCAGGCTGCCGGAGCATTTACTTTTTGGATGGCCCAGTTGGTAGCGTAACCTGGGTCATTGGCCGATAGAAGCGGGTAGTATATATATTCATCACTGACTGATTGTCTGATTTTTTCTTGTTTGGGCGCATTTACTACGGTTTCGGCTGGCTTTGGTTGGATTGGTTCTTCGCGAGGGATGTCGACAGAAGGTGCAGAGTCTACGGCTGGTTGCTCGGTCTTCGTTTTGTTAGTTAATTCGCTGGACTCAATCGGTTGGGTTTTATCTGGAGTTGCTACTGCTATAGGAGATATTTGGGTGAATTTTAAGCCGACCAATACAAACATCGCCACAATTACGATACTAGATAGGGAAGTCAGAAATATTTTTTGTTGCTTCATGTATTTGTTTTTAGTTTGTTGTAGTTTTATTATAGCATTTTGTGGGGATAAATGGCGAGTAGGAGTGAATGGACATCGGCCAAAATATCAATAGCTTCCTATGCTTTAAGACTATTAAAGAAGTTAGAGCTGAACCAAAACAATTATTGGCGTATAGTAAGTACATAATGTACGGATATAAAGATAGACGACTAATAACCAAAGTAAGACTTATGACTTACCTAGTTCCCGCTCTAGTCCTACTTTCAGGTGTGCTATTCTTACTACTCTACCCAATTAAAGTCGACGCCTCTGTCTTGGTTACGGTATCCGTTGCTCTTATAGGTTGGCCGCTTGCTGTTGATAATATCTTTCTCCAGATAAATAATTCCCTCAAGCGAAAGCTAGAAACGGATGCTATAAAACAAATAGACGATGCTCTGGTAAATATAAGTGGTGCATTTTCTTCGTCGATTACTTTCTCTAATGATTTTGTTGTTCAGCCTATGAACTCATCCGATAACTTATGGTATGAGGCTGCGAGTAAAAAGCATTTCTATATTGCTGAAGAGATAGCAAAGATGCGAGTAGCATTCGGAGACCTATATAGAGCACTGGAGGGCAATGAGATAGTAATCATACACCTCGAGCGATACTATCGCTATTTAACTATCGTAATTGACGACTACATAAAGCATACAGAGGAAATCAACGATAAATTCCTGCTGGTCACTGGAGATTGGAAACTTACAAAAAAGAAATATGAGAATGAGGTAGCAAAATTTAAACCCCTGCACAGTGAGTGGAGCGATGTCGCTGTGTATTGTATGGACTTTCGAAAGATGATCCAGAATGAACTACTAGGTGATGTTTTCAAGCGAAAACTCAATCCTCGCCAGCCATTGCCTGGCTATGGGGCTACGCTTGATAAAGTTGCAACGAGAGAAGAGGTGCAGCGGTTAATCGATAAAAGAAATGGTAAAATCGACTTACCGAAAGGTTTGGTCTAGTGAGTAAAGCTCCGTACTTCCGAATTTTCATTAAGGAGGATGATAGGACTTATCTACTTTGTAGGATATGGCAGCAAAAGTCAGATGTAAGTCTTTTGCTTAAGGTGAATCAGCGAAAAAACGGAACAGGTGGGACACTAGGCGAGATAGCAATTAACAGCAATCATTTTGATATTCATTATAATCAGGTGAGTCGGCCAGTTGATATTGAGCACACAAGCATACACGCAACGGGGCAGTCCCATACAAAGATGAAGGAGGGTGGCCTATACTTAGTGCATGATAAATATGCTATTACGATACCCTTGACGGATCTTAAAACCTCCAAACATCTCAGTACATTACTATGTAGAGAGCTTGAAGATGAGGACATAGAAGATATTACAAGACAAAATGATGTACTGATTGAACGAGATAAATCGCAACGTTTTACAGCCCTTGATTTGTTGGCTATCCCAAAGTCTGCAAATGTCAGATTTAGTGCAAACTGGGAAATAGAGAACGACAAAATGGTTAACTTGAGCATGGGCATAAGCCGGCTAGAGTTTAATGGTTATGATGTTCTGGTATTTGCTAGGCATAGTGACCAGTTTGAAAAAGGACCTCCCATAACAATACAGCTACCCGATATGAATGATAAGGTTCCCTTCATAACCAAGATCGACGACGAAAAACTAACCGTGAATATATCATCACTAACATTTAGTGATGCCATACAATCACAGGAAAAAGGCAATGATCCTTATGACGGCTTTACGGTCATAACTGCAACGTCAAGGTTTCTGTGATCTAGGCATTGGGTTGATGCCTTCCTTGTGTATAAACATGTAGTAGTCCCACACGGCTTAAAGAGGCGTTTGAAAACGGTTCTTTAAAGTAGATTTTCTTAAACGGTTGGGGTTAAAGGACATCGGCTAAAGCCTCCTTCGCTCGCTCACGAAAAAATGTAAACACTTTTTCGTTTCGCTCACTTCGCCAAACCATCGACTATTTTTGTGTTCCACAAAAAGTCGAAGGATTGGGTCCTCAGCTCGGAGCCAAATAAAATAGACTACACAAGGTAGTCTTTTTTATTTGGTCGGGGTGAAAGGACTCAAACCTTCGACCTCTCGGTCCCAAACCGAGCGCGCTATCAACTGCGCCACACCCCGAAGTGTGTTCTTAGGAGATTATAGACCATTTGAGGGATTATTTCCAGTGGTAGAGGCGACAATTTTACAAAGATAAGTCGATAGCCTACCACAGTGGCGTCATTGTTGGTATAATCTAAGGATATGAAAAATATACTATCGATATTCAAAAAGCGAACCGATAAAATCACGCCAGCTGATTGGTGGGTCCTGGGTGGCGGAATAGCCGTTTATGTCTCGGCTGTATTTTACAAGATAACGGCATCTGGCATCTGGTTCGATGAAGCCTTCAGTGCTTATATAACTAGATTTAATTTTATAGACATAGCCAAGTATACTGCTGCCGACGTGCATCCACCTCTTTACTACTGGGTGCTCAAAATATGGATCACGTTTTTTGGAACTAGTGAGATAGCCTTTCGATCACTTAGCGTTTTGTTCGGCGTAGCTGTTATCGTACTCGGCTTTATTCTTGTAAGGCGTTTGTTCGGCAAAAAAGCAGCATGGCTAAGCGTTTTATTCTTATCGATATCTCCTATGCTGATTCGCTACGGACAAGAAGCTCGTATGTACACTATGGCTGCCGCGATAGCGCTTGCCGCAACTATTACTCTAGTTAAAGCTATGGGTGAGAAAAAGGGTAACAAATCCTGGGTGACTTACGGAGTCCTCGTAAGCCTTGGCATGTGGACGCACTATTTTACAGCTTTAGTTTGGCTGTCGCACTGGCTATGGCGCGCAATTGTCGTTCGCCAAGATGGCAACAAGGGCAAGAAATTTAGGTTAGCTTTTTTCACCAAAGATTGGGTAAGGGCGCACAAATGGGCGGTCGGATTATTTATACCTTGGATACCTTTCATGGTCTATCAACTAGCGGTAATTCAGGGCGGTGGTTTTTGGATCGGTCCAGTCAGCGCTAATTCATTTACGAATTTCTTCACTAACGTATTATTTTTTCTAGAACACGAGCAGGCAACTAAACTATACGCCACGGCGTTTGTAGCTGTGTTGGCTTCATTAACATACTTCGGATTTAAGTTGTATGGGCGAATGAATAAGTCTCAAAGACAGAATTATCTTTTGATTATCGTGTTAGCCTTGGCTCCAGTAGCTATCTTGTTTGTCGGTTCGACAACCCCCCTTCGTTCATCGTTCGTTGAAAGATACTTGATCCCTGCAGCTGTAGGATTTTCACTACTCGCCGGTGTTACGTTCGCGCTCGGAGCAGAGAAGCTGGCTAAATATAAACAGGTAGCCATATCGTCACTTCTAGTTGTTTGTATGATAGTCGGTATTGGCAATGTTTATCACTTGGGTAATTACAACAAAAATAGCAGTACAAAAGTTATGACTCGTGAAGTCGTACAGTCCATCTGGGATAAGGCTGGTCCGGGTGAGCCTATCATAGCTAAAGATCCATGGGTCTTTTATGAAGCAGTATTTTATGACACAAAAGAGCACCCAGTTTATTTTATAGATTCGACAGTCGACTACAGTATAGGTTCGGTCTATATGCTACGAGACAGGGAAGAGCATAAGATAAAAGATTTGAATGAGTTTGTAAGCAGTTATCCAAAAGTCTGGTATTTGGGCTATTCGAACAATAAGCCCCTCGAATCACCCGACAAGAACTGGGAACGAATTCAGGACATAGATATATATGATCAAGTTGACAATAAAGCAAATTATCGAGCTACTGAGTTTCAGACTAATTAGCGCGGTATGACTTTGTTGACATTTGGTATCTTGAGGATAAACCAGACGATCATGATGGCGATTACACCAAGTGAGGTGTTGATAAATATATTCGTTCCGCTAACAACGAAGTAGCTGATGACGCACAGCGCTAGGCCATGAACGATATATGCAGTCAGAGAACGTGAACCTATTTCGCCTAGCAGCCAACCCAGATATTTCTTGATGTATTTCTCGAATTGGATAAATAGAAGTAGATAACCAGTAAACCACAAGAATGCCATGCCAGCTCGGTATAGGCTAATAGTATCTTTTTCAAATAACGAATTTAAGCTGCTGGCAAGACTAGGCGCCAACTCTGGATAGTATGTCGATATCACAGATGCAGTGATCGTAACTGCCGTCATGGTCCATATTGAGTATTTGAATATATTACGCTTTTTGTTTTTAAGCTTGGTCCACCAATTACGGATATCTTCTAAGTGATAACCGGCAACACTTGGTATAAAGAATAGGAATTGCCATTGTAGGAATTCGTTTTGATATCGCCAGCCGACAAAAAGTAATATAAGACTAATAATGCCGACGAGCCAGGTCTTGCCGCGGCGCATCAGCCAAACAGCAACAGGTGAGACGGCTAAGAATACGGCATATAGCATAAGGAAATACACCCATGTGAATGAATAATCTAGGCTAACCAGTCTGCCGAATAGTTCCTGCCAGTTTCCCGCATCCATAGGTAACCCGGGAGATCCACCTTTTAGGGTAATATTCCACAAAATAGCCGCGTAGGCCAGACTTGCGATTATTGACCAAGCGTATAATATACCAGCTCTTTTTAGAAGCTTGGCGGAGATATTCTTAATTGATTCTTTTTTACCCTTGAATCCGCGAACATAGCCAATTAGTAGCCCAGATATAATCACAAAACCTTCGGCCGCCGTGACCCACAGTAGAGCTTCACCGCTGATAATCTGACCTAGGCTAGGCCATCTTGATAGGTGATCGATAATAATAATGACAATAAAGTAGCCTCTGAGGTAATCGAGTGACAGCATGCGGCCTGGCTTTGTGTATTTTGGCATTGTTTAATTATACCATCCGATCTCAAATACAGGCTTGTACTATCGTGGTCGTTTCATGGCAGCTTCGCGAGCTTCTTTGGTATAGCAATCACTAATTGGTTCACTATAAAAAACTCCGTATTTTCTAGTAACAGCCTGTTCTATCAGGAAGTCGGCTATTTTCGGGTTTTTAGGGAGTAATGATCCATGCAGATAGCTGCCTATTACATTTTTATATCTTGCGCCTTCGCTGTCTGACTCTAGATTATTACCCGCGCCGACTCGAATAAACCCGAGCGGCTCTACATCTGCGTCGAGGTAGGTTTGACCACTGTGGTTCTCGTACCCAACTATTTCACCGAAGTCTTTACTGATGGTTATGATATTGCCAATGAGACGTTCTGATCTACCGTAAGTTTCGATGTTTAGGATACCGATGCCTCGAATGATTTCTCCATCGACAGTTTTAAAGAATTTACCGAACATCTGGTATAAGCCACATATTACTAACATAGGTGTGTTGTCGTCGGCGAGCTTCTTGATCTTCGGAGCGATTTTTATAAGATCTTCTTGGATTTTATTTTGGCCACTATCTTGTCCGCCGCCACCCACTAAGATATCTATGTTATCTGGAAAACTATCACCAACATCATATGTCAGTAGATTTACCGAGTAGCCATACCACTGCAGGCGACGCTTTAACACTAAGACATTTCCGAAGTCTCCGTAGATGTTCATGTCGCGCGGGTATAGCTGTAGGATATTAATCTCACGTCCGGTCATGATATCTTCTCCACTTTGGTGATTTTGGATAATTTATTCCTAATATCTAACATAGCTGTGTATGTGCAATATATGCGTTTTGGCTTGTCTTTATTGTTGTCGATAAATTTCTTCAAGGCCCTAGTAATACTCGAGTCTATATTTTCTATCTTTACCTCATCGTATTTCAGACGAAGACCCATGTCATAAGCTCGTATACCAGATACTTGGGACACGCCTTTTTCGTGCAGCGACTCAAAGTCGACGTCCCACAGCCACGACATGTCGCGTCCGTCGGCATAGTTGTCATTTATGGCAATCATTGTTGCGTAATTTCTGGGGTCAAACGATTTTAGGCCTAGCCTAAAACCTGACGGATTTTTGACAAGAACTAGCTCTAGGGGCTGGCCTTTTACTAGGAGAGTCTCGCCACGTCCGAAGGCTGGAGTCACATTTGATAGATCTTTTAGCAGTTTGGGGTTGTCGACTTTTTCACCAACGATAGCTCGGACTAGCGTAAGAGCGGCTGCGGCATTGAAAACATTATAGATTCCATTTAGCTTTAGGTTGGTTCGTTGAGCTTTGCTGTCAATTATAAATTCGGCTTTATCGACAGACAATCGGTTCAATACTACGTCCGCGTTTACGTTAGTCGTTGTAGTCGTACCTCCCCGTAGCGTATCGTCAGTGGGGAATTGATTGATTAGTAATTTATCTAGGCCAAAGAATTTTACTTTTTGAGAAGTTAGAGATTTTTGTATTTCGGCAACTCGTCTGTCTTCTCGGTTAAGTACTACCGTGTCGGTAGTATTGATGGCTATTTGACGTAGCATTTTTTGAGTAGCGTCTATTTCGCCGAATCGATCTAGTTGGTCGCGCATCACATTTAGGATTAGGCTGAAACGTGGATGAATGGTTCTGACGAAGTTTACGGCATGGGCTTCGTCAAGCTCTAGGACGGCTATGTCGGCTTTTAGTTTGCCAGTTAGACTAGTTTCGCCTAGTAGCGCTGCAGCTACGCCGCGAGTGAAGTTACTACCAGTTCTATTGGTGAAAACTTTAAGTCCTTGGCCCTCAAGTAGTTCAACGACCATCTTTGTGGTTGTAGTCTTGCCATTGGTGCCACTTATGACGACAACTCCATGAGGTAATTGGCCTAGTGTGTGCTTTATAAAGTTTGGGTCGATTTTCTCGACGACTAGTCCTGGTAGGGCTGATCCGCCCCCTCGCATTTTTGCGACAGCTTTGACTGATTTTCCAAGAATTGTTACGTACGTTTTTGGCATATAGCCTATTATAACGTAAGCAGGTATAATGAAGATATGTTTTTGGTGGGTATAATTTCTTGGTGGTACGGAAATGGTTGGAAGAGCCGTCTAGCTATGGCGAAAGACGCACTCGTAAAAAGCTTCGATTTTTACTCGATTAGCCTAATACTCAGAACCCTCTTTTCTCCATATCGACAGATATCAGCTGAGTCTGCCGGTGGATCTATTGGCGTTAGCTTTAGGGCTATGATAGACAAACTAATTTCTAGAGTAGTTGGATTTATTGTTAGGAGTTTTGTGCTGATATTTGGCATAACTGTAATTGTGGTTCAGGTGTTGGCGGGTGCTATGATGGCTATTCTTTGGTTGGTCGTTCCGCTTTTGCCGGTATTGGGATTAATAATGTATGTAATAGGCTGGACCCCAACATGGCAGTAAAAGATTTTAATTATAAAAGTACAAGGTCCGAGAAAGCTAGAATTTGGCATGGTATTGGTGGTTCGGTTCGGGCTTTAATGAATATAAGTGCCGTTCTTCTAGTGTTGGCTGGTTTAGCGCTCGTCGCAACTGAACAAGCAATCGGATGGATAGCTCTTGGCTTTGCTTTTATACCAGCTATGATTGTTGAATGGAAAAAAGGTGAGCTTGACGGCTTGAGTGTCGATAGCAAAAGTGAATCTATCGACGGTCTGCTTTCTGGTGAAGTACTCGGAATCTTATCTAGTGATCCAAGTCCATACGAAGTTGCAACTATCGTCAGTCGTGTGTACAGCGGTCAGTTCTTTGCGGCACGATTTGGGATAGGAGCGGGCTTGCTACAAGAAATATCATCTAAAGATCCAAGAGACGTCAAGGCTTTATGGGAAGAGGCTAAGAAAGTTCGTGAGCAGACTAATTCAAAGTATATATCCGCCGGAGTATTACTGGTGGCAATTGTCAAATTATATTCAAATCACGAGTCATTATTGGCGCACCTGCAACTTGATATTGACGACCTCGTAAGAGGAATTAGTTGGCAGACCTATATTGACGACCTTATTGAGTCTTCTAGGCGTGCAAAATTAAATGGTGGTATTGCTAGAGATTGGTCTTTTGGTTGGATCCCTAATCTTTCTCGATTTGGGCAAAATATTAGTTCTCAAATCTCTTCTGGAAGTCTGTCCGCTATAAAATTGGGATCGCATGAGGAAGCCCTTGATCATCTTTTATCTGTTATGTCCGGTAAGGGCCAGTCTAGCGCGGTATTGGTCGGAAAAGCTGGAGTTGGTAAGACTACGGTAGTTTACGCTCTGGCGGAGAAGTTACTTGATGCCGAGTCGCTAGTGGGCAGTGATTTACGCTTTAATCAAGTATTCGTTCTTGATGCCGTTTCCCTTATATCGGCCGCACCCGGAAGAGGTGAGCTTGAGAGTTTGGTTAATAGGCTACTTAGCGAGGCTTATCGTGCGAAGAATATTATACTTTGTCTAGATAATGCTCAACTCTTCTTCGAAGAGGGGATTGGATCGGTTGATATATCAAACATATTACTACCTATACTTGAGACCGGTAACTTAAAAGTTGTTCTGACGATGGACGAACAAAAATATATCAAGATTGGCAGCAAAAATCCTCAAATAACTAGTGCTATGTCTAGGATAGCCGTTGACGAACCGGCTGCTGATGAAGTATTCACGGTAATGGAGAATAAACTGATATTTATCGAATATCGCAGGAAGGTTACGTATATGTATCAGGCAATTCGTGAGGCATATCGCCTGAGTAGTCGTTATGTCTATGACTTATATATGCCAGGACGAGCTATTAAGCTCCTCGAAGCAGCCTCTGAGTATGCCGAGAATGGGCTAGTTACGGCTCGATCCGTTCAACAAGCGATAGAAAAAACTCAAGGCATAAAACTTGGTAATAGCGATAATCAAGAAGACCGTGATAAGTTATTGAACTTAGAGGCATTAATACATGAACGTATGATTAACCAATCGAGAGCGGTTAGTGTAGTCAGTGACGCTCTACGGCGAGCTCGTTCTGGTGTCCGCAATCCTGATAGACCTATCGGCACGTTTATGTTTCTTGGTCCTACGGGTGTCGGTAAGACAGAACTTGCCAAGGCGCTGGCTAGTGTCTACTTTGGTGGGGAAGACAGGATAATACGACTCGATATGAATGAGTATGTCATGAATGAAGATGTCGGACGTCTGATAGCAGATGGTGCTGATGATAGCACTAGTCTAACTGCACGGATAATGAAGCAGCCATTTAGCGTGGTGCTACTCGATGAGATTGAAAAAGCTCATCCAAATGTTATCACAACTTTCTTGCAGTTACTTGACGAAGGAATACTGCGCGACGCCAAGAATCGCGAAGTTAGTTTCCGTGACGCCATAGTAATCGCTACAAGTAATGCTGGCGCTGATAGTATTCGTGAGAATATAGAACGCGGACTCGATATCGAGAAATTCGAAGACCAATTAATTAACCAATTAATAAGTGGCGGTGAATTTAAACCAGAGTTCTTGAATAGATTTGATGAGATAGTTATGTTCCGACCGCTTACGAAAGAAGAGCTACTGCAGGTGGTTAACTTAATACTCGTAGGGGTAAATAAAACACTGGCATTACAAAAAGTATCGGTAGACGTTAGCCTTGAGGCCAAGCAATACTTAGTAAATAGCGGTTACGATCCTAGGCTTGGTGCAAGGCCTATGAGACGAGTTGTCCAAAAAGCTGTAGAGAATACAGTTGCCAAGAAAGTGCTCTCTGGTGGAGTCCAGCCGGGCGGAGTAGTAAGTATTGACCTTGAGACTGTCAAGAACTTGGTAGATAGCAAGAAGAATGCAGATGATATCATTGACCAAGCTAAGGGCGAATAACTTCTAAGCCGTCTTTTGAAATCTTTATGATTTTTGACGCTTTTTCTGCGCTAGGTCCATCTACGTAGATGTCTATGCTATCTCCGAAATATTTATAAGCTTCCTCATTGTTCTTGGCTGGAGACATACCTTCTATATTTGCACTGGGCGCTACAAGGGGACCAGTCGATTTTATTAGTTCTTGAAGAGTTTTGTCATATGGAAGTCGAAATGCCAAGGAATTAGTGCCCCTATGCAGATAACTGTATGCTTCGTCGTGGCAATCCAGGATAATGCTCACTGGCCCCGGCCAGTAATGAGATAGCGTTTCTAGAATCTCATTCGTTGGTTGTATACCAAATAGTTTTAGCCTATCAAGTGAATCTATTAATATAATAGTAGCCTTAGTTGGATTTCTTTTTTTAAGACTGTAGATTTTTTCAACAGTTTTTCTGTCCTGGGCGCGACAAACAATGCCGTGTATTGTGTCGGTTGGCATTACGGCAATTCCGCCGTTGTTTAAGATTTTTACTAATTTTTTGAAATTTTTCTTCATTCTTACTCTTAAATAAAAAGATTAGGCAACTTTTTAGGTTTACCTATTCTTCTTGGGGCGAATGATGGGGATTGAACCCACTACCTCCGGAACCACAACCCGGCGCTCTAACCAGATGAGCTACATTCGCCATATATATTTAGACTTAGCAATTGTAACAGATTGAAGGTAATAATAAAATACATATTGGTACTTTTACGGAGCTATCAATACTGTTATAATAGCTAAACACGCGGGCGTCGTATAATGGCTAATATGTCTGCCTTCCAAGCAAACGATGAGAGTTCGATTCTCTCCGCCCGCACCAAAGAAAAAAGTTGTGTCCTAGGATACAACTTTTTTCTTTGATATGCGCGTAGAACTGAACTCTCATCAGCGAGCAAAGCGAGCCAGATGAGAGTTCGTGAAGCGCCGAGAAGTAAAAATGTGTTTACATATTTTTACAAACAAGCGGATATAGGGAACGAAGTGACCGCTTTCTCTTTCACCAACAACACGTAGTGGAGCGATTTCTCTCCGCCCGCACCAATTTTGCTATATAGCCTCAGTTTGTTACACTAGTCTCTATGAATAAAACGCTTATGCAACAAATAGTTAGTCTTGAGTCTGTCTTTGCGGCAGCATTAATAGCAATGTTTTACGTGTCCGTCGGTGGCTATGATTGGTACTGGCTGATACTCGCTTTTCCGATTTTTGATATCAGTATGATTGGATACGCGCTTAATCCTAAGCATGGAGCTGCAACATATAATTTAGGACATAGTATTATTGGTCCGGCCATTTTGTCGGCAGTGTATGTATTTACTGACATAAACTGGATGCTGTTTGTAGCTCTTCTATGGCTATTCCACATATTTGTTGATCGAGCACTAGGCTATGGCCTCAAGCATGCGACAAGCTTTAGGCATACCCATCTTGGACCTATTGGCAAATCGAAGAAGAAGTAACTTACTACTCTTCGGCTTCGGCAGCGTCTGCTTCTTCTTTAGTAACGTGAACCGTACCGTGAGCATGCTCGGGCGGACCATATATGGAGTAAACTCTTAGAGGAACATCACCGGTGTTTACGAGATTATGCCATGTACCGGCTGGAACTAAGACTGCGTCGTCGTTATTAGCATCCCAAGACTTAAGGTCATCTTTAGTTATGCCGGTATAGACCGTTGCTTGGCCTTCTTCGACTCGCAAGAACTGATCATGAGTATCATGTACTTCGAGGCCGATGTCGTGTCCTGGCTGGATACACATCAGTGTTACCTGTAGATTTTTACCAGTCCATAGCGTGGTTCTGTAGTTGTTGTTGTCTAGGGTAGCTGTCTCGATATTTGTCACAAATGGCGCCGGTCCATTATCTGTAATTTCTGTCATGTAGTTTCTCCTTATGTTTATATTATAGACCTTTAGTCTTAATAAGGAACAGTATCTGTTAATTTTTGATATAATACTCTAAGTACGTAGCTTATGCGTACTTACAATTTGCTCCGGTAGCTCAGTGCCCGAGAGAAGCGAGAAATATAAAATCTAGCAAGCTCTATCCACTGAACACTACTTGGCAGTACAGGTACAATCAATTAATATCCAAATTTTGCCCCGGTAGCTCAGTGGATAGAGCAGAGGACTTCTAAGCCTAAGGTCGTTGGTTCGATCCCAACCCGGGGTACCATAAAAATCGTCTAGCATTTGCTGGGCTATTTTTATAGTAATAGTCGTTCTGAAGTTGTATGGTTGTCAGAATTAAAAATTACTCTCGAGTGCTATAATTAAACAAATGGTGTGGCGCTTTATTTTGACTCTTTTTATATCCTTTATCTCTATCTTTTTTTTAGGCAGTTACGCATCGGCGCAAAATGAGAATAATCGGCTAATTACAGTTTATGACAGAGGCATTAAGCGCGTATTTATATCTAACGAAAAAACGTTAGGAGAGGCTCTCCACGTGGAAGATATAAGTCTTGATACGCTCGATACTGTTGAGCCTTCAGTCAATGAGGTTTTGGTGGCATCTGAATATCAAGTGAATATATATCGGGCCCGTCCTGTTCTGGTGGTCGATGGTGCTACTCGCATTAAAACAACCTCTCCATACCAAACAGCCAAACAGATTGCAGAAGATGCCGGCGTATATATCTATGATGAAGACATTACGACGCTAAAGCAGTCTACTGATTTTGCTAACTATGGAGCTGGTTTGGTGCTGACTATATCTAGGGCAAAAACTTTAGTATTGGATCTATATGGTAAGAAAACCGAAATCCATACATGGGCTATTACAGTTAAAGATTTATTAATAGAAAAGAATATAAAACTAGGAATAAATGATCGATCTTCTGTGCCGCTGGGTGAGCCAGTATCACCTGGGATGGAGATTCGTGTTTGGCGAGAGGGAAAGCAGACGGTGGCTATTGATCAGGAAATACCTGTCATTAGTAGGATTGTGTATGATGTTGACCGGCCAATAGGCTATCGAGCTATTCAAAAAAAAGGCGTTGCTGGAAACAGGAGTGTGACATACGTACTTGAGATTAAAGACGGCGTAGAACTATCTAGGACAGAAATAGCTAGTATTGTGACTCGTCAGCCTACGGAGCAAACTGAGGTTATAGGTATATATAATGACGGATCCGGATTGACCCAGTCTAGGGGCGCTCAGTATTTTGTAGACACAAAAGGTGTATCTCATCGTGAGACGTACTACGATCTAAATATGAGCGTGGTTATGCAAAGTTGTGGTCAGGGCGGTTATTATTCTGTACGGCCAGATGGAGCTAAAGTCGATGCTCAAGGTTATATAATTATAGCTGCCAATTTTGCAGTATATCCAAGGTGCTCTATTGTCGAGACTAGCTTGGGCCCAGCTAGGGTTTATGATACTGGCGGTTTCGTGGCCAGATTCCCGTATGGCTATGATTTGGCGACTGATTGGTCTAGGGCTGATGGCATATAAGCTAACTTGACAAAGCATATGCTTGCGAGCATTATTTAATCATGACTAAAACAAAAAATATAAAACTAAGTAGCAATATAGAGACAGACAAGATTATAGTATTTGCAGGTATTTTATTGCTAATTCTCGCAATAGTAGCCAGTGTCTTTAGCTTATTCAATAACAATAGATTTATACACGACCCATTAAGTTTGGTCTATTATTTTAGGTATGCAACTATAATTGTTGGCGGTTTTTTGATTGGTTTTTTTCTACAAAAATCTAAAAAATTAAGATTTAAATCCGTAGAGCCGTTTTTCTCTGGGGTGTCGTATAGTCTACTGGCTTTTAACGTATATATGCTTTTTGACACGCTCAGGGTAACTGCCCAGAACCTGACTGGCGAAACGTCGTTTATATACAGTAGGTTTATATTTGAATTAATGCCGGTAATTGCGGTAATTGCAGTGCTACTATTTGCTTTATATCTAAGAAATCGTGAGGATAACATTGTTAAAAATCGAATATTCATTTGGTCGTTACCTATTATTCTTGCAAGTTCATTTTTTATTAGTTACATCCAATTGTTTTTTATACCAAATGTAGATTTTAAGATGTTGCTTGTACCGGCGATCATAACTGAGCCTATATTTATTTCAACATTTATATATTTTGCACTTGTATCCATAAAGCCGATTATGATTCGAATGCTGTACGCTCTATCTGCCGGCACCCTATATTATTTGTTAATATTATTACTTTGGGAATTTAACACTGATGCTTATATAGAATCTGTGAATAAATTTGATATTCTAGTCAGAGTTATAACAATCTCGTTCGTAGTTATATTTACGGGCGCTCTCTATTTGCGATCTAGGAAGAAGTAGTTCCTTGGAGGGTCCGCTGATTTCTATTTGATATCATATGGAATTATGATTAAATAATAGTATGACCGAGCGAGCAATCTCACCCGAATCGGCCAAAGACGCGACTAGTAATGGCCGTATGGGTGAGCTTGCTCTATCAAACCTTCAAGAAATTATTCCAAAGGAACCAAGTTATTTAACTGTAGCTAATGTTAATATTGACTATTATCAAATTAGACAGAAATTCGGCGACAACAGCGAGCAGGCCCTTGCGGCAAAGAGGCGATATGATGAGTACTTGTCTAGAATGGACCCAGAAGAGTATGGCGTGATGATCATGAAATACAATAGTTTGGTTAGTGGCTTGCCCGGTAATTCGACTGAATAATAGGTTTCCTTAGGCTAACTAGCGCCCTCTGCTTATATGATAAGATTATATGTAGAATAATAGGATATCCCAGGAGGCTTAGTGAGTGTTGATTCAAAATCTAAAGACGCGATAATAAAAATTAATAATTTTCGAATGGATTTCGGTAGCAAGACTGTTATTAAAGATTTGTCATTTGAAGTACTTAGGGGCGAGGTCTTTGGATTCTTAGGAAGTAACGGTTCGGGAAAAACTACGACCATACGAGCGCTATTGGGCATATATCAACCGACTGCTGGAAGTCTGCTGGTGGATGGAAAAGTTTTTTCTGTATCCTCGGGTATAAGACTTGGGTATCTACCAGAGGAAAGGGGTCTATACAAAAAAGAAACCGTCATAGATATAATGGTGTACTTCGGTCAATTAAAGGGCTTGTCAAAAAGAGAAGCCAGGAGCCAAGCTGACGCCTATCTAAAGAGAGTAAACTTACTAGATAAGGCAAATACCAAGATAGATAAACTATCCGGAGGTCAACAGCAAAAGATTCAACTCGGTATAACGATTATGAACAGCCCAGAGCTGCTGATACTAGATGAACCAACCAAAGGTTTTGATCCCGTTAACCGTCGATTGTTAATGGACATTATCGAAGAGCACCAAAAGAACGGAACTACCGTTATATTTGTGACTCATCAGATGGAGGAAGTAGAGAGGCTGTGTGATAGAGCCCTATTGCTGAAGGACGGCAAAGCCTATGCCTACGGGTCTATAAAAAATATCAAGTCAAAGTTTGACGGTGCTTCACTCGATGATATTTTCTTGAAAGTATATGGTGATGAGAACAAAGAAGTCGGAGGAGAGCTGTAATGTATAATCTTGGAACAGTATTTAGATTTGAAGTAATACGATCTCTAAAGAAGAAATCATTTTGGATAATGTCGTTAGCCTTCCCTTTGCTAATTGGTGCGCTATTTGCTGTAGTTTACTTTTCCAACCAGGCAACAGATAAGGCTGCCAACGATACTAAAAATCAAAAGTTTTCTTTGGTTGTCACTGATGAAAGTGGTTTGGTAGATAAGCAGCTACTCCAGCAATTTGATGCATCTGAATCATCAGATAAACAGGCTTCAATCGACAATGTCACTAAAGGCAACGTCGATGCATATTTTTATTACCCAAAAACCATAGCAGACAAGAGCGTTGAGATATATGCAAAAGATGTAGGACTTTTTGACGACGGGAGATATGAAGCCGTGGCGAAGGCTCTACTGCAAGGTTCTGTAAGTATGACTGTCGATGCCGATAAGACCGCTGTATTGCAAGACAGGGTATCCTTCGGCACCACAACTTATAAAGATGGTGCTAAGTTTGACGGCATTCAACAGGCGATAATACCAGGGGTATTCTTGGTACTGTTTTATATAGTTATCGCTATGTTTGGTAACCAAATGCTAGTTAGTACTACTGAAGAAAAAGAAAATCGAGTTACCGAGATGATATTAACTACTATACAGGCTAAGACCTTGATAATAGGCAAGATACTGTCACTTGTTTCTCTGGCTATGATACAAATAGTTATCATATTAATTCCAATATTATTGGCTTATATACTTATGCACGACCAGCTTTCACTGCCTGGACTAGACCTAACTAGCCTACCAATCGATCCTATCAGGATAGCAATAGGGGCGATAATATTTAGCTTGAGCTTCCTACTATTCACCGGATTATTGGTCGCAATCGGAGCCATAGCGCCCACAGCAAAGGAGGCGGGGAGCTTTTTTGGGGTTGTGGCGGTACTACTGTTCGGCCCACTATATGCTGCGTCGTTATTTATCTCAGCGCCAGACTCACCTATAGTAAGGTTTTTGACGTTATTTCCTCTAACGGCTCCAATCCCGTTACTTTTGAGGAACGCAATAGGAAACTTATCGTTAGTAGATCTAGTCTTGGGAGTGATTATACTAGCTACAAGTGCTGTCTTGGTGATGCTAATCGCTGTTCGTCTATTTCGTTATGGAGTATTGGAATACTCCAGACGAATGTCTCTCAAGGAAATATTTAGAAGATAATCTATTCAGAGATATCGCTAATAACCGAAATCTTGGCGCCAAGAGTGTTAAGCCTGTTGGCAAGGTCTTCATAACCGCGGTTTATAGAGTATACATTACGTAGCGTTGATTTACCTGGAGCGGCTAGCATAGCTAGCAATATAACAACGGCTGGCCTTAGTGCGGGTGGTGTGACGATTTCTGCCGGTTTCCAATTGGTTGGGCCATTGATGTAAATACGGTGCGGGTCTAGAAGTTTTACGTTGGCATTTAGCTTTGATAATTCTAGGATATATATCGCACGGTTTTCGTAGACCCAGTCGTGTACGAGGGTTTGACCTTCGGCCATAGCCGCAATAACCGCAAAGAAAGGCAGGTTGTCGATATTCAGTCCAGGGAAGGGTAGGGGATGTATCTTATCTTGTGGAGCTACTAGCTTACTTACTTTTGTAGTTATATCTACTAGTCGAGTTTCCCCATTATCAGCTGTGTATTCGTCAGATAGTTCGTAGTCAAAATTCATGTCTTCAAGTGTTTTTAATTCAATTTCCAAGAATTCGATAGGGGCTCGCTTGATAGTGATTTCAGATTTGGTAACTATTGCGGCAGCTATAAAGCTCATTGCCTCGATAGGGTCTTCGCTAGGATAATACTCGACATTTTTATTTATGTCGCGTAGACCGGTAACGGTCAATGTCGTCGTTCCTACGCCTTCAACCCTTACTCCAAGCTTTTGTAGGAAGAAGCATAGGTCTTGAACCATGTAGTTGGGACTGGCGTTACGGAGCGTCGTCGTGCCGTCGTTTAGGGCTGCTGCCATAAGGATGTTTTCGGTAACTGTGTCACCGCGCTCTGATAGGACGATTGCCTTTTCTGGTTTTACGGCTTTAATGCTGGAGTTATAGAATCCATCAGTTGTCTCAACCCTTAGGCCAAAGCTTTTTAAGCCCGAGAGGTGTGGCTCGACAGTCCTCTCTCCTAAGTTGCATCCTCCAGCATACGGAAGCTTAAAGCTATCATACCTATGCATTAGTGGTCCGAGGAACATGATGATACTTCGAGTTTTTCGGGCAGCCTCAAGATCCATATCTTCGAACTTTAATTTAGCTGGCGGAGTTATTTCAAGATCATTGTTACCAAACCACCTTGTTTTTACGCCAATACTATTGAGTACCTCTATAATACGATTTACTTCTTCGATGCGAGCAACGTGACGTAGTGTTGTTGTGCCGCGATTCAGAAGTGAGGCACAAAGTAGTGCAACGGCTGCGTTTTTACTGGTATTGACTGTGATTGATCCAGAAAGTTTGTGACCACCTTCAACTTGGAAGTTTAGATTACCTGATTTATTGATCGCAACTATTTGGCTTGAGAGAACATCACTGATGCGGGCTAGCATCTCAAGGCTGATATTTTGTCCACCCTTTTCTATACGATTGATAGCACTCTGGCTAGTGCCTAAGGCTTCACCGAGCTGGGCCTGTGTCATACCTCTGGATTGACGATTCTCTTGTATTAGTAGTCCGATTTTTGCTTTGTAATTATCAGTATTCATATTACTTATGATATATCATGGATGGTATAAAATCAATAATGATATAATAGATAAATTAGGAGATAAAAAGATGACAGATGCTCAGATTAGAGAATATATTGAAGGCGAAGAGGCTAGACAGCGTCAGGGATTGGAGCTGATACCGAGTGAAAATTATGTAAGCGATGACGTGCTCGAAGCACTAGGAAGTGTATTTACGAATAAATACTCAGAGGGATACCCAGGGCGTCGTTATTACGGCGGTCAACACTTTACGGATTTGGTTGAGCAATTAGCTATTGATCGTGCCAAGAAATTATTTAATGCCGACCATGCCAATGTCCAGCCTCATTCGGGTGCATCGGCAAATGAAGCCGTATACAACGCATGGCTAGAACCTGGAGATACAGTTTTGGCTATGGATTTATCTCATGGCGGACATCTAACTCATGGAGCTCCAGTTACTCGTAGCGCACATCTTTATAATTTTGTCCGTTATAAGATGAAAGATACTTCAACGGGTGAGATTGATTATGATAATCTGCGTGAATTAGCACTACTGCATAAGCCGAAGATAATACTGGCTGGATTTAGTGCATACCCCAGAGAACTTGATTATGAGAAGTTTGCTGCGATTGGAAAAGAAGTAGGTGCACTGCTTATGGCAGATATGGCTCATATTGCAGGACTCATCGCTGGTGGCGTCGCTGCGAATCCATTTGATTATGGATTTCACGTTATTACGACTACCACGCACAAAACACTGCGTGGTCCCAGGGGTGGTCTGATATTGAGTAAGGGGACGGTCGGTAACCCGCTCAAAGCACCAGAGAAGACTTTAGATAATGTCCCGACATTGATAGACAGGTCGGTATTTCCTGGTACCCAGGGCGGACCTCACATGAATAATATTGCCGCAAAGGCTGTGGCTTTCGGTGAAGCCTTAAAGCCAGAGTTCGCTGATTATGCGGCCCAAATAGTAAAGAACGCTTCTAGGCTTGCCCAGGAGCTTCATGGTAGGGGGTTCAAGCTAGTAACTGGCGGTACTAGTAATCACCTTATACTTGCAGATATATACGCCAGTTTTGGTATAGACGGCAAGGTGGCAGAGATCGCTATGGATAAAATAGGTCTAACTCTAAACGCTAACTCTATTCCGGATGATGAATTGCCAGCCTTCAGGCCAAGTGGGATAAGGCTTGGTACACCAGCAATAACAACACGTGGACTCGTCGAGGAGCATATGGTGCAGATTGCTGAGTGGATGAAGCAAGCTGTTGAAAATAGGGACGATGATTCTAAGCTAGAAGAACTTCACAAAGAAGTTATTGATTTTACTAATGATTTTAGTCAATTGAATATTTGGTAGGATAACTCGATACAAAAAAAGAACTCCCGGTTTGGGAGTTCTTTTGGTAGATTGTGTATTTTATTAGGTTCTTATCTATTAAGCTGCAGGTGTTGTGATAGCAGTACCTGACACGGTGGTTCCAACATAGATGAAGTTTAGTGGGCTTCCTGTTCCGAAGTCCCAGTATGCAATAACTCCACCAGTTGATGCAGTTGCTCCACCGGATATGGAGTATGTTACATTGTTTTCGCCATTAGTGGCTAATAGTGTGGTGAAATCACCTACAACTAGTGCTCCGGCGCCAGTTGCTTTTGCTGGACCAGCTAGAACTGTCATTCCAGATGGAATTTTGGCAGCTGTTCCACCAGTATTTAGCTCGGCTAGAGTTCCAGGGTAGCGACCCTTCTCGGCGTTATAAGCTTCAGCGACACTCTGTACGTTCTGAGCATTTTGCTTTGCCTTGCTTGACCTTGCGCTAGTTGTTACACCGTTGTAAGCAACGATAGTGATAG